>Ga0214248_1000009_pt1 | contig 160410 bp, 141 predicted proteins | sample TroBogypolimnion_10_FD_153086 | JGI IMG/M metagenome (GOLD analysis project Ga0214248, IMG submission 153086) | Freshwater microbial communities from Trout Bog Lake, WI - 15JUN2009 hypolimnion | ecosystem: Environmental > Aquatic > Freshwater > Lake > Hypolimnion/Profundal zone | place: Trout... | reverse complement strand
GATCTCTTCATCTGTGCCTCCAAAAATTAATGTTTGGCACAATGAAGCAGATTTTTACTTTTACAGAAAGATGGGCTTCCTTAATCGGTTACAGAGAAAGGATTGACGGCTGACAAATTGAGGAATCGAACACCCCACTGCCATGCCGCCCGGAGATTCTTTCGATCTTTGTTTGCGGAATTCCCTGAACGCTTCACCACTTGATCGTGTAAGTGATTCAGGAATAGACGGTTTATATTCCATTGGCCTACCGGCATAGATTCACGACGTTGGTAATCGTGATAATCAGTGCGCTGAGTATATATTTATAGTTGAATGCAAGTGGTCAATGTTTTTCACTTGCTTATTCAATTGAAGAGAAGGCACAATTGGATATTTAAATGGCAAATTATCCAATAAAAGCGTCAATGAACTTGTTGAAAATTCATTAAAAGGAAAAGTTGGTCCGGCAAGTGTAAAACCGTCTGCTGTGCATTAAAAGTAATCGCCCAGGCGAATGGAATTTATGCGTATTGTTTTTGTTTTTTTGTAATTGATAGTTGAATCCCAATTTCGCAAAACAAACCTTACAACGTGGCGCAGATAGATGATAAAAAAAACACCACAAGATATTGAAGAGGTCAAGTCCACTAACCCTTCAAGTCTTTGGATTGAGCCACTAAAATACGCCGAAACACGTCGTTGGAGCGAGCCCCTAAAACACGCCATCGACAAGAGGAGAAAAGAAGACCCACTCGTCGGCGCAAAAATCGGTTCTAAGGATATACTTAAATGGCTACTCAGTGTAATGAAGACAGAGAGAGGCGTTCATATTGAAACCCTTTTATGTGTTCTTGGTTCCCTTGCTGGTTTTGCATGTCAAGCAAGTATGCGCGCAGAAATCAATGCTAAGGGGCAATCCCTTTTTACTGAACGCCCAGACCGTAAGGGGGTGCCCTTCTTTTTTGTCGAAGGTGCGAACGGCAAGGAATACAACTGCGGTGACCTGCTTAACAAACCCCTGGCTGAAAGCAAGTACTCTGTCTGGAGTTTGGCCGCAGGGGCAGTGCAAAGTCTTGGCTCGGAACTCATTGACCTTAATGATATTTTCTCGCATGTCGCAAAATCAATTGGCTCTCCAAGTTTTGGAATCCCGCGTATTCCTGAAAATCATAGCCCAGCTGAACCTCTAATCAACTATGTGAAGTACGTTTGGCCAAAGCTCCTCCCTTTCATAATAGAATACTGCCCACAACCTGCCGAATGGCCAATTTTATATGGCCTAGCGATTCAAGAAGCTCTAAAAATGAGTAAGGGAACCATCGATCCACGGCTAGCGCTTTCTCTAGTGATGGAGAGTGCAATTCCAATGTCAAAGGTTAACATAAATCCTTTCTCCACTTCACCTCAAGACATATATGTTCCTATCTCTCCACCAAAGAACGGATTACATCTGCTCGCTAATCTCAAATACATACTCCAGCATGATTTACTTTTGCGCGATGATTTTTTTTCAGCTGAAAATCTGAAAAAATTTATCGGGGCTGATAATCCAACAATTCAAAAAAATTCAGAAAATGATATTTGGGCTCGCGGTCTTCATTTTGGTTACCGTGCTGATATTGTCCCAACTAACCAGATTGATTTTTCCAGCAGTAAATTCGCTGCGGGTTTAAGAATAACTGATAAAGGGAAAATGCAAGGGGTAATCAACGTGATATGCGCAAGAGGTCGTGGCCCAAAACTCAAAGAAGTTGAGGCCTTTTTTCACAAGGAATGGAAGAAAGAAAGGCCTGTTTCTAACGCGCCCCCTCCTACCGAAGGAAATGGTAATTCACATATTTTAAAACAATTTGACGACGCCAGCATATTGAGAACGGTTGATGTTAACTTTTCTGATACTGGCACGCTCTGGGGCATTGTTATTGAACTTGAGGACCGATAATCATGGTTACGTCTACCACCAATGTTGAATTAAGTCAAAAAGCTATTGTTACCCTTTCCGAAACATTCGGGGTTGGATCACTTGCTTACAACGGTTTAATTATTTGCGCAAAACGATCACCATTTTTTGCTGGATTGATCAATTCATTTACGGCTAAATCTGGTGAATTTGTTATAGGAGCGCCAGGTAGCGGTACGTATGCGAATAGTAAATACATGATAGTCATTGACCCAACTTGGTTGCCAGGCTCTGGTGCAAGTCAAGAACAAACCCCAGAGCAATTTTCCATTGCTTTAGCCCATGAATTAGGTCATTCCGAGTTACCAGGAGGGATGGGTTGGGTGCCTGCTCAATCAACAGATCCTCAAGCTCTCAAAAAGACGGGTATTAAAGAGCCAGAGGAAAGGTGCACCAATGTGGAGATGCCCTCATCAACTCCTATTACTGAACAAAATAGATTGAACGAGGGTTCTGGTAACGATATTCTTAATCGGCTAACAAACCGTCAGGCCCTTGAAGAGCAGATGGGAAAGAAGCAAAAAGTCGTGTTCAGCGATGGAGAGAATCTCAAAAGCGCTTTTGCTGGAGTTAATGAAGATTTGATTGAGGCAGCAAACCGTGGCTATTTTCCCGGGGTCGAAAACCTTTTTGCCCAGGGGACCGACGTAAACGCCAAGTTGGGTAGTAATACCGCCTTGTATCCAGGACCTAGCGATCTCGTTCCCATAGATCGCGTTCAGATTCCAAGTCGCTTCGAGCCGATTGCTTTAACGAGAGAGAACGTTGAGTCGGAACTGAAAAAGTGCCTCCCTCAGATAAATTGCAATGCTCAAAGTGTCAGAAACTTTCTCCGAAATTTCCCCAACCATAATGAAATTAGAAGCTTTATGGTCGGCGGTTCGGCATTGGTGTTTATCGTGAGCAATACCACTGCAATTTGTCTGCGGAAGACCGTAGAAGGATTTCCGATTTTTGCGGCAGAAGAATTCTTTGGTACTGTTAATCCACAAGGAGTACCCTCGGATATTGTTGATGGATGGTATAAAAAAATCGCTTTATTGATTGCAGCAAAGGGTGTGGCGAAAATAGCGTATGCTTTCGAAAATGGGAATGCATTTATAGTGACATACTGGGTTACACGTGAAAACTGTTCTCTGTTGCTCTATTCCTGTTTTCATAAAAATTCAGGGGAGTGGGAGACTGACGAACTGGATGCGAAATTCTCTAGCTCTACAATAAAAGGCATTAAAATAACAGATAGATCTGGCCGGAAGCAAAAGGCCTTTCCTCTGGATCATCAGTTACAGAATGAAGAACCCCCCGTACAGCAAACGAATTCTCCCAACATTACAATTCCGTTTTTATCAATCAAAGAAAAGTTATCAGTGAAGGAAGTTGTTAGACTGCTGATAAAACATTACAATCTCCATGGCGGGAATTTCGAACTATCGATTGATTTTCAAACTAAGGTCGGGGGATTTGGAGAGTTCCAGTCTGCTTCGAAAGAAATCTTACCTGGTGCTGTCATTGGGGTGAAGAATGTTGGGCTTGTCACATCTCGGACTATCGGCCCATGGACTGTCGATGCGGCCGTTATCAATCCCGCTGAAACAGTTCCCTTGGCGAACATGCCGCTACGGTCTATTCAGCAAAAGCTGTCCTTGAAAGAACTGACTGAGTTATTGATAAAACATTATCATCTTCATGGCGGTCATTTCAATCTCTCGGTGGAATTCCAATTTAAGGCTGGCGGGTTTGGGCAGCAAACCGCTCCTAATGAAATTCATCCTGGCGTTGCGATTACAGTCAAAAAAATCGGGCTGGTGCTTTCTCAATCTCTTAGCCCATCGAGCGTTGATGCAGCCGTTGCCAATCCGTCTGAAACGGGTTATTCGGCAAGGAGTTTTCTGCAGTGAAAAGAATACAGAAGCACTGGGGGAAAAACTCAAATCTCCAGGGGGGATGGGGAAAGAATGAAATTATCGAAAGAAAAGGATAAGAAAGTCTTTTATAGCCAATATCACCTTTCGACCATATTCCACCTGGGCTTCGATTAAACCTGCTTTTGTCCTTGATCAGTCTAAACCTTAAACTGTTTCACCAGTTCCTCCAAGTGTTTAGCAAGATCAGATAATCCCTGGGCTCGGTTTTGAACCTGCGTGCTTCCACTGCCAACTTGATTCGCAGCCTCATTGATTTGTGCAATATTTTTTGTAATATCCGATACAGCCACAGTACTCTGGGCCACATTTTCATTTACCTCGGAAATGCCCTGAGCCGTCTGTGAAATATTTTCTGCAATCTCGTTTGTTACAGCGGACTGCTCCACAACAGCTGTGGCAATGCCATTAATTACTGCGTTTATCTCACCGATAACTGCGGATATTTTATCAATATCCCCAATAGTTGAGGTGGTTGTATCCTGCATTTCACTTATCTGGTTTTTAATCTCAACCGTGGCGGCCGCAGTCTGTCTGGCAAGTTCTTTTATCTCGTTGGCCACAACGGCAAAGCCCTTGCCCGCCTCACCAGCTCGCGCCGCTTCAATCGTGGCATTTAATGCCAGAAGATTGGTCTGCTCGGAGATCTCGGTAATGGTTTCGGTAACCTTTCCAACCTTTCGGGCCGACTCACCCAGAGCAATAACTTTTTCCGACGTATGATGGGACTGTTTCACGGCGCTTTCAGAAACAGATTTGGCCTTTTCGGCATTCTGTCCGATTTCATTAACCGTGGCCGTCATCTCCTCAGTGGCCGTAGCAACCATGCCGACATTGCTGGACGACTGCTCCATGGATGCCGACACCGACTGGATGTTTGTGCTCATCTCCTCAGCGGCAGCAGCGACGGTGTTGGATTTTTGCGCCGTATCGTTGGCCGATGAGGACAACTGACGGGAGACAGCGGCAAGATCCACCGATGAAGACGAAAGATCGTTGATGCCCGCAACAATCTCAGCTATCATAGACCGGAGTTTTTTAACTGTCGAATTCATCGACTTGGCCATGCTGCCGATCTCATCCTCCTGATCAATCTCAAGATAGGCGGTGAAATCCCCACTGGCCATGGTTTTTGCCAAGTCCATGGTCTTGCTTATGGGACCGGTTATGGAGCGGATGATCAGAATTCCTAATAGAATACTGGCACAAATCGCTGCGACCAGTACGGTTATTATCAGAGTTTTTGAATGGGCAGCTATGGACTGTGCATCCATTGCCGTACTTTTCGAGGCATCATCCTGATACTTTATCAGGCCTTCGAAGGCTTCAAAATATGCGCTTTGAGCAGTTCGGATATCGGAGAGCAGCATCCCTTTGGCCTGATCATTCTGCCCTGCCTTGACAAAATCAATATATTTGAGATATTGCTCAACATATGCGGCGCGCGCATCGGCAACTTTTTTGACAAGCTCCGCTCCTTTTTCTTCGGTGATCGTTTCCTGGAGTTTCGCAATCTGTTTTTCAATTACTTCCCGAGATTCCGTAATCCGCTTTATTTCAGCATCCTGCGTTCCCTTACTGGTATCAATGATAATATTACGCAAACCTCGGGCAATGACATTTACATGTCTGATAGCTAGATTTGCCATCTCAACCTTCGGCATACGGTCATCGGCCAAAGTTATCACTTGCTTGTTCAATTCGCTGATGTTGTATATGGCTATTATGCCATTGATCATCAAAAGAGTCAGGACAAGACCAAAGGCTAGAATCAATCGCGTTCTGATTTTCATATTTTTGAGCATATTTCTTCTCCTCAGCCTGGGACGCCCGTTTAAAGGGAATCGAATTTAGCAATTATATGTTCAATATCCTTCTGAATATTTATTGCATGTATAGCCACACAACATTCATAAACGGTGTATAGCCATGTTTTTATGATACTTTTAAGTTCAATACCAGATTGCAATCGATTTTTTTTGTTTGTCACTCTTTCCTTTATAGTATTACCTGAATTCTATTATCAATTTTATAAAATTAAAACAGTAATTTCTGCAGAAGAAAAAAAGTTGATCAATCAAGCAGGACCTTCGCAAACGGTCGGGAGGTCGTATTACCTCCTGAAGCCGAAGCCCCCGGACATCACCTAACTGGAACAGCACCGAAGGCAAGAAACATCGCTCTCTTATTATACTGAATTTTCACTACTCTCTGCGCAATCTCTTAAAAAGGTGTCAATTTACCACCAGTGCTCCCTCACAGGAGAAAACGAAGTGGGCTTCAGGCATTTTTATACAGGAGCAGGGATTGGTCGATAGCGGATATCAATTCCTCCTCCGTAATGGGTTTGACAAAATAAAAATTCACCTTTGCGGTGCGGACCACCTGTTCAATATTATCAGAACTCTCTTCAGTAATTACAATTACCGGAGGATGCTCTATTCCGGATGTCACAGACCATTTCTCCAACTGCTGCAAAGCAAGCACGCAGAATCTGTTCTCTTTGAAAATCTCAAACACAATCAACTCAAACATCTCGGAGAGGAGAAATTCCGGATGAAATTCTTCCAGATCCAGACAGAAAGAGGGGATTCCATTTGCAGACAACATCTTTTGGACGCCGAGTTCCGTGAATCTGTTGTCGTGTATCAATAAAACATTCGGCATACTCTCTCTCAACTGTGTCCAGTTTTTTTATGGCAGCGGATTTATCTGATAGTAAATCTTTATACAAGAAACATACCAAAGGTGGCAGTGAAATAAAACAAACCATAACATACTGAAAATAAAATATATTCAAAAACAATATGTAACAATTTTGCGGAAGGCGGTACTGGAGAGAGATAAACAGAAGGAAAAAGGAGGTAAATTTACCTCCCCTGAAATATCGGCAGGATAGAATCAGTCGTTTTTCTGAATGGATGAAAAATCCTTCATGGCCAACCCAAGTTCTTTGATCTTTGTATAAAAGTTCTTTTTATGCATCCCGGAAATTTCCAGGGCCTGATGAAGACTCCCATGGGAAAGGCAAAGCGTCCTGAGCAGATAATCCCTGTCGAATTGATTCAGGGCCTGATCCTTTGCCTGCTTATACGTCAACATTCCCCCCTTCTCTCCGTCGCCCAGCACCCGACGGACATCCGCAATGGAGATCTTCCTGCTTGTGGCCATCTGAGAGATCTTATAGAGCGTCTGCTTCAGCTGACGGACATTACCGGGCCAATCCCGTTCGATCAATAACGAGGCAGCATCGGCAGAGATCTCGTAGGTTATATTCTTTGCTGTCCCGAAGAGATCAAGAAAATGCCAGATCAAGGGCAGGATATCTGCTTTTCTCCCGTCCAGTGGGACAGTCTTGATAATGGAGGCCGACAATCGGTAGTAGAGGTCCTCACGAAATCGCCCTTCTTTACACATTTTTTCCAGATCCTGATTGGTGGCTGCCAAAATCCGAACATCGACCTTTAGGATTTTCGCCTCTCCCACCCTGGAATATTCACCATTGTCGAGAAAGCGAAGAAGCTTGGCCTGAACGTCTATCGGCAGTTCCCCGACCTCATCAAAAAACAAGGTGCCGCCGTCGGCTGAGCCGATATATCCTTTGGTGCTTTTGATCGCTCCTGTAAATGCCCCGCTGACATGCCCGAAGAGTTCCGTCTCGGCAAGAGCGCCGAGGACAGCGCAGTTTATGGGCATGAAAGCGTTACGGCTACGGTCGCTGTTGCAATGGATATCCCTGGCGATAATCTCCTTGCCTGTTCCGGATTTTCCGAGAATAAGCACGGGGATATCCAGGTTTGCAAGGGAGAGTATTTCTTCTCTGATATCCCTGGTGGACATGGAAACGCCGACAAGCCCGCTGCCTTTTCTCTCCAATGAGGCAGAGGCAACGAAGGCGGTTCTCAGCCGTTTATAATGCAGGGCTGCATAGACCGTATAAACCAGCTGAGATTCGTTGAAGGGTTTAAAAAGGAAATGGGTGAGTCCCATTTTGAGACAGGGATCAAGATTCTGTTCATCCGGAACGCCAGTGATGATCACGACCTCGGTGCTCTGGGACATTTCCATCAATTGTCTTGAAAACTCAACACCATTGATATCCGGCATATTGATGTCGATTATCGCCAGATCGAAAACCTTCCCGCGGATACTTTTCAATGCCTCGTGGGGGATACTGTAAGCCTCGACTTCATATCCGTTTTCACTGAGTGTCGTATGAATGAAATCGACAATGCTCGGCTCGTCATCCACGATCAGAACCCTGGTATTTTTTACTGCCCTTGCTTTATATATGGACATCGCACACCGCTTTTTCCAGTTGATCCATCGTAAACGGTTTTTGTAAAAATACCGTGTTCCCTTGAATTTTTTTGGGGATCATTGCGTCCTGACCGGACATGAAAATAACCCGGGCCTTCGGATTAACAGCCAGAAGTTTCCTGCAGCATTCATAGCCGCTGGAATCACGCAAGCCCACATCCATCAGAATTATCGTGATTATATCATAGAGCTGTGAATATTCCTCCAGAGCCTCTTTGCATGTATTGACGCAGAATACCATATGCCCCCGGCGCTGCAGTCTGTTGAGCAACAGAGTCCGCATAGCTTCGTCATCCTCAACCACCAGAAAACATTGCTTGATCAATGCATTTTTATGATGGCATTCGGGGAGCGATGTTTCATTATGATGTTCCTCTGCTTTCTGCTCCTGAGGAGCAAGGGGAAAGATGGCGCTGACCAGGGTCTCACCTTCTGCGGTTCGGGTAAAAACGATTCGCCCCTGATTCCGGCTTGCCAGAATCAGTGATGCATACAGCCCGAGCCCCCTGAACGGGGAATCGCTGCTTCCGCTTATAAATGGATCTCCGATTTTCTTCAGAATATTGTCTGGAATTCCCTGACCGCGATCACGGAAGCGAAAGGCTATCCCCGGCTGTGGATTTTTTCCTGCGGATTTGTCCTCAAGACCGACCTCAAGCATCACGGTCCCTCCGTCAGGAGTTGCATCCACGCAGTTTTCACCGATGTAAAACAAGAGCAGAATGATATCCTGGACATTGCAGGCCAGTCTCTCCTGCTGCACCTTGGCAACCAGCTCAAAACGATGGACTCTGGAAATACAGTTCAACAACTCGACAGCCTTGGTTGCAGGCGCCAGCGGGAAAAGGCTGCGGGTTTCAACAACCGCTCCGCGGGCGATCCCTGAGAGAATCGCTGTCTGCTCAATCCCCCGCTGCAACAGACTGTCTATGAGATCAGTCCGCTTTACCGGGATGTCGCTGATAACTCCCATCTCCTGCCGGATCATGGTAAGCTGACCGCCAAGACCGGTGAAAATATTATTATAGCCATGCGCGACCCCTCGTGCGACCCGCCTGACGGCTGCAAGATATTTATAGTGGAGAAGAATGCCGGACGGATCTTCAAGTTCCAGGATCGCCATGCGCAGGTGAGTCCTTATGTATGTCAGTTTGATTTTTTAACAGAGTTGTCAGCAACTTCCAAGGACCTATCCCCGTAATTATCTTCTTTGCTTTGCGACAGAAAGAATGGCTAGGCCAATAATTCCTTGACGTAAGCGATCAGTTCAGAAGGATGGAATGGCTTTTCCAGAATATGATCCGCTCCCAGCATTTCCGCCAAGGGCAGATATGTCTGAGGTCCCAGTTTTCCTCCACCCGATATGGCTATAATCTTTGGTTTCGGATCATGTTTGGAAAGCTCCATGATAACCTCCAATCCTTCCTTATCCGGCATGATGAGATCAGTAATAACAAGATCAGGGCAGCACGCATAAAAGGTTTTTAAGCCCTGAACGCCGTCCATAGCCGAGTACACAGTATAGCCGGAACGCTGCAGAAGATCGCACATCATGCTCAACATATTTTCATTATCGTCTATTACAAGGATATTATTCATGATCCATTATAGCCTCCATTCTGAGATATTACCTCTCCCGCCCGGGCCGCAAGTCCTTCCAACGCAAGCACATGTTTTCGTTATGACATTCAAACCTGCGAATCAGTTCTTGAAGTTCACTGTGATCAATGAGATTTTTTTCAACCAGGATTGTCCCGAATTTTTTCTGCAGGCGGCGCTGCAAAGCGAGCAGGGTCTGCACGTGATACTCGGTGGTCAGGCGCAGCCTTCTCGCTGTCTGCCCGAAGAGTTGCATCGGTATTTTATTATGTACAATTAATTCTATATCTTCTTGGCTCAACATACCGGAGCGAAGCCCGAGCTCACCCAGGCGCGGTCTCTGCTGTCTCTGCCAGATCAGAACCCTGGAAACGGTCCGCCAGTTGGTCAGACCGCAATAATACAAAAAATGACCAAAGAGCAAGGGCCGATTGGGCATGCTCCCTCGATACAGATCCTCTGTCTTGACTTGGGAAATCTCCTTTTTCGGGACGGAGGGAAGGATTATGGGCCTGAATGCCTGCCGTAAGAAAGGTTGCTGCGCGTCTGTACAGCGCTCTCTTTGATCCTTCCGGCCTTGGAAAAAAGGCGCAGACGCAGGTTTTCTCCAGTCAGCAGAGCCCTGCCGCGTTTTACGCATGTGGTCTCTTAGTCGAGCCAATTCCCTTTTCTTCAGATAATCGAGCAGGTCTTCATAGGCCTCACGGACAGCATAAAAAGACTTGTTGTCAGCCTGCCCTGCCAAACACTCTTTCGCTGCAATCCTGTCCGGATGAGTCTCCATGGCCCGTTTTCGATAGGCAGATTTCAGGCCGCTCATCTGGAGATACTCAAGAAACTCTCCGGATGCGTTCAGGTCCGCACCAAAAAGTATCTCCAGTGACCGGAGACGCTGTCGTTCAATTGCAGTTGATTCCATAAAATATGACTGTATTTATTGGAAAGTCTGGTTTTTATCCTGGCCATGCCATACTGCAATGGCAAGCTTTCAAGTATCGCCCAGGCTGGTCATTCCAGTCCATCCCTGCGGGGTAGAGGCGTGCTCTCTCCACGGGCTGATCCCAACCAGACCAACTCAGGAACAGAGGCGCAGGACCTCGTCTGCGATGAGTTGCAAGGGCAGGATCTTCTGCACGCCGCCATGCCTGATTGCCTCGGCCGGCATCCCAAAGACCACACAGGACGCTTCATCCTGCGCAATTGTCTGGGCTCCGGCATCGAACATCTCTTTCATGCTCCGGGCGCCATCGTCTCCCATCCCGGTCATGATCACGCCCACCACATTCTTCCCCCCATACCGTGCAGCGGAACGAAAGAGCACATCGACGGACGGCCTGTGCCGGGAGACCAGAGGGCCGTCCTTTATCTCCACATAGTAGCGGGCGCCGCTCCGCTTGAGCAGAGCGTGATGATTGCCCGGTGCGATCAGGGCCCGGCCCCGAACCACGGTATCGTTATTCTGGGCCTCTTTGACCGTCACCCTGCACAGGGAATCCAGACGCCTGGCGAAGGCGGCGGTAAAATTCTCCGGCATATGCTGAACCACAACAATTCCTGGCGCATCCTCCGGCAGCATCTCGAGGAAGACCTTGAGCGCCTCCGTCCCCCCCGTCGAAGCTCCGACCACGACAACCTTTTCAGTGGTCTGGATCATCGCGTTGGAATTGGGCTTTTCCATGATTACATCGGCGGAATACTTGGGCGAAACTTCCTTCAATGTGCTGCGTCCCCGAGCTCTCATCCTGCCGTTATGAGCTACTGCAGCGCCCTTGATCACATCGCAGATCATCACGCGGGATTCTTCAATGAACTGTCTGGTCCCCATTCTGGGCTTGGTAATGATATCAACAGCTCCGTATTCCAAGGCCTTGATAGCAGATTCACCGCCGATCTCAGCAAGACTTGAACACATTACCACAGGAAGCGGATGCTGGCTCATCAGTTTTTGAAGAAATGTCAGTCCGTCCATCCGCGGCATCTCAATGTCCAGTGTTATTACATCGGGGACGACTGTCTTCAGCCGTTCTGCAGCCATATACGGGTCGGCGGCAGTAGCCACAACCTCGATTTCCGGATCGGAATTCAGGATTTCACAGAGAGTCTGACGAACCAGCGCAGAGTCATCAACAACCAGTACCTTGATCTTGTTCATGACTGTTCCTTTTGGCTGCTTCTTTTGAGCTTCAGTTTGCGCAGATAGACATCCCCTGTTTTCAGAGAAAAAAACAGTTTTCGTCCCGCAGTTCCGCCGATATCGGATTTACTGACCTGCAGTCCCAGTTCTCTCAGTGTCCTTTCGGCTTCGAGGATGTTCTGCTCTCCCACGGTCTTGCGGCCATCGCTATAATCTGCCGCAGCCAGGACCCGAGCCCCTCCAAAAAGTTTGATGACAATATCCTTGCAGCCTCCGCAGCCCACCATTTTGCGATACAGATGACGGACGGCGGAATCGACGTAGGCGAGGTTCTCTTTATCTCCGGGATTACTCGGCAACATGGCATGGCAGATGGCCCCGATATTCTTTTCGGGCGAATACATGGTAATAGCCACACAGGAGCCGAGAACCGTGCTGATAATGACAGGGTCTCTGGAGATGAAGACCTCTCCGGGCTTGAGGAAGGTGTTGCTGCTGTGATCGGCAATGATATGTCTCATATCTTCTGATACACCGTCGAACCGGCAATCTTGAAATCAACATCGATGCCGTTCAATGTCTCGGAATGGCCAAGAAACAGATAGCCGCCGGGGTTCAGTTGCTGATAAAATTTCCCCATCAGCTTCTGCTGGGTCAGTTTATCAAAATAAATTACTACATTTCGGCAGAATATAATATCCATTTTATCGAAGATCCCGAAATCATTGTCCATAAAATTTATCCGGCGAAACAGGATCTTCGATCGTATTTCAGGACAGATGCGAACCAGAGACCGAGTCTTGTCCCTACTGCGCAGGAAGTATTTTTTTTTGATATCCGGTCGAATTCCCTTTGTACGCTCCTCTGCATAAATGGCGGTCATGGCAGCGTCGAGAATTCTAGTGCTGATATCCGAGGCCAGGATTGAAAACTGGAAATCGCTCTGCTCCCCGGCGAATTCCGACAAGACCATTGCCAGAGTATACGGTTCCTCGCCGCTTGAGCACCCGGCGCTCCACACTCTCACCGTCTCCGTGGCCCGTCTTCCTCTGCGTCCCATGATCTCAGGCAAGGCCTTTTGGGTCAGATAGGAAAAGTGCCCAGGCTCACGAAAAAAATCCGTCTTATTGGTCGTAACAACATCGATAAGGTGGACAAACTCCGTCTGCCTGCCCTCCGGACTGAAGACAAACCTGCTGTAATCGTCAAAGCTGTCCATACCGAGGACTTTGAGGCGTTTTTGCAAACGCGCCTCAAGCATCGTCTTTTTCGTTGGAGGCAGTTGAATGCCCACCTGCTCATAAATGGAGGAACTGAACTTCTTGAATTCTCTGTCCTTCAGTTTTGCAGATGCAGCAAACATCATTACCCCCTTCTCATCCTCCGGATTTGAAAGACGCGGAAGAAACGCCCACAGTTATTTTGTCATGTTCCCCTGGATATCGATGAGCTCATACGAGGAAAAGACCTTATCGATATCCAGAATCATCACAAAATCATTTTCGACCTTGCCCATTCCCTTGATGAACTCGGTATTCAGTTTCGTCCCAAGCTGAGGAGGCGGTTCAATGCTGTCGGCCTCCATTTCAACCACCTCCTGCACAGAATCCGCAAGGACACCAAGAACGATACTCTCACCGCTCATGATCACCTCAACGACAATGATACAGGTATTGACTGTCCTTTCAGTGCATTGCATACCGAAATTAAGCCGGAGATCAATGACCGGAACAACGCTGCCCCGGAGATTGATGACCCCGCGCATGAAATCAGGAGTCTGCGGAACTTTGGTGATGGAGGTCAATTCCAGGATTTCCCGGACCTTTGCAACATCGAAGGCAAAGATCTCATCTGCAAGTTTAAATGTCAGATATTGCACAGTTTCAGTAATTCCAGCAACACTCATGGCGGTCCCTCCTCTTTTAGGACTTGGAGATTATCGAACGAATCAGAATTTTTCAAATTCCTCATCGATATGATCTCCAGTCCCTCTTCCCCCAAGGTCAAGATGAATGAATCCTTCCGGTTTCACCGGTCTGGATGCCTGGTTCTTCTTTACCATTGAGGTCTTATGGGTCGCAGGGTTTTTCAGCTGACTGACATGGCTGATGGCCAGGTGTTTTGCTTGCCTGTGTAAGGGCGCCTCAAGGGCATACCCTTTCCTGCCCGTATCAAATGAGAAAAAGGCGATTGTGGCCTTAAGCTGCTCCGCCTGGCTGGAGAGTTCCTCGGTCGTGGAAGCCATTTCCTCTGCGGCTCCGGCATTTTGCTGAATGACCTGATCAAGCTGCTGAATTGCCTTGTTGATCTGCTCAGCGCCAGTATCCTGTTCCTTGCTCGATGCGCTGATTTCCTGAACCAGTTCGGCGGTTTTCTGGATATCCGGCAGCATCTTGCCCAGCATATTTCCGGCCTGCTCGGCAATGTCGACGCTGGTAGTTGAGAGATGGCTGATCTCGCCGGCGGCGGCCTGACTGCGCTCAGCCAGTTTCCTCACCTCGGAGGCGACCACTGCAAATCCTTTACCATGTTCCCCTGCCCGCGCGGCCTCGATGGCTGCATTCAAGGCCAGCAGATTAGTCTGACGGGCAATCTCTTCGATGATGGAGATCTTGGTGGCAATCTCTTTCATAGCCGCCACCGTCTCGGTCACTGCCTTGCCACCCTCTTTGGCATCGGAGGAACTCTTGACCGCGATCTTCTCTGTCTGCATCGCGTTGTCTGTGTTCTGACGGATACTGGAGGCCATCTGCTCCATGCTGGAAGAGATCTCTTCTGCACTGGCGGCCTGCTCGGTTGCCCCCTGCGACATCTGCTGGGCTGTCACGGACATCTCCTGGGAACCGGTGGCAACATTATCTGCGGCGCTCTGGACCTCGGTTACCACCTCTTTCAGTTTTTCCACCATATCGGCCAGGGACTCCATGAGCTCGTCATTGTCACTGCGTTTCTTCAACTCCACCATCAGGTTCCCCTGCGCCACTTTTTTCGCATTGGCCGTAATTGAATTGGTTGCGTCTATCAACATATTAAGATTGTTCTTAATCCTGTTATACTGACCATTATAGGTATCCGTGATCAGAGGCGGCATATCGCCTTTGGATACTCTATCCACATAGTCGGCGGTAACCATCAGGGGGCCTACGATATTGGCAACCGTTTCGTTAACGCCCGTCACCAGCTTGTTCCAGCCGCCCACGAAGAGACCGGCATCAGCGCGTTTATCCAGATCGCCGTGGGCTGCGCCCTGAATCAGGATATCGGTCTGGGCAAGCAGATCGTTCATCATTTTGACCATATTGTTCAAGTTGTTCTTGATCCCGTTAAAGTCACCCTTATAATTTTCTGTAATTACGGGTGGAATATCGCCTTTGGCAATCCGGTCGACATATCCTGCCGCAACATTGAGAGGATTAATGACCGCATCGAGACAACTATTAACCCCGGAAACGATCTTCCGGAAGTCTCCCTGATGCCGGGAAGCATCGGCGCGCGTGGCCAGTTTCCCGTCCACTGCTGCAACGGACAGCATATTGGCATCGGCGACAAGGGCCCTGATGGCATCGACCATATTCTTCATGGCCGCCATCACACTGGTGCTATCTCCGGGTTTCAGAGATATTTCGCGGGACAAATCGCCGACACCGACCATTTGGGCGATTTCCCCCACTCTTTGAGGATCATCGCCCAGCTGCCTCATAACAATCCGGGCGATAATCAGCCCCAAACCTATGGCCAGCAGTGTGGCGATTGCGACCATGATGGACATAATCATTATCGTTTTGTGCACAGTGTCGGTATTCTGATCGGCGTATTCTCCCCCCTGCTTGATTTTAATCTTGACCAGGGCTGCTATCGCGTTTTGTTCGTCCCGGGAGGCCCTTGCTGCATCTCCCTTCAACAGGGCCTGAGCCTCTTCGATCTTTCCCTCTTTACCCAGCATGATCATCTTGTCCAGCAACGGACCATAGACCGTCCGCGTTGTCTTGAACGTTTCAAAAAGCCTTCGGCCTTCATCAGTTTTTATTGATTTTTCATATACTTCTGAGTCCCTGGATATCATGTCACGGAGTTCCTTGATCCGGCCGTCAAAATGCTCCCGCTCATCCTGTGTCTGGGCATAGATACCGTCGCGGACGTTTACACGAAGCTGCTGGAATTCAGTGGAAATATCTGCCAGCGTAGCCAATGGTGCGGTGCCTTTCTCATAGAGTTCCCTGTCCGCTTCACCAACGGTCTTAAGATTGTAGATGCCGAACCCGCCGAGCGCGCCGGCGATAATCGCCACGATGATGAATCCTGTCAGCAACTTGCCTTTGAATGTCATAGTATTAAACCAATTCATACCCTCTCCTCCACGATATCTTGTCAAAGTGAAAATCGCCGAATTCGCCTGCCAACAAGGCACTCCTCACACTTTTTCCGTCTTCACCCGTCTCTTTGTCCCCTGACATCACGGGCGATAGAGACTTTCCGCGTTTAATCTTCCCCTCTTTAATTTTCATGATTCTGGAGACAAAGAAGATGTCGACAACAGGACATCCTGCTCTGAAATCACAGCCTTTTTCGCCAGATCCCCCGGCGAAAGAATCAGGGCAACGGAGCCGTCTCCCAGAATGGTGGCCCCGGAAATTCCTTTCAGATTCTGATAAAGGAGACCCAGCGGCTTTATGACCGTCTGGTGCTCACCGACAACGCAGTCCACCGCAAAGCCGATTCTCGTGCCTCCGACCGAAACAATAACGATCTGCTCTATCTCCGGCCGGTCACCGGCTATGCAGAATTGTTCCCTGAGACAGATATACGGGATCAGGATTCCCCGGACTCTGGCAAGGTTCCGGCCATGGGCTTCTTTGATATCTTCCCTGGACAACTCCACACATTCCTCAACTGCAGCCAGCGGCAGCACAAAGTGGCTTGGCCCGATCTTCACCAGAAGGCTTTCGATAATGGCCAGGGTCAGCGGAATCTTCAAGGTGATGGTTGTCCCTGCTCCCAGCTCACTGTCGACTACAATGGTCCCCCGCAGTCCTTCGATACCGCGCTTGACCACATCCATGCCGACGCCGCGGCCGGAGACGCTGGTTACTTTCGCCGCCATGGAGAAACCGGGGGCGAAGATAGAGCCGTAGATTTCCTGATCGGTAAGGTCGGCGCCGGACTGAAACATACCCAGGCTTACGGCTTTGCTGCGGATTGCATCACGGTTTATTCCTGCGCCGTCATCATGGATGGTGATAAGGACTGAATCGCCGGCGTGCTCGGCCCCCAGACGAATGGTGCCTGCAGCCGTCTTCCCCACCGCAAGGCGCTTTTCCGGTTTTTCTATACCGTGATCAATGCTGTTGCGGATGATATGCACCAGGGGATCGTTGAGCTTTTCGATGACGGTTTTATCCAGCTCGGTATCGGCTCCGAAGGTCTCCATTTCGATTTCCTTGCCAAGCTCCTGTGAAAGATCCCGAACCAGACGTTTGAACTTGCTGAACGTGCTGCCTATGGGGAGCATCCTGATATTTAAGGCGGTATCCCGCAGTTCACTGGTGAGCCGTTCAACTTCCTCGGCAATGGAGATAACAGCCGAATCGCACAACGAATTGGCCACCTGGGTCAGACGGGCCTGGACAGTCACCATCTCGCCAACCAGATTCACAAGCTGATCAAGGCGTTCCGCCGGAACCCGGATACTGGCGGCAGGATCGGGCGCAGAACGGTCCTGCCTGATACTTTTCACATGCTGCTGCTCATCGAGGGCCGACAAAACCTTCTCTGTGGTGGTGATGCCTCGATCTACCAGAAGCTCGCCAAGGGGCTTCTGCTGCTGCAGGACAGTCTGCAGCTGATCAGGAGATACGTCTCCCCGTTCCAGGAGAATTTCACCCAGCTTTTTATAGTCCGCAGACCCTTCCCCGTCCGTGGTGCAATCGATCAGTTCAATTGTAAGCCGGCAATCGTCCTCGACAAAGATAAAGACATCCTTGATTGCATCCTCGCCGCAGCGGGTGGTCAGAATGATATCCCAGTAGATATAACAGTGTTCGCCGACCAGGGTATCCAGGGAGGGAATCTCATCGAATTGGGCTGTCACCAGGCACGACGATCCCAGGCCGCGCAGTTCGTTGATCAAGGCAAGGGGATTACTGCCGCATAACAGCAATTCCCGGTTCGGGTGAAACCGGATCCTCCAGGTCTTCTGATCCAAAGACGCCGGGGCTTCCGTTAATACGGGCTTCATCTCCGGCCTCATGGAATCTGCCGAAGAACCGGGGACAAGCCTTCGCAGCTCTGCAATGATGGCGTCTCCCCTTTCTCTGTCGATTCCGTCTCCGTTTGCCGAGGCATTGAGAAGGGTTGAAATATGATCACGGGACTTCAGCGTCAGATTGAGCAGTTCCTTGGTCACCACCATTTTGCCATTTCTGACCAGGTCGAAGACTGTTTCGACTTCATGGGTGAATGCGGCGATCTCATCAAAGCCGAACATCGCACCTGAGCCTTTGATCGTGTGCATCGCTCGGAAAACCCTGGCGATCAGATCGGTATCATCAGGCGTCTGCTCAAGATCGAGCAGAGAGGTTTCAAGCTCGGCGAGCAATTCCCCCGCCTCTTCCCGATAGGCAGCAACGTGTTCTTCTATCATGGTTGAGGTCCCTCAATTTTTGGCAAAAAAACAGTCCACTGATCAAGACCCGCACGCTTCCTCATCCCAATACCTTTTTCACGACGGCAATCAGCTGCTCCGGCTTAAAGGGCTTGACAATCCAACCGGTCGCACCGGCTGCCTTTCCCTGGGCCTTCTTGCCATCCTGCGATTCGGTAGTCAGCATGATGATGGGGATGAATTTATTCAGACTGCTTTTCCGTACGCCCTGAATCAGCCCTATGCCGTCCAATTTCGGCATATTGAGATCGGTCAGCAGCATATCCACTTTTTTTGTTGTCAGCTTTGTCAAGGCATCCTGACCATCTACAGCCTCAATAACTTCATAGCCGCTCTGCTTCAGGGTGAAGGCAACCATCTGCCGGACACTGGCCGAATCGTCGGCGGTCATTATCAGCTTAGCCATTATTCCATCCCTCCTGACTGACGAAAACACAACCCGTTCATATACTCGCAATCTTCAAGCCGTTGGGATCCGGCAGCAACGATCAGATCAGTCAAGGCTTGCGGAAGCGGCCCGCGATACGTCCATCTTTTCCCTTGAGCCCTGGCCGTCCTGCAGGCTGAGCAGAAGACCTGCAGGCTGGTGATATCCACCTCGACTTCGGGATCAAAATCAATAACAACTGACTCCGCCTCGGCCAATCCCTGACGGATCGATGTTAAAAATTCGCCAATGGTCTCTATGGTCAGAGATTTCCCGCTGCCGATGACCACTTCTCCGGCGATACTGCCTTGTGTCGATTCTTCCATAAAAACCCTCCCGGGATAGATGTATCAGCTCAAGACTTACCAGGTATTTTCTCGCGCTTCATACCGTCCTCGGCCTATCAGTACTCTGCAAACTTCAGAACAGATCGACATTCTCCCCGAATTCCGAATCATCCCTGGGGCTATCGGTATGCTGCACATGCATCGTCTGCACTCCATGCTTCCTGGCGACATTTTCATGGATGCGGCGCTCGCTTTCCATGGTATACCGCTCTGCCATCTGGCGCAGATCATTTTTAAACTCTGCGCTCGCCGGTTGCAACGCCCTGGCCTGGCTGACTATGGTTCGCAGATCGGCCAGCACGCTGTCAGCCTTGGACCTGGCCTTCTCGTGGACACGGATACCACCAGTTATTGTCTCTATTTCCTGTGTCAGGACACTGGCTTGATCCCGAGTCTGCGCTATAAGGGAAAACAGTTCTCTGCCCATGCCCTCTAAACTGCCAAGCACCTTACCCAACTCCAATTCCATCTCCCTCAGCTTTCGGGCAAAGGCATCCTCGCTTCCCGCCACACTGCCGGACAATACCTGACTGGTCGAATTGACCTCAGTGAGAGTCGCAGTGATGAGATCCGTATGTTGGACGGCAGCATTGGACAATTGACCGATTTCCTCTGCCAGCACACTGAGCGACGCACCATCCTTTCCGGTACAGGACGCCTTTATCCGGGCATTCAATGCTATCTGAATAATCTCTTTTCCGATCTCCTCAATGTCTGAAACAAAGCTGGTGATCTGCATAACTGTTGCGGCAGCCTCTTGTAAAAGAGCCGCCATTTCCGCATTGCTCCGGGCGCAGACTGCAAGCAGACCAGTCACTGACGACATTCTGCCGCTGACATTTTCAACAAAAGATGCGCCGGAAGCGTCCCTGTCTCCGCTGGTCTGTTCATAGATATCATGCGCCATCTGCCTCTGTTTCGTATCAATATTACGTAAATTTGACACAATGAGGCTCACTGCCGTATAGAGTTCCTCCGAGGCAAATTGGACCTGCGCCTCCTGGAGTTCGCAGACATCCCCTATCCTGCTGACCAGAGCCAGGCCCTCATCTCCTTCCTGATGCCCGTCTGCAAAAAACTTCATCAGTTTTTCCAACGCTTCAATAACATGCTCCATCTGTTGTCTGTAAATATCATGAAACTGCATCGACTGGACAATCTCACTGAGATTGTTTGAATTTTCATCGGAAATATGTGAAATTGCGGTCCCAAGTTGAGAAAAACGCTCATTAACGGACTCTAATTCAGAGAGACTTTCGCCGGTATTCTCCAGAGTCAGGGCAACCTTTGTATCCTGTATTGACCCGGCATTCTGGAGATTGATGCGGTTTTTGGCGATCAAACCGATTAATTTTTCACGATGGGTATGGATTGCGTCGACCTTTTCTTTAATCTGATAGGAAAGTTTTTTGATATCCTGGGCAAGGTTGACAAATTCACTCCCCATATCTCCGAGATGAACACTTTCTATCTTGATGGACACTTCGAAGATATAGAGATGCTTACTCATTTTCTTCACGCCTTCCAGAGGCGGCCCCACCTTCTGCAAAAGGGCCTGCACCAGATCCAGGGATTGGCAAATGCCGGAACTCTGCTTTTGCGCCTGCGCAAGGTAATTTTCCATATCCTGGAGTATCTGACGAAGCCTGATCATGATCGTATGAATTTCCTGACCTGAGGCAACCTTCACAAGGCAGTGCGACGTCTCAGAGAGCCTGGATGCCTTCTGATAAACACCTTGCATCTGGTTGCCGACCTGCAGAAATTCGCGTTCGGTGGCGCCAGCCAGTTGGCGAAGCGTCTGCAAAGAGGAAGCGAGAAGCAAAGACCACGCATCCATGCACGCTGGCTCTGGTTTGACAATTTGTCCGAAAACAGTCGAAGACATAGTCGGATCTCGCCTCTTACGCGTTAAATCGCCCCAATCGGAGGAAAATCATCAGCTTTGAATCGGAATTAATCAAAATTCACCGAAAGGTAGCGAAAAACATGCCAGAATACATCCAAACATTTATTATTAAATAATATCAAATATTAAGACATAATGGCAGAATAATACGTCTAAAAAGAAGGCCTTGAATAAGGCCATAAAAACCGGGAGTGAGTTCAAAGGGAGGTAAAATCACCTCCTTACCCTGAAAAAGAAGACTGTTTCGTTTAGCACCTTCAATTAAAATTAAATTATATGTCACATAACTTATTTTAATTTTAAACAAAAAAGTGCCTCATCCTTTTTGTGGACGGAATTTTCAAACGGGAGGTGATTTTACCTCCATTTAGACAGGCGCATGAATGGTACGAAACGCTCTCCTTCTTCTCAACAGGGCATAAAAATCCTGGGACGGGTCCATCAAAGAAAGCGCCCGTAACGGGCAAGAGTGCTGTTTAATTCTCTACCAATCGGGAAAACCATAGCAAGCATTCTTTCTAAACGCCCGAACACAAGGAAAGGGAAGAGGGATACTTTGAGGATCTAATGCAATTATTTCCACATCCTATCCAATAACCCGCAGAGAAATACTTGTATCGTTATACCCCGATCAAAGGAGGTTGCTTTGCCTCCCCTCCGGAACTTCCGTAGACATTCGCACATTATCCCGGTGTTCAGTATGACGTGGTCAGGATATTGAGATACTTTTATATAAAAAGGCCGTTAATGAGATGCACGGCAGATGACGCTCAGAGCGCCAGGTCATCCCGTATGTGCTGGGAAAGAATTCCAATCCATTCGTGGAAGACCGCCGCGCCAAGACAGGCAGTTGAAAGGCCGGGAAGATATTCATAAAAATCCCGATGAGCAGGCGTATCGGAAATGAACCCCGTAGGCGCTGGAATGACCTCAAGTCCGGTGCGCTTGAATTCATACACGGCCCGGCGCATATGGGATGCAGAGGTGACGAGAATTATTTTTGTTATGCCTGAATTTTTCAGAATTTCAGCACTATAGCGAGCATTGTCTGCCGTATCCAAGGATCGGGACTCTGTCCATTGCACGCTCAGGCCGAAATCGTTCTTCAAAGATGCGGCCATGATGAGAGCCTCCGGCTCATCCCCAGGAGATGCGCCCCCGGAAACCAGCACCGGGAGTGCAGTCCGGCGTGCCAGAATAGCTCCATACCGCAGGCGTTCAAGCGTAGCACCTAAGGGAGATGCACCGCCATACTCCTGCGCCCAGCTCCGCTCACCGCCGCCGAGAATGACTATCCCTTGAGCATCATTCAGACGGGAAGCGTCCACTGCCGGATAGATCTCCAGGTGCTTTGCCATCCACGTGACCGTATACGGTGTCGTGAGAAACAATCCGATACAAAGACCGCAGAAAGCCAGATTCCGGCCAAGTGAGACCTTCCGCAGACTCACTATGAGGCCAAAGGCGATAATCACATAGGCCATAAACGGCGGATTGCAAAATGCCTCAATGCATTTCTTGAGAAAAAACACAGCAAACGAATTCATGACACCCTCGCTCTTCAATAGAGGTTTTACATACCCCTCTCCAGACCGGAACTTGGCCTGAAGAGGTCTTATCGAGATAACCAGCGTCAGGAGAAGAGCAGCGGCTACAGATCAGGCCCGCAAAAGGCGCGCGCAGCATGTCCTTGCTTTCCGGATATCATCTCTTTTCAGCCACAACGGAATTGGACATTGTACCAATCCCTTCAATCATGGTCTCGAGCCTATCTCCCGGTTTGAGAAACACCGGTGGCTTCCGGGCGAATCCGACGCCTCCCGGCGTGCCGGTCAGGATAACAGTCCCCGGAAGAAGCGTAGTGCTTTCGGAAAGATACGAAATAATTTCTGCCACGGTAAAGATCATTTCAGCAGTGGTTGCGCTCTGCATCACGGTCTGATTCAGCCTGCACTGGATTGCCAGTTGCTGAGGGTCGGCAATCTCATCTCCCGTAACCAGTTCAGGACCCAAAGGGCAGAAGGTGTCGAATCCCTTCCCTCTGCACCATTGCCCGCCGCCGCCTTTTTTTTGCCACACTCTGGCAGAGATATCATTAGCACAGGTATAGCCCAGAACATAGTGTAAGGCATTTTCCTTTTCGACATTCTTGGCTTTACGGCCGATGACTACCGCAAGTTCAGCCTCGTAATCAACCTGCGGCGGCTCAAGGCAGGAGACCGGAATCTGAATTTCAGATCCGGGACCGGTTGCAGCTCCCGGATTTTTCATAAAAAGAACAGGAAACTGGGGAAAGGCAACCCCTGTTTCTTCTGCATGCGGCCTGTAATTCAACCCGATACAGAAAATCGCCGTTGGATTGACCGGAGGCAACAACTCTTTCACCTCCACCTTTTGATTGGTCACCTGAATCTCCGAAAAAATGTCCCCTCGGATCACTGTCGCCGTGGTTCCGTTAAACTGGCAACCGGTAAACAACTGGCCATCAGGCGCTTTAAACCGAACTATTCGCATGTTTTTTCCTCTCGTTTTATGTTTTCAGGTCCGGACCGAACGAAGCAGCTGATCGCTCAATCAGTCCGAAATAATAATCGTTTACAGAAAAGTCTCGTTTTGATGCCGGCCAGGTCACACTGAAATGGCGAACGTTCATGCCTCGTTAAGGCTGGTTATTCTGGTCCAGCCATGCTGGTTAGTCTCAAATGCCCTTATCAGAATGGGCAGCAAGGGGCTCTATCGCTGTCCAGTCTCTGACTAGCTGCAAAAGTGTCCTGACTGCAATTCCCGAAGGACCTTTCGGAATATAGGATTTTTCCGTAAAATCCCAGGCTGTTCCTGCAATATCCAAGTGAGCCCAGTTTGTCCCGCCGACAAATTTTTCAAGATATGCCGCTGCAGTTATTGTCCCTCCCGCTTTCCCGCCGGCATTTTTGATATCGGCAACCCTCGATTCAATCTGCTTGGCATAATCCTTCCCCAAGGGCAGTCTCCAGAGCGGTTCGCCACTTTTATCCCCAGCCTCGATAAGACGCCCGACCAGCGTATCGTTATTACTGAGAAGACCGGTATAATGGTGTCCCAGACCGATGATTGCAGCTCCGGTGAGGGTGGCCACGTCAATAACGCAATCCGGTTTGAATTTTTTGATCCCGTAGGCAAGGGCATCGGCTAGGATCATTCTGCCCTCCGCGTCCGTATTGACAATTTCAGACGTAATCCCGCCATAATGACTGATCACATCGCCGGGTTTAACAGCGGCGCTTCCAGCCATATTATCGGTTGCAGGAATAATCGCGATGATATTGAGATCAGGCCGTTCTTCCCCTATCGCCTGCATCAGCGCAAGAACGGCGGCTCCGCCGCACATATCGTATTTCATGTCTTCCATTCCCGGAGCAGGTTTCAGGCTGATCCCACCCGAGTCGAAGGTCACCCCTTTGCCGATGAACAGAAGGGTCTGCCTGGAAGCCTTGGTTCTATATTCAAGGATCACAATTTTCGGTGGCTCGAAAGAGCCCTGGTTAACAGCCAGAATGCCGCCCATGCCCAACCGCTTCATATCCTTCTTCTCCAGGATCCGGCATTTCATCGCATATTTCCCGGCAAGTGTCCGGGCCAGAATGGAAAACTGTTCCGGGGTCCATTTGTTGGCCGGTTCGTTGGCCATATCCCTGGCAAGGCATGCCGCTTTAGCGGCGCTCTCTCCTCTGGCCATCCCGCTGGCGACTTCAGAGACAGAGGCCCGGGTGGACAGCATAACCTGCATCAGGCCGGGATATGCCTTTTCCTCCGGGTCGGGTTTTTTGTATTTTTCAAAACGGTAGTCACCCAGACCGATTCCCTCAACAAGGCATTCCGCAGTTTCAGCGGCCGAAAGCATCTTCAGTTCCGGAAGCACAATCATGAGCGTTGAGGCTTTAACCTTCTCGGAGAGCCTGGCTATCCCTCCACCAAGTTTTCTTAACGTCTCCCGAACCTCAACGGACTTGACAGCCGGGTCCGTCTTGCCGATGCCGCATATTGCAATCCGCTTGGCGAGCAATCCCGAGTCTCCTTTTCGGGATTCAGGATACAGGAGCAGCTGTTCGCTGCTCTTTCCTGAAAAATCACCTAATTGAAACGCTTTCTGCACGGAATTCCTGATGGCTGGGCAGCAATCCTCATACCCCGAGCCGTTCTGCGCAAGACAGAAGACAAGCATATCGCCGCTGAATTCCGTGAAATCTTCCGATGCCACCGCAAATTGAGTAAAGTCCATTCCTGTTCCTTGAAGATATTTGAATTGTTACCGTATCCGGACTGGGCAGGAAATCTCCTGCAAAGAAGCAACGTCCTCCTCTGTCGTTACAGCGATGAGACATTGAATGTCAACGACAATTTGATTATTGTTGCTCAATACAACGGACGCACCAACTCACTGAGAGGAGAAATTCGTATTGAACACACTTCTGACAACCATCACCCTTTCGATCTGCATTTCGGCGTTCTGTTCGCTCTGTGAGGCCGTTCTCTATTCGATATCGACAATCCAGGTTGAAATGCTGAAGAAATCGGGTCATTCATCGGCCAATCTCCTGCAGAATCTCAGAGCCGATATTGATGAGCCTATCACTGCAATCCTGACACTGAACACCATAGCCAATACTGTCGGCGCCGCCATTGCAGGAGCGGCTGCCGTGAAACTCTTCGGCGACGAGAATCTGATCTGGTTCTCGGGCTCCTTTACCCTTGCCATTCTGCTTCTTGCAGAGATCATCCCGAAGACTCTTGGGGTAAGCTTTGCCATCAGGCTGGCACCCTACATCGCTCCCCCGTTATGCTGGATGGTTCTTATCCTCAAACCGATTGTCTGGACATGCAGGTCCATCACCAGGCTTCTGCCGCAAAGCAAAGATGATGGAAATTATTCCGCGGAAGAATTGCAGACCATAGCCGCCCTGTCGCTGAAATCCGGCGAAATCGAAGCCGACCAGGAACGGGTTATAACCAATGTTCTTGAATTGCAAAGCAAGATTGTCCGCCAGGTTATGACTCCCAGGACAGTTACTTTTTCTCTCAATGAACATATGACGGTGGAAGAGGCTATGAAAGTTTCCGCTGAATTGAGCAGTCACAGCCGCGTCCCTGTCTATGATAATGAACCCGACAATGTGACCGGCATCATCATGCGGAAGGATGTTCTCCTCGCTGCTGCTGAGAATAAAACAAAAATCACCCTTTCAAGGCTCATGCATCCCGTTCATTTCGTCCCTGAGACCGCCCCGCTGAACCGTATTCTCATTGATTTTTTTGACCGCCGCCAGCATCTTTTCGTTGTTGTCGATGAATACGGTTCAATGACCGGAATCATTTCGATGGAAGATATCCTTGAGGAAATCGTCGGCAGGGAAATCATTGACGAGTCGGACAAGACCCTGGATATGCGGGAACTTGCAAGGAAGCTGACCATAGAAAGGCGGAAGAAACAGAAGATCAATTGAGGCTCCTGCGCTCTTCTCCCAGAAGACAGCCATGGTGTCAAACCTCCTCTGTCCCCGGTAATGATGGTCAAAGGATCCGGAAAATCATCTCGGAAAGGCCTTGCACCTGCCCGCCCTGCAATCGGGTGTGCCTGGCTCACAAAACACCAACAGTAACCATGTTTACCCATGAATTATCCGTTATCCGGCTGCATCGGGACAATATTTGATTGCCCAGTATGATCCTTATATGTAACATTGTTGTAGCTTTTTTTTTATGCTGATATTAAGCTGATTCGGTTAATTCGGGAGCCGCGTCGAATAAACACGGTTTTTTCACTCCCACCCCTGCCTGTATATAATTGAAAGGCCCCATGCCGCATTGATCGTTTCAAGCAGGAATGAATGCAAAAAACTACTGATAAATTTTGGTTGTAGGTTTATTCATTAATTCATTAACTTAAAAAGTGGAGAACAACAATGAAATCCCCAGTACGTGTTGCCGTTACAGGTGCAGCCGGCCAGATCAGTTATTCGATTATCTTCCGTATTGCCAGTGGCAGTATGCTTGGCGATGATCAACCCGTCATCATTCATCTTCTGGAAATACCGCCTGCCATGGGTGCATTGAACGGCGTAGTCATGGAATTGAACGATTGCGCCTTCCCTCTGGTGCAGGGAATTGTCGCTACCGACGATCCCAACGTAGCCTTCAAGGATGTTGATTACGCTATCCTTGTCGGCGCCCGTCCCCGTGGACCGGGCATGGAACGCTCTGATCTTCTCAAGGCAAATGCCGCTATCTTCTCCGTACAGGGCAAGGCGTTGAATGATCATGCAAACCGCAACGTCAAAGTCCTTGTCGTCGGCAACCCCGCCAACACCAATGCACTGATCACCCTGAAAAATGCGCCGGATCTGAATCCCCGCCATATTACCGCAATGATGCGGCTTGATCACAACAGATCCTTGTCACAGATTGCCGAAAAAACAGGCAGCCATACCACAAAGGTTGAAAAGATGGTTGTCTGGGGAAATCACTCCGCCACCCAGTATCCTGACATCAGCTACGCAACCGTTGATGGCGCAGCAGTTAAATCCAAAGTTGACGACGACTGGAATGTCAACACCTTTATTCCTGTTGTACAGCAACGCGGCGCCGCCATCATCAAGGCTCGCGGCGCTTCCAGCGCAGCTTCTGCCGCCTCCGCGGCCGTCGATCATATGCGCACCTGGGCATTGGGCAGCAAAGGCCAATGGGTCAGCATGGGCGTATACAGCAAGGGCAACTCCTACGGCATCGATCAAGACATCATTTATTCCTTCCCGATCACCTGCGAAAACGGGGAATGGAAGGAGGTAACCGGATTGAAAGTCAGTGATTTCAGCCGTGAGCGTATGTCTCTCACCGAAAAGGAATTGCTGGGCGAGAAGGCAGCCATTGCCGATCTGCTGAAATAATTTCACCAGAAGGGCCGGCCTGGATTTTCAGACAGCCTGAGACGTAATTACCCGAAGGGGCATTCCTTGAATGCCCCCTTTTTTTTTGCGCGCGTGAACCGGCCTAGTTGGCAAGCCAGCATATACCTAAGCCGATTATCACGCTTATACCTCCTATAACACGAAGATATTTGGGTTCCACCACACTCAGTTTCTGTAACCAGTTCTGCATGATATCAGGCGCCGCCGCATAGGGCAGACCTTCAAGAATGAGAACAACGCCTATCAGAAGTAGCAGAATTTTCATTGAAATTATTCATTAATCAATAAAGATTGATAGCGATACAAATCGCATTCGTTCCAGGCGAAGAGGCACCTCGTCTTATTCAATTGCTTTTTCCCGATACACCTAATATTATGCGTTCTGTTCTCGGAAAGGCTCTGGGGAATTCTCTTTATCAGGGCCGTCCCAGAGGACTGACGGGATATGTCTTTCAAAACTCTGTAAAAACACGACACAAAGATACCAGACTGCGCCTTGAGCGAGCAACTGTTTTCATTTCATTCACGACCCTCAACACATTTTCAAATATGACAATTTCTGAACAATCAAAATATAAAGAAGCCGGGGTTGACATCGACAAGGGAAATACCTTTGTTCATAATATTAAAGATATCGTTGCCTCTACCCATCAACGCGGGGTTTTGAATGCCATTGGCGGTTTTTCAAGTTTTTTTGCCATTGATACTGCAAAATACAAAAAACCCGTACTCGTCTCCTCCACCGATGGTGTCGGCACCAAGCTTGCCATAGCCAATCTCTGCAACAAACATGACACAATCGGCATCGACCTGGTTGCCATGTGTGTCAACGATATCATTGTCGGAGGCGCCACCCCTCTTTGTTTTCTGGACTATTTTTCTTCAGGAAAACTTGAGATCGAAACAGCCACCGAGGTGGTTAAGGGTATCGCGGAGGGATGCCGTCAGGCGAAATGTTCGCTGGTCGGCGGAGAGACGGCAGAGATGCCGGGCCTGTATAAGGCCGGAGACTACGATCTTGCCGGTTTTACCGTTGGAATAGCTGACCGCGACTCTATTATCGACGGTTCCGAAATCAAAGTGGGAAATACCATTATCGGCCTGGCATCCAGCGGATTGCACTCAAATGGTTTTTCACTGGTCAGGAAAATCTGTTTCGATGATCATAAGCTCACTGTTGATATGCACATCGACGAATTGGGGCGCACCTTGGGAGAAGAACTCCTCACACCGACAAGAATCTATGTTCAATCCGTCTTGAATGTCCTGAGACATTATCGTATCAACGGCATGGTCCATAATACCGGCGGCGGGTTCATCGACAATACCCCCCGGGTCCTGCCCAAGGGATGCAAGGCCGTCATTGACAGGTCTTCCTGGCCGTTGCCGCCGATTTTTGATTTTCTGCAAAAGCGGGGAAATATCACGAGGGACGAAATGTACCGCACCTTTAATATGGGTATAGGCTTGATGGTGATCGTCGATGAGGCAAAAGCTAAAGACATCGCCCAGCAATTCGGCGCCCTAGGCGAACACCCTTACATAATTGGCAAGATCACCGCCTTAAAGGACGAACACGAGGCACCTGTTGAACTGTTGAATTAACCCGTTCAAACCCGGCTGACAAAAAATTTTGCAGGATACCTTTCTGTCAGCCGCCGCAGTCGCTGTTCCCTCCCTGAATTTTATCCAAGGCATGGGCAAGGGAAGGGAGAAGGACCTGAATATTTTCCAAAGCAGCCTTCTTGCTCCCGGGAAGGTTGATTATCAAGCTTTTTCCTCTTATACCCGCCCGTGACCGCGACAATACCGCGTTTGGAGTCTTCAGCAGACTTGCGGCCCTCATGGCCTCGGCCATGCCGGGTATTTCCTTTTCAATCACTGCCTGCATTGCTTCGGGAGTCACATCGGTGGGCGCCACTCCTGTCCCCCCGGTTGTCACAATCAGATCAATCTTCCTGTTGTCGATACAATCCAAGACAGTGCTGATGATCTTCTCCCGGTCATCGGGAATTATCACATATGCCTGCAATATATACCCTTCCGCGGACAAAAGCTGCTGAAGGGCGGCACCGCTGGTGTCTTCACGCTCGCCCCGTGCCCCCTTATCGCTCATGGTGATCACGGCAAAACTGAATTGCCCTGAGCCCTCTCCCATCCCGCCTCTCCTCACCTGATACTATTCGATCTTTTTTTCAGCGACAATTTTTTCAGAAATATGCGAGGGAACCACCTCGTAATGAGAAAAAGCCACGGTAAATGTCCCGCGCCCTCCAGTCATTGAAGTAAGATCCGTAGCATAGGCCTGAATCTCAGCCATTGGAACCTGGGCATTGATGATTTCATTTTTTTCATCGGAATCCATGCCCATGACCTTTCCGCGTCTTGAATTCAAATCGCCCATAATGTCGCCGACATGCTCCTTGCCTACACGTATTGAAAGGTTCATGATCGGTTCGAGAAGCACAAGCCCCGCATCTTGAGCGGCCTTTTTAAAGGCTAATGACCCTGCGATCTTGAAGGCCATTTCAGAAGAATCGACGTTGTGAAAGGACCCATCCACCAGGGAGATTTTCACGTCAACCATAGGATACCCGGCCAGAACACCTTTTTCCATTGCCTCCTGAATGCCTTTATCAACCGCGGGACGATACTGTTGCGGTATAACACCGCCAACAATTTTATCGACAAAGAGATAGCCCGCTCCCGGCGGTTGCGGCTCCATTTCTATCCAGCAGTCGCCAAACTGACCGCGGCCGCCACTCTGTTTTTTATGTTTTCCTTGAACCCTGGCCTTCCCTTTAATGGTCTCCAGATAGGGAATCTTTGGAAGAGAAAGTTCCATTTCCACCCCGAATTTACGCTTAATTCTGGCCCCGACCACCTCCAGATGCACCTGTCCGACACCGGAAAGAATAACCTCGGAAGTCTGCTGTTCCCGAGTAACGCGAAGCGTCAGGTCCTCATCCAGGATCTTGGTGATGGAAGAGAAGACCTTTTCTTCTTCTCCTTTCTTGGCGCTGACTGCGTAGGAAATAACAGGCGAAAAAGACTTCAGCGATTCGTATACGACATGGGCGGAGGTATCGCACAGCGTATCTCCAGTCGTTGTCTCCTTTAATTTTGCCACAGCGACGATCATTCCAGGCCCTACCTGATCAACGGCCCTCTGTTCCTTGCCTTCCAAAACATAGAGTTGGCCGAATCTCTCATTGATTTGTTTGCTGGAGTTATAGAAGGTATCGCCTGACAGCATCCCGGAATACACTCTGAAAATGGTCAGTCTTCCGGCATACGGGTCAGCCATGGTTTTGAAGACAAAGGCGGAAAACTTTTCGGCGACAGCAGGCTTTCGGACCACTTCCTCACCGGTCTTCGGATTTTTACCCACCTTTGCAGGCCTGTCAGCAGGCGAAGGGAGATACTGATTGATCGCATCAAGCAAGGCTTCTGTCCCTTTATTCAGGATTGCGGAGCCGACACATACCGGGGTGAGGGACCCGGAGGCGACACTCACCTTCAATCCTGTCCGAATCTCCTCCTCGGTAAGCTCCCCCTCTTCCAGAAACTTCTCAATGAGCTCATCATCGGATTCAGCAACGTTTTCCATCAAGCTTTCGCGATAAATGGAGACATTGTCCTTCAATTCTTCCGGAACTTCGATTTCCTTCATAGTCCCTTTATTTGTATCATCAAACAGATAGGCTTTTCCTGATACCAGGTCAACCAATCCTTTGAATGAATCCTCGGCACCGATGGGCAGATGAATGACAACAGGGTTAAAAGGTAATGATTTTTTTATCTCGTCCAGAGTTTTTTCAAAATCGGCGCGTTCCCTATCCATCTTGTTGATGTGAATCATGCAGGGCAGGGACCGCTCGGCAACAAAATCGGCGAATTTAACCGTTTGCCCTTTCACCCCCATCACTGCGCCGATAGTAAAGACCACGCCGTCACAAATTTGCGAGGCGAAGAGCGTCTCATTGATAAAATTATCATCACCGGGTGTATCTATCAGATACACCTCATGTTTTTTCCAGAGATAATTATGAAAAGAGGAACTGATCGAAATATTGCGTTTTATTTCTTCTTCCTCATAATCCATGCAGGAACTTCCATCGTCCACCTTCCCCAGCCTTTTCAGCCTGCCAGCGGTGTACAATATGGCTTCAGCCAACGAAGTTTTTCCACAGTTTCCATGTCCGATAACCGCAATGTTCCTGACCATATTTATATCCTGCATGAATATCTCCTCAAAATAAGCTGTTCAACGAAATACTCCCCATTTCCCTGTAAACGAATACCTGCCAGGCAAACTTCCGCATTTTCAAAAGATAAGACTCATATATTCAGTTTAACAGATAAAAGTCAAGCATGATTGGCATCCTCTCGCCCTTTTCAGTTGATAAATACCAGGAAAACGACTATTTACCGGGAGTTTAATGATTATCTGGAAAAATATCAGAAGAAAAGGTATTCTCGCACACGGAGTTTTTTACCCATATCCATACCCAAAAGGCACACACTGTGAAAAGAGCAGCAAAGGAAAGCGGGAAAATTGCACGGTCGGCGGGAACCGTCGGTATTGCAGTGATGTTCAGCCGGATACTGGGGCTTGTCCGCGAACAGATATTCGCCGGTATGTTTGGAGCTGGAACCGCCTACGACGCCTTCGTCGTCGCCTTTCGGATTCCCAACCTTCTCAGGGATCTTTTTGGAGAAGGCGCCCTCTCCGCCGCCTTTGTGACAGTCTTCTCGGATTACGACACCAACCGTACGGAAAAGGATACCTGGCAACTCGCCTCCAATGTTTTGGTCTTTTTTGCAATAGCGCTCAGCATCATAACGCTTTTGGGCATATGGCTGGCAGGCCCGCTGGCCTCGATAATGGCACCCGATTTTGCAGAGATTCCTGGCAAGGCCGCGCTTACCGCAAAGCTGACAATGATAATGATGCCCTTCCTGATCTTTATTTCGCTGTCCGCGGTGGTGATGGGTATCCTCAATACGAAAGGACGTTTTTTCGTCCCGGCGATGGCCTCCAGTTTTTTTAACCTTGGATCAATTCTCGGAGGCGTTGGGCTTGCCGTCACCCTTCCCCGGTTCGGCCAACCGGCAATTGCCGGCATGGCCATCGGCACCCTTGTGGGAGGAGTGATGCAGTTAGGCATGCAACTGCCAACCCTTGTCAAGACCGGCTTTTCCTTTCACCCCCATCTGTCGCTTTCAGACCCTGGCCTCAGGCGCATACTGCGGCTGATGATTCCTGCCACTATTGGACTTTCCGCAACCCAGTTGAATCTCTTTATCAATACCAACTTTGCCTCATCCTGCACTGAAGGATCGGTATCCTGGCTGAATTATGCCTTCCGCCTCGTCCAACTCCCCATAGGCGTGTTCGGTGTGGCGTTTTCCATCGCCGCCATACCTGTATTGGCCCGCCATGCCGCAAAAAAGGATATCCAGGGCATGCGTGAAACGCTGGTCTCCTCACTGACCATGGTCTTCTGCCTGACCATCCCGGCCTCGGCAGGCCTGATCCTGCTTTCTCAACCCATTATCCGTTTTATTTTCGAACGGGGAGCCTTCACCGGCATCGATACAATCGCGACATCCCAGGCTCTCTCACTCTACGCCGTCGGTCTATTCGCCTACTCGGCCAACAAGATACTCGTTCCGGTTTTTTACGCTTTGAATGATACAAAATTTCCGGTTATCGCCAGCTTTCTGGCCGTGATGGGCAATATCGTGATCATCAGTACGACCATTCACGCCTTTCAGCACAAGGCTATCGCCCTGTCCATGTCCTGCACCATGATCCTGAATTTCCTGTTCCTGAGCTGGATCCTCTATAAAAAAATGGAGGGCTACTCCCTCATCGTCCTGTTGAAAGGGGTGGTAAAAATTTTAACGGCGACACTGTGTATGTCCCTGCTGATTGCAGGAGAGCGCAGCGTTCTGGCATCCTGGCTCACGGGAAACATTCTGCAGAAAAGCATCGCTCTTCTTTCTTTGATAATCAGTGCAGCCCTTCTCTACAGCTCGGTTCTCTATTTCCTGCGTTTACCGGAACTCACCGAAATAATACAAAAACTTGGTGCTAAATTTCGCCCTTGACCATCTTGTCCTGATTGATTGGTCAGCATGCTTTTTCGAAAAACCCTGCGGCGCGATCCGTAGCCTGTTCAACGGAATCACTCGTCTGCACTGCTGTGGCCAGGTGATGACCAAATGTATAGGTCCTTGCAAAATAGTGGGTAAATTGTTTCAGCCTGCCCAGCTGTCTTTCTCTTGGAAACCGCTCCATAAGCAGCTCAATGAATCTGAAATACACCTGCTCTTTGGAAGACTGCATCCGGGCGTCCGGTATGCCATAAATTTCTCTTCCGATATCAGCGAGAAGCCAGGGCCTCCATGCAGCGCCGCGTCCAACCATCAGTCCGTCGGCATGTGACATCCTCAGGCATTCCCGCGCATCGTCCACCGAAAATATGCCGCCATTGGCCAGGACCGGAATCGAGACCATGTCCTTGACCCTGCCAATCCAGTCCCATCGGGGTTTTCGGCAGAATTTTTCACCATGCAAACGGCCATGAACCGTCAAGAGGTCAATTCCTTCGCCGACCAGCATTCGGCAAAGCTCGGAAAGCGCCTTCGAATCAAGTTGATCGCCAAGCCTGATCTTGGCACTGAGAGGCAGGCTTGTAGCCTTGCGAAGTCTGGAAATCACTGCGCGCAAGTGCAGCAGATCTTTGACCAGATAGCACCCTGCCCCCTGTTTGCGTAATTTTGGGGCAGGGCAGCCAAGATTCAGATCTATGCCCTGGGCATCGAAATTGAGCAATTGCCGGACAGCAGGCTCAATCTCTTCAATGTCATTGAGAAAGAGTTGATAAAAAAGCGGTTTTTCAGTTGAACTTTTTATCAGAAGCGGAGAATGCCTTTCATTTTCATCAGGCAGGCTTCGAGCAGCCAGCATCTCTGTGAACAATAAACCGGCGCCGCCCTGCTCCTGCACAAGAGAGCGCAAGGCTGAATGCGAAAGACCAACCATCGGCGCCAACGCCAGCGGCGGAGAAATCGCAAGATCCCTCACTCTAAGCGTATTCCGGTATGGAGGGTGACTCATGACGATTTCCTCTAAAATATGCCGCTATCAAGGGTTATCGCAAACAAACGCATCCCTTTTATGCAATACACGCAGGAGAATGGCGGCAGGACTTCCTGAATTCTCCGGATATCCATGTCGATGCTGGTGTCAATGCTGCATGCAACGCGTGATATCCTTTTGGTCCAGCAGAGAATAAAATTTAACATGGACAGAACATTGACTTGAAATATCATGAGAAAATCGGACCCCGACAATTTTCCCAAAACACTTCAAGGGATCCCCGAACCCCAGATGAATTTCAGAAATAATCTGTTTTCCAAGGAGAACCTTTGCCCTCTCTTCCGTCAACATTCCCATTGAAAAGGAAAATCCGCCCCTGGAAATATCCATCATTTCACCTTTGACCGGATGCTGCTCTTTTTTTCCATAGGAATCGAGCAAAACGTTTTCAACAATAACAGCCAGAGAATACCGCGCATATTCCCGGCGGTCCTCCCCCGTCATTTGGAGCAGCCAGGGGATCAGATCATATTTCAGGCAGAACGCATGGAGCTTTTGCTCCAGATGCGGGAACTTTTTTTTCAGGGTCAGAAACCGGTCCCGTTCAAGGGCATGAATCTGCGTCAGGCTCTGGGCAACAAGGGAGACTGTCCAGACGGAAACAGAAAAAAATTGTCCGACCCCTATTACTTCACCAGGTTGCAGGCGTTTAAGAAAGGTTTCTTTATTCCCGCACTGGCAAGACAAATGAACGAGACCTGCATTCAGGAAGAAGAGAGTCGGATCCATTTCTCCACTCCGGACAATAATTTCATCAGGAGCATATGTCTCACGCTTCATTGCGTAATGTAGCGCGTTGAACTCCTCAGTGGTCATTTTTTCATAGAGTGTACTCCAGATCTCGATGTGATGACCTGTAATCGTCGATCCTTTAACCTTCTCAACGAGCTCACTGATTTTCAAGGCCTGGGATAAAGCCATTGGATTGATTTCAAGAAGTCTCTCCCGCAAGACCTCCGCCGATCTGAAGTCCCTTTCCCTCACTGATCTAACGGCCTCCTCATAGATCATTTCAGTGGCCTTTCCTATGTTTCCCTTGCCGACAATGGTGTAAATTTGCTCAAAGAAATCTAAAAGTTTTTTCTTTGCAGTGTGTTCAAGGATAGGATCGGAATCAAAGGACAGTTCATTTAATGCATTTGTTTCACCTTTAGAATCGTGCCTCACTTTTGGCCTGACAACAGCCAAAACCTCCTCTGCCACAGTTCGGATTTTATCCCCTTCCGCTGCAATATTCCGGCGTTCTTTAATGAGCATCTGCAGGTCTTTTACCGTTCTCAGACATGGAAAAGACTTTAAGGCAATGCAAAGCTTGACAAGAAGTTCTTCAGCCACAGATGCAGCAAATTGGCTTCGCCTTTCAAAGAGATCGAGAAGTACCGACGCGACATCGCTTCCCTCATAGCGGCCAAGTTCCATAACAAGCCATATCTTCAATTCATCGTAGACTTCCGGAAGTGCGGCGATGAGTCTTTTTTTCATTTCATCTCCGCCAAGCATCCTGATACAGACGATGTCCTGCTGCTGTACACGAATATCGGGATAATGAAGATACGGTTTGACCAGGTTGAATAAGGAAGGATCACCGCTGTCTGCGACCATACAGATAATATTCCGTATGACATACCAGGGGGGATTTTTCTTCAGACATTCCTCAAATACCGGAATTGCACTCTTCCCAATCTCAGGGATGAGCCGAATGAGAAGAAAACGTTCTTCCTTGGTTTCACTGCGCATCAGTTTGTTGAGGAGAAATATGACAGCCCTTTTGCCAAGATTTTTCAACAAGGCCCCGGCAATCCTATTGTGATCATCCGCCACATCAAGGTAGATACCGGTCAGGCAGTTCAGGATATCTTTTTGGGCAATATTTTCCTGGATCTTAGAAACCATTCCTTTAATAGGTTTGCTTTTCTCCAGAGTTCCGGACTGAATTTCATTTAATAATCCGAGAAGTTCTTCAGCTTCGCGGAGGAAATCACCACTGATAAACGTCAGACTGATTTTTTGAATCTGCTTGCAGACCCCGGCAAATCCCGGGAGGTACTCCGTTTCATTCTCCAGCCATTGAATGAATATATCTGAAATTTTCTGAATAAAACCATGGAAACTGTTCTCAAGGGCATAGTCTGAAAAAACGCACAGAACCATGAGTGCCCGATCTCTGATATCCGCTTCATTACAGCGACAGGCGGCGCCCAAATCATCCAGTATGACGCAAGCGGACGGGAGGTCCTTACCGGGGTCGAGTTCACAGAGATAATGGACCAGTTTTTCGATAAATTCATCCCGGAGGAGAATCGCGAAGTCACGCTCCTTTAAAGACTCAATCCCGCTTAAAAGCCGAGCATGAGCCCGTTCCTTTTCGGCGCGATCAAGCTTTCTGGCTATCTCAAATTTGGCCAATATTTGTTTTTCTTTGTCGATTTCCATAGATAAAACTACAATCCGTATTCGGATATGATTCCATCATCACAGGTAAACATTCCTTATTGCACCATAAACGGGAAAATTCTCTCCTTCCCGCATCCAGATTTTTCAGATGCTTAAGACTTCTCAGTGCAATCTCCGTGAAACCTCAATGCAGTGCTGACACCCGCAGTAATGTCAGCACTCTGCATAGAATTAATTTTCCGGCGCGTCAAAAGGGTCCTGCGGTGTGTTGGAGGAATTCCCGCCTTTAGGCGCGCTGTAGGTATCGCCCTTTGGCTGCCCATAGTTGTCTCCGCCTTTTGGCTGCCCATAGCTGTCTCCGCCTTTTGGCTGCCCATAGCTGTCTCCCTCTGAATATCCGTCAGACGAATGTGAACCTCTGGCTGCAATCTTGTCTGATGTCACATAGAGGGTCACATAGGAGTTTCCGAAGGAACCGCCAATACCTTCGTTGAGGATGGCCAGGCAGGTCTTATGCGGTTTTGTAAAGGCAAGAAGAATGCTGCTGTATGTTGCCTCCCCTGCATGCCTCCATCCATGTTTTTTCATGGAAGAGATGATAAAGTCCTTCAGAGAATTCAGCTCAACCCTGCCGCCATATTCCAGAACCCCGCCAGAGAAGGAATCCGTATTTATTGCCAGACTCCGTCTGCCTGACAACTTCATCTCCACCGGAAGCTCAATGTCCGAATAATTGCCGACCGTATTGGAAAGAGCGGGCAATTCATCCTGCGAAGAGGAGCCTCTTGAAGCGCATCCTGAGAATAAAATCAGCGAGCAGAGAAGAATAAGACCGGAATATATCCTGCAATAACCAGAAATTGTGCGCATAGGCATCCTCCTTTATAAAATTATTCAACTTGTTACGAATGAATGGCGAACTGCTTTCACCCCTGCAATATCATATTCTCTTGCCGACAACACGGCATGACCAGACCGAGACTCATGGAGGCCAGGTCGGACCCTGCCGGATTCAACAGCATCTATCTGCCAACAAAGAGATATTCCGCTTATACCAATTTCATTCAACTCTTCCAATACACATATATTTTATTTCAAGATACTCATCCATGCCATATTTTGATCCTTCTCTCCCGATGCCGGACTTCTTCATCCCGCCAAAGGGAGCCGCCTCAGAAGACAGCCGTGCTGTATTGACACCGACCATGCCGTACTCGAGCAATTCCGTTACCCGCCAGGCCCTTGAGACATCAGCAGTGTAGAAGTATGCGGCCAGCCCGTATTCTGAATCGTTAGCCATTGCGACGGCCTCTGACTCTGACGCGAACCGGATGACAGGAGCGACCGGACCAAAGGTCTCTTCCCGCAATATTTTCATTTCGGGTGTAACGTCAAGTAATACTGTCGGTTCAAAAAAATACCCTTTCCCGGGGACCCTTTTTCCTCCAGTCGCAATTCGAGCGCCTTTGTTTACGGCATCTTGAATCTGATCTTCAATTTTTTCCAGGGCATCTGTATTGATAAGAGGCCCCTGGTTATTGTTCGGAATATTTCCAGGTCCGACAGAAAGCTGGCTTTCGACGGCCTTCACAAATTTCTCGACGAACTGAGCATACACTGTATCATGAACAATAAATCGATTGGCACAAACACATGTCTGACCGGAATTTCTAAATTTTGAGGCCACTGCATCGCCGACGGCTGCATCCACATCGGCATCTTCAAATACGATGAAGGGTGCGTGTCCGCCCAATTCCAGGGATATTCTTTTCAAGGTATCGGAAGAATCGCGCATCAGGAGTCTGCCAACCGAGGTCGATCCGGAAAAGCTTAGCTTACGAACATCGATACTCCGAGTCAAAGCCGAACCTATTTCTTCGGCAGGACCGGTTATGACATTGAAGACACCAGGAGGAAATCCGGCACGGTCAGCCAACTCCGCAAGCGCCGTTGCAGAAAAAGGGGTTAATTCAGAGGGCTTGACAATAACGGTGCAACCGGCAGCCAGCGCAGGGGCTGCTTTTCTCGCTATCATGGACAAAGGGAAATTCCATGGCGTAATCGCCGCACACACACCGATCGGTTCTTTTAAAACGACAATGCGTTTTCCCTCCTGCGACATGGGAATGGTATCGCCATACACTCTTTTCGCTTCTTCCGCGAACCACTCAATATAGGAAGCTGCGGATTGAACTTCAGAAATTGCCTCTGAAAGAGGTTTACCCTGTTCGCAGGTCATAATACAGGCAAGATCCTTTTCATGAGTACAGAGAGCAGCATACCAGTTTTTAAGAATCAGGGACCGTTTCTTGGCTGTCAATCTGCTCCAGCGAGGGAACGCTATCTTGGCGCTCCGTATTGCCAGTCCGGTTTCCTCTTCTCCCAAAGATGGTACAGAGCCCATAACCGTACCCTCAGAGGGATTGATCACAGTAATGATTTTCGGTGAACGCACCCACCTTCCATTAATATAGCATTCCTGCCTGAATAATGCAGGATCACATAACTTCACGTTCTCTCCCTTTTATAAGAGTGATACCGTTCATAACCAACCAGAGTCGAGCAGTATTTTTTTAAAAAAATCAGCGTATACCGTAAACAAAATTCTTGTTTTCCTTCTGTTTTAGCCTCAAGGACAGGGATTGTACCGCCTGGGTGTTCCCCTTCAAGGAAAAGTCAGTTATAATACTGCATGAAGACGAATATTGCTATGCATACAACCGGCCCCTCATTCTCAGACAGAACGGTAGCCGCCATTCTCACATATTGACAAAAAAATTGCCCCATCTACTCTTGCATCCTCTATGAAAACTCCGGAATTCACGTTATCACGAATGCAGTCAACAGAACAGATCGTAATTAAAATTTCCAGCCCCCCTATTCGCCTTGGTCAATTCCTGAAACATGCAGGTATTGCCGAAAATGGCTTGGAAGCAAAAATCAGAATCCAGAATGGCGAGATTTCTGTCAACGGCCTGACGGAATTACGGCGGGGGAGGCAACTGTGCCCTGGTGATCTGATCGGTATTGCAAATGACATATATAGAGTTGAATGTGGGGAGTAACCACCCGGCACCCTCTCTATCGCAACTTTTTTTTCCTCGAAGGCACCAGAGAATAGAGTTCTACTTCTTTTTCCAACCCTCGTAACATCCTGGCCTTCTCTTTTTTGAACGGAAAATTCTCACCGATATCTGCTTGCACCGGCCCGGTGATAAGGATCTGCCCTGAACAGGCCTCAGAGGCAAGCCGTTGAGCAATATTCACATCAGTCCCTATGACCGTAAAATCGAGACGGCGTGTGGAACCTACGTTGCCAAGAAACATATCCCCTTTGCTCATTCCGATTCCCAACCCGATGTTTTTGAACAATCCGGATGTCAGCATCCATTGTTTACGCAGGATTTCGAACTCATGAAGAATCTGACAAGCAGCTGAGACCCCGGCATTGCTTGCCTTCTCAAGCGCTATGGGCGCGCCAAAAATTGCAAGAACCGCATCTCCCATGAATTTATCCAGGGTCCCTTTCCAGGAAAAAACCACATTGGAAAAGATATCAAAAAAGGAATTCAGGAAGATGCGCAGTTTTTCGGGCGGAAGGTGCTGCACTAAATGAGTAAAATTACGAATATCCGCAAAAAGCACCGTGATAGTCTGGATACCGCCTATATCCATCAGGCCTTGTGTGCTTGCCATCAGCAGTTCAGCAACCTCTGGAGCCACATACTGCTCCAGCATGGTCCGTATCCTGACGGTATTTTCCCGCTCGGTGCGAGAAGCGATATTCTCCAGGGCCATGACAGCCTGCCCGGTTATGATGGAGAGCATCTCAATATCCGCCTGACTGTATGCAATGCCCGGATCCATTTGGCTTATATTGATAACCCCGATCACCCTTTCCCTCGAAACCAGAGGAAAAGAAATTGAAGCTGAAATCGCATCCCTGGTCAGGAGTTGGGAAAATGGCGACCGATGCTGGGTCTGTTTATTTAAAATAACAGGCTTTCCTTTTTCGTAGACCCATCCCGCTATCTGTTCCCCGGGTTTGAGGCTGATGGTTTCAACCAGTTCTCTGCTCATGCCGCGGGATGCAACAATTCTCAACTGGCCGCTGGTCTCATCAAACATCATCAATGAAATCGAGGGGACGTGTATCTCCTGAAAGACTGCCTCCAGCAGTTCATTGTACACCTGTTCTGATGAAACCGCGGATAAAAATTTTTCACCGAGTTTATAGAGCGGGGCAAGGGTTTTTAATCGTGTACTATCTTCCCTGAATCGTGCAAGCTCCAGGGTTTCTTGAACCATCTTGACGAGTTTCACCGCCTCAATAGGCTTTTCAATGACACCATTAAAACCGTGATTCATTGCTTCCACGATCAACGTGCTGTCAGGTTGGGTCGCAAGAAGAATTGCCGCAAGATTCGGTTCGATCCTCCGCATCGAGGAAAAGGTTTCCATACCGCTTCTTCCAGGAAGATCCGCATTAATGACGGCAAGCTCAAAATGTATCGTTGAAACCAGTTCCTCCGCCCGCTCTCCATTGCAGGCGCAAGAGACATCAAAGCCTGATTTGTCCAAAATAGACCGGCTCATATCAGCAGAAAGCGTCTCATTATCGACAACAACTATTTTTCTGGCAGGATTACATGTATTCTTATCTTTCATCTGCGCCGTTTAGGATAGATCCATAATGAGAAGAAGCCTCTTTATCCTTATTGCATCACTATAGCATATATGATAATCTTTAAGAAAAGAAATATTTACTCATCCTTTTACTCAACTGAAGTCTGCCCTGAATCATCGGAATCCCCCCTGAATCACAGCATACGAAACTCCTGTACCACAGGAAAAGACACTTCCGATTGCAAATCAGAAATATATCAAATGTATCAGACCTACGGCAGACAGGGCGTCAAACACAATCGGCTCTCACGAATGGAATCAGATTCGCAGGAATCCCTCCTTTGAAAACCGATGAATCCTGTATCGTACTTTAACCATTCCTGCATGAAATTCCTTGCCCAATGACAAAGCATCCCGCTCCCGGAACCACGTGTATACAGTCGTCAAACGTCATGAAATATTACAGAGTTGTGCTCATTATCCTCGTTGTTTTCATGCCATTGACGGCACTCGCCAATAATCAATTACTGCTTCTCTACTCAGGAAATGTCAATGGCGAAATCGAGGGTTGCGGCTGACATGCCAACCAACTGGGCGGTCTGTCCAAAAAAGCATATCAGATAGAGGCTGCCAGAAAGCAGGCACAAGGTCCGCTTCTTGTTCTTGATGCTGGCAATCTTCTTTTCAAACGTTCGACAGCGCTTCCCGGGGAATCCCAGGAAAAGATAACCGCCGCCGGAATATGTGCGGCATACGCCCACATGCGCTATGACGCCGTTGCCGTTGGCCCGCTGGATCTGGCCTCCGGCATTGATTTCCTCAAAAAATCAGAGAATCATCCTCTTGCGTGGATATCTGCCAACATTCTTGACGCAGACAACGCACCTGTTTTTGCACCCTTTATAGTCAAGGAAACGGGTCAGCTCAAAACCGGTATCATTGGTTTGACAAACCAAAGAACAGTGCTCCCGGAAGGATTTCACATGGGTGACTGGCGCTCGATTCTTCCAACTCAACTCTCAAATTTATCAAAAGGATGCGACAAGATAATCCTCCTTTCGAATTTATCGAAAAATGAGAATGAAGAGATAGCCCAGCACTATCCCGAGATTAATCTGATTATAACCGCAGATCCGCAAATGACCACTTTTGCGCCCGAAAAGTTTAACAATACAATCATCACCGGAACGGTTCAGCAGGGAAAATACCTGGGCATTCTGGATATCACCTGGGGAAATACCGAAAGATGGGAGTCAGAACAGGACAGGAGGATCAACAGCCTCAATTCCAGCCTCGACTCAGTCAATGCACAATTATCCGAATTGGAATCACAAAAGAATCAAACGGCTCCCCAAGATCAACTCCTTTTCCTGAAAAATTCCCGGCAGGATCTGCTGCAGCAGATTTCCGCCTTAAAAGAAAAGAAGGAGGCCGAAAATCCAAAGGGCACAATACCATCTTCCTTCACAGACAAATCTCTTGCCATCACCTCCTCCCTGCCGGAAAACGCCGATGTAGAAAAAATTGTCTCGGAAATCAAACAAAAGATCCTCCTGCTGAACAATACGCCACAGAGGACAAACGAATCCGGCAGCAACGCATCATTTCAAGGTGTCGCCGGGTTTTCAGGCCCTTATGCCGGATTCTCACAATGCCGGGCATGTCACCAGATACAGGAGAATTTCTGGTTGTCAACCAGGCATGCCAGATCTTTTGCAAGTCTGCAAAGAGCACGGCAGGAAAAGAATCTTGAATGTCTTCCCTGTCATGTGACCGCAGGGGAAACCTTTTCCCCAAAAAATTCCGACGGGATGAAGGGACTCCTCAGTCTTCCGCCCACCATGCAGACCGTCGGTTGCGAGGTCTGCCATGGCCCAGCAAGAGCCCATGCCGAAAATCCGGCAAACAGCTGGCCTGCCAAAAAGGTTGACAGGAAAGTCTGCCTGTCCTGTCACACCAAGGAGAGAGATCCCGGATTCGACTATGAGGCAAAGGTCAAACTCATTCAATGCCCATCACAATAATGCATAAAGGCCGGATCAGGACAACCTGATCCGGCCTTTATTCAAGCAACGCCTTTCTTCAGTAGAGTACCGAATGCGGGGACCGCATCCGGATAATTAGCAACCGAATGCCTTCTGAAGATTGGGAATTGTCTGTTTCTTACGGCTCATCATACCGTCAATCCACATGGATGTTCCGGAGAGCTTGCTATTGAAGGCCTGCTCAATAAGGGCAGGATCATCCGAAATAACAACAAGGTCCGTTCCTTCCTTAACAACATCGGTGAGCATGAGAAGCACGGAGTGACGACCGTCAGCCTTTACTTTCTTCATCTCCTCCAAGAGCGCGCCACGGACATCGGCAACCTGATCAAGCGCGGCAAGCTCAAGCTGACCGACACCGACCTTATTGCCCTTCATATCAAAATCTTTGTAATCACGGAAAAGCAGATCTTTGGCGGGAATACCGGTAACCGCAGACTTAGCCTTCAGCATGGACATGAAAAGTTCATCAGTATCCTTGATTTCGGCAACCTTTTTCAGATCTTCAACTGCAGCCTTATCGTCAGGAGTACAGGTTGGGGATTTGAAGTTTACGGTATCGCTCAAGATTGCTGCCAGCATGCCGCCCGCAACATTTTTCGGAATCTTGATGCCTGCATCCTTAAACATTTTGTTCAGAACGGTACCGGTGCAACCCACAGGCTCGCTTCTGAACAAAATAGGATTATTGGTGGTGATATCACCGATTTTGTGATGATCAACGACAGTTACGATCTCAGCGCTGGTGATATTGGCAGGTGCCTGAGCGATATCACTGAAATCGACCAGAGCAATCTTTTTGCCTGCAGCATCTTTCAGCATTTCAGGAGTTGCAAGACCAAAACGGTCAAGAACCATCTTTGATTCCGGGTTCAAACCAGCAGCATCGATCTGCATGCATGCCTTGACATCGGCGCCTTGTGCGGCCATGAGCGTTGCCAAAGCGATTGCTGAAGTCACAGAATCGGTATCCGGGTTAGAATGGCCAACTACACAAATTGTCATGATCTTTTCCTCCATACAAAATATTGTTTAAAGACTATCAGATAGGACATCCACGTATACATACGTACATTTCTATTTACCCTTTAAGTTGACGTACGAGAATAATTCCTTAAAGATTTTCAGTCAAGCATAAAACCGGGGGGGCTGTTGAACAAACACAAGCACAAGGCGTTGATACACAATTCAGCCTAAGGCTCTACTCTGTTACATCTCATATCTTTGTTATGCATTTTGCCTGATTTTACAGGCGAAAACACCCGTGACATGTATACGATTCTGCATTATAATCGCATCACAATAGATTACCTTTTATTATTTCTCTTAAAGAATTTCTCCTCCCTCTTCGCCCATGAAAACGGAAAACACACATCGAACATCCCGCAAAAAAAAACGAGCATCCACTCTTTTTCTCCTTCCTCTTCTGGTGATACTCGTTATCGGTCTTCTCTTTGCCATCAGTTCTCATCGCAATTTCCTGGATTTTTTCAACTTGAAAGGCCTCTGGGAAGGTTCTGGAGTAGCATCAAAACCCAGGGGACTGCCTGCTCCCGGCGTCAAGGAAAGCGTGCCGGTCCTGCAGGAGGGCCTCAGACAGGCCGAACAAACGGGGGCTTCTCAATCGCCTGCAGCAATCCCCCCTGCCGATTTGCAGCCTCCCTCCTCCGGACTTTCAGCTGCAACCCAGGCAGTAGATCGGATCAATGCGTTTTATACCCATCTTGATGCACAACCCTATTTACAGGATTTTCATCTTGGAAAGCCGAGTAAGGAGTATTTCGGAGAACTCAGTCAAAAATTATTAAATAATCAACCGGTTGTTTCCCGTGAGACTGACGACATTGCAACGGTTATCAAAAATACAACCCACTTTTTCAGGATAGCGGGAAAGGACAATATTACCATTCTGAAGGCCATCCTCGACCGGGAAAAACCGTATCTTGAGACCATGTTGGCAGATTATTATTCTCTGAGCGAATCGCCTGATATCCTGAAGAAAAGTTTTTCATTACAGATTCCGCCCAATGCCCTTTACGAATATGCCGGTTATTTTCTTAATACAATAGGCGGGCGGCTCTACCTGTTCAGGCGCGATCCGAGTGTACGGTTGACTGTAACCTATTACAGCATCCTCGCTCTTGATAAGGCGAACCAGGAATCCAACAACAGAAACGGGATTCAGATCAATACGGTCATTGATGGCCTGATAGCCGAAATGGAGGGCAGCGGCAATCAACTGCGTTTCAAGGACAGATATCTTGACAAACTCTACGAATTAAAAGAAAAATATCAGTAAATCCTTCTCGACAGCACTCCCCGTCTCTTACGGGGGATCACTGGAATGCACTTTGCTGCTCCCCAGTCTCCTCCGGTATCCGGTCTGAATAATTCAAATTCGGGGTTCTGGAAGCATGCCGCTGAGAACGCTATGCATGATGCGCCGTCAAGTGTATCTGTCCATTATGGACAATGACATAATTTCAGTCGAAGTCCTGGAAAATTCCTGCCGGAAATGATACACAGCATATACGGGTATGATTTTCATATCTGAGATTGTTTTTGTCTTCATTCATACCCTTTTTCTTTTACAATACCTTTCTCCTTCTTTTGCAATCGTGGACAGACATGGATGAGTTGCGCCTTAATGATGAGTTCCTGGATTTTCTCAATGCCTCTCCGACACCCTTTCATGCCGTATCCACAATGGCCGGACGTTTCAGGGAACATGGCTTTCAATTTCTCCGTGAACAGGAAAATTGGAATCTGACACAAGGCGAATCCTATTATATTATTCGGGAAGACGGTGCTCTCATTGCCTTTTCCCTTGGAACTGCCTGCACGGAAGGTTTCAGGATCCTGGGTGCCCATAGCGACAGCCCTTCACTGCAGATCAAGCCTGTCCCTGATGGAAGCGTCCAGCATTTTCATCAGCTGAGTGTGGAGATATACGGGGGGGCGCTGCTGAACCCGTGGTTTGACCGGCCTCTCTCTCTTGCCGGCAGGGTATGCTGCAGGACGGCGGGCAATGCATTGCAGACGCTGCTTCTTGACTTCAAACGCCCTCTGCTCATAATACCCAGTCTTGCCATCCATCTTGATCGTGAGGCCAATAAAAGCCGGAGCATCGACGCGCAACACCATCTGGCTCCGATTATTGCGCAAGTGATTTCCGAGACCTTCCCCGATTTCAAGGCGATCCTGACAGAGCAGATTTTGAAACAATATCCGGAACAAACCGTCTCCGGAATCCTCGGCTTCGACATGTTCTGCTATGACTGGCAACCCGCCTGCCTTGTAGGCCTCAACAATGATTTTATCAGCGCCAGCCGCCTCGACAATCTTCTCAGCTGTTTTGTGGGGATGCGCTCAATGATTGAAGCAAAGGGCAAAGGCAATCATATGTTTATCTGCAACAACCATGAGGAAACAGGGTCAATGTCCTCGGCAGGAGCACTGGGATCTTTCCCCCTCGCCACCTTTGAACGCCTCATCCCCGATGCGCAATCCAGGCAAATAAGCCTGAGCAGATCCTTTCTTATCTCCATGGACAACGCCCACGCCGTACATCCCAATTACACCGACAAATCAGACCCTTTGCATGCAATCTTTCTCAACCACGGCCCTGTAATCAAAATCAATGCCAATCAGCGGTATGCAACAAACAGCTTCAGCAAGGCTGTTTTTCAACTTCTTGCCGATGAAGCCGATGTCAAAACACAAGAATTTGTCATGAGAAACGATATGGCGTGCGGAAGCACCATCGGTCCGCTTATCGCCTCTCATCTGGGAGTCCGCACAGTGGATGTCGGCGCCCCCAGCCTGGCCATGCACTCCATACGCGAGATGACGGGCAGCAAGGATCCCTTACTTCTCTACCGGATAATCCAGCACTTTTTAACCAGAAAGCATCTTCCCGGAGAGGAGCAAAGATGACTCTGCGGCATCGCATCGCCATTCTTCTGTCCCTCTGTTTCCTGTGCTGTGCCTTTCCTCAAGCCGGTCACTGTGATTTGAAAATATTTCTCAAGAAATATCGGTACACTTCGATTCCCGCTGCCAACCTGGGAAAAATCATCCGATACGACTCCTTGATCGAGTATTATGCAGGTTTTTCCTATTTCCAACCCGGATATACTGTCAACCCCGACTTTATCAGGGCACTGATTCTTGCCGAATCAGCATGTGATCCCCATGCCATTTCCCCCAAAAAAGCCTTTGGTTTGAGCCAGATTCTGCTCTCCACCGGCAGGCAGGCTGCACGAGAACTTGCACGAATACCTGTCCCATTGAAATATATCGACAGGGAAAGACTCGCCAATATCCAGGAAGAAGATCTCTTCGATCCGGCAATAAACATACTGCTGACCTGCTATCTCATCTCAAAATACAACAGCAGATATGATGGCAAACTGGAACTGGTGATCTCCGCCTGGAATGCCGGCGAAAACACCGGAGGACTGGATTCCGGTCTGCCGGCGCCCTATTTGGAAACGCATGAGCTTATTGGCAAGGTTAACGGGTACTTTCTCTATCTCCTGGATCAGAACAAAGGGCACGGCAGCCGTTATTCCTCGAATTAACCAGCAACACCTCCTACCATTGTATCCAAAAAGGATGGACATCACGTTCTTTCCTTTTTTATTATTCCGGAGTACAGTAGCGGCGGGCGCAGACATTGCCAGCCGGAACGAGGCGTCTTCTTTTCCGGCTGCGCTGTCATGCTGTTCCTGCACGTATAACCCGGCACAGTTTTTTGTATACTTCCACAAGGTGAACCATGAGCGTCGACGACAAGAAGATCATCTATTCGATGATAAAAGTTAGCAAATATTATGATAACAAACCGGTCATAAAAGACATATCGCTCTCGTATTTTTATGGCGCCAAGATCGGCGTGCTCGGTCTCAACGGTTCCGGGAAAAGCACTCTCCTGAGAATTCTTGCGGGAATTGATACGGAATTCAACGGAGAAACAATCCTGTCTCCAGGCCTTACCATCGACTATCTTTCGCAGGAGCCCACGCTTGATCCCGACAAGACCGTCCGGCAGATAGTTGAAGAAAGTGTGCAAGACACCGTTGACCTTATAAAAGAATTCAATATCATCAATGAAAAGTTTGCCGAACCGATGACTGACGACGAGATGCAGGCGCTCATCGACAGGCAGGCGGTTGTCCAGGAAAAACTGGACACACTCTCTGCCTGGGACCTGGACAGCAGGCTGGAGATGGCTATGGATGCCCTGCGCTGTCCGCCGCCGGAAACCAAATGCGACATCCTCTCGGGGGGGGAGAAACGACGGGTTGCCCTCTGCCGGATCCTGCTCAAACAACCGGACATCCTCCTTTTGGACGAGCCGACCAACCACCTGGATGCGGAATCGGTCACCTGGCTTGAGCACCACCTCCAGGCCTATGCCGGAACTGTCATCGCCGTTACCCATGACAGGTATTTCCTTGATAATGTCGCCGGCTGGATTCTGGAACTGGATCGGGGCGTCGGCATTCCCTGGAAGGGAAACTACTCATCGTGGCTGGAGCAGAAGGAAAAACGGCTCGCTCAACAGGAAAAGAAGGAAACCGAACGAAGGCGGACCCTGCAAAGGGAACTCGAATGGATCAAGATGTCCCCCAAAGGCAGACGCAGCAAATCCAAGGCTCGTATCAGCTCCTATGAAAAACTGATGTCCCAGGAAACGGAGCAGATGGCCAGAGAGCTTGAAATTTTCATCCCTCCCGGCCCGCGTCTGGGCAAGGTGGTCATCAACGCCGAAAATGTCCAGAAATGCTTTGATGATCGCATCCTCGTGGACAATATGAATTTTGTCCTTCCTGCCGGAGGGATCGTTGGCGTCATCGGGCCCAATGGAGCGGGAAAAACCACTCTATTCAAGATGATTACCGGTCAGGAACAGCCCGATAGCGGCGAAATCCGGATAGGCGAGACGGTCAAACTCTCCTATGTGGATCAATCCCGGGATTCACTGGACCCCGAGCAGACCATCTGGCAGGCCATCTCCGACAATCAGGAAACCATCTGGCTGGGAACAAAGGAGATAAACAGCCGCGCCTATGTGGGAAAATTTAATTTTTCCGGAACGGACCAGCAGAAAAAAGTAGGCCTTCTTTCGGGCGGCCAGCGGAACAGGGTGCATCTGGCAAAAATGCTGAAGGAGGGAGGCAACGTCCTGCTCCTTGACGAACCAACCAATGATCTGGACGTTAACACCCTGCGGGCCCTTGAAGAAGCCCTGGAAAATTTCGGCGGCTGCGCAGTGGTCATCAGCCATGATCGCTGGTTTCTCGACCGTATAGCGACGCATATTCTCGCCTTCGAGGGAAATTCGCAGATTGTATGGTTTGAGGGGAATTATTCCGATTACGAAAAGGACAAGAAGGCGCGCCTGGGAATAGAGGCCGATCAGCCTCATCGTATACGATACAGACAGATGACCAGGGGATAATCGCGATTGCGCCTGTTCTCCCTGAAACCATGAGAACAGGCGCAGGGTACTACAACGCCCTCAGCAGGAGAAGCATCTCCTCCATTTTCTGAACTCTTTCGCTTGCCACGGCCAGAGAGCCGTTTCTGCTGTCGGCTTCAATTTCCATAGCTGTCTCCCTGATTCCCTCGATGCCCAGACTTGCTGCAGCTCCCTTAATAGAATGCGAAGCACTGTAGATCTGCTTCGCATCACCCTTCCGAACCCCCTCCTGTAAGAGGGTCAAATCAGACCGGTAGGATTCTTTGAATATCTCCAGCAGTTCCTGAAGAAGCTCCACGTCATCCGCCGCCTGTTCAAGGGCAAAGTTCCTATCCCATTTCAGTAAATTCATAATCTCCCCACGGTGTGCCGATTATTGTCATATGCAATTATATACGCGTTTTTTTCGGCCAGTAAAGCATCTGAACATAAAACATCATCCCAGCGGATTTACGGTTTCCAATTGGGAATAATACAATCAGCAGAGAATACAACAAGAGAAATTGCGGCAGCATGCGACTGCGATCATTCCTGGCTGAGAATCGTTGAAAATTCAATCTGTCCTTTCCTGATGAGACGCAGACGGCCATCACCTGTCCCGACAATTGTCGAGGCCCCTCCTGCAGGCGCATTGCCCCCATCAATGACCCACTGCACTCCGGAGCGGAAAGCGGCCTCCACCTCATCTGCAGATACAGCCGGGACTTTGCCTGAAACGTTGGCGCTGGTGGCAGTAATAGGCCCTCCCCATCTCCGGCAAAGTTCCGTTGCAATGGCGTTTGAGGAAATCCGAACCCCGATGGTTCCCGTACCGCCTGTCAGCAACGGAATGAGATCCCTTCGTCCAGGAAAGATCAGGGTGAGCGGCCCCGGCCAGAACCGCTCCATCAGTGGTCGATAAACGTCCGGAACGGACTGCGCAATCAATCCTAGTTGTTTAATATCATTAATTAAAACCAGGACAGGCTTCCGGCTGTCCCGCTCCTTCAGCCGAAAGAGCGACTGTAAGGCCTGCTCATTAAAAGGGTCTGCCGCAAGACCATAATATGTCTCAGTCGGAAAGGCGACAATACCGCCTTTTTTCAGGCAGGCGACAGCATGATCCAACGAAGCCGGACCGCTGTCGGCCGCAGGATCAACCGGAAATCCGGCCTGCCGCTTCTTCAACGTTCTGCACCATTTGCCGTCTGAATGCAACCAGTCTGGCCGCAAGGACCGGATTCTCAAGCGCCAGGATCCGTACCGCCAGAACACCGCCGTTCTTTGCCCCCGACTGTCCCACTCCCATGGTTGCGACAGGAACTCCGGGAGGCATCTGCACCGTGGCCAGAAGCGCATCCATGCCGTTGAACGGTGATGAATCCAGAGGGATGCCTATAATGGGAATATCGGCATGAGCTGAAAGGACACCAGCCAGATGCGCGGCCATTCCCGCTCCGGCAATAATGACCTTCAAGCCCCTTTCCTGGGCAGTTTTCGCGTATTCCACAGCCCTTTCAGGTGATCTGTGCGCCGAGGCAACCGTCATCTCAAAAGGCACCTCCATATCACGGAGAAAATCCGCTGCTGCCTGCATGACAGAGAGATCAGATTCGCTTCCCAGCACAATTCCAACTAAGGCCCTGCCGGTATTTATCCCGGTCCGTTTCAAGGCCTTGGCACCGATATCCCGCCGGCTATAGCAATTCGGCCAATGAATCAGATCGACGGCTTGATAGGCCCGCTCAATGGCATGCTGAAGGTTGTCTCCTGTAGCGGTAACGCCCAAAACCCGGCCTCCAGCGGAAACAATGCGTTTATTTTTCATTTCCGTACCGGCATGAAAGACCATTACTCCTTCAATCTTGGCGGCGGAGGCCAGTCCTTTTATGACCTTTCCCTTCACGTAATCGCCCGGATATCCTCCGGAGGCAACCACCACACACACCGACGGCGAAGGATCTATTTGTATCTTTATGGTGTCAAGACGGTCATCGATGACCGCTTCAAAGATGTCGACGATATCGTTCTGCAGCCGCATGAGCAGGGGCTGAGCCTCGGGATCGCCGAATCTGCAATTAAATTCAAGCACATTAATCCTGTCTCCGTCAATCATCAAACCGGCATACAGCATCCCCTTGTAGGGCCGTCCCTCCGCCGCCAGTCCCCGGACCGTAGGAAGCATGATTGTTTCCATTACGAGGGCGGCAATACGGTCATTGACCACAGGCGCTGGAGAATAGGCGCCCATTCCGCCGGTATTCGGTCCTTTATCATTATCGTATATCGCCTTATGATCCTGTGATGAAGGAAGGGGAAGCACCGTTTTTCCATCGGTGAAGGCAATAAAAGACGCCTCTTCACCTTGCAGGCATTCTTCAATAATGATCGTATTACCGGCATCGCCAAAGGCTTTTCGTGTCATGATCAGGTCAACAGCGTCCTTTGCCTCTGCCACGGTCTGGGCGACAATGACCCCTTTGCCCGCGGCCAGGCCATCGGCCTTCACCACAATGGGAAACTCGCAGCTGTCAAGATATTTCTTGGCCTTCTTTTTTTCAGTAAATATCGTAAAGGAGGCCGAAGGGATCCCATACTTTTCAAGAAATTGTTTGGTAAATACCTTGCTTCCCTCAAGGATGGCGCTCTTCTTTCCAGGGCCGAAGATCCGCAATCCCTGTTCCTCGAAGGCATCGACGACCCCTGCGACCAGAGAGGATTCGGGTCCGACGATGGTAAGATCGATTTTTTCGGTTTTGGCAAAGGCAACCAGGGCCTCCACATCCACAGCGGCGATATCGACGCATTGGGCCAGGGTTTGTATGCCTGCATTGCCCGGTGCGCAAAATATCTTTTCGACTCTGCGGCTCTGGTGAATTTTCCAGACCAATGCATGCTCCCGGCCTCCTGACCCTATCACAAGTACTCGCATCAACCCTCTCCCGTTAATAATTTTACAAGGCTCTCCAACAGCCCTGTCATAATTCTTTTTTTACATTACCCCTTGAAACATTCACGATCAAACCATCAGGATTTAACCAAAAACCAAAATATTTTCAATATGTTTTATACTATTCTCACCAATGATAGGAATTTATTATGACATGTTCGAATATTGACAAATACCCTGTACAGAGTTAAATAAATGAATCACCATTCAGTGATTTTTTACTTACTCCTTCTCCTATTGACTCTACGCAATCCTAATTGATGAAAGCTGTCAATAAACACACAAAAATAATTACCGCCGCAACGAAGGTATTTGCCCAAAAGGGCTTTTTCAACGCAAGGATATCCGATATTGCGAAAGAAGCCAAGGTTGCTGACGGAACAATTTATCTCTATTTCAACAATAAATTTGACATTCTTCTGTCAGTGTTCGAAGAGGAAATAGGAAACATCATCATCCAGGTCAAAAAACTGCTCAAAGAAGAAACAGATCCCCGGAAAATGCTTGAAATCTTCGCGACTAAACATTTGACCGTGATGAAGAAGAACAAGCATCTCGCCGAGGTGATCCAGATCGAACTCCGTCAGACCAACAAGCTTATCAAAGATTATCGTAATAATAAATTCAGCGAATATGTCAACATCATCTCCGATATCATAAAACTTGGCCAGGAACAGAAAATTTACCGATCGGACATATTGCCAGGTATCGCCAAAAGGGCGTTTTTTGGAAGCCTTGACGAAATCTCAAGGGTTTGGAATATTTCACTGGAAACAAATTACACGGTAGAGGAAACCGCAAATCAGGTAATGAAAATATTTTTATCGGGGATGCTGGTCAGAGCTGCATCCTGATTGCCTGTCATTTGCAGGCCATCCCCCATAGCCAGAGGGACCACCTGCAGCATTCTCATGAGAAGACAGAGGGCGCAATCTGTGTCACCTCAAACTCCCGGATTCCTCCTGGAGCTTTTACGATCACCTCATCGCCCACCCTTTTCCCCAGAATACTCTGGCCAAGAGGAGATAAGACCGATATCGACCCGGATTTCACATCGGATTCTTCAGGACCAAGAAGCTGATAGGAAACCTCTTCTTCTGTATTGACATCCAAAAGGCTGACAACAGCCCCAAAAACGGCTCTGTCCTGGGAAACCTTGGAACAGTCAATAACTTCTGCCCGGCCAAGTTTATCTTTCAGTTCGCGAATACGTCCCTCAATATGTCCTTGACGTTCCTTGGCCGCATGATATTCGGCGTTCTCCTTCAGATCTCCATGTTCTCTGGCAGTTTCAATTGACCGTACAACCTCTATGCGATCAATCCGCTCCAATCTGGACAGTTCATCGCGTAATTTCTGATTGCCTGCTTTTGACATGGGAATACGCTCAACCATTTTCTACTCCATTGTGAAAAAAAAATTCCTATGGGATTTTTTAATAACCCCACAGGAAAAAAATGTACATTTACCAGTATCGTTATAATGACGTCAGACCGTCTTGAGAACAGCCCCGGACCGGCTTTTTGATATTTGCCGTTTCTTATTAATAAAAAATGCCTGCTCAAATCAAGAAAAAAATATCCTGCAAAGGAGCAAGCAGTTCAGCCATCCTGAAACATCCGATGAACCGAACAGGAACGCAGAAACAGCTCGTCCCCCCGGGTTGTCGGCAAAGATCACTGCGCCATCCTCCGTAACTAGGCTGAAAACCGGGAGAATTCCTGAGGAGAACGTGCTGCTCTCACCGGACACACAGTCATCAATCTGTGCTGTTCGTCGTCACAACAATCTTATCGCCATCAAAGAAATCTACAATATCAGGCATCTCCGCCTCGAAGAATTTTTTCATCTTTTTCAGAAGATTCACTTCAATCTGTCTCACCCGTTCCCTGGAGATATCAAAACTATCGGCAATATTCTGAAGAGTGAGCGGTTCGTCTGTGAGCAGACGCTTATCAAGGATCATCTTTTCTTTGTCGTTCAACTTATCCTTCAGCATATCGAGAAGTTGATTCAGCTTCAGCTTCATTTCCTTCCCCGCGACCATGGATTCAATACCAGGACCATCGGTGGGAATGAAATTTTTCTGCTCATCTTCCGAATCTGAACGGACAGGGCTTTCAAGAGAGACATCCCAGCTATCCATCCGCTGGCTCATCTCGACGACTTCCCTTTCCTTGACGCTCAGGCGCTGGGCCAGGAGCTTGGGCTCAGCGTCAAACCCTTGAGCCTCTAGGAGTTTCTTCTCCTTGTTCAGAGAGAAAAAGAGTTTTCGCTGCGCCTGCGTGGTGCCGATCTTGACAAGACGCCAATTATCCATAATGAATTTAAGGACATATGCGCGAATCCAATAGGCGGCATAGTAGGAGAATTTTACACCGCGATAGGGATCGAATTTTTTGGTGGCCTGCACCAGACCGACATTGCCTTCCTGGATCAGGTCCATGAAATTCTGCATCCAGTATTTCTGGAAATCCATGGCTACCTTCACAACAAGCCGAAGATTCGCTGAGACGAGACGATATGCCGCATCCTGATCCCCTGTCTCCCGGAATCGTATGGCGAGCTCATCGGTTTCCTCACGGGACAGCAGTTCGTACTGGCTTATCTCCTGAAGATACCGATGCAGGGCCGGATTGCTGAGCACCGGCAGATTCTCATCTTCAGAAACGGCGACAAGCGGGTGTTCCTGCAATTCTGTCTCATCGTCAAATGCATCTTCTTCAGTTTCTCTAGTCATGTGTATCTCTATTAATCCAGATGTTGTGATGTTTATAAAAAACAATACTAATCCGGAAGCTTAAAAGCGCAATGAGTATTCCATCCTCACGTATTTTCCCTTATGCCAGCGCAGGCTTGTTGACGCACCTATCTTATCACATCCCCCGCGGAAGAGGAAAATTCTATTTTCTTCTTCGCATTTTTATGCTACATGTTGTAGTTTCCTCTCCTTTTGAAGAAATATTCACATCAAGCATAATCCAACGGCAACAACTCCCCTATGGACATAAAAACTATAAGAAATTTCAGTATAATTGCACATATTGATCATGGCAAGTCAACACTTGCAGACAGAATGATTCAGTTGTGCAATCTTATCTCGGACCGGGAGTTTAAGGACCAGATTCTCGACAGCATGGATATTGAGCGTGAACGCGGAATTACCATTAAGAGCCAGACTATATGTTTACCATATACCGCAAAAGATGGCAAAACATACATGCTCAATCTCGTCGACACTCCAGGACATGTTGATTTCAGTTATGAAGTCTCCAGGGCCCTGACCTCATGCGAAGGAGCGCTTCTTCTTATTGATGCCTCCCAGGGCATCGAGGCCCAGACCCTTGCCAATCTCTATCTGGCCATGGAAAATGATCTCGAAATAATCCCGGTGATCAACAAAATTGATCTTCCATCCGCCGAGCCTGAAAAAGTAGCCTTGCAGATCGAAGAAGATCTGGGTCTTGAAGGCAGCCTTATCCAGCTTTGTTCAGCAAAAACCGGCAAGGGCGTAGCAGAGATCCTTGAGGCCATCGTCGACCACCTTCCGTCACCCGTTGGAGATCCGGCCAAGAGGCTTGAAGCGCTTATCTTCGATGCCAATTATGATTCCTTTCGCGGGACCATTATTTCCTGCAGAATAATCAACGGGCGCGTTCGGACCGGCGATATCATCACATTCATGTCCAACGGTGCGGAATACAAGGTTGAAGAGGTCGGCATCTTCAGGATCCAGAGAGAACCGCAAAAAGAACTCACGGCTGGGCAGGTTGGATATATCCTGGCAGGCGTAAAGACCGTCAGGGATACCCGGCCCGGAGATACCATCACCTTAAAGGACGCGCCCTGCGCCACGCCGCTCCCTGGATTCAAGGAGGTTCAACAGGTCGTCTTTTCTTCCATCTATCCGATTTCAACCGATGAATATGAAGACCTGGCCTCGGCTCTCGACAAACTGCAGTTAAACGATGCCGCGCTGATATTTCAAAAAGATTCCTCGGTGGCCCTGGGGTTTGGCTTTCGCTGCGGTTTTCTGGGGCTTCTTCATCTTGAGGTCATTCAGGAGAGGCTTGAGCGCGAGTTTGACATCTCGTTGATCCTTACCGTCCCCTCGGTTAAATATATCTTCACCTTGAGCGACGGCACAACCCTGGATGTAGACAACCCCGCCCATTTCCCCGACCCTGTAAAGATCGCAAGCGTGGAAGAGCCCTACATCAAGGCCCACATCCTGATTCCCGAAAAGTATATGGGGTCCATCATGTCGCTTTGCATGGAGCGCAGGGGAGTGAACACCAACTACAGTTACCCGATCCCCGGCAGAATCGAGTTCACCTGCGAACTGCCCCTGGCCGAAGTGATCTACGATTTTTACGATAAGCTCAAGTCCATCACCCAAGGCTACGGATCTTTTGATTACGACTTGATGGATTACCGGAAAAGCGACCTTGTAAAGCTGGATATCATGGTCAACGGCGAGGTGGTGGACGCCCTCTCTCAGCTTGTGCATCGCACCAATGCCAGGGCCAGGGGTTTGCACGCCTGCGAGAGGCTGAAGGAAGAGATTCCCCGGCAGATGTTCAAGATTGCGATTCAGGCCGCCATCGGCGGGAACGTGATTGCCAGAACCACCATTTCCCCCCTGCGCAAGGACGTTACGGCTAAATGTTATGGAGGTGATATTTCTCGAAAAAGAAAATTACTTGAAAAACAGAAGGCCGGAAAGAAACGGATGAAGACCGTAGGAAATGTGGAGATTCCGCAGAAGGCCTTCCTCTCGGTGCTCAAGTCCGAGCAGTAATATTGAACGGCTGAACAGCCCTGAATCTCCCCGCATTGAGCAGCCTCCCTTCAAGGCGGACCCGAAAGGGTTATCGATACTGCCTTCTTTCAACGCAGGAGGAGATGGCGCGTTCCAGTTCGTCTCTCCCCTGTCCGGTCTTGGCAGAGAAGAGAATTCGATCGGCAGCACGGATGGTGTGCCCGGCATCCAGGATTTCGGCATTTTTAAACCGTTCATTCCCCGAGAGTTTGTCGATCTTCGTATAAACGGGAACAAGGGCGATATTCATGGCCTTCAACCAGGCCATCAACTGCGTATCCTGATCCTTGGGAGGATGGCGGATATCCAGGATGACAACAACACACGCCAAAGTCGTGCGTGTCTCCAAGTAGGTGGTAATCAAGGATTGCCACCCAATCTGCATCTGCTTTTCGACCTTTGCGAATCCATATCCGGGAAGATCGACAAAATACAAAGCCTCTCCCACCAGAAAATAGTTCAATCCCTGGGTCTTTCCCGGACGGCTGCTGACCTTGACCAGGTTTTTGCGCCCCAGCAGCGCATTTATCAGGCTCGACTTGCCCACATTGGATCTCCCGGCAAAGGCAATTTCAGGAAATTGAGGTTGGGGCAGCTGCTTGATACTGTGGACACTGAGTAAAAAATCGGGATTCGATATATCCATCATTTCTCTGCGAGGTTGAGGCGATAACCTGAGACTGGCGCCGGTCTTTAAATAACCTTATTTAACGAATACTCAATAATTCCCTCTGCCCCGCACTTCTTCAATTTTGGTATGAGATCGCGGACCTGATCTTGGGATACCACGGTTTCCACGGAAAACCATGTCTTCTGGTAGAGAGTGGCGATAGTCGGGGCATTCAGGCTGGGAAGCAGGCCGACGATCTCATCAAGCTTCTCCTTGGAAACATTCATCTTCAAACCGACGATCCTGTCTGCCCGCAGAGCGCCTTGGAGCAGCATGGCCATATTCTCAATTTTTTCCCGCTTCCAAGGGTCTTCCCATGAATTCTTATTGGCGATAAACTGGGTGTTTGACTCCATAAGCTCATGGATAATACGCAGGCCATGAGCACGTATAGTGCTCTCGGTCTCCGTCACCTCGACAATGGCATCGGCAAGGCCGGAAATCACCTTAGCCTCGGTTGCCCCCCAGGAAAATTCGATCTCGACGTTGATGTTTTTGCTCTCAAAAAAACGCCTGGTCACATTGACAAGCTCTGTTGAGATCTTTTTCCCCGCCAGATCCTCAATCTTTCTGATTTCGGAATTACCGGCCACGGCAATTATCCAGCGAGTGGGTTTCCTGCTGACCTTGGAATAGATCAGATCGCAGACTATGATGGCCTCGGACTGGTTCTCCATGGTCCAGTCTTTCCCTGTGATCCCGGCATCCAGCATGCCGCTTTCAACATATCGCGACATCTCCTGGGGGCGGCAGATCGAGCAGGCAAGCTCCGGGTCATCGATCTCAGGGAAATAATTTCTTGCCGTGGGTTTTATGAGCCATCCAGCGCTTTCAAAAAGCTCAATGGTGGCCTTCTCAAGGCTCCCCTTGGGAAGACCGAGTTTCAACTGCTTCATATCTTTCTCCAATCTTTATTCTCTGTAATTATAGAATGAATTCTTTTAAAGAGTGTCTGCCGGACTACCGGTAGACCACATCAGGATCAAATATTTTCTCCCCTACCGTCTGCAATTCCTGCCCGTTGACACGGCGATGAAAACAGGAACGATATCCGGTATGGCAAGCCGCGCCTCCAACCTGTTCTACCGAATAGACGACGGTGTCGTTATCACAATCGACGAGAATATCATGAATGATCTGCACATGGCCGGATGATTCGCCCTTCAGCCATATTTTCCCCCGGGACCGGCTCCAGAAATGGGCCTTTCCCGTTTCCAGGGTTAACGCCCAGGCTTCACGGTTGATATACGCAAGCATCAAGACTTCGCCAGTTTGATATTCCTGAACAATGGCCGGTAGCAATCCATCGGCATTCTTTGAAAAATCCAGTTTCACCATAATAAATCCATGTCTTTTGGGCAACCGGGACAGCCTCTGTCCGCAACGAAAATAGAGAAATAAAAGGACGCTTTCAAGTCACTCGGCCTGAGAGTATCCCTTAATTGAGGTGTGTACAATATGCAGACGATATTTTTTTGTCAAGTAAGGCTGTTCATAATCGTGTTCCAGTCCTTTACGGGAAACGTAAAGCCTGGAGCCAGGAACAGAGCCACAAATCCACCAAACACAAGTAATAATTATATATTACTGCATAAACGGGGATTTATCCTTCGTTCATTCCATTTTAAGTGCGTGAATCAGCAATTCGGTTTCTGATCATATTGTAAAAAATGATAATTTACGCTAGCATACTAGTAAACATACAATTTATAATTTTCTGATCACCCTGAGGAGCAGCTTTGATGAAACGTGTGGAAGATAAGAATATCGTAACTCTCATATATACAGGTAAACTTGATAATGGTGAAGTCTTTATCTCGGTCACCCGGGAGACCCCCCTCATTGTAACAATAGGAAATGGCGACGTTCCGCCAACCCTGGAGCAGGCATTATCCGGCATGGCTGCCGGTGACAGCAAAACCGTTCGCCTGCCTCCGGAAGAGGGTTACGGCCCGCGGATGAAGGAGTTGCTTCACACCCTGAACCGTCAATCCTTAAGCGATAAAATTAAGCCTGAGCCCGGCATGATTCTTTCTCAGACTATGACCAAGGACGGAGAGGAACATACGATTCCGGCAACCATACTCGAAGTCAATGACGACACGGTCCTCGTTGATTACAACCACCCTCTGGCTGGTCATCATCTTACCTATGATCTGACAGTCATCGCAATTGAGTAGAATGAATATGAAATTACGCTGCCTCAAACCAGAGGAGATACTTCTGGCAGGTTGTCTGCTCTGGGAGTTGCACCCAAACAGTGCATGCCCTGCGGCAAATGAGCGGCATAGACGGCAGAACAGTGCCGTGCAGACGGATAAGGGCTTGAATTCAAGATGCTCGGGAGGAGAGTATGCCTGAGGATATTCTTGATACTCAATCCTTAAAGAGGCAGAATGAGAGGTTGCACGAGGCTCTGACCCAGGTCCTCTTTCAGAACAAAATGATGCTCGACTGGGTCAATGGAGCCGTAATTACCGTCGACAGAAACGGGAATGTTCTTACGGCCAACGAGACTGCTTTGCATGCCCTCAACCTGCCGGCCGATGAATTTATCGGTCAGCATTGTCATGAGACGATGCATCACACCACCGCTGACGGAGGGGAATATCCCTGGGAATTCTGTCCGGTATTTGCCGCTATAGAAGACGGATCGTCGCATCATGTCGATGGCGATGTCTTCTGGAAAAAGGATAAATCAAGTTTTTCCGCCGATTATATCGTCTCTCCCATCAGGGATGAAAACAACGAGATATCCGGAGCGACTTTAATATTTCGTAACCTGACGGAACAGAAAATTCAGGAGGCAAAGCGCATACATGGAATGAAGCTTGAATCCATTGGCGAACTTTCGGCAGGGATTGCCCACGAAATCAACACACCGATTCAATTCATCGGCAGCAATGTCTCCTTTCTCAAGGAGGCCTTCGACGACCTGCTGGAGTTGACAGATCGCTACAGCAAGCTCCGCGATGCCGTCAAAGACAGAAAGGAATTCGGCAACCTGCTGGATCAGATCGCCGAACAGGAGGAAATTGTCGATATAGAATATCTTCAGGAGGAAGCCCCAAAGGCCTTCCAGCAGACCATTGACGGCGTTGACAGGGTAACTTCCCTGGTCCTGGGCCTGAAGGGATTCGCCCATGTTCAGGATACCGAGAATAAGTCGTCGGTGAATATTAATGAGATCATCAGAAACACCCTCATCGTCTGCACCAATGCCTATAAATATGTCGCCGAACTTGAGACCGATCTGACTGAAGTGCCGACAATCAAAGTCTTTCATGGCGATATCGGTCAGGTTATCCTGAATCTTGTTGTCAACGCCGCGCACGCGATCGAAGATAAAAAGGGCGCATCCAATGTAATGGGGCGGATTACAGTCAAAAGTTTTCAGGAAGGAGACCAGGTGGTGATAAGCGTCTCCGATACGGGCTGCGGCATTCCGCCGGGGATCAGGGACCGGATTTTTGACCCCTTTTACACCACCAAGGCTGTGGGGCGCGGCTCTGGCCAGGGTCTCACCATATCGCGAACGATAATCCATGACAAACACGGAGGCGAACTGAGCTTCGAATCCACCGTGGGACAAGGCTCCACTTTTTTCATCAGGTTGCCGATCCCCGGATAGACAAGCGCCCTGCCGGGAATGATTATGACGGGCGCGGTTGACAGATTCGGACGGATACTCTATCTTCGAAATGCATGGCTGCCGATAGCCAGAACACACACTGAATGCCATGGACCAGCAAAAGGGTCTGTGGCATTTTTTTTCGGATGCACGGGGCGGCCCTTGTTTCCTGCTGTTCCACGTGACTCCTTGTAGCGTCTCACCACTGTTTTACAATGCAGCCTTCCTTGAGGAGCATATATGAATAATCACATTACGATTCGTTTTACCTGCCGCATGAATCTGCTGTTTCTCTCGTCCTACGGCATCATGGTGAGCAAATGCGGGATCAAACCGCCACCCGAAGGCATGCACCGGTTGCTGACGGAGATCGTTCAGGAAATCAAGGCCATTCTCCGGCACTCAGTGCAGACGGCCTGATGGTTTCCATGCCCGTATTTTTCAAGAGTACCGGATTCCTGGCCATGCTCGCCTGTCTGCTCTGGTCGTCGGCCTTTCCCTGTATCAAGATCGGTCTCCACTACACGACACCGCTGCAATTCGCCGGCATCCGGTTCATGCTCTCCGGCCTGATGATTCTTCCCTTCTGCGGAAGTTTCCCGATCTACCTGAAAAATATCGCCGATCATCGCCGGACGGTGCTGACGGTCGCTCTTTTCCAAACCGCCCTCACCTCCTCCTTGCTGTATATCGGACTGGGCATACTGCCGTCGGCCATCGGGGCCATCATAACAGGATCGCAACCGCTGATTATCGCCGTTATGGCCCATTTCGTTGCAAGATCGGAGCGGATGACGGCAAGGAGGTTTATCAGCATCCTTCTGGGCCTCTCCGGAGTGGCGATTATCGCCCTGAAAAGCGGTAAGACAGACTCCGCCTCCGGCTTCGAATTTCCGGGACTGATTATGCTGCTTTTCTCCAATGTTTCGTCGGGGGTCGGCAACATAATCGTTTCCAGGACAAGCGACCCGATCCCGCCGCTGATCCTGAACTCCTCTCAACTCTTTCTGGGCGGCCTGATCACGTTTCTGATCTCAATCCCGTTTGAGGGGCTGCACTGGGGCTCCTTTACAGCGGGATACATCCTTCCCCTGTTGTGGCTGAGCACCCTGTCGGCAATGGCTTTTTCAATCTGGTTCATCCTCCTGCAGAGAAAAGGGGTGGCCGTTGCGGATCTCAATCTCTGGTTGCTGCTTATCCCTGTCTCAGGCGCCTGTCTGAGCTGGATCTTTATTGCAGGCGAATCCCCGGAACTCTTCACGGTGCTCGGCATGAGTTGCATTGTTATGGCTTTGCTGATTCTCAATCTCGGAACCGGAAGGCCGCTCTCACCCACGGTTCGCCGGTAGTTCACCCTCGCCGGCCAGACAGCAGGACTTGTCCGCATATAATCCCGGCCATCTTTCCGGGTAGATTTTTGCAAGAGCGCAAATCCCCGCCAGTGATTATGGAGGTCCTGCCGGGACAAGGAGAAGAAATCTTTTCGTTGCATGCCAGCTACCATGCAAGCACTATTACTTTCAGCCTCAAAAGGAGAAACGACATGGCCTTTAAAGACGTCATACACTACCTGGAAGACCACAAGAACGAGCACCTGCAGCAGCTCTTCACCTTTTTACGCATCCCCAGCATCAGCACCCAGCCGGATCACAAGGAGGATATCCTTGCGGCCGTCAATTTCCTCACAGCAGAGCTCCAGAATCTCGGACTGCACCCTGAGGTAATCGCGACGCAAGGGCATCCTCTGATCTATGCACAGTCACGCCAGCGGGCAGAATTGCCGACGCTTCTCTTCTATGGCCATTATGATGTGCAGCCCGTTGATCCCCTTGAACTGTGGGACAGCCCGCCTTTTGAACCCCGAATCGAAGACGGATGGATTTACGCGCGAGGGGCAAGTGACGATAAAGGGCAGATGTACAGCCACATAAAGGCCCTTGAGGGATTTTTCCGCACCGGCACGGAACTGCCTGTAAATATTAAGTGCATCTTTGAGGGAGAAGAGGAATCCGGCGGCAGATCGATCTATACCTATACCAGAGAAAATCCAGCCAAACTGGCCTGTGACATGGTAGTCGTTTCTGATACCCATCTCTACGATGAACAAACGCCGGCTATCTGCACATCACTGAGGGGCTTGTGTTATCTGGAGATGAAGGTTACGGGACCGGCCATCGATCTGCATTCGGGAATCTTCGGCGGCGCTGTGCGCAACCCTGCCGACGCGCTTTGCCGGATCATAGCCCGGCTGAAGGATGAGGACGGGCGGATTCTGATACCCGGATTTTATGATGCTGTCATCAGCGCGAGCGAGGACGTCAGACAGGAAATCACCCAACTGAACCACAGCGACGACCGGGTGAAAGAGGAAACCGGCGTCAGTGCCGTTTTCGGCGAATCAGGGTATAGCTCGCTTGAAAGGATGTGGATTCGTCCCACCTGCGATGTCAACGGGATCTGGTCCGGATATACCGGTCAGGGTGCGAAAACAGTGATTCCGGCCGTAGCCACAGCCAAGGTCTCCATGCGCCTTGTCCCCAATCAGGATCCGGCAACTGTCAAAGCCGCCTTCATTGCGTATGTCACAGACATCTGCCCGACAGGCGTGCTTGTGGAATTCGAGGATTTCGGAGGAGCAAAACCGGTGCTGCTTCCCCGTGACTCAGCCTTGATCCGGGCAGGAAAGACCGCCATCGAGAAGGGTTTCGGGAAGAAGGCTATTTTCATGGGAGACGGAGGCTCCATCCCCATCGTCGGAACCTTTCAGGAATCGCTGCAGGTTCCCGTGCTCCTGCTCGGTTACGGCCTGCCCATTGACAACATTCACTCCCCCAATGAGCGGTTTAAACTCAGCCATTATTATCAGGGAATACAGACAACCGCCCTTCTGATGAATGAAATTGCCGCCCTGAAGGGCACACCGGAGAAGCCTTAAGAGAAAAGAGAGGCGGTATCCTCGAGAATGACCTCTAATTCGGCCAGGTCGATTTCGGTGAGGCCAAAGATCCCCGCCTCCATTGTGGCAGCCAGATTGAGTCCAGGATCCGGGTTAAGAGAGACGCCGAGCTTATGGCAGGCCATATCCGCCAGGCGGACGATGAGCAGGAGATAGTTTTTGGAGTCGGCGTCCGGCTCATGATGATCACGGACGACGATGCAATACTGCTCCGGCATATGCCATTGCAGCATCAGATCATACCCCTGACGGGCATGCAGGGTGTCCATGGCCTCCATGAAAAGGGCATCGGTCATGGCAAGATTGGCATTTTTCCGTTTCACCTGTTCGATGACCATGAGAACAAAGAGTTTACCGACATCATGGAGCAGGCCGGCAAAGAAGGCCTGGCTGCTCAGATCGACGAATTTGCACCGTTTCGCCAGCCAGTTTGCAGCAAGCGCGCAACCGGCTGAATGCTGCCAGAGTTTTTTCATGACCTTGTTGATCTCGGCTTCCTTGCTGCGGAACTGACTTTGCGAGGCGGAAAGAAGAACGATTCTGCCGATCTCGCGCATACCCAGCCGCACGATGGCCGCCTTGACGGTCATTATCTCGGCAAGCCCCCGGTAAAATGCGGAGTTCGCCATTCTCAAGACCTGGCTGGAAAGCGACTGATCACCGGTGATAAGCTGTTCCAGGACCCGGGTGTCCGGCTCCTTTTTCACCAGTTCCTGCTGCACGCGCAGCGCAGTGGGGTTAAAGACCGGCAAGGTAACCTCGCCGGACTGTATCACCTGCTCTATGACATCGACAAATGAAGCGTTCATGATCTTATTCTCCGGAGAGCCAACGTATTTCTGAAAGTGGTCTGGGGGGGGCAAGTTTGGGCAGGCAGCGCAGGATTTCTTCCAGAGTGGTGAGTCCGGCCGCAGCCTTGACCAAGCCATCCTCAAGAAGGGTCACCAGACCCGAGTGCTTGATACTGATCGCCCGTATCTCATGGCTGGTCCTCCGTTCCAGGATAGCATCCCGGACAAGCTCATTGAGGACAAGCAGTTCAAAAACGCCGATCCGGCCCTTATAGCCTGACTGGCCGCACTCGGTACAGCCCCGGCCCTTCTGAAAGTTGCCGCCCTGCAGATCAGAGCTGCTGGAGCCTAGACGCTGCAACTGTGCGGGTGTGGGCTTCACTTGCGCAGCACAGTGAGGACAGACCTTGCGCAAAAGGCGCTGGGCAAGCACGCTGACCACGGTGGAGGAGACAAGAAAAGGCGCAATATCCATATTGAGCAGACGGATCAACCCGCCGATAGAATCCTCGGTATGGAAGGTGGTAAGAACCTTATGGCCGGTGAGAGCGGCCTGCATGGCCATGTCCGCCGAAAAACTGTCCCGTATCTCGCCGATGACGATGATGTCGGGATCCTGACGGACTATGTGCCGCAGGGTCTCCTCAAAGGTCAGATCGATTGTCGGGTCGATTGAGCATTGCGCAACCCCGTCGATAACATACTCAACCGGCTCCTCTGCAGTTATAATACTGATCTGCGGGTTTTTGATATGATGGATGCAGCTGTAGATGGTCGAGGTCTTGCCGGAACCGGTCGGGCCTGTGACAAGGAGAACACCGCTGGGCTGGTAGACCGCCTCATCCAGAAACCTGGTGAGCATCCGGGGCGAGAGGCCGATGGAGTTGATATCCAGCAACTCGTTCTTCTGCCTGAGGAGCCGCATGACAATCTTCTCGCCGTGGATCGTCACGTACATGGATACGCGGATGTCAAGCTGCCCCTCATCATAATCGAAAAGGATTCTTCCGCCCTGATGCCGGCGTTTCTCGGCAATGTCGGCCTTGCACATGATCTTGATCCTGCTGCTGAGAGCCGGAACGATATCCTTGGGGAAATCCTTGAAGTGCCGGAGAACGCCATCTTCGCGAAATCGAACCTGAAGGTGATCAACCATCGGCTCAATATGGACATCGCTGGCATCCGCTTTGATCGCCGCGAGAATGATGGAATTAACGATGCCTATAAGCGTCTTATTGTCGACATTGACGGTTATTCCCGCAGCCTCGTTGGCAAGCAGCCGCAGCGAATCCCGCAAGGTCTTTTTATCGGCCACAGCGGGCTTGATCAGGGAGCCGAACAGCCTTTTGGCAGCGAGAAGGGCCTCTTTGTCGGTCGGATCATTGAAGGCCACAAGAGTGGGGCCGCCCTCGGTTTTCATCGGCAGAAAGAGCTGGCTGGTCATCACCTTCAGAGGAGCCTTGGCGACCAGATCCTTATCGATTTCAGTGATGGTAGGATCCACCAGAGGAAAACCCAGCTGAATAGAGAGAATCCGGTTAAACAGTTTCTCATCAATGAAATTATATTTGACCAGGATCTCACCCAGCTTGAGACCTTTCTCTCTTTCTTGCTGGATGTTGAAGGCGGCAGTCAGGTCATCGGAGGCAAGGTAGCCCAACTCAACCAGAAGCTCCCCTATCCGGATGGTCAGGCGGGAATTCTGGATTGTATCCCGCACTGTTTCATCGTTGATCAGCTTCAAATCCTTGAGCACATTCAGCAAAGGCTGCTGGACCGTGAGTTTCGCGCGGATTCTCTCGGCATACTGCACATCCTTTTCCTGAAGCGCTTTCGATGCAAGAAGCAGCGAGACGATTTCACCGTATTTTTTTTGTGTGTCTTCCGTCATGCCCGGTTCCTTTGAAAACCTTTTTTTCTGCAGGAGAAAGCCAGCCTCAGCGGCTGTTTTTAAAACCGCTGTTCGTAGAGCCGCAAACGTTCAATGGCTGCAAGGTATCATGAAAAGGTCCTGTTATCAATATAAAACCTGTTAATGCGCCTGGGTTTTCAGAAGCGATGGCAATTCATTTCTGATATTTTTTCTTGAGAAATATCCCATTGCCTGTTAAGCAAGTAAAGCTACCCGTTGGGGAATGCTTGCCTGGGGATCATATTCTTGCCCCGGGTTCAGGCGCATTCCGCAGGGATCACAACTCGGAACCGGACAGGATTATTTTTAGAGTTTTTATCGATAAATAATTGGTAATATTCACAATACACATTCACTAAATTAGAGGCCTTGCAATGAAGAAATACGTGTGCGATATATGTGGTTATGTCTATGATCCCGCACTGGGCGATCCCGACAGCGGCATTGAACCGGGTACCTCTTTTGAGGATATCCCCAGTGATTGGGTGTGTCCTATATGCGGGGCGGGTAAAGACGATTTTTCTCCCGTTGATTAAAAAACCTTGTATTTTTGTTGAGGTTTTTGTCCAACTCCATTGATAAACCGTCTAAAAGGACGGTTTATCAACTCGCTCATGTGGCGATCCTGTCCTGTTTCGGAGTGATTCCACGATCCAACAACCCGCCTGAGTGTTAAGGTACCATCAATTGCGGCCCGGCAGCTGCCAGTTCCGAAGCAAATGTGTAGCAATTTTGATTTCCCTCCTCTCTTTCCTGCCTTCTGGAAACCTTTTCCCTGCATTTCTCGGTGCTTGCGCCGTTCCGCCTTCCGCATCCGAAACTTCCCTATTTTCTACCACATGTTGTAGTTTCCCCTTGAGAGCCTGGTAAATGTGGTGTATAAGCTGAATAACAGTGCTTTTGATTCTTTGATTTGCCCCTGTGCTTTTCCGAAAAAACGGAAAGATCTCTCGCGGTACCGGCGGCATATCCCACGCACTGATTCAGGATCGTTTTCTTCGACTCAACTACTCAAGGGTACCTTGAGAAAGGTAGAATTTCCGTTCGAGATCTAGGCATGCGAAAAATTTTCCCGCAGGTATTTTATGGATATTCCGAGGATAAAATTTTCAGCATAACACCATGAGCGGGCGAAAAGGCAATTTTTCAAGGTGACCTCACTATTTATTAACTTATTTCAGAGGTACAAATGGCTCCTGATTTAACTAAGCAGGTATTGACTGCTACCGCCGAAACAGTGCTTGCCAGACGTTACTATCTCAAAGACAAAAACGGAAAACCTCTTGAGACCTGGGAGACCCTTTGCCGGCGAGTGGCCAATGCAGTGGCCAGTGTAGACGAAAAATACGGCACCAGCGATGATCTTCGCGAGCGGTTTTTTACCCTTATTTATTATATGGATTTTTTGCCTAATTCTCCTTGCCTGATGAACGCGGGCACAGACCTTGGGCAGCTTTCCGCCTGTTTTGTCCTGCCCATAGAAGATTCCATGGATGGAATTTTCACGGCCATACGCAATGGCGCACTGGTTCATAAGACCGGGGGGGGCACCGGCTATTCTTTCTCCCGGTTGCGATCTAAAAACGCTGCTGTTCGTTCAACACAGGGAGTCGCTTCCGGGCCGCTTTCCTTTGCAGCTGTTTTCGACGCCGCTACCGAGACCATCAAGCAGGGGGGAAAAAGACGGGGCGCAAACATGGGGGTGCTGCGGGTAGACCACCCCGATATCATGGACTTTATAAGTGCCAAAGAAGATCAGGAAAAATTCAATAACTTCAATTTCAGTGTCGCCATTACCGATATCTTCATGCAGGCCGTTGAGGAAGATGGAAACTATTCCCTGATCGAGCCGTCGACCAAAGAACCCCTGGCCAGCCTCAAGGCTCGCGAGGTCTTCGACAGGATTATCGATCTCGCCTGGCATAACGGGGAACCCGGCGTGCTCTTTATCGACACCGCAAACAAAGCCAATATGACCCCACAACTGGGCGATTTTGAAGCCACAAATCCCTGTGGTGAACAATGGCTTCTTCCTTATGAGAGCTGCAATCTGGGTTCAATAAACCTGGCAAACTTCGTCAAGAGCGGGGCTGTTGACTTTGACCGGCTCAAAGAGACAGCCCGCATTGCCACAATATTTCTGGACAATGTCATCGACTGCAACCGTTTTCCAATCCCTGAAATAGCAGAGATGACACTGAAGACCAGGAAGATCGGTCTGGGCATTATGGGCATGCATGATATGCTGATACAACTCGGCATCCCGTATGCCAGCGAGGCCGGCAGAGCAAAGTCCGCTGAAGTGATGGCCTTTATACGGGACGCCTCCGAGGAAAAATCCATTGAACTCGCGGGGGTAAAAGGACCATTTCCCGCCTACGATCCGGCTGTTAATGACTATAAACCGCGCCGTAATGCAGCGCTGACGTCCATCCAGCCCACCGGAACGGTATCGATGATTGCTGACTGCGCCTCGGGCTGTGAGCCGTATTTTTCTATCGTGGCAGTTAAAAACGTGATGGACGGAGACCGGCTCATTTTGGTGAATCCCTATTTCGAGAAGATCGCCAAGGCAGAAGGATTCTATTCGCAAAAACTGATGAGCAATGTTGCAGATACAGGCACGGTGCTGGGTCATCCCGAGATCCCTGAAAAATGGCAGGAGATCTTCTGTACAGCCCAGGACATTGAACCCGAGAATCACATCCGCATGCAGGGAATACTGCAGCAGAACGGCGTCGACAGCTCAATCTCGAAGACCATCAATCTCCCGTGCAATGCCACCCGCGAACAGGTGAAGTTTGCCTATCTTATGGGGTATAGACTCGGATGCAAGGGATTGACCGTATACCGCGACGGTTCCAGGGACAGCCAGGTCCTGAAGACGCAGGAGGCAGCGCCTCAACTACAGACTGCCGCCGTCAGCACCCAGGGACCGGTGAAACGGAATCTGCCCGATAAGCTGGATGCAAAACGGTACCGCCTCAAGGACCAGGAACAGAAATCCGTCTACATCATCGTCTGTTTCGATCAGGACGAGAAACCCATGGAAGTCTTCGCAAAGTTCCCCTTCGACAACCGCATCGATCTGAAAGATAAATCGACCATGTGGACAACAACCTGCCGGCTGGTTTCGCTTGCCCTGCGTTTCAACGTGCCCATGGACGAAATCATTAAGCAGCTTGACCGTTCAAGCGGACATATGCTTGATCTTCCCGCCCAATTGGGTAAACTGTTCAAATCGTTTATGGCCGGTACTCAGCATGGATTTGCCAGCATCTGCCCGGAGTGCTCCGGGGTCCTGATCTTTGAAGAGGGATGCGAAACCTGTCATAATTGCGGATATAGCAAGTGCTCATAAATTGAATTGACAAAAATTTCCCAAACCGGTGGATATGAAAAAACCAGGAAGAAACGAGAAATGCCCGTGTTTAAGCGGCAAGAAATACAAGAATTGCTGTGCGCTGAAACCACAGGGATTGATGCGGCCCATGGCCCTGAAAAATGCGGAAAAGATAACCTTGAAAGAGGCTGTTGACCGTATCAGGGACACTGGCATGAAGAAGCAACAGGCCTTCAGGGAACTGGGGGTCTTCCTGCTCTTCTCCACACAGGCGGGTGACGCCTGGCTTCTGGAAGTGACCGATTGCGATTGCGTCCAATTGGTTCGCGGAGGGGAAGCCATTGATGTCTCCATCGAGGAATCTGCCGAGACCATCGTGGTTGACTGGTCCCACACCTTCATCGAGAAAGACAGGCAACTCGAGGTGATCTCCTATGAAGGAAGGAAAAAGACCATCCTGCCGAAAGCCCCCACAGGAGAGATCCGCAGTGCCATCAGAAGGCTCAGAAAAAAACATTCTCCGGAATTTCTCAACCGGGTCCATCTGGACGGAAAAGAATCCGACACTAACGCCTGAGCCTGCTCTCCTTTTCCGGTCTCCATTGCACCACGATGGAGACCGGCTTTTCCCCTCCCCTCGCCCAGGGAACCTTCTCCGCACCTTCCTTTGGAAAAATCGGTACTGACTGATCGTGCTTTCCGCTCCCTTCTTCGCGATCCTGAGGACTGGCGCAGTCCAAAAAAAAACGCCGGCCCTTGTCACAGGATTCCGGAATTGCTATACTGGCGGTAAAGAAACATTCCAGCAAGAGGTGCGGTCATGACTATTCAAGCCAGCGGACTGAACACATACGGATCATCCGGACAGATTTCTCCTCCACCGCCGGAAGTGAACAACAGCCCCGCAAGGACATCTGAAAAAGATGATCAGGGCAACGGCTCCATAACCGACAGGGCTGAATTGTCGGCCCAGGCACTCGCCTTGTCCCGAAACCTTTCCGCTGCCGGTTCCTTGTCTGAGCAAGATCAATTGAAAGAAGGCCCCCTGCCCCCAAGCCAATATAAACCGGGAAATGGATTGCCCTCTTCTTCCATTAATATCCACGTGTAAGAAGAGGCCTTGCTTTCCGGCAAGGCCTCTTACTCCTCAAGATACTTACAGAAAAGCTACCCTCGAAGAATCCTGGCCATGTCCTTGGCGAAATAGGTAATGATCATATCAGCGCCAGCCCGCTTAATGGAAAGCAAGGTTTCCTGCATAACTTTTTCCCCGTCAATCCAGCCTCTTTCCGCCGCAGCCTTGATCATCGCATATTCCCCGCTGACATGATAGGCGGCCAGGGGCAGATCGAATTCATCCCGAAGCTTAGCAATAATATCCAGATATGCGACTGCCGGCTTCACCATCAGGATATCGGCCCCTTCATCAACATCCAGGGTTGCCTCGCGCAGGGCCTCACGACTGTTGGCCGGGTCCATCTGGTAGCTTCTCCTGTCCCCGAACTGGGGACTGCAATCGGCAGCCTCCCGGAAGGGGCCGTAGAAGGCCGAGGCATACTTCACGGCATAGGACATGATCGGAATCGTCTCAAAGTTGTTTTCATCAAGCAACCCCCGGATCTCAGCGACACGGCCATCCATCATATCCGACGGAGCCACCATATCCGCACCGGCCTGGGCATGGGAAAGGGCAGTCTTGGCAAGGATCTCCAAGGTGGCGTCGTTATCCACATCATGTCCAATGATGCAGCCGCAATGACCATGGTCCGTATATTCGCACAGGCAGACGTCAGTAATCACTAGCAGCTCAGGCGCCTTATTCTTCAGTTCTTTTATGGCCAGCTGAATTATGCCGTTTTTGGCATGCGCCCCTGAGCCCATGGCATCTTTTTTTTCAGGAAGACCGAAGAGGATCACGGCCTTAATCCCCAAGGCCAGGCATTCCTGAGCCTCCGTGCCAAGCTGGTCGACGGAGAGCCGGGAGATGCCCGGCATCGACGGGATCTCCTGCCGAATATTTCTTCCTGGTACCACAAAAAGCGGATATATGAGCTGGGAGGCGTCAAGACGGGTCTCTCTAATCAGAGAACGAAAGGCTGCATTCTTGCGAAGGCGGCGTGGCCGATATTCGGGAAAAACCATATATACTCCTCAAAAGTGTAAATGACATGGTGGACAGCAGACAGAATGCCGCCTACCGGATATTTTTTATGTGACGACATCCAGACCTTTCAGTTTCTTGTGAAGATGACTTCTTTCCAGGCCTATATATTCGGCTGTCTTCGAAATATTGCCCTCGTTTTCTGTCAATTTCTGATACAGATATTCCCGTTCAAAGCGCCTTTTGGCCTCTTTGAAATCACTGGTCTGATACGGGAACAGGAGATTGTCCGTCAAGAGCCTGGCTGAGGCAGCGGGAGTCAGAAACATCCGGACATGCTCATCAGAGATCACCTCTTCCGGACACATGATAACCAGCCGTTCAACAAAATTGCGCAACTCCCTGACATTGCCAGGCCAGGAGTGGTCTATCAACACCTGGTAGGCGCTCTCGGAAAAGGTTTTTTTCTTGAGCCCCTTAGCCTGCATATCATCCATCAGATCCTCGACAAGCAAGGGAATATCCTCAAGCCTTTCCCGCAGGTGCGGCACACGGATGGGGACCACGTTGAGCCGCCAGAAGAGATCGGCCCGGAAAGTGCCGTTCTGTATCTCTTCCTCAAGGTTTTTATTTGTTGCGGCAAGCACCCTGACATTGACACTGATGGTTTTATGACCGCCAACCCGTTCAAACTTCTGTTCCTGAAGGATACGCAGGATCTTGGCCTGAGTCTTCAGACTCATGTCACCTATCTCATCGAGAAAGAGGATGCCGCCATCGGCCTGATCGAATTTCCCCTGTTTGTTGCTATGAGCTCCGGTAAACGAGCCCTTTTCATGACCGAAGAGTTCCGACTCGATCAGTTCCTCGGGAATAGCGGCGCAGTTGACCTCGACCATCGGCCGGTCGCCGGACAACGACTGGCTGTGGATGGCCTGGGCCACCAGTTCCTTCCCCGTGCCATGGTCCCCGCGGATCAGAACCCACGCATCCGTCGGGGCAACCATCTCTATCTGTTTTTTCAAGGCCTGGATGACCTGGGAATTACCGGTGAGGGTATGCCTGCGGCCGGACGTTTCTCTAAGAAGCAGGTTTTCCTGTTCTAATTGGGAAAAGCGCAGACCGTTGGTGACGGCAAGGACGATCTTGTCATACGAGAGAGGTTTTTCGATGAAATCAAAAGCACCCTTTCTCGTTGCCTGCACCGCAGTCTCGATGGTCCCATGGCCTGAGATCATAATGACCGGGAGATTGGGAAAACCGTTCTTGATCTTCTCCAGGGCAACCATTCCGTCCATGGTATCGCCAAGCCAGATATCCAGCAGAATCAGATCGACCTTTCCCTCTTCGATCAGGTCAATACCATCCTCTGCTGACGAGGCACAGATTGGCGCAAAGCCTTCATCTTCAAGAATCCCCGACAGAGTTTCCTGGATCGAAATTTCGTCATCAATGATTAATATGCGTTTAGTCATGGTAGAAAAATCAAAACCGGGAAGGCGGCTCAGCAGGATTCCACCGGATCAGGAACCTGCCCTGTGCGATTGAGCCAGTCGGGTTACGCTCCTGCCTTTTCTCCTGGCAGCAGAGGGAGCTCAATGATAAAAACGGATCCATGCGGTACATTGTCCTGGACCCTGATATAGCCGCTGTGGTCGGAAACAATAGTGGAAACAATGGCAAGCCCAAGACCAGTACCGGTCTTTTTCGTAGAAAAGTACGGCTCAAAGAGCTTTAATTTGTCCTCTTTGGAAATTCCCGGGCCATCATCACCTACCTTAATAAAAACGGACTCTTTATTTTCATCCACGGATAATTCAATCTCTATTGTACCGCCCTCAGGCAAAACTGCAACGGCATTATCAAGAAGGTTGATGATGCAGCGTTTTATCTGCTCCGCGTCGAAGCTGAAAGTCGGGACGGCAGACGCCTCCGTGCAGGAGAAAGCTATATGCTTATGGGCTGCCCGGTACAGGACCAGGGTCTGCTGAGCCAGGCGGCCCAGATCAGCAGGGGCCTTATGGACCTTGGGCATGCGGGCAAACTGGGAAAATTCGCTGACCAGCCGTTTGAGTTCATCCACCTGTTCAATGATGGTGGCAGTGCATTGATCGAAAATACTGTCTTTTTCCTTCAGGATTTCCGGATAACGCCGCCGGAGCCGCTGTGCTGACAGCTGAATCGGCGTCAGGGGATTTTTGATCTCATGGGCGATCCGCCGGGCAACCTCGCGCCAGGCGGCCATCCGCTGCATCTTTTCCAGCTTGGTCAGGTTATCAAAGACCAGGACATAGCCCACGGAATTCCGATCCTCATCTTCCAGCCGGGTGAAATTGATGAGCAGTGAATAATTTTTCTGCATGATGCTCAAGCGAAGATGCTGCTCGACCGTGGCCTTGCCGGTGATATTCAATTCGTCTATAAAGCCTTCGATGATCTGCGACTGCTCGGGAGGAAGAGATTCCTGAAACTTCCTGGAGATGTATACATTCTGATCGATATTCAGGAGTTTCTCAGCGAAATGATTAATGGTCGTTATCCGTCCGTTATTATCCAGAGAAATGACGCCTGCCGAGACATTCTGAAGGATAGTTTCCGTATACCGCCGCCGCTGCTCGGATTCCTGGGAGCTGGCACGCAGCGCCTTATACGTTTCAGCCAGTTTTTTATTGCTAGTACTTAAATTCTGCGTCATCTGATTAAAAGAGCCGACCAGCATGCCAAGCTCATCGTCAGACGGGGAATCGATGGTAAACTCAAGGTCTCCTTCGGCTATCCTCTTTGTGGCCCGCACCAGCTTGTCCACAGGTTCCGTGATACCTTTCGAGATGTAAAATCCAAACCAGATCGCCGAAAAGATGATGAGCAGCGTTACGATGAGAAGAATGATAAGAAGCCAGAATTTAAAGGGTTCCTTAAGATATTTTAATTGCCTGTACCCTTCAATTCCCTGAGAAATGGCTGTCATCTGAGCCAATCTTTCGGACTTTACAAGCAGGGATGTTATCAGGAAGGCCTCGTTATTTTCCTTTTTACCGATTACCACCTTCCGGACACAACGAACCAGATCACCCTTGTCAGTCTCCTGGATAATCGTCTGGCTTTCATCCTTGCCGCCAAGCTGCTGAAGGGTCCCGGAAGGCAACTGGGGCAGGCTTACCCCCTTGAGTTCGGGACCGACCACGGATATTTCAAGATTGCCGCCGTCAATAATCAAGGTAATGCTGTCGGGGCCGTTTATAGGATTGAAGGCCAGAATATTTTCAAGCGTACGGTTGATTGTCTCCGAATCATAGGAGGCCAGCTTCAATTCGCCCAGGCGGACGCTGATCCCCTCGCTCATCCGGTTGACCTGAGTTTTCGTATCATGCAGGATGGACTGGGCGAGTTTCAAGGACTCCTGAAGGGATTTCTCTATACTGGAATTGAACCAATAGTCCATGCTGGTTGAGATAAAACGCAGGGAAACGAAAAAAAGCAGGATTGTGGGTATCAGCGAAAGGGCGATAAAGGAAACAACGAGCTTGGTCTTCAGTTTGGTTCCCAGAACCTTCTGGTACCGTTCAAACAGGAGTTCAGCCAGGTTCCTGAGTACCAGAAACAGAACAAGCAGGACCAGAAGAACGTTGGCGTTGATCAGCGCGAAAATCAGAATATGGCTGTTGACCGGAAGAGTAACTTCAATTTTAAAAAGAAGCTTCTGGAGCCAGATGAAAAGCAGAATAAATCCCAGACTGACAAAAATGACCCTCCAGATCATCTGTTTTTTTCGTTGCCTTTGCTCAGGCGAACGAGAAGGTCTGGGCAGCCTGGCTCCGGAGTTTGGCGCAATCTGATCTGTTCCTGAAGAAATATCCATGAATGAGACCGCCAAGATCAATAGTTAAAGTCTAAGGAGTACCAATTTGTTTCGATATCCCACCAGGATACAAAAGGGATGACATGGTGGAGCCCCATGGGAAGGTTTTTCTTGTACAGTTCAGACCTGACCTGCAGGGTATAGGAGGCATCCGGTATCAAGGCGGCCAGTTTGATGACATTTATCCCATTGAACTCATTCATCGCCTTCTGGGCCTCGGCAAGGGTCTGACAGGTGATGCTTTTTGTTTCATTTCCTTCTTCCAACTCAACCTTATACATCTCCTTCAGGGTGTCGTATCTCAGGGTATGCTGAAAACGTATCGAGGCAACCTGTTCATCGCTCCAGTACTTTCTCTTTCTGTATACCTCGACGAAAAAGGAATATTGAATAGGGATTCCGCTGTGCAACCCCTGGATCATCTCTTCGGGAAAAGCGGATTGCAGCACTCCGAAAAGCAAAACGCTGTTTTCGGAGGTTGTTAAAATGACATTTGCGAAATAGGGTTCTTTTTTTTCTGCTGCAACCGCAGACGGGATCCGGACGATGAGAAGAAAGAGAATAAGTAGAAAGGATGGATACGTGCGAGACATGTTTTCTCTCTATCGTTCTTTATCACAAAGCGAGTTTTTTCGCAGGATTAGAATGCCGGATAATACCCAGCCAATGGCTGCAGGACATGCAGATCCAGTTGAAGCACGCAATGTACCTGATAATACCTTTTGTGTCCATTCCTTGTTCCTGCTCATGGCTTCATTTCCAGTGCTCCATTCCTACCCGAAAAAATCTTCTTGACACAGAAGCTGAAGAACCTTAATATGTGCATATGTACAGTATTACTCTGTAGCCGTACCCTGAACCATCATCCGGGGACATCCCCAAAAAAATCAACCATTTCTCGTGAGGAAAAATAATGCGTGTAGCAATTCCCAGCAACGCTCCGGGAGGACTCGAGGCAAAACGTTCGGAACATTTCGGTCATTGCGACCTCTTTACCGTGGTGAATCTTGACAACGACTATAGCATAACCAGCGTTGAAACGGTTGCCAATGTCGGCCATGAAGCGGGGGGGTGTCTTGTCCCTGTGCAGATACTGCATGATGCAAAAGTTGACGCCATCGTTGTCGGCGGAATGGGAGCGCGTCCAATGATGGGCTTTGGAGAAGCGGGTATTGCCGTCTATTTTGCTGATCCCAACAGGATTCCTGATGCAGGAATGGTTGTTGAGCATTTAAAGGCAGGAAGGCTCCCTCTTATGCGCAGCAACCAGGCATGTTCAGGATCGGGCAACTGCCACCATTGAATCCTCAAGTCAAATGAGAGCCATCAGTGAAAATGGCGGATTTTCCCTAACGGAATTCCCCCATTTTCACTTACTCAATACAGTGAAGACGAAGAAGAAAATCAACCGCAGATGGTGCAATTATTTTCAGATCTTGTCCCATATGATTGCTTTTTTTTTCAGATAACGGTATACAGTACAGTGGAGCGGATAAGCAGCACCGGGAAGATATTTTCACGGTCAGGTTGTTCATCCGCCTCTCAGTTGCGTCATACCCGGCTTCACTGCAAAAACAAAGAGATTTATCACCCTCGGAGGTGAATTTTTTTTGCTTTTACAAGTACTGCATTGTGGTACATAGTTGTTTTTATGAATCGTATTATTTTTCTGACAGGTTTGTTTCAGGCCTGATCAAGGGCATCTCTGGAAAAGGGGCATATGTCACCACGACCAAAAAAAATCAGATATTGTGAAGGGGAGTTCTGCGGAAGGGCCTTCAAAATAACCGGCAGCCCGTTGCACGAACTCAGACAGATTAATCTTTATCGCGACGAACTGGAAGCGCTCAGGCTCTGCGACCGAGAGGGCCTGACCCAGGAAGAGGCCGGCAAAAGGATGGGAGTCTCCAGAGGCACTATTCAACGAATCATCACCATAGCCAGAAAAAAGACGGCTGAGGCCCTTTCAGAGGGTTGCGCCCTGATCTTCTCCGAAGAAAAACGAATGGATGATTAAAGGACATACAGCGACATCTGCCGCAAGTCCTTACGCATCCAGAGAATGAAGCGCCCCAGTAATCTCAGGTGTTCTCTCGTGTTTTCCGGAAGGTGATGCCTGGCCATTTTTCCATGAAAAAGTTCAGCATCCACTCGCTCTGGGCCAGGTAGGTCAGAAAGCCCTCCGCATCCCGAGCCAGGGCCGACTGATTCCTGCTTTCGAACTCGGTGAATTTCTTCTTATCGTCACAGCTCACCCAGCGCGCGGCCTGATAGTCCACAGGTTCGTAGACTGCATCGACCCCGTATTCGTTCTTCAGGCGGGCCACGGTCACCTCGAACTGCAAAACGCCTACCGCACCCATCACATAGTCTGAGCCGATCAAGGGCCGGAAGACCTGGATAGCACCCTCCTCGGCCAGCTGCACCAGCCCTTTTTGCAGTTGCTTCATCTTCAGCGGGTTCTTGAGAAGCACACGGCGAAAATGCTCGGGGGCGAAATTCGGAATGCCCGTGAACTTCAACTCCTCCCTGGGACTGAACGTGTCACCGATCTTGATTGTTCCGTGATTATGCAGGCCGATAATGTCACCAGGCCACGCCTCTTCAACGTTGGAGCGGTCCTGGGCCATAAAAATTGTGGCGTTTGCCAAGGTGATATCCTTACCTATCCGGTGATGTCTGACCTTCATCCCGCGGGTGAATTTTCCGGAGCAGATCCGCAGGAAGGCGATGCGGTCGCGGTGGGCAGGGTTCATATTGGCCTGTATTTTAAACACGAACCCTGAAAAATCTTCCTCGTTGGGATCAACATCCCTGGTCACAGTGGCGCGGGGACTTGGAGGCGGCGCCAGCTCGACAAAGCCGTTCAGCATCTCCTCAACACCAAAGTTATTGATCGCGCTGCCAAAAAAAACCGGGGTCTGAGAAGCGCTCAGGTAATGATCCAACTCAAAAGGATTGGCCGCACCGGCAATCAGTTCCAGGTCTTCACGCAATTCATCGGCCTGTCTGCCCAGAAGCATATCCAGGCGCGGATCGGAGATATCTTCGATGGTAAGGATATCCTGAGGCCGTGTCTCCTGCCCCGGTGTAAAGAGGTTAAGCCGTTTTTCCCGGATATTATAGACCCCCTTGAAGGTCTTGCCCATCCCGATGGGCCAGGACAGCGGTGTGCATTCGATCTGCAGCTTTTCCTCGATCTCGGCCATGATCTCAAGAGGCGATATCCCCTCCCTGTCAAGCTTGTTGATGAAGGTGATGAGCGGCGTATTACGCATCCGGCAGACCTCCATCAATTTTTCGGTCTGGGACTCGACACCTTTGGCGTTGTCGATGACCATGATCGCCGAATCGACAGCGGTCAGAACCCGGTACGTATCCTCGGAAAAATCCTGATGCCCAGGGGTGTCCAGCAGATTGACCTCGTAATCGCGATAGGTGAACTTCATTACTGATGTGGTAACCGAGATGCCGCGTTCGCGTTCAATGGCCATCCAGTCGCTGGTTGCCTTCCGTTCAATCTTGCGGGACTTCACCGCACCGGCAAGATTGATCGCACCGCCGTAAAGAAGGAGTTTTTCAGTAAGGGTGGTCTTTCCTGCATCGGGATGGCTGATAATTCCGAAAGTCCGCCGTTTGGCTACCTCGTGTTCAAGCTGTCTGCTCATAATGCATTATTAAAAGATTCTACGTTGATTTTCTGGTATGACCGGTTTCATGAACCGGCTGAAAAATTCACAAGAATAGGGCCTTTTCAGAAGAATGCAAACATAAAACGGGCGGCACTCATAAAATGAGGCCGCAGGCATCGCGGCTGCATGTCCTCCGCAGCCCCTAAAAAGGCAGTTCTAACCCGTCACTCCCGGTCCCAGCAGCCTGCTTTGACCGGCGGGGCCGGGGATGACCTGAATGCGGGTGGCAATTCTTTCCTGGAGGACAGGCACATGGGAGATAATCCCGATGACCTTGCCGTCCTGTTGCAGTCCGGCAAGGGTCTCAAGCGCAGTCTCCAGAGAATCTTCATCAAGTGTGCCGAACCCTTCATCCAGAAACAGAGAGTCCACCTGCACGGTATTGCTGGCCATCCCTGCCAGGCCCAGAGCCAGGGCCAGGCTGACGATAAAGCTTTCGCCTCCGGAGAGGTTTTTTGTCGAACGGATCTCTCCGGCCTGATAATTGTCGATAACATTCAACTCCAGGGGCTGCAGGAGATCGCGTGTCAGGATATAGCGATCACTCATTTTCTGCAGACTGCGATTGGCATGGCCCACCATCAGTTCAAAGGTTATGCCTTGGGCAAAATTGCGGAATTTTTTGCCGTCGCTTGAGCCTATGAGATCGTGAAGCCTCTGCCAACGCAGGTATTCCTGACGCTGTTTTTCAAGGGCCTCCATTCGGCTTTGCCGCTTTTTCCTGGTCATCTCGTTATCTTGTAATTTTCCCTGAAGCATGCCGATCTCCTGCTGCAGGTCATGCAGGGATGTTGTCATCGCATCAGTCTGCACCGTTAAATCCTCAAGCGACAGCGGCGTGAGTTCCTTTTTCCTCTCCGCCTCCAGTTTCCCTCTTTCGTTCTGTAAAAGGGCCTTGCACCTGACCTGCATTTCGGTAAGTTTATCCAGGGCGCAGGTTCTCTCTGCAATGGTCTCGTCCGGCAGTCGGGCGGCATGAAAGTCCGCCTCATCGGCAAACCCGTCCGCAAGGAAAGCCTCGCGGAAATCGCGTTCTTCAACCATGAGCAGAGAGACGCGTTCCGTCATGTGCTGCCGAAGCGAAGTCAGGCGTTCCTCCAAAACCGCCCGGTTCTTCTCCAAGAGGTGGAGGGACTCCCCCAACCGGGTCAGCGCCTGTCCGGCCCCGGAGCATATCGCAGCCATGCGCTTTTCTTCCTGTTCAGGATCCTTTTCTCCGTAGCGCTCTCGCCGTTCTCGCTGGAGGGCGCTCAGATGGTCTTCCCTCCGTTTGATTTCCTGTCCGATTCTGCTGAGCTCGGCATCTTGTTTCTTCACCAGGGCCTCCTCCCGTTCCCTGTCGATCTGCAGTCTCTGCAGCGTCAGCAGAATCTGCTGCTCCTGCTCTTTCTGCTGACGCCATTCTCCCTGACGCTCAGTCAATCCGGCCAGGACATCACGGCACGTATCAACGGTCATCTCGGAGATACCATAGCGGATAGTCCTTTGGAGAACATCGTTCAGATTTTTACGCAACTCCTCATCGCAACTCCGCTCCTCTTCTTCCATGCGCCTGCAGTTTTCAACGGCAACAGCTTCGGCATGGACAGCCTGCTGCATTGCCTGCTGGCTGTTATTCCTGAGATCCTTACGAGCTTCCGCCTCTCTTCCCGCAGCATCCCTCTGCAAAATCTTTCCGTCAAGGTCCATCAGGAAGGCCTTCGCCTGCACCCGTCGGGCATCAATCCGGGCAATTTCCGCCTCAACATCCCCCGGAGGGATGGCCATTACCCTTTTCAGCCCGAAAAGCGTCTCCTCGGCTTGCTTCAATTGAACCTGCAGTTTCTCCTGCTCCAATCCGGCCAGACGGTATCGTTCGCTGGCAGCTGCAATTCCTGCCTCAAGCCGGGAATCTTCAGCCAGCATAGTCTGAAGGACCTCTCTTTCCAGGCCAAGCGTAGCCTCCGCCTCTTCAGGCACGACAAAGGCATTTGCCGTGTAGGGATGCTCTACGGCGCCACAAAGAGGGCAAGGCTGGCCGTGTACGAGACGGTCCCTTTCCTCATCAAGGCTCCTGATCCTGCCGGCAAGCCGGACAATCTGTTCCTGTTTTTCCACCAACAGCCTCTGCCGGGCAATGGTCTCTGTCAATGCATTCCGTCTTTTGGCGCCATCCTCCACACTGGCCGCGGCCTGTCTTTGGAGATCCGCTCCAGCGGCAAGCTCGTCCTGCAAGGAAGCAATTCGCCGGTTGATCTGCAACGCCTTATCCAGGGCAAAACGATTTTCAGAAAGCCTTTCCAACTCTTCCCTGAGCATGGCAGGGTCCCTGCCGGCAAGTTGCTCCGATACCGCCTGACTCATCCGTTGAAATCCTGACGCAACCACCGCGTGATCCTGACAATTTCTGTCATGGAGTTCAATGGACTGCCTGGTTTTTATTGCCGCATTCAGGGCAACAGCCTGCGCCTTCTGCATCTCGCCTTTCAGCAGACAGACCTTTTCTGACTGTCTGATCAGGACAACGGCCAGTTCCTGCAAGCCGGCAAGATCTTCCAGAAGATCCGCATCCTCAGCATGCTGCAGCAGATAATCTCTTATTTTTTTCAGCCGCCCGGCGCCTTCCGCAAGCGAATCCAGAATCCCCTGTCCCAGCTCTGCATGGACTGCTCTCTCGGCTTCTGCGGCCCCTCTCTCCTGCCGGAAATGTTCTACCTGAGCCCTGGAATCCCGAATCCGGATATCCAGCGCCCTGACAATCGCGGTCAGGCAAGTCTCCTGCCGATAGAGCTCTTCGGCCGAATCAAAAAGCTTCTGAGCCTGCTTGCGCCCGGCCAGCAGTCCCTCCTGTTCAGGAAGGAGGGCTGCCAGATCCCGCCGGGCCTTCTCACTTTCCGTCTCCTCATTTTTCTGCTGTCCACGCAGCCCCGCAAGGACGCTGTATTTCCCCTCCAGAAGCCGGACCTTTCCGGCCCGCTCAAGAAGCAATCTCTCCGGAGCAGCCTCTTCCAACTGCCGCGCAACGCCTTCGGCCTGCTCCTTAAGCCCGGCAATTTCGCCCTCAAGCGCGCGCAGACCAGAAAGCCAGGCCAGTCCGGCCTGGGCGTGGCGCAAACGCGCAAACCCCTCCTCGCCGGCTGCCTTTTTCCCGGTAAGATCCGCGGTGATTGCTTCCACCTCGCAATCTGTCAGGAGAGTGACCGAAGCCTGCTCGGCCGCAAGCAGGGCGAACCGCTGCTGTTCTTCTCCCCGGCGTTGATGCACTTTCTGAGAGATGCGGCTGTAGATCTCGCTTCCGGTAATCTGCTCCAGGATCGGCGCCCGCTCGTCGGAGGAGGCCTGCAGGAAGGCCGCGAAACCGCCCTGAGCCAGCAGGACAGAGCGGATGAATTGATCAAAGTTCATGCCGGTGACCTCCTCAACGGCCCTGGCCACATCCTTGAGCTTGCTTTCAAGGACGCTACCTGAACAATCATCAACAATCTCATGACGGACCGACTGCAGCTTGCCGGTGGCCTGCCCCCTGGCCCTCCGTTGACTCCAATGGCAACGATACCGGCCTTTTTTTGTCTCGAACAGAACTTCGGAGAAGCAGACGCCGGTATGCCGGCTCATGATCTCGTTGCTGGACTCCGTGATCCGCTCCAGGCGAGGCGTCCGTCCATAAAGGGCAAGGCAGAAGGCATCCAGCAGGGTGGTCTTGCCGGAACCTGTCGGACCGGTGATCGCGAAAATCCCGTTGGCGGCATACTCAACGTGGGTAAAGTCAATACGCCATTCCCCGGCCAGGGAGTTCAAGTTCTGAAAATGGATCTGAAGAATTTTCATTGCCTCATCATCCTCGTCCTATTCGGCTCTGACATCGTCCTGATCCAGGGAGGCAACGGCCTCCCGGAAGGCAAGCCGCAGATCCCGGCACTGTTCTTCCGGAACGTGGTGCGCTGCAAGACACCTGTCGAAAACCTGAATGATGCTCAGTTCGGCCAGTGTTTCTCCAGGCTGACTCTGTTGCAGGGACCGTGCCTGTATCCGGCGGTTGACAATGCGCAGGATATCGACACAGGAATCAGTCACTGCCTCCTGCAGTTGATGCTGCAGATCAGCTGCCAATGCTTCTCCTTCATAGACAACCTCGACCACAGCGGGCTGTTCCCGCCGCGCCAGCTGTCCTAATCGTTCAAGGATGGCGGGCATATCTCCACTGACGGTCTCGAGAGTAAGAAAATGCGGGACCTGCAGCGCAGCCACCGAAGGACTCGCTCCGTCAAAAGTGACGAGCAGCACGCTCTTTTCCTGTCCGGCCTCGCCAAACCCCATCGGCAGCGGCGATCCCGAATAGCGCCGCGTCTGGGAGCCGCCGACTTTCTGGGAGATGTGCAGATGCCCGAGCGCCAGATAGTCTATGTAATCGGGAAAGATAGCGCCATCCAGATGGGCCAGGGAGCCGATATAGAGGTCGCGGACCCCATCGGATTCCGATGTCCGGCCGCCGGAGGTGAAAAGATGCCCCATGGCAACCAGGGGGATATTGCCGCCCTCTTCGGCTCTGCGGCGCCGGGCTATTGCGCAAACCTCTTCATAATGGGCGGCAATGCCCTCCACAAGTTTCCTGCCTTTGTCCTCAAGCGTCTCTCCGGCCCTGGCCTCCCGGACGTCCCGATCGCGCAGGAATGGAACAGCGCAGACGATCATCTCGGCCCTGCCGCCTTCGTCTTTGAGAACGAGGACCTCATCCGCAGGAGAAATGCTGCCGATAATATGGATGTCGAGAAAGCGCAGCACCTCGCGGGGGGCATTGAGCAGGGATGGCGAGTCATGGTTGCCTCCAATGATCACCACATGGCGGCAAGGCGATTCTGAGACCCGGCAGAGAAAGCTGTAGTAGAGTTCCTGAGCCCGATTGCTGGGAGTGCTGCTGTCGAATATATCTCCCGCAACCAGCAGGACATCCACGGACTCCGAAACCAGCCGTGCAGCCAGCCAGTCAAGAAAGGCCCTGAATTCGTCATAGCGTTTCCTGCCGTACAGGCTGCGGCCTAAATGCCAGTCCGAGGTGTGAAGTAACTTTATCAAAATTGTCTTCCCCGTGCTCTCTTGCCGGATTTACTGATTTTTCCATTCCACTTCTTCTTATAATGACTCTTCGATCTTTTTACAAAAGATTCTTCAGCCCTCACGGAGGACTGTCTCGCTCTTCCGAATAACATTTACAAGCAGCTGGAAAAGATGGTATTCTAACAAAGACAGGAAGATTGAATTTTTGGATTTTCAGGATAAGCGGACTCCCAATATAGATTCGCACCGTCCGGAAATCGTGAGCCCCATACCCGATACGTTACGCTCTCTGCCCACCCTCACACTGACACGATTGAACGCATTGCCCGGCACCAAACGGAAAGACACCATGGATGTTCTGCTGATCTCAGCCAATACCGAAACAATCAACATGCCGGCCCTGCCCATAGGGCTCGGCTTGGTTGCCGCCGCAACCAAACAGGCAGGTCACAATGTCAGATTCGTGGACCTCATGGCAGAAGTTGACCCTCAAACCGCCCTCGCCGATGCCATCCTTCTGGCCAGGCCCGATATCATCGGAATCTCCATCCGTAATGTGGATAATCAGATAAGCGCTGCTCCCCGCTTCCTTCTGGACGATGCCAAAGCCGTCGTAGACACATGCAGACGGCTCTCCAAAAGTCCGATAGTTCTGGGCGGGGCCGGTTACAGCATTTTTCCGGATACGGCCCTGGAATACCTGAGCGCAGATATGGGTATTCAAGGCGAGGGAGAAGCGGCATTTATGACCCTTTTGGCACGACTCGAAAAAAAAGAGGACGTCTCCGATATTCCCGGTCTCTACATACGAAGCAGGGGGTGCCGGACGCCTCCCGCATTCCGCCTCAACCTGGACGACTGGCCTTTCCCTGAGCCAAAACTCTTCAATCCTCAACGGTTTCAAAATCCTGGCTGGTATCTCCCCTTCCAGACCCGGCGCGGCTGCCCTCTGGGTTGCAGTTACTGTTCAACAGCGGCTATCGAAGGATGCCGCATTCGCAGGCGCTCCGTAAGGTCGGTGATCAACGAACTTTCCCGATGGAAGAAAGCAGGATGTACCCGTATCTTTTTTGTCGACAACACCTTCAACCTCCCGCCGGACTATGCCCAAGAGCTTTGCCTGCAACTGGCCCTGGAGGTTCCGGGTATCTCCTGGCGCGCGATCCTGTATCCTGGCCGCACCGAAGTATCTCTCATCAAGGCGATGGCCAGGGCTGGGTGTTCCGAAGTATCCCTGGGATTCGAAAGCGGAAACGCGCGGGTTCTTGCAGGCATGGGAAAGCATTTCAAGACGATCGAGGTCCGAAGAACCGCACGGATGCTTGGCGATGCAGGTATCGGCAGAACAGGTTTTCTTCTTCTGGGCGGTCCGGACGAAACCAGAGAGTCGGTACTGGAAAGCCTTCACTTCGTTGACAGCCTTGGCCTGGAAGCTGTAAAGCTCACCATCGGCATCCGGATCTACCCCGGCACCCCGCTGGCCAAAAGAGCCAGAGCAGAGGGTGTAATCGGCATCAGCGACGATCTTCTTCTGCCCAGATTCTACCTCAGCAATACCCTGGAGAAATGGCTGCGTGAAACCGTGAACCGATGGCTGGCCGAGCGGCCACACTGGAGCATGTGACGAAGCAGCACAGCGTATCCCCTGCAGGTGAACTCTCAGCTTTTACGCCTGCGTTCATCCATAGACAAGCTGCCCGCCGCAATATCCGAGTCCGCCTGCGCACGCCATACAGAGGATATAGACCAGGAAGAGATGCCGGGGAGAGGCGCCCCTGTTCCGGATAATGACGGCATAGATCAATAAAAGGGTCAGGACGCAGCTGAGCGCCATCTTGATGATGATCAGGGTCTTCCATTCACCGTTATACGAATGCTGCCAATCCATGAGCCCAGCCAGTATTACCGGGACAATGGAGACCAGAGCCAGTACCGAACAATGGTAGGCGGTCCTGGCCAGATTGGTCTTGGGCCATTTGAGACTCAGCAGCGAGAAGATGAACATGCCGATGATCATTCCCATCGGCACATGCACGACGATGGGATGCAGGGGATGCGAAAAGCCGATTTTTTGCAGTGCAGCATATATGTTTTCTATCATCATAACCTCCAGCGGAAAAGGGTATCAAAGATCTCTACGTTGCCGCAATGAAAACAATAGTCATTCCTGACAGCGGTGCAATGGGGCGCTCATTGACCATGAAAATCACTTTTCCCTGCAGTGCGGAGGGAAAACAGGCTGTATATAAAACTGCGCGATTACCGACTTTCGGACTGCTCTGCGGGTGCAGGTGCCGGGTGCGGTTCGAATCGTGCCGCCAGGAGTTTGAGGATCTTGTCCCTGTTGTTGACTTCCTGGTTCAGCATAATCGAAAAAGGCACGAGCCTGCCATGATTTTCAAAATACCCGCCATAACAATATACGCCCTTCATTGTGCCCGACTTCATCAGAAAACCATGTTTTACCGGAAGTAAGTCAAGGTGGGGAACAAAGGACTCCAAAACGGAAATCATGGTCTTCGGGCTTATCAAATCTTTTCTCGACAACCCGGACCCTTCCACCAGAGAGATGGTCTGCGGATCTAGATTGAGGATACTGCCGGTAAATTCAGCCAGGGCAAGACGCCCCTTTTTCCAGGTTCCTGCCCCGCCGAAACGCACCCTGCCACAGGCGATAAAGAGGTCATTAGCTATAAAGTTATTTGAATATTCGAGGCAGGCCCGAATGATATTGCGCACCGAGTCCGATTCGTGGGTGAGAATGAGTACGGCACTGTCCGGGGCTGTTCCCAATAAGATTGTATCACCGGTCTGAATCCCCTTCCGCCGGAGCTGGGCTTGAAACAGCTCTCCTGCATACCGTTCATCGTTGCTCAGGCCGCCCCGGCTCAGAAAGGCCCCGACATTGACCCGGTACCGGCCGGGAGCCAGGGTTTTCCCTATCTCCTGCATTATCGGCAGCACAGGGGTCTGCTGTTCCCCCGATCCCACGGTACGGTCAGCCCGAACCAGAAGAGGCAACGCATTGTAGTTGATGGCCAAAGGCGTTATTTCGGCATCATAGGGCCTGGCAGAACTTTCCGACCCGTCAACAGAATCCTCCAGCGCGAAGGCAGAATTATCCAGGATCAGCGCATTCACCCTCCTGACGCCCTGATCGTAGAGTTCCCCGGCTATGGCCGCCACATCCTCGGAGGTGAGCATCGGGTCCCCCTGGCTCTGAATATACAGGTTGCCTGCCTCATCGACATGGAAACGGGTGGCGAACCGGTAATCAGGGCCGAGAATATGAAGTGCCGCCAGACAGGTAACCAGCTTGATGGTTGAGGCGGGTATAAAAGGCGTGTCGGCATTGAGCCCTTCAATGCGCCCTTGAAGGGTCTTTACAGCATAGCCGCCATTCTGGATATACTGATCGAGAGAGCCGCCTTCGGGCCCTGCATGCTGGCCATAGGCAGACAAACTGCAGACAAGCGTAAAGAGAATACCCAGCATCCCCGGTAAAACCTGGCGCATCATACCGGGGAGTGTCACGAGAGTTTCAAGGCCTTGAAGCCCTGGCCTGTATTGTGATGCGGCGGCCGCCATACTTTCAGATCGTGGGAAGGCTGGCAAGGGATTGAGCGATGGCCTCCTCAGGATACTCATAATCATGAAGCTCGCCGGCATAGAACTTGTCGTAGGATCCCATGTCAATCAATCCGTGCCCGGAGAAGTTGAAAAGGATTGTCTTCGGCTCATTCAGGTCGCGGGTAGCCTCGATGATCGCCCCGCGGATGGCATGGCAGGTCTCCGGGGCCGGAATGATCCCTTCAGTCTTGGCAAAGAGCACACCTGCCTTAAAGCATTCGAGCTGGTGCAGCTTCACCGGCTCGATAATGTTTTCCCGCACCATTGCCGAGACGATGGGGGCCATGCCATGATAGCGCAGGCCTCCGGCATGGATTCCCGGCGGGATGAAGTCATGGCCGAGGGTGTACATATAGAGCAAGGGAGTCGTCTGGGCCACATCCCCGAAATCATAGGCCAGCTTGCCCCTGGTCAGCGTCGGACAGGAGGTCGGTTCAACGCCGACAAAGCGGATTTTTTTGCCTTCCAGATAGTCGGGAAGGTAGGGCACCGCAAGACCTGCGAAGTTGGAACCGCCACCGCAGCAACCGATGACGACATCGGGATAATCGCCGGCAATTTCCATCTGCTTTTTGGCCTCAAGCCCGATGATGGACTGGTGCAGGATGACATGATTCAGCACCGATCCCAACGCATATTTGGTATCGTCGCGTCCCGAGGCATCTTCAAGGGCCTCGGAGATGGCGATCCCCAGGGATCCGGGGGTATCAGGATACTCGGCCAGAATCCTGCGGCCAGTGGCGGTGTCCATGCTGGGACTGGCGACAATCTGGGCGCCGTAGGTATGCATCATGGATTTTCTGTAGGGCTTCTGATCATAGGAGACCCGAACCATGTACACCTTGCATTCCAGACCGAATTTACTGGTTGCAAAGGATAAGGCACTGCCCCACTGTCCGGCGCCGGTCTCGGTGGTCAGCCGTTTGACGCCCTCTTTCATATTGTAATACGCCTGAGGAACAGCACTGTTGGGCTTATGGGAACCGACCGGCGAGACGCCTTCATTTTTGAAATATATCTTCGCCTTCGTCCCTAAAGCCTTTTCCAGATTGGAGGCGCGGACCAAAGGAGAAGGCCGCCAGATTTTCAGGATCTCCTGGACCTCTTCGGGGATATCGATGAACCGCTCCATGGACATCTCCTGCTCCAGAAGTCCCATAGGGAAAACGGCTCCGAGTTTTTCCGGCCCCATGGGCAGTTTGGTTTCCGGATCCAGGGGAGGGAGAAGCCCGCCTGGAAGATCAGGAACAACATTGTACCATTGGGTAGGCATTTCATCATCGCGAAGCAATATCTTCTTTATCATAGTTTCTCCTTGTGTGTAGAGGTAGGCATATGAGCTCTATCTATTCCGAACGGCGTTTAATAATCGGGCCTTTTACCATATTTTTTCAGACTCCGCCATGCTGGACCGGCTCAGCCAGAGGCAGCCAGCCGGTTTTTTGCATGCGGGAGGAAAGAATGACCGTCTCTTCCATGCCGAAGATAGAGTGCATGGCATGGTGGACCTTAATACCGGGGACACCGGCACGGCTGATGATCCTGATGATCACCGTTTGGTCTGACTCGATCGTAATCTCAGGAATCAGCGGTCTGATATCAATCTCCTTGCATGTGCCCTTTCTGTCCCGCATGACCGGAAAATGCTCAGCAGTCCTGAACACCTCCATGGACTGCAGTTCCTGAGCGGTGAAAGGGCGAGGCACGACGATCCTGTACGTGTTGATGGTATCCTGGGGAATACGGCCTGAGTTGAGTCTGATCTCCAGGATATTCAAGCCCTCCGGGAGTTTCGAGTTCAAAATCTGCGCTGTCTGGGCCGGATCGGGGAGCGGCACAGGCACGTCCATCACAAAATATTCAGCCAGACTCTCCATCCCCACGGGCAAGGCTGGTCCGAAGGAGACCTTGGGCGAGGGATTGAATCCCTGCGAAAAGTTTGTCGTTATCTGCGCCCGACGCAGGGAACGGAATATCAGCTGCAGGATCTCCAGATGGCCCAGAAAGCAGATGTCGCCCAGTCTCTCGTACGTAACCATATATTTAAAGTGTCGCTCCTCTCCTGCCGCGGAAACGGTTCCGGCCGTATTTCTCTCCGGGCTCAGGGAGTCTTGACCAGGGGTCAATCCGGCATGGACAATCGGCTTGACGGTCTTAAAATCGCAGACGCCGCATTGCTGACAGCCGTGATACCGGCAATCAGGCGTATAGACCAACTGATGGGCCTTTTCCAGTTCAGCCAGAAGAAATTCCGTATCCACCCCGCTGTGCAGATGTTGCCAGGGCAGTATCTCCGTTTTATCACGCTCCCGCAGATACTGAGCCAGGTCTATCCCGGCAAGTTCTGCCGCCTTCTGCCAGATCCCGAATTGAAAATGGTCCGACCAGGCATCAAGGCGCGCCCCATTCCTCCAGGCAGTCTCCAGAAGTGCGGCAAGCCGCCGGTCGCCGCGGGAGAATACGCCCTCAAGAAAGCTGGTGTTGGGATCATGCCATTTCAATTTACAGCCTTTGGGGATCAGTTCTCGCAGTTTGTTGATCCTCTCCCGGCTCTCCTCGACGGTGATCTGCCTCTCCCACTGGAAGGGGGTGTGCGGTTTAGGGACGAATGCGCCGACGCTGACATTGATCTGCCGACGGCCCCGTCCGCTTTTGTCTCCCTCCTGCTTGGTCTTTCGGGCAAGTTCGGCAATGGCCTCAACATCTTCCATGGTTTCGGTGGGCAAGCCGATCATGAAGTAGAGTTTCATGATGTTCCAGCCAAGAGAAAAGGCATCGCGGCTGGTGGCCAGCAGATCTGCCTCGCTGATCCCCTTGTTGATCACCTGCCGCAGGCGCTCGCTGCCCGCTTCAGGCGCCAGGGTGAATCCGGTCTTGCGGACCCTTTTGATCTGGTCCATCACCGCCGGAGTCAGGGTTCCGACCCGCATTGACGGCATGGATACCGAGACGAACCCCTTGGCAAAGGTATCCATCAACTGCGGCAGAAGAATATCCAGACACGAATAGTCCCCGGTGGAAAGAGACAAGAGGGCAAGTTCCTCGAATCCTGAATTGGCGATACCGCAACGGGCCAGATCCATAATCTGTTCGGGACTGCGCTCACGCACCGGTCTGTAGGTGATGCCCGCCTGGCAAAACCGGCAGCCGCGGGTGCAGCCGCGGGCGATCTCAATGGCCAGGCGGTCATGGACGATCTTGGCATGCGGCACCAGGGGATTTTTCAGGTGATCGATTGTATCCAGCACGGGCAGGATCCGTCTTTTGACCTCCGTCCTGCCCGCCAGTCCGGCTATGGCGGCAATGCGGCCCTGCTCGTCATAGGAAGGGCGGAAAAACGACGGGATATAGACGCCCTCTATTTCCGCCAGACGCACAAGCAGATCATGCCGCGGCATCCCCGTCTCTTTGGCGTGCAGCACCTCCGCAGATATCTCAAGGATGGCCTCCTCACCATCGCCCAGCAGGATAACATCAAAAAAATCAGCCACCGGTTCCGGGTTGAGCGAACACGAACCGCCACCCACCACCAGCGGAAAGCGCGCCTCTCTTTCCGCAGATCTGAAGGGAATCCCCGACAAATCGAGGATGGTCAGAAGATTGGTGTAACAGAGTTCATACGGAAGCGTAAAGCCGATGATATCGAAATCTCGCAGGCTATGGCCGGTTTCAAGAGAGCTCAGAGGCACGTTGCCGGCCTTCAGCAACTTTTCCACATCTCTATCGGGGCAATAGCAGCGTTCGGCCAACGTATCCTGCCTGGCGTTCAGGATATGATAGAGTATCTGCAAGCCCTGATGCGACATGCCTATCTCGTAAATATCGGGAAAAATCAATGCCCAGTGCAGGAGGGCCTCATCCCAGGACCGGGTGTCGGCGTTGTATTCATGCCCGAGATAACGTCCGGGTTTGGTGATGAACGGCAGAATTGTTGTCTTTTTCATTCTTATTTTTTCAGCAAAATGCTTTTATATTGCTGTCCTATTGATTACAATGGGTTATCATTATCCGGAATTTCTTTATGGATTTTCGAGTGGACTTTCATTTAACTGAAATCGGTTCACTTTACAAGGCAGGATACTCTCTGCACTGCTATTCCTGATCTATCTGCACAAAAAGATACCCTACACAAAGGATTACTCTCATGAAACGCTGCCTCCCCCTGATCCTGGTGCTGTTCGTGTTCTGGACCATGCCGGTCATGGCTGCGGAAAACCAAGATTCCGCACTCGAGTCCATCTCATTTCATCAGGATGCCGAAAATGGGGAGACCGTACGCTTTAAGTTGAACGGGAGGCAAATCCCCTCAATCGCCATAATCAAGGGGGATAATCCCAGGATAATCCTTGATTATGCGGATACCCGATGCGCGCCTGCAGCCAATCGCAGTTTCGAAACGAAAGGCAAACTGACCAAGAGGGTTCGTGTCGGCATCCATCATGAGGGGACATTGACCACCCGGGTGGTTATCGATCTGGCATCTAAGGGAGATTACCGGTACACGCACTCTTTTGACCCCCAGGACAACACGCTGGTTCTGACCATCCTGCCGACTCATTCGTCCGTTGAACCGCAGAGGAACGCAGGGAAAGAAAAATCCGGCAGGGGCGGGACAGAAAAGGCAGCAGATACCGGCAAGAAGCCTGCTCCGAACAAAGCCGAAGTGAAAAAGTCAGAGGGAAAGCCGGAATCTCAGGCCAAGTCGGCAGAGCAAGCCAAGACGGCAGAGCAAGCCAAGACGGCAGAGCAGGCCAAGACAGGATCCCAGACCAAGGCCCCAGAGCAGACCAAGGCCGCAAGCCAGGAAAAGATGCTTGAAACGAAGAATCCGGTTGATTCAGCAAAGCCGACAACGGAACAACAGGCGCCTGCGGCGGCAAAAAATGATGCAATGCCAGCCCCAACACCTCATACAGATACTCTCGACTCCACCCGGACCCCTGAAAAAAGTGTTGCGGTTCCCTCTGCTGACACGGGTGGCGGAGTTTCCCCGCTCCCTCCCGCTCAGCTATCGGCAGCAGCCCCCCCGTCCCCTCCTCAAGCCTCACCGGAACAAGCGCCCATTACTGCGGAAACAGCAAAGCTACCTGCTGCAAAGACAGAAGGCAGGACTGCAGCAAAGGAAAACTCCGCCTCAGCACCGGCAGCACAGAAACCAAATCCCCTTTTACTCTCTGTGACCTTTGATAAAAACACCATAAAAGGTGAGATGATCATCTTCAAGCTCAACGGTTTCTTTCCGCCAAAAGTCTCCGGAAGTGAAAAAGGAGAGCCCAAAGTCATCTGCGATTTTTCCGATATGGCCCTGAGCCCCGATGTCAAAGAAACAATACCCTGCAATGGCAGATTTGTGACTTCGATCAGGGTCACCACGCAGAAGAATGCAAAAACAGTAAAGGCCGTTCTCAGCCTGACGCCAAGCAAAAACTATGATCTCCAGCAATTCTTCTATAAGGAGGACAATCTCTTTGTAATTTTCATAAACTCCCAGGACTCTCCAGAGAGACCGTCCTCATCCCTGTAGATTCGATGTATAGGAAAGTCTTGTTTTGATGCTGGCCTTACCATACTGGAATGACAAGCTTTCCGATATCCTTGAGTCTGGTCATTCTGGTCCAGCCTTGCTGGTTTCTCTGAAAGACACGTTTGGATGCTGGCCGCGCCATACTGGAATGACAAGCTTTCCGATATCCTTGAGTCTGGTCATTCTGGTCCAGCCTTGCTGGTTTCTCTGAAAGCTACGTTTTGATGCTGGCCGCGCCATACTGGAATGACAAGCTTTCCGATATCCTTGAGTCTGGTCATTCTGGTCCAGCTTTGCTGGTTAGGGGAAAAGCCTGATATAATATCCCGGCGGAGGATTGAGCCAGAAATCCCTTTCTGTCAGCACCTTATCTGTGATGATGCCTGAAAGATGAATGGTGATGTCCACCCCTTTGGATTCACTGGAAATGAGAATGGTGGCCGGCTGGGTGCATTTTGATTCCCCCTGCCAATCGCTGTAATTTATCCGGGCGATGGTCTTGTCATTAGCGTCCGTCAGTAATCTGGCAAGCAGATGCCCGTCAGCCGGGTTGATAAGAATATATTCGCCGCCCTCCATGGAATTCCTGATAATTTTAATCCAGACTCCTTGAGCGGCAACGTCCTGGCGTATGTCGGCAATGACGGCATTTTCCGGTAAATCAATGCGATCACTGAGCCATGCGCCCCACCGGCCCGTCATGAGTTCCGGAGGGAGATCGTTTCGTATGGCAAGTGCCTCAAGACCGCCGCTGACGAACTGGCTCTCAAGGGTATTTACCGACCGGAAACTCTTGCCATTGCTGACCAGTGCAAAAATGGTCTGTCCCAGAGGATTTATGGTGACAAATTTCACCGACGAAGGGAGTTTCAACTGCAGAAAGCCGGAGAAAGATTTTGTATCCATCAGGGTTTTCATGGAAACGGTGACTTCGGCGTCCAAGGTCGAAGAACACGCAGCGTCCGAGGCGTTCTTTTCCGTCACCAAAGTCCTGATTGCCTTGGCCTGCTCATCGCCAACAGGCTGCGTCCAAGGCTGCTGACTGGCGCATCCTCCTGAAAGGAGGACAAAAAGACAGAGCAAAACCAAAGGGCCGCCGCCCTGTGCATACTTCTTGAATCGTGTAAGCATTGAGATAACGAACCTGTCAGAGAGTTTTCAGGGAATCAATCTTTTTCCGGATCATGACCTTGTCGTTTTCATCCGTAAACATTCCCAGGGCTTTGGTGTAAATTTCAAGAGCCTTATCCATTTTTCCAGCCGCCACATAGGCATCACCCAGATGATCGGCAATGTGGGGATCTTCCGGCTCCATAGAGACCGCCTGTTCCAACTCTGCCACAGAACGGGCAAAGTCACCAAGACGGTAATACACCCAGCCCAGACTGTCCCGGATGAAGCCGTTGTCGGGTTTCAGGAAGGCTGCCCGCTTGATATAGGAGAGGGCTTGATCGAGATTTCTGTTTTCATCAGCCCACGTATATCCTATGAAATTCAAGGCATCAGGATTATCCGGCTGAAGTTGCAATGCCTTTTCCATGCTTGAAAACGCTTTATCATGATTGCCGGTATTTTCCTGGAGGAGTGCCAGCTCATAATAAAGCTGGCCATTGTTCGGATACTGGCTAATCCCCTCAGAGAGCACCTTCAGACTCTGTTGCTGGTCCGGCATCTCCTGATAGAGAGAGGAGAGAAGGGCGTAATACACCGGTTTTCTTGTCGTCTTATCAGCAATTATTTTTTCCAGAAGCTGCAGTGCCTCATGAAGACGTTTTGTCTCCTGCAAAATTCGAATCTGCAGCAAGACTCCGCTGTCGTAATCAGGGGACTCGGGACCGATTCTTTTCAGAGTGCGCAAAGCCATATCAGGCTTTTTCTGGTTGAAATACGAGATGGCCAGCAGATACTCCGCCTGGGATGATGCTTTCTTTTTCAGAATGGTGAGCAGGATTTTTTCCGCTGCTTCCGTTTTTCCGCGATTCAGATAGATCTGACTCTTGATCAGGTCTGCTTTCTCAAAATCTTTACTGCTCGTCCGAAACTTGGCGAGTTCGGCTATGGCCTGTTTTTCCAGATCCATAGAGACAAGCGTCTGCACAACCCCCAGACGCGCGGCCTCGTCTTTCTCATCTAGAGCCAGAATGGACCGGTAAAGAGCGAGAGACTTATCGAAATTTTTCAGATTAGTGAAAAATTCGGCAATCTCCATGACCAGTTCCTTCGACCAGCTCAAGGCCAGCGCAGAATCATATTTATCCGCCGCTTCCCCATAATTACCGGCTTGGGCATACATACGGGCAAGGTAGAGGTTGGCCTGATAGGACTTTTCATTTTTCGCAAGGAAGGTTTTTAAAATCTCTATAGCCTTTTGCGGTTCGCTCTGCTGACTGTATAAAAGGACTAAACGAAGAATAATGGATTGGTTTTCAGGGTCTTGCTTCACCGCCTCCCTGTACAGGAGGGTGGCATCCGGAAAGTTCCCGTTATGAATTTCAATTTCAGCAAGGAGCAGACGCTGCGTATTCTGATCAGGATGGCCGGCCACAAATTTCTGCAGCCATTTCTCCGCCTCATCGAGTTTTCCCATCTTGATCAGCAGGATCGGAATTTTTTCGTTTATATAGGTGGCCGTCGGGTCACAGGCAATAACCTTCTGATATGCGTTCAGGGCTTCCTCAAAATGCTGATTGTACTCGGCCTGACTCCCTCGAAGGAAATAAAAATAGGAACAACTGGAGTCCACAGACTGGGCGGGGAGCGGGTCTTGCATTTGCTGAACAGAATCAGGGGAATGCGAACAACCTGCCGCAAGGAGACTCATAAAAAGAAACGGTACTATAAACAAACGGTGGTGATTCTGCATAGATGCTATCTCAACCGATACTGTTGGATGATATGTTCAACTGCATTGAGCACTGCGGTATGGATGGTCATAATACTTCCGGTTGCATCAATACGGTGAATATAGGGATAATCGAGCGCCGAGAAGATCTCCGCCACTCTGGCGAGAGAATCTTCCTGCTCGAAATCATTAAGGATTTCCCCCCGCTTCTCCGTTATCCTGGCAATACCTGTCGCCGGGGGCGCGTCGAAAAGCAGTGCCAGATCAGGGATTGGGGCAAAGCTGTTTTGGTTCAGGATTTCAGATGGATCCATCCCTGCCGCCCCTTGATACGCTATGGTTGAGAGCACATAGCGGTCACAGAGGACAATCTTGCCTGCAGCCAGGGCCGGTGCAATACATTCCCGCACATGTTCTCGTCTGTCAGCCAGAAAAAGCTGCAATTCATCCTGAAGGCTGAAGCTTCCCCTGTCTGTATACAGGGCGCGAATCCTTCTGCCGTAGGTCCCTTCGGTCGGTTCACGTGTGCTGACAACCGGAATCTGCAACTCCCGTAAGACCTTCTCCAAAAGGGTGAGCTGCGTCGACTTTCCGGTCCCGTCAATTCCTTCAAAAACGATCAATTTTCCAGAGTGCGGCATCATAATTCCCCGTCAGCAAAGGCCCCGGATTGCAACAATCCTGGCCCCATTCTCGCGCCTGTTCCGGGCTATGCTTCCGGCCATTTGCACGGCGGCGGCCAGACTCTGGGGGTTGGCCAAACCTTTTCCGGCGATATCATAGCCAGTTCCATGGTCCACCGATGTCCTGACAAGAGGCAGCCCCAGAGTGACATTGACCCCATCGCTGAAATGCAAAAGTTTGAAGGGAATGAGGCCCTGATCGTGATACATGCAGACCACCGCATCAAACTCACCGGCGGCAGCCCTGTAAAAAACAGTGTCGGGCGGATAGGGCCCCTGGATGTCGATTGCTTCTCGCTGAGCCTTTTCGACAACCGGTGTTAAAATTTTTGCCTCTTCATTACCGAAAAGCCCCTGCTCCCCAGCATGGGGGTTGAGCCCGGCTACAGCGATCCGAGGTCTCCTGATATTGAAATCAGAGACCAGCGCCCGATGGGTTACCCGGATAATCCGGTCAACCGAAGCCTGATTGATACCTGACGGGACATCGGCCAGGGAACAGTGGATGGTAACGAGGGTAACTTTGAGCCGAGTACCCGCCATCATCATGACCGGTTCTCTCCCGCCGGTAAGATGCGCCAGCATCTCCGTATGTCCGGGAAACGTATAGCCTGCATCGTGCAAGGATTTCTTGGAAATCGGACAGGTAGCCATAGCATCCAGGATTCCGTCCTGAATAAGCCGTACCGCGGTTTTAATATAATCGGCCATGGCGCGCCCAGTCTCACAGTCCGGCTGTCCCCAGCGGAGAGCACCGGCATCAAGCGAAGAGACAGGCATCACCGGGATGGCATCATTCGGCAGCGGATCCCCAGGATTCCAGGCAGAACAGATCTGCCGGATTCCCAACTCGCGGGCACACCGTTCAAGAACCTTGATGTCCCCGAGAACCACAGGAACGACATCCCTGTCCGCAACGTTGTCCCGGAAGTATTTGAGGATTATTTCCGGTCCTATCCCGACGGGACACCCCAGAGTGATTCCAACATAAAACATAGCTTGACACGACTCAGCACGAAGGAGTGAACATTCCCATTCGTATTATATTTTGAAGGAGCAGCAGTACTGTCTCAGTAGAATGATCAGGCCCGTTACGCCCATAAAAGAGTATCGTATTCCGGCTCCGCCCGGAGTCTGTCAGAGAAGGTCAAACGCATTGGAAAGATGCTCGATTACCGGCGGTTTGTCCCCTTGCATAAGGATGGAGACAACATCAAAACGAGCCGGAGTATTGAAGAGATCGTTTCTGCCCAGATACTCTTGAGCGACCCTGCCGATCTGCCTTTGCTTTTTCTCTGTGACCGCCTCAAACGGCGTGCCAAACGCAGCATTTTTTCTGGTTTTCACCTCGACAAAAACCAGAGTGCTCCCGTCTTTCGCGATTATATCAATTTCTCCGCATTTTTGCCTATAATTCCGTACAAGAATTTTATAGCCTTGGCGCTGCAGAAAGACTGCAGCAAGCTCTTCACCCGTCTGGCCGAGTATTCCGCTTCTTTCAGACAAATTCCTTAACCCCTTTAAAGGTTTTCCGATGGTCCGGACAGGGACCGTACCGAACGATAGCCTGGCGATGATCTCTGGTCGGGTATCCTTTGTTCCGGCAAAATTTATAGCAAGGATAGTGCAGGTCAAGGGCATCCATTAAAGCATCCCTCTCAACCTTGGCGACGATGGAAGCAGCGGCTATTGATGCGCTTTTCGACTCTCCTTTGATCAAGGCCAGCTGTTCAACCGAAACCGGTATCCGGAATGTCCCGTCCACAAGGATAAAATCGGTCTTCCCGGAAGAGTGCTCCATATCTTCGACTGCATGTTTCATCGCCAAAAGGGATGCCTGCAGGATATTAATGGAATCGATAACTTTTGCGGAAACAATGCCGATACCGATAAAGGCGCCGATGTCCCTCAGCAGGCGGTACAGCCGAAGACGATGCTTATGGGTGATTTTTTTAGAGTCGAGAAAGACGGAATGATCGCAATCCTGAGGAAGTACAACACTGGCCGCAACAACCGGACCGGCCAAAGGGCCACGCCCGGCCTCGTCAGTACCGGCAATACGAACAAAACCCTGCGTGTAAAGGGCACGTTCAAATCGGAAGTTATGCTCCGATTGCATTGCCGTATCGGATAGAATTCCTTCCATCCTTTCATGATCCTGAAGGGGAGACGGGCTTATAATGAAAAACACCTGCCGGCAATAAAGGCCGCCAGGTGCATCATCAGCCCGACCTCTCTTATTGGATATAGCCGCGTTCGCGAATACGTGCTGCCTTACCACGCCGGCCGCGCAGATAAAACAGACGAGACCTGCGGACATGTCCCAGCGAAACGACTTCAATCTTCTCAATTCTCGGATTATGCAGAGCAAAGGTCTTTTCAACACCCACCCCGTGCGAGATCTTCCGAACGGTGTAGGATGCGTTCATTGCACCATTCTTGCGCCGTATAACGACACCTTGGAAGACCTGAATACGCTCTTTGCTTCCTTCAATGATCCGGATATGGACCTTAACATTGTCACCCGGTCGAAATGTCGGATGATCCTGCCGCATCTGCTCCAGTTCTAATCTATCAATTATTGTGCTCATAACGTCTTTTAATAGGTTGAAGTAAATTATACGTGGTTAGAAATTTCATTATTTATTCCTTCCGGAACACCAAGGAGGCGATCAAGGATGATCGACACCGCCGAGCGAACAGAAAGATGATTATACCCTGTATTTCCACAAATGGGCGGAAGAGTATAATCTGCTCTGTTTATAACTTCAGGGGCCAGGCCATGGGCTGTTCCAAAGAGAAGCAGGAGCGGTTCTCCCTGGCCGATGCGTTTCCTGGCATCCGTAAAGGTTATACTGTTTTCATGGATTCGGGCGCTTGTTGTTACGAGTAGCGGCCTCTTCCCATACGTCTCGCTGACCTTCAGAATAACATCCTCAAGACAGCCTGCAAGCCTCACAAGAGCCAGAGCGGATTTTCTGGCGGGATTATAGACCGCGCCATGCCCTGTCTGCCAATGATCAATAATTTCAGTCACCAACTGCTGCTGATCTGCATACGGGGTGACGATGTAATACCGGCCGACTCCGAAGGTTTTTGCAGCTCTGGCTATATCATGAATATCGAGATTTGTCACGGCCGAGCCGATGGCTTCACCCGATTTATTAATCACAGGAAAGTGAATAAGCGCAATATCAACGGCCATCTGCTCCCTTTCCGCAGCATTCATAACCGTCCTGCAGTTTCAAAACGATCCTGTCCAGTCCAGCCTTTTTAAGAATTTTTGTTTCTTCCGTACTAAAATTTTCCAGCCGGATTAACTCCGGTCTCCGTTCAATAGTCCTGCGTACGGAGGCGATAAAACGATACCGCGCAATGGCTGCATGATCACCCGAAAGCAACTCCGCAGGCACCTCATGACCTTGAAACACCCGCGGTCTGGTATACTGCGGATGTTTCAGCAACGACCGGCTGAAGGTGTCATTTTCTGCAGATGCTGAGCATCCCAGCACCCCCGGAAGCAAACGGCTCACTGAATCCACCAAGACCATGGCCGCCAGTTCACCACCGGTCAGAATATAGTCACCGATGGAAATCTCATCATCGACATAGCTATCCCTGAACCGTTCATCCACTCCCTCATAGCGTCCGCAGATCAGGATCAGATGCGAAGAGGAAGCCAGTTCTCTGGCAACTCTCTGAGAGTAAAGACGCCCTTGAGGACTGAGAAGGATAACCCTGCCACCCGGCTGCCGCGTCCGAACGCTTTCAAGCGCCAGAGCAAGAGGCTCCGGCTTCATCACCATGCCCTCGCCGCCACCGAAGGGACGGTCATCGGTCATCGCATGCCTATCCAAGGCAAAATCACGTATATTAGTGATTTTTATGCTTATTTTCCCTTCCTGTCTTGCTATTCGAAGTATGCCTTCGTTCAATGGTGAATCGAGAAGATCAGGGAAAATTGTAAGTATATCAAAAAGCATCAGGGATTAATCATCCCCTCCGTGCGTATTTCCGGAGTTCAGTTCGAGAAGCCCCGGAGGTGGAGCAATAACGATTGCATCTGCGGTAACACGAACCACGATAGAATCCAGAATCGGGACCATGTATTCCTGACTGTCTTCACGAATCACCAGTATATCTTGAGCACCATTCGAAAAAATATGCTCAACCCGTCCCAAAAACCGGTCGTCAGCCGTCTTGACCGGCAAGCCGATAAGCTGAAACCAGTAGGAATCATCTCCACAGGGGAGCTCCTTTTTATCAAGAATAACCCCCATGCCCGTCAATCGTTGGGCTCCATCTCTGTCGGTTATGGTTTCAAACCCCACAATAGCACCCTTCCCCTGCGGCCTGCAGGAAATAATCCGCAAAGGTTCAGACAACCGCCCATCAGCTCCGGCTAGAATCAAATGCCTGTACGATTGAAGATTTTCTGGCTGGCCGGAATACAGGGCAAGCCTCACCTCGCCACGGAGACCATGCGGTTTCCCCACTTTCCCGATCAGTATATATTTATCGGCGGGAAAGAAATCTGTTTCTGCCATGCCAGGAAGAATGTCTATTCAAGAATTTCCAGGCGGGAGCGTTTATTCTCCCTGCCGACAGCGGCTGCCAGTATAGATCGAATAGCCCTGGCTGTTCTCCCCTGCTTACCAATCACCTTTCCGAGATCATCTTGAGCGACGGTAAGTTCAACAGTAATACTGTTATCTTCATCCGTCTGCGCAGTTTTTACTTCCTCAGGATGATCGACGAGCGATTTAGCAATATACGCAACCAGTTCTTTCATGCGAGCCTATTTTTCCGCTGCAACAGCAGTTTTACTGATCAGACTCTTGACCGTCGTGGTTGGAAGAGCGCCTTTACCGATCCACTCCTGCAGTTTCTCGGAGTTGATTGTGATTACGGCAGGATTCTTCAACGGATCATACGTCCCCACTATATCGAGAAACTTGCCGTCACGTTTGCTTTCGCTGTCTGCGACAATTATACGATAGAAGGGTTTTTTCTTTCTGCCAAGTCTTGTTAATCGAATACGAACTGCCATTCCAGCTATCCTCTTGTTGTATTTGATGGGCATACCACCCATTTCCGCGTCTGTCAACTACACAGGACGCCTGATTATTTCCTGAGACCTTTTGGTAATTTTCGGCGTTTGACCCCGGAAATCATGCCGGGTTTTCCTCGCATCTTCTTCATCATCTTCAGCATAGCCGTATAACTCTTCAACACCCTGTTCACTTCCATTACCGAAGTCCCCGATCCGTCTGCTATGCGTTGACGGCGGCCGGTACCGATGATCCTGTGATCGCGGCGCTCCTGTATGGTCATTGAATTGATGATGGCCTCTGTTTTGACAAGTTCCTTTTCATCCGGCTGCGGGGCATCCTTCAACTGCTTGAGCTTATTTATGCCGGGGATCATCCCTAGAATCTGCTGCAGCGATCCCATTTTTTTAATCTGCTGGATCTGCTCAAGGAAGTCCTCAAGGGTAAACTGGCTCTTCTGCAGTTTCTGGGCAAGTTTATCGGCATTTTTCTTGTCAACGACCGCTTCGGCCTTCTCGATCAAGGTCAGGACATCGCCCATCCCGAGGATCCGCGAGGCGGCCCGGTCCGGATGGAAGATCTCAAGAGCATCCAGGCTCTCGCCGATACCGACAAATTTTATAGGTTTGCCGGTTACGCTCTTAATGGACAAAGCGGCGCCTCCGCGGGCGTCGCCTTCCATCTTGGTCAGGATAACTCCGGTTATCTCCAGGTCCTGATTAAACTTTTCGGCAACCGTCACCGCATCCTGCCCGGTCATGGCATCTGCGACAAAGAGAACCTCGGACAGCTGAACCGCCCTTTGAATCTCCCTCAACTCATTCATCAGTACCTCGTCGACATGCAGGCGCCCCGCGGTATCGATGATCAGAGTGTCATAATTTTTTGCTTCAGCGGCAGCCAAAGCCTGCCGGCAAATGTCAACCGGTTTTGTCTCTGCGGTGGACGGATGCACCGGCACATTCAACCGCTCCCCCAGAACTTGCAGCTGCTCAATGGCAGCGGGCCGATAAATATCGGCAGGAACCAGATAGGGACGTCGCCCCTTGTCACGCAGCATCTTTGCAAGCTTACCGGCGGTTGTGGTCTTGCCGGATCCCTGCAAACCAGCCATCATTATAGTAACCGGCTGACGGCCATCCAGACGAATCTGCTCAGTGCTGCCGCCAAGCAAGGTTATCAATTCATCATGGACCAGCTTGATGACCTGCTGACCTGGAGACAGACTTCGGGTGACTTCCTGACCGACAGCCTTCTGCGTCACAGCGGCTACGAAATCTCTGGCAACCTTGAAGTTGACATCCGCTTCCAGCAGGGCCATGCGGACCTCACCCATAGCCTCCTGAATATTCTCTTCAGTAAGTATGCCATGACCCCGGAGTCTTTTAAAGACTCCTTCAAGCCGGTCTGTCAGGTTTTCAAACATAAATCCCTGTCTCTTTACTTTAAATCACTCGATATAGTAACACTTCTATTCCAGACAAAAGATAAAAAACCACATGTCTCATTGAGACGGGTTGAAAAGAAGTGAAAATACCGCGATACGCACAATATGTCAAGAAAGATACGATATTAATTGCAGAATATCGGCGGAACCTGATGATTGTCCTGTGGATTTTTATCAATCCCTCCCGGAGACTCCCTTCCCGAAAGTCAGAAACCGCCCAGCTATACATCCGCGACATTTCATCATTATATGAATGATTTCTCGATCCAGGGCCTTGCCGTCAGCAAGTATTGTGAGGCCTGTGCGCTCCTTCGGCACAGAGGATATACACTTCTTGACAAAAAAATCTGCGCCGATATCATTAATAACCGTATCGAAGAGATGCGGACAATCGATGCTCTTCTTACAGAAAACGGGCTACAGGCAAAAATGACGGATATCACCGACACCCTCTCCCAGGCCTGATAAACCGCAGATCCTGTCCGGCGGACGGGAAAACCTGTTAAATCACAAGGAGGAACGGGTTGCCAAACGCATTTTCAGTCGAAATCCATGACTATCTCACCCAAAAAATTACTGAAGCTGAAAAGAAGATTACTTCAGGTGGCCAGCAATCTCCTTATTTTGAAGGGCAACTGGAGGAACTCCGCTGGATTCGTCTTTATCTTAAGGAAAATGTTGATCTGAAAAACTTCCTCTACTATTAATCATCATGGCTGGGCCACAATGACCAACCTGGGCGAAACATGAAAGCTCGTCATTTCAGCATGGCTGCAGGAACGGCGGGGCCAGCATAAAAAACGGACTTTCCCATAACTGCTACGCATGTCACACACCTATCTTCTTGACCTGTACAAAATCCTTGCTGAAAGGAAAAAACATATCCAGGATACCGCCTCTGAAGCATCACCTGCGGCTCAACTCTACAGGCAAGGCCGGCTTGATGCCCTCACCGACTTTTCCGCATTTCTGCGGAGGGGATATCACTCGAAGCTGCCGCGCCGGTTGCAGAAAAATTAGGGTGCGCGCCTTCGCGTCCATCCCGGCAAGCGGCCTGCAAAAGATGATTCAATTATTCTCGGATTCCGGCTTCTCAGCCTGTTTGACACTTATACGATTTGCCCCCGTATAGTTCACCTTCTTCACATGCTCCAGATACTCGATCAGCGCCTCGGAACTGGTCACGTATGTCGACTGGCCCGGATCCCGATGGTCAAATTTATAACTTTTGGCGATATAACTGTTTATACCCACGGTATACTCTTTACCAGGATCAAGGGGTTTACCAGACATATCATGCATTTCAACATCTTTACAAGACCCGTTCGCATCCACGGCTACCGCATAGGTCATTCCCGAGACCTCTAACTCCAGGAGTTTTTCCCTGTTGAACGTATCACAGATCAAGCTCTTAATCTCGGCAGGATTCATTGTATATCTGATCACCATATTTCCATAAGGATCAAGCCGATAGATATCGCTCAGAGAGATCTTGCCGGCAGGCAGGGTCGAGATACGGATGCCGCCGATATTCTGGAAGGCAAAATCCAGTTTCAGTCTGTTGGCAATCGCATCGGTCATCATGCTCCCCAACTGATGTTCCCCTTCAAGAGGTGCTTCCGCATAACCGACAGTCCTCTTCATTTCATCGGTATTATTATATTTTTCTACAATAGCCTGGAGAGTTGGATCGGCATTCTTGACAGCATCAAGCGCAATAATCTGAGAGGTTCTGTTGACGACGGCTCCCCCTTGAACAGTCAGTGTGATCATGCCTGCATCCTTCAAGCCGGATCCCGTCTGGACAACCAAAACATTATTTATCATCGCGGACTTGGCCCCTGGTGAATGCGAATGCCCTCCAAGGATCAGGTCGAATTCAGGCATTGCCTTGGCCAGGGACTCATCCTCTTCCCACGAAAGTTGCCCCAGGCCGATGAGTATCCCGTACTTTTTCTTTAAAACCTTGAACGATTGCGCTTTTTCTTCCCCATAGGTGAACTTCAGCCCTTTCAAATATATACTCGGGGTCTCGGGCAAGCCGTTCTGGCCAACCGGTGTAATACCAAGCACGGGGATTTTCACATCATCAGCCTTCAGGAGGGCAAATGGTCCGGGTTGCTTCAGCACCCCCTCGGAGGAATCGACATTACAGCTGATGAAGGGAAAACTGGCCTTCTTGATCCTGGCGTTGAGTCTTTTCTGCCCCAGCTCAAAATCCCGATTACCAATGGCAGTCAGATTAAAACCGCTACGATTCATCATGTCGAGCATGGGAAACCCTTTTTCCTTAACCATATCGACCACAGGATTGCCGGTGAACATATTCCCATCCGTCACCAGAAGGACATTCTTATGAGAGCGCCGCATGTCCTCGGCTACAGTGGCCAGCTTTCCCATCATATCAATATTGGCTCGCATATCGGAAACATACAGGATAACGATCTCTTTCGGTTCGTCCTGTGCGTGTATCTGAACGGGGGCAACGAACACCAGGAGGACAAGAAAAACCAGCAAACATGTGTTTATTTTTATCATTGTTTTATTCTTCATTCAGTATGGGCTTTGTTTCCGGATAAAGGGGCGAAGGATACCGCTCTTGCAGTTCCTTCAAATATCGACAATTTTCCGCAGCCGTGCAATACATTCTCATTTTCGTTTACGGCAACCGTAAAGCAACAGGTCTTAACCTTATACATCTTCATGGTATTTCAGGATAAAAAATCATATGTGATTGCCTTCTCATGTAAATTCGAGACAATTTACCCGTCTTTTAAATAATTCTCCACATAAACTCTGCGGTTTACATCTTTGCGCGATTCTTTTTCCAGCTTCCGGAACAGACCATCCCGAAAATGTATCTCCGATACCACATCTGACAGGTCAAACCGCCAATTGAAAGTGCAAAAAAGGATTGTTCATGGTATTACTCGCACGGAGAACAAATCGCATATTCTGTTGCGTTCTCTTCTGAATGATCTTCCGCTTTCTTGCCGCATACCCGTATTCATACATTCGGATACATTTATATTTTTCTTAAGGAATTACAATGAGCGCTGGATTTGTCCATCTTCATGTCCACTCCCAGTACAGCCTGCTCGACGGGGCCATCCGCGTGTCGGATCTTCTCGATAAATGCAAGGAATTCGGCATGGACAGCGTGGCCATCACCGACCATGGCGCGATGCACGGTGCGCTTGAATTCTATGTCAAGGCCAAAAAAGCGCATATCAAGCCCATCATCGGCTGTGAATTCTATATGGCGCCGGAAAACCGCAAGGACAAAAAACAGGTTTCCGGTGTCCACGCGTTCCATATCCTGCTCCTGGCCATGAATCTGACCGGCTACAAGAATCTGATGAAACTGGCTTCAATCGCCCAGTTTGAAGGATTCTACTATAAACCCCGTATCGACATGGCAGTGCTGACCGCCCATAACGAAGGCCTGATCGCCATGACCGCCTGCCTGCACGGCCAGATCCCCTGGCTGATCCAGCAGAAGGATCTGGCCGGGGCCAGGATTAAGGCGCAGGAGCTGCAAAGCGTCTTCGGCGACCGGCTCTATTTTGAACTGCAGGAGAACAATATTCCCGAACAGACCACGGTCAACAAAGGCCTGATCGAACTGGGAAGGGAACTCGGAATCAAGCTTGTGGCGACCAACGATTGCCACTATCTGAACAGGGAGGAGGCCCACGCCCACGAGATCCTGCTCTGCATTCAAACCGGCAAGACCATTACCGATCCCAAACATTTCAGCTTTTCCAGCGACGAATTTTACTTCAAGCCCCCAGAGGTGATGAAACAGCGGTTTTCCTCCTATCCGGAAGCCATCGCCACCACCGTAGAAATCGCGGACCGCTGCAATCTGGAGATAGAATTCGGCAACTATTACTTTCCCCGGTTCCCGGTTCCCGAAGGCGAGACGCTGGAATCCATGTTTACAGCCTCCTGCCGGACGGGTCTCAAAGAGCGTTTTGCCGCCATGAGGACAGCAGGCCAGTTCACCCCGGAAAAGGAAAAGCTGTATACGGAACGGCTGAACACCGAAATTGACGTCATCAACAAAATGGGGTTTCCCGGCTATTTCCTTATCGTGGCCGATTTCATCAACTGGGCCAAGGACCGGGGCATTCCGGTGGGTCCCGGCCGCGGTTCGGGTGCCGGAAGCCTGGCAGCCTTCTGCATGCGGATCACGAATATCGATCCCATCCCCTATGGCCTGATCTTCGAACGCTTCCTGAACATCGAACGAAAGTCCATGCCCGACTTCGACGTCGACTTTTGCCAGGACAGACGTTCAGAAGTTATCGATTATGTCCGTGAAAAATACGGCGGGGCCGAGCATGTGGCTCAGATCGTCACCTACGGCTCCATGAAGGCACGTGGGGTCATCCGCGATGTCGGACGAGCCATGGACATCCCCTTCGGAGAGGTGGACAAGATCGCCAAACTGGTCCCCGACCAGTTGAAGATGACCATCAAAAAGGCCATGGAAGAGGAGCCACGACTGAAGGACGCCGCGGACAGGGATCCCCGCATCGAAGAGCTGCTTCGGGTTTCCCAGACCCTGGAGGGCCTGGCCAGACACACCTCCACCCATGCCGCAGGCGTCGTCGTCTCGCCGGATCCCATGGTCGAGTATCTGCCGACCTGCCGGGGCAGCAATGAAGAGACGCTGACCCAGTACGATATGAAACATACCGAGATGACTGGACTGATCAAGTTCGACTTCCTCGGGCTGAAGACCCTTACGGTCATAGACAAGGCCCTCAAGCATATCAAGGCCGATGTGGGCATCGATCTTGATATCGACGCCATCCCTATGGATGACATCAAGACCTACGATCTTCTCTGCTCGGGAGATGCCCTGGGAATCTTTCAGCTGGAAAGTTCCGGGATGCGGGAACTCCTCGTAAAGATGGCGCCCACCCAGTTCAGCGATCTGATCGCCCTGGTCGCCCTCTATCGTCCGGGGCCGCTGGAGTCGGGAATGGTCAACGATTTCGTGGAGACCAAACACGGAAGGGCAGCGGCCCACTACCCGCTTCCGCAGATCAAATCCGTTCTTGAAGAGACCTATGGCGTCATCGTCTATCAGGAGCAGGTTATGAAGATCGCCAACATCCTGGCCAGCTACTCGCTGGGGGATGCGGACAACCTGCGCCGGGCCATGGGCAAGAAGATCCCGGAAGAGATGGAAAAGCAGCGGCATAAATTCATGGAAGGGGCGTTGAAAAACGGCATCCCTGCCGACAAGGCCGAGTATATCTTCGATCTGATGGCCAAATTTGCGGGTTACGGCTTCAACAAGTCACATTCCGCCGCCTACGCCCTGGTCTCCTACCAGACCGCCTATCTGAAGGCCCACTACCCCGCCCAGTTCATGGCTGCCCTGCTCTCCTGCGATATGAACAACACCGACAAGGTTGTCCTGTATATCAGCGAATGCCGCGACCGCCACATTGAGGTGCTGCCACCGGATATCAATGAAAGCGTCAACGACTTCAGCGTCGTCGACGACCGGATCCGCTTCGGACTCGCCGCCGTGAAGAATGTCGGCGGTTCAGCCCTTGACTCCATCATCGAGGAGAGGAACACGGGCGGCCGCTATACCTCGCTGGCCGACTTCTGCAACCGGGTCGATTCCAGACGGGTCAATTCCCGGGTCATCGAGAGCCTGATCAAGTCGGGTTCCTTCGACTCTCTGGGCCGAAAACGCTCGCAACTCTTTATTGCTCTGGAACAGGCCATGGACCAGGCCAAGGCCGTCCAGCGCGACAAGCAGAGCGGCCAGATGTCGCTTTTTGCCGTCGTCCCCAAGAAAGCCGATAAAAAAGAGGCAACCGAGATCGTGATGCCGGATATGGCGGAATGGGATGAACGAAAGCGGCTGGCCTTCGAAAAAGAGACCGTCGGTTTCTATATTACCGGCCATCCTCTGGATAATGCTCTCACCGAGATCAAAACCGTGGTGGATTCCGATATCCGCAATCTGGCCGAATGGGGAGACGACCAGCCCGTCAGGATAGGCGGCCTCATCCGTTCCTGCAAACGTCTGAAGAGCAAAAAGGGCGAGCCCATGGCCTTCATCACTCTGGAAGATATCCTTGAGACCGTGGAGGTGATAGCTTTCCCCGAGACATTTGCGCGCTGTGAGCAGCATCTGACCTCGACCGACCCGGTGATTATCCAGGGGACGGTGCAGAAGGATGAACGGGGCGCCAAGATCATTGCCGAGTTCATCATACCCTTGCAGGAGGCTCGAGAAAAATATACCGAACAGGTGAAAATACGGATCGAGGCGGATACGGTCAACCGGCAAAGGCTTGAGGCGGTAAAAAAGGCCCTCTATCAGTTTCATGGCGACTGTCCCCTGCTCCTTACCATGCATTTCCCCGGTCTGGGCGAGGTGGATATCGAAGTCATGAAGGAACTGACCGTCAAACCATGCAGGGAACTTTCGGACTCCGTTGAGAAAATCCTCGGATACCAGCCGCTTCTCTATAAAAAGAAACCCCTGGAGGCTTCGCACAGAAAGAAATGGAGCAGGCCAAACGGCTCGTAATTCTTCTGGGGCAAGCGTCTGCAGGCGTTGCAAGGAATCCCGAGAGTTATTCAGATCAATTGAATCGGGGAAAACAGTGAAAGAAGAACTTCCTTGACAAAAAAGAACAGGATAAGAAGCAGTTATTGACATCACACACGGAACTGTTATCATTCACCTATGCCGAGAAAGGAACAGGCCATGGACGTTGTTCACTCAGAGCCATGAATAAGGGGTAAATACCTGCGTTCATAGATGATGTTACAACAGCAAGGAGATCCTGATGCCGATCATCACCATATCTAGAGGAAGTTATTACCACGGCAGATCAGTTGCCGAGAAACTTGCGAAAAGACTGGGCTACCGCTGCATATCCCGCGATCAGGTCATTGAAGATCTCGAAGAATTCCATCTTCCCGAGATCAAACTGGTGCGAGGGCTCCATGATACGTTTTCCGTGCTCGACCGCTTCCCGCATGGAAAAACGCGCTTCGCCACCGCAGTACGTTCCGCTATCCTCCAGCATTTCCTGGACAGCAATATTGTCTACCACGGCCTGGTCGGCCATTATTTTGTCAAGAATGTTTCCCACGTCCTCAAAGTCCGGATAATCACCGATCTGAAAAGCAGGATTGAGGGTGACATGGCCCGGCAAAGCATCTCAGAGGAAAAGGCGCGGTTCATCCTGAAGAAGGACGACGAGGAACGCCGGAAATGGGGAATGTTCCTGTATGGCACAGATGTTGTGGATCCGGAAAATTATAATATGGTGATCAGGATAGGCCATCTGGATGAGGAGGAGGTGGTCGACCTCATTGTCAAGGCCGCCAGCCTGCCTTCGTTTCAGGAAACTCCCGAATCCCGGAAGTTCATTGCAGATGCAGCCCTTGCAGCTCTGGTCAACAGGACCCTCTTTGATTTCCCCCACGCCACGGTTTCAGCTATGGACGGCAAGGTGGCTATCAGCCTGAAGGCTCCGGAAGATCAACAACCGGTCATCAATTCCCGAATAGGGGAAATGATCGCCAACCTGCCGGGAGTGGATGGCTATGTGGTGAATTTCGAGCCCTACTTCTGAATCAGGATCTTCCACAACGCATTCACACCATTCCCTGCGCAGGGTCCGAGCGCAGAGAATGGCAGACGGTTTAGCCGGACACAGCTGAAAAAAGACTGTGATTTCTGGTTTATCTAGAGAATAAACCGGCTTAAATCCTGATCTTCGACGATTTCGTTGAGCTGTTTGCTGACGTATTCGGCAGTCACCACGAACTTTCCGTCTTCCCGTTCAGAGGCATCAAAGGAAAGTTCATCAAGGACCCTCTCCATCACCGTATGCAGACGCCTGGCCCCAATCTCCTCCGTCCGTTGATTAACGTCAACGGCAATCTGCGCCAGGGTGTCGATTGCCTGATCTTCGAATTCCAGCTCAATCCCCTCGGTTTCCATCAGGGCGATATACTGTTTGGTCAGGGCATTTTCCGGCTCTTTCAGAATCCTGACAAACTCATCCTTTCCGAGGGAATGCAGTTCGACACGGATGGGAAAGCGCCCTTGGAGCTCGGGAATCAGATCGGAGGGTTTACTCACGTGGAAGGCCCCGCTGGCAATAAAGAGGATGTGATCGGTCTTGACCATGCCATGTTTCGTCGTCACGGTGGTGCCTTCGACGATAGGCAGCAGATCGCGCTGAACCCCCTCGCGAGAGACATCCGGCCCCTGAGAATTGCCTCCCCTTGATACAATTTTATCGATCTCGTCCAGAAAAACGATCCCCGATTCCTCTGTTCGCCTGAGCGCCTCTTTCATGACCTTGTCCATATCCACAAGGCGCTCCATCTCCTCCTTGGTCAAGGCGTCCAAGGCCTCGGGCACCTTCAGCTTCCTGTTTTTTTTCTTCTTGGGGAAGAGCTTGCTGAAGGCATCCTGAAGACTTGACTGCATCTCCTCAAGACCAGAGGTGGTCATGATTTCAACCATGGGCATCTGGTGGGATTCCTTCAGGCTCAGCTCGACCTCCCGTTCGTTCAGCTTGCCATCCCGCAGCATCTGCCGGAATTTTTCTCTGGTCGAGGAGTCGGCCTGCTTCATCGGGACGGTTTCCGGTCCGTCAAATTCCCGGAGCATGAAGGAGTGGTCGGCCGCCTGCCCCTGCGAAACATCATGGTTTGCAGGGATAGGCGGCAGGAGAAGATCGAGAAGTCTGTCCTCGGCATTGGCAGCCGCCAGCCCCTCGATTCGTTTTTTCTCCTCTTCCTTGACCATGCTGATTGCCAGTTCGACAAGATCGCGGATCATCGATTCCACATCTCTTCCCACGTAGCCCACTTCAGTGAACTTTGAGGCTTCGACCTTGATGAAGGGGGAGTCTGCCAGCGTTGCAAGCCGCCGGGCGATCTCGGTTTTACCCACCCCGGTGGGCCCGATCATTATAATATTTTTAGGGGCGATCTCCTCTCTGAGCGGCGAGGGGACCTGCTGGCGACGCCACCTGTTCCTGAGGGCTATGGAAACCGACCGTTTGGCGTTTGCCTGACCGACGATGTATTTATCGAGTTCCGCTACAGTTTGTCTGGGAGTCTGGGAATGTACTTTTTTCATATTTTTTCAACTACTATGGAATGATTGGTAAAAACACAGATATTGGCAGCGATTTCCATGGCCACGCGGCAAATATTCTCAGCATCGAGATCACTGTGCTGGACAAGGCCCAAGGCTGCCGCCTGGGCATAGGGCCCACCGGAACCGATAGCCAGGACGCCTGAATCAGGCTCAATCACATCGCCATTTCCTGTTAAGAGCAGAGAAGTCTCTTTGTCAACTGCAATCAGCATTGCCTCCAATCTGCGGAGCATCTTGTCGGTGCGCCAGTCCTTGGCCAACTCTACCGCTGCCCGCATTAAGTTGCCGTTGAACTGTTCCAGCTTCTGTTCAAGTTTGTCAAACAGCGTAAAAGCATCGGCGGTAGCACCGGCAAAACCCGTGATCACCTTGCCATGATAGAGACGGCGCACCTTTTTTGCCTGGTGCTTCATAACCGTATTTCCGAAGGAAACCTGCCCGTCTCCGGCAATGACAACCTCGCCCTTATGCCGTACAGCAAGAATTGTTGTAGATCGTATTTTCATTATGCCACTCATCTTTGATTAAAAAAAAAATCCCGGACAGATCTCAGTCCGGGGCCGTACCCTTCTTGTTGCCCGCCATGGGGTGTGCCTTGTCATAGACTTCAGAGAGATGATCCAAAGTCAGATGTGTATATCTCTGTGTTGTGGAAAGACTGGCGTGACCGAGAAGTTCCTGCACCGAACGCAGATCGGCCCCCATTTCCAAAAGGTGTGTGGCGAATGAATGTCTGAGAGCATGAGGAGTCACAATCTGGGTAATACCGGCTTTTTCCCCATACATCCTCACCATCCTTTCAACACTCCGGGTGGTAAGACGCCCACCTCTGCCATTCAGGAACAGGGCATCTTCTCCGCCTTCCCAGCCTCGGCCTGCTCTGGCCGCAAGCAGGTTCTGCCGAAGCGGCAGCCAGGCGGTCACGGCCTCCTTGGCAGGCAGGCCAACGGGAACAAGCCGTTCCTTATTTCCTTTGCCCCTCACCCTAAGCACTTCATCTGCGAAATCAAGGTCAGCAAGATTCCGGGAAACGAGTTCCGCAACACGGATTCCCGTGGAATACAACAGCTCCAGAATGGCCCGGTCGCGGACAAAAAAGCTGTCCTTGGTTTTTTCCGGCGTTTCCAAAAGCAGGAAGACCTCATCCACAGTCAGAAATACAGGTATGGCCCGGCCGATTCGAGGACCGATAACACCTGCAAGGGGATCCGCCAATATACACTTTTCACGCTGAAGAACCCTGAAAAAAGTCCGGAGGGCCGACAGTTTTCTTCCGACGGATGCGGCGGTGTTCCGCCCATGCAGTCCAACTACAAAGCCTTTTATATGTGTCGCAGTAATTTCAGAAGGCCCGCAGTCCTGCGTCAATGTTTCAGCAAATTCCAGGAGATCGCGCCGATATGCCCGGACAGTATGCAGCGAATACCCCTTTTCAGTTCCCAGCCAGCGGGTGAACCGTTCGATGGCCTGTCTCATTTCATCTGTTTCCCTATAAGCCGGTCTCAGGTTCAAAAAAGATAACTAATGAACTCTTGCACTGTTGATGTATAGTGCTTATACAAGAGCGTTCCATAAAAAACACCGAAGCATAGTTCTATCCTGAAAGGAAAAACGATTCAACTCTCTTTTTTTATAACGTATTACTCGTTGATATGGCAAAAAAATCATTTGAAGAAGCCCTGGCACGACTGGAGGAAATCACCACTGAACTGGAAGATGGTGATCTGAGTCTGGAAAAAAGCCTGAAAAAATTTGACGAAGGGATCAAGCTGGCAGAGTTCTGCAACGCCCAGCTGGCAGAGGCCAAGGCCAAGGTCGAGATTCTCCTGGAGAAAGACGGCAGATTGGAAGCAACTCCTTTTTCGGGGGCCGAGGGTGGAGATACAACAATATCTGAATGAACAGCGGGGGCATGTCGAATCTGCACTGGAACGGTACATGCTCAAGGCTGAAGGGCCTTTTGTCAGCCATCTTGAATCCATGCGCTATAGTCTCTTCGTCGGCGGCAAGAGGCTGCGCCCCATACTCTGCCTTGCCGCCGGCGCCGCCATTGATTCCAGCCCGGAGGTCATGGAGAATCTCCTTCCTGTAGCCTGTGCCCTGGAATGCATCCATACCTACTCGCTGATTCACGATGACCTTCCCGCCATGGACGATGATGATCTGCGACGGGGCAAACCGACCAACCATAAACTCTTCGGAGAGGCCGGTGCAATCCTTGCAGGCGACGGCCTGCTGACCTGGGCCTTCGATCTGCTTACAGGACAGAAATCCAGCCTTGCCCCGGACAGACGGCTGCAAATAGCCCATGCCGTTGCCAGAGCCGCAGGATCTCTGGGCATGGTCGGCGGACAGGCCCTGGATATAGCCTATGAGAATCAGAAATTTCCCTTTGAAATCCTTCAGACCATTCATAGCAGCAAGACAGGAGCCCTTCTCACCTGCGCAGTCCAGGCAGGAGCCATAGGCGCCGGTGCAGGTTCACATGAAACCGGCAACCTGATTACATATGGCAAACAGACAGGCCTGGCCTTTCAGATCATCGATGATCTGCTGGACGTGACAGCCACCAGAGAACAGCTGGGGAAGGCCCCGGGAGGCGATGTAAAAAAAGGCAAGGCAACGTATCCTTCCTATTTTGGGATTGAGGCCAGTAAAAAAATGGCTCTGGATGCGGTGACCGCAGCCAAAGACGCCTTGGCGGATTTCGATACAAAGGCAGAGCCCCTGCGGGCCATTGCCGATTATATTTATTCCAGATCCAACTGATCCGGCTGCCGGAAGGCATTGATTCGTGTTTTTCAGGAAGGTACAAAACCCATTATGCTGACCGACCCCATGCAGGAGACCTCGCGCTCGCGACTCGTAACAATCACGTCTCCTCAAGACATCAGGAAATTCTCGTTTTCAGAACTGGCCTCTCTTGCCGAAGAACTCCGGCAGACAATTATTCACACTGTGGCAAAGACGGGCGGCCATCTGGCCCCCAGCCTGGGTGTAGTCGAGCTGACAATCGCGCTTCACTATGTCTTCGATACTCCGAATGATAAACTTATATGGGATGTCGGACATCAATCGTACGCCCACAAGCTCCTCACCGGCAGGCAGGACCGCTTCGATACCCTCAGACAGTATAAAGGCCTGAGCGGTTTTCCCAAGTTTCAGGAAAGCATATACGACGCATTTGAAACCGGCCACGCAGGCACTTCCATATCCGCAGCCCTCGGCATGACCCTGGCCAAGGACATCCAGAAAAGAAACAACCGGGCCATAGCCGTTATCGGCGACGGCTCCATGACCGCCGGGATGGCCTTCGAAGCACTGAATCACGCCGGCCATCTGGACAGGAATCTGATCGTCATCCTCAATGACAATGAGATGTCTATCTCACCGAATGTCGGCGCTGTCTCCAGTTTCTTGAGCCGGAAACTGAGCGGCAGGACCATGCGAAGGGTTAAGGCCCATATCGAGGAGAGGCTCAATTCGCTGTCCAATGTCGGCGAAAACATCCTCAACGTCTTAAAAAAGAGCGAAGAGAGCTTCAAAAGCTTCTTTACACCGGGAATGCTTTTCGAGGCCTTTAAATTCAATTATATCGGACCAATTCCCGGTCACCAGCTTGAAGATCTCATCGAAGCTCTTGAAACCGTTCGCGACAGCTCGCGCGGTCCGGTTCTGGTCCATGTGCTGACCACCAAAGGTAAAGGATATACGCCTGCCGAGAAAAACCCCGGTTCATTTCACGGTATTGGCCCCTTTGACATCGCCACCGGAAGCCCAAAGGCATCGCCGCACCCGCCGTCCTACACCGAAATCTTCGGCGACACCATGGTCCGGATCGGCCGGATGGAAAAAAGGCTGGCTGCTATTTCGGCCGCCATGGTCACCGGAACCGGTCTGACCCGTTTTGCCGAAGAGTTCCCTGAACGTTTTTTTGATGTGGGCATCGCCGAACAGCATGCGGTGACGTTTGCCGCCGGTCTCGCTGTGGAAGGCATCCTGCCCGTGGTGGCGATCTACTCGTCCTTCTTCCAGCGGTCCCTGGATCAGATCATTCACGATGTCTGCATTCCGAACCTGCCTGTGACCCTGGCCATCGATCGCGGCGGCGTTGTCGGAGACGACGGCCCGACCCATCATGGGGTTTTTGACCTCTCCTTTCTCCGGTTTATCCCCAACATGGTCCTGATGGCCCCCAAGGATGAGGAGGAGTTGCGGCATATGCTGTATACAGCTGTGCTTCACAAGGGACCGGCCGCTGTCCGCTATCCCAGAGGCCAGGGCGAAGATGTTGTGCTGGCGACGGAACTGCACGCCTTGGAGCTGGGAAAAGGCGAGGTCCTTCTGGAGGGCAGCGACCTGCTCCTTCTGCCTGTCGGCAACCGGGTCTATCCCGCTCTGCATGCTGCTGAAGGACTGAAAAAGGTCGGCATCGACGTCACCGTCATTAACCCGCGCTTTATAAAACCGCTGGATGCCGACCTTATCTGCACTTGGGCTGCACGAACAGGCCGGGTTGTGACAATCGAAGATAATGTCCGACAGGGAGGGTTCGGCAGCGCCGTTCTGGAGTTGTTCAGCCGCCGCCGGCTATACGGAATCAAGACTCGCGCCCTGGCGTATCCTGACCTCTTTATCGAACATGGACCACAGAAAACTCTTTGGAAAGACAACAAGCTGGACACGCCTGCTATTATTCAGGCGGCGATAGAACTGATGAGGGATTAGAACTCCCGGAAATTTTGTCCCTGCATGACAATATCCTTGAAAACGTTTTTCGAAAGGCCCTGTCTCGTTCCTTACAGGTTGAACGTTTTTAAAAAAATCCGGCGATTATAAACGGTCTGTCTCCCTATCAGACGTGATAATAATCTCTATACCAACGGACAAATTCCGCTACGCCCCGTTCAAGGGTTGTGGCGGGTTTGTAGTCGAAATCCCTGACCAGATCAGCCACATCGGCGTAGGTAGCGGGAACATCCCCGGCCTGCATGGGCAGAAAATTCTTATCCGCCCGCCTTCCGAGACAATCCTCCAGGACCTGGATATAACGCAGCAGCTTCTCTTTCCGGTTATTGCCGATATTATAGACCCGGTACGGACAATAGGAAGTCGCGGGATCAGGCGCATTGCCGTTCCACTCGAAGTCGCCTTCAGGGATCCTGTCCATCACCCTGGACACCCCCTCGACGATATCGTCTATGTAGGTGAAATCCCGTTCCATATTGCCGTTATTGAAGACATTGATGGGCTGTCCCTCCAGAATGGCCTTTGTAAAGAGGAACAAGGCCATGTCCGGGCGCCCCCAAGGTCCGTAAACGGTAAAAAACCTGAGGCCGGTGGTGGGCAACCCGAAGAGATGGCTGTAGGTATGGGCCATCAGTTCGTTGGCCTTTTTCGAGGCGGCATAGAGGGAGACAGGATGATCCACATTGTCATGGACCGAAAAAGGCATCCTGGTGTTGGCGCCATACACGGAACTGGACGAGGCATAGACCAGGTGCTTCACCCCCGAATGCCTGCAGCCTTCGAGGACGTTGACAAAACCGACGATATTGGTGTCGATATACGCGTGCGGATTGATAAGAGAATACCTGACGCCCGCCTGGGCAGCCAGATTCACAACGACATCAAAGTTGTTCTCAGCAAAGAGCCGCTCCATGGCAGGGCGGTCCGCCAAGTCGAGGGCGACGTGCCTGAATCCGTCACCCTCGGCAAGTACCGCCATCCGCGCCTTCTTCAGGCCAGGATCATAATAATCGTTCAGATTATCCAGACCCACCACTTGGGCGCCCGCAGCGAGGAGTTTTTTGCTCAATTGCGCCCCGATAAAACCTGCCGCGCCGGTAATCAGAATTTTTTTCACAGCATCAGTCTTCAAAATTGCCTGCCGGTCCGGCATTGATATTCAGCGTCTTTGCCCGCTCGACAATCTTCTCCGGGGTCCAGTCAGACGAATCCTCCTGCCTCTCTGCCTTCCTTCCCATATCTGCGGAACCTTTGGCGAGGATGATCTCTTTGGCGATGGAGGCCGTCCCCTGCGCGTTGAAGACATCGACGAGAATAGTATAGACGAAGTCCTCTACCCGTTTGCACATCCTCTCTTTCACCGCTCTCGTCTGCCCATGCAGGAGGTTGTCCATTGGCAGGTTGAGATTCTTGAAGTTGCCGCCGCGCCATCCTTTTGATTCGGCATAGGCCAGCATCTTGGCCCATGTCTCTTCGCTCACACCTTCGTCCTTGACCTTCTTCAGATTTCCCTGGCTATCGAGAATGGCATTGCCGTAATCATTGACCTCGACGCCCCAGGAAACCATCTGCAGCGCGGTGGCCACATTGGCCTTGGTGGTCCGCGTCAGGGTGGCTATCTCCCGCAGACGCTCGGAACTGTTGCCTGAAGTTCCATGCTGGGCTCCCGACACCCCGTAGGGTTCCAGGGCCTTATGAATCTCTGCCGTCAACTGCACCTGAATGCCCTGGCCGCTTGCCTCAAGCCCGTGGACCGAACCGTTATTCAGGGCGATCCAGTCCACGCTTATGCCATGGGCATCCAGGCCCTTGATCAGGAAAGAGGCGTCATCGACAGTGGACAGGCCTTCGTTGCCTTTGATCTCGCCTACCTCGGTTTCAAGCCCCGCCCAGGCCGGGATGAACCGGTTCAATTCCAGGTTTGCCAGCAGATTCTGATCATCGGGCATATGGGACGCATCGATGGCAATCGAAGTGATCCCCGCATCAAACATGGATGGAATTTCCATTTTCGCGTAGGGAATGTCATCGGTTTTTTTTATCCCGTAATGATCCGCATGGATTGCCACAGGAATGGTTATCCCCAACTGGTTGCAGGCAGCATCGACCTGCCGGGCAATATTGTAAAAAGTGGTCGGACAATAATTAGCCTCTGAGCGGGCAATCTCGATGATGATTGCGGCATCAGCCCGTTGGGCCGCCTGCAAGGCGCCCAGGATGACAAAATTGGAGCGCCCGTTGGCAGCTATGGTCATGGCTTTACCCTTGGCGGTCATGGCCCTGTCGATAACCTTGCCGCTGACCAGCAATGCCTGAGAGTGCGGAAAGAGCTTTTTGACATTGAGGGGCCGGCCAATATCCAACAACGTGCGGAATCTATCCTGTACAGTCATAGAGACCTCCCTATTTACAGTTGATTTTTTATGATAAACGGAGAAAAAAAACAGACCGGACGTTCTGTCCGGAATTGCATATTTACTGACTTGTTCAGTATATACTCATTTATAGCGTACAGGAAAGGAGAAATCCACAACTCTTTGACAGTCCCGAGCTGGCGCTGAGCGGCATCAACTCTCCCTGGTATCCGGAGACTGCGCTTTCTCCGTCACTTCGGGAAGATTCTCTTTGTTGAAGGCGGAAAGTTTCTTTCTGCCAAAGACCCACACGGCCAGCACGCCAACCTCATAGAGGGCCATCAAAGGAATCGCCATCAGGACCATGTTGACCACATCGGGTGTCGGGGTTAAAACAGCCGCAACGATAAAATTGATCAGAACCGAATATTTCCGATTCCGGTTGAGAAAAGCCACATTGACAAGCCCGACCTTGGACAGAAAAACCATAAATACCGGCATCTCGAAAATGATGCCAAAGGCGATCAGGAGATGCAGGGCCAGCGAAAAATATTCGGTAACCGAGGGCAGAGAGGTCAGAAAATCATTGTTGTAGCCTACGAGAAAGCGGAAGGCCGGGGGAAAAACCACCAGGTATCCGAAAGCCGCTCCGCCGAGAAAACAGAATGTGGAGAGGATCGTGAACGGGATTATAACCTTTTTTTCATGCTTGAAAAGACCGGGGGCGATAAAGCGCCAGATTTGAGAAAAAATTACCGGCGTTGCAAGGAGAACACCGCAGACCAGCGCGAGCTTCAGATAAAAAAAAACCCTTCCTGGTACGAGGTGAAGATCAGCGAGGTACCCTTTGGCAGCACATTGGTCAAAGGTTTGAAAAGCCAGACGCCAATGGGCTCGATGTAGGCATAGGACAAGCCACAGCCAACGGCAACAGCAAAGGCCGAGATGATCAAACAGGAGCGGAGATCCCGCAGGTGTTCAATTAAAGACTGTTTATCAAATTGCTCTGTCGTGGTATTCTGATTCATGAATGTACGATATCCGTTCCGGCAGCTTTTCTTTCTATTCATCCGGCGCTCTCCTGCAGAACGCGCCTGTTTTTTTTACCACCGGACAGGTGAAATTGCAAGACTGCGTATTGGCTGGCCTGAATCAGGCCCGGCTGGCCTTGCCGGTTGCGGTTCAGTATCCTTCCAGTGCGGATAAGGCGCCTCCTCAATGATGAAAGATCCCAACGGTCCCTGGTTCGTCTACATACTCCGATGCCGGGATCACTCGCTGTACACCGGAATCACTACTGATCCCCAGAGACGGCTCAACGAACACAATTCGGAAAAAACCGGTGCCCGGTATACGCGTGGCAGGCGTCCGGTCTTTATGGTCTATCTTGAGCCTTTCCCCTCCCGGTCTGCGGCTGCACGACAGGAGCATATCATTAAAAAGATGTCCCTTTCCCGGAAAAATCTGCTGGTGCAGGGGCAGCAGGGAAATCCGCCTGCAGAAGAGATTTCGCCGAAAGGAACTGTTGCCTGTTGGAATTATTCTTTTGATGATGTAAGCTAAGAAACTGTCAAAAACACGATGTGTTTTCAGTGAGATCCGGTACAGTAAAAATCTCCTGAGCTCCAACGCGTCTCTCAGGCTGCTTTAAAACCAATGCGGTTATTTCCAATGATATCAATTCTCGTTGTCGATGACGAACAGGGAATGCGTGATTTTTTAAAGATCATGCTGAAAAAATCGGGATATCAGGTCCATACTGCCAATAATGGCGACATGGCGCTCTCTTTGATACGGGAGCGGCCGTTTGACCTTGTCATCAGCGACATCCGCATGCCAGGGACCAGCGGCCTGGATCTGCTGGGAGGTATCAAGGAAATTGCCCCCGATCTGCCGGTAATCATGATTACGGCCTTCGCTTCTCCGGACGATGCCGTCATTGCCATGAAAAACGGCGCCTTTGATTATATCAGCAAGCCCTTCAACATTGAAGAGATCAAGTCGGTTGTCGAATCGGCGACATCCCGCAAAAGCAGGTCCGGGCCTCAAACCCAGAACACCGAATCGTTTCCCGGAATCATCGGCCAGAGCCGGGAAATGCTCAAAATTTACGATATCATCCGGCGTATAGCGCCCACCCCGGCCAGTGTTTTAATCTATGGTGAATCGGGGACGGGCAAAGAACTGGTCGCGCAGGCCATCCATTCCAGCAGCAAGGTGGCAGGCAATCCCTTCGTCCCCATCACCTGCAGCGCAATCCCCGACGAGTTGATGGAAAGCGAACTTTTCGGTCACGTCAAGGGATCATTCACAGGCGCCATCTGTGATAAGCAAGGGCTTTTCTCCCAAGCCAATACCGGCACGGCTTTCCTGGATGAGATCGGCGAGCTGACGCCTCTCATCCAGACTAAGCTGCTCCGGGTTCTGCAGGAACGCGAGATAAAACCCGTCGGCGGCACCAAAATTCAGCAGATCAATGTCCGGATAATCGCCGCGACCAACAGGATCCTCGAAGAGGAAATACTGGCCGGCAGGTTCCGCGAAGATCTCTTCTACCGGTTGGCCGTCGTTCCCATCAGGGTGCCGCCCCTGCGGGATCGCAAGGGGGATGTGCCGTTGCTGGTCCATCATTTTCTGCAAAAATATTCCCAACGCCTGGGCAAAGAGGTGCAGGAGATCTCCTCCTACGCGATGCAGGTGCTGATGAACTATGATTTTCCCGGCAATGTCAGAGAGCTGGAGAATATTATCGAGCGCGGAGTAGCCATGGAAAGCTCCAATATCATCCTGCCGGAAAGTCTCTCTCTGTCAGCCAGTTCCCGCCAGGGAAAAACCGAAGAACACCTTTCCAGTCCCATATTTCAGGCGGCCTCGGGCGAGGAAGAGCTCTTTGACATCGGTCTTGAAAAGGTTGTCGATAATCTTGAAAAAAAACTCATCACCTTCGCACTGGAAAAGACGGGAAACTCCAAAATCAAGGCTGCAGATCTCCTGCAGATCAGCTTCCGTTCACTCAGATACAAGACCAAAAAATACGGGATAGATTGAACGATAATGCATAGCACCTCCCCTACCATCCGATCGGCGACGCTTCAGGAAATCAATGAGATTCTCAGAGGCCAGTTGCAATGGCTGCTGTTCCTGCGGATTGTCTTTTATACGCTTCTGCTGGGGGTAAGTTTTTTTCTGGGCAGCGCGGATTTCAACACCATAATGCTCCCCAACGACCTCCTTATCCTTTTGATTCTTTCAGTTTATCTGACAACGATAGGTTCAGCCATCCTTCTGTCCGGCATGCAGTCCCGCCTCCGGGCCTTTGCCCTCTGCCAGAATCTGCTGGATACGATTTTCGCCTCTCTGCTTATCTATTTCACGGGGGCATCACAGTCGATTTTTTCCACAGTCTTTTTCTTCCCGATTATTTCAGGCGGACTCATAACTCCGCGAAAAGGAGGGTTGATTGCGGCAGCGGCAGCTACCCTGCAATATGGGGTCATCCTGGGACTTGAATTCAGCCACCATTATCCGGACTATTTCAGCTTTTACAATTTCACCCCGATCCACAGTATCAATCTCATCCTCGAACATTTTTCCGTCAAGGGTCTCACCTTCTTTCTTGCAGCCCTGCTGAGCGCCATATTTGGCAGCAGGCTCAAAAAAACAGAGACGGCGCTCTCCAACACCATCAGGAGTTATGATAAACTCACAATCCTCTATAAACAGATCTTCGATAACATAAACACCGGCATCATCACCCTCAGTGAAGACGACATCATCAGTTCTGCCAATGAGGCCACCGGTCATATTACCGGATATCCTCCCGCGCTTCTGGTCGGAAAGAAGATGGCCGACCTCTTCCCCGCCCTGCGTCTGAGCGATGAGGCATCACGACTCTCGGATGATTTCACCAAAAATGACGGGACTCAAATACGTCTCGGGTATTCCGTCTCCAGGCTTCCCCAATCCGGGATCCCCCTGCCGGACCAGGGAGAGGCCCAAGTACTGGGCGAGAACAAGAAGCTGGTGACTCTCCGGAATATAGGAGAGATAGAAAAACTTGAACACCAACTGAGGCAGCGGGAAAAGATGGCCGCCATCGGCATGATGAGCGCGGGGATTGCGCATGATTTCAGAAATCCGCTGACGGCCATCTCGGGATCGGCTCAAGTCCTTGCCGCAGAATTCTCCACCGTCGAATCGGAAGAAAGCCAGTCCAATTATGAACTGGCAACCATAATTGTCCGTGAATCAAATCGGTTAATAGCGACTATTGCCGATTTCCTGAAATTTGCCCGGCCCGAACATGCCACCAAGACGTGGTTTTCCCTTGGATCCTGCTTAAACGAAGTCCTTCAAGTCTGCAAGGCCAACCCGTCCTGGCCGGTCACATGCAAAATCGCGATGCAATTTGACGCGAACCTGGACGTCTGGGCTGACGAGCGGCAATTGTTCACCGTCTTCAGCCACCTGATCAACAACGCCGTCGTCCAATGCCCGACAGGACAGGAAAAAATTGAAATTACAGCACGAGAGCAGGAAGATGCAGACGGTCAGGTGAACATTGTCATTGAGATCGGTGACAACGGGCCGGGAATCCCTGTGCATCTTCGTGAAAAAGTCTTCGAGCCCTTCTATACGTCACGCGCTGACGGGACAGGACTGGGTCTTGCCATTGTCAGACAGACAATATACGAGCATCAAGGGATCATCGAGATCGGCAGATGCGAGCCCTGCGGGACCCGATTCACCATCCAGTTGCCGCTGCCCTGACCGCTCCCCCTGGCGTATTGCGTCTTTCCTCCTCCATCCCTTTGGTTTTGTGTTTACTTTTGTTTTGTGTTTATTGTCATAATTTTCATAGGCTGCACTGTTCAATCCTCAGGGCCATCTTTCAGGAAGCGGAAAATGTGGAATCCGGTTCGGACGGATGACTGCAGGATAAATATCCTTGACGGCCAGAAGGAAAACGGATATAAGAGCAGTGCAAAATGAGGGAAACCACTGCTGTTCATCGTACCCGGTGTCTATGCAGAAAGATCTTTTTTCAAAAGGTTTATCTGAACAATATCACATTGTTCTGTTGCAAACGTCAACATGTTCCCCTTATTGCCATCCAAAAATTTCAGTTTGATAGCCGGGTCCCGCGCAACAAAGAATCACGAACCCCGCCAGGTCCGGGAGGAAGCAACGGTAGTGACCCTCTTGGTGTGCCGCGGGGTGCCCGGCTATCATCTTTTCAATCCCTTCCGGAACAAGATACTCTTTCTCCCGGTGAAACATGTCCTACCTTGTTCTCGCACGAAAGTCACGCCCCCAGACATTTGAAGAGGTTGTAGGCCAGCGTCCTGTAGTCAAGACCCTGCAGAACAGCCTTGCCCGAAACAGGGTTGCCCATGCCATTTTATTTTCAGGACTTCGCGGAGTGGGCAAAACCACCCTCGCCCGGATCATGGCCAAGGCCATCAACTGCGAGGACAGGACCGGCAGTGTTCCCTGTAATCATTGCAGTTCCTGCCTTGATATCATGAGGGGAGCAGCACTCGACCTGCATGAAATCGACGGCGCCTCCAACCGCGGCATCCAGGAAATCCGTGAGCTCAAGGAAAAAATCCGTTTTCTTCCGACTTCGGCCCGACACAAGATTATCATCATAGACGAAGTCCATATGCTCACCACCGAGGCCTTCAACGCACTGTTGAAGACCCTGGAAGAACCACCCGAACATGTCTATTTCATGTTCGCCACCACGGAACTGCACAAAATCCCGATCACCATCCTCTCCCGATGCCAGCGGTATGAACTCAAACGCATTTCCTCACAGGAATTGACCGAACATTTCTCACGGTTGACGCTCCGGGAAGGAAAGGAGATCGAACCGCAGGCGCTGGCCCTCATTGTCCGCGAGGCCGAGGGTTCCGTCCGGGACGGGCTGAGCCTTCTCGACCAGATTTTTTCCTTTGCCGAGGCCCGGATAACCACTGAAGACGTCGTCCAGGTCCTTGGGCTTATCGATCGCAGCATTCTTCTGACCATCACCGGGGCGTTGCTTTCAGGCGACCGGGCAGCTGCGTTGAATGCGCTTGAGGATGTCTTCGCTTTCGGTGTCGATCTCAAGAGATTTTGTAACGATCTTTTGGAATGTTTCAGGACTTTGATCCTCTGCAGGATTCAGGGTTGCAGCGAACTTCTTGATCTGCCGGAACAGGATATCACGGCATTTATGGAGCTTGCCGCAGGTTTCTCTCTTGAGACCATCCATTTGAAGCTCACCCTTCTGATGCAATCCGTGGAGGATATGGGACGCTCAACCCAGCCGCGGCTGGCCTTGGAAACAGCATTTCTAAAGGTCATCGAGGCGGAAAATGTGGTGCCGGTCACAAGACTGCTTGCGCATCTGCAGGATATTCTCTCTGGGATTCAGGCCATTCCCTCAGGCGCGTCCGCATCGTTTGAGTCTCCTTCCCTGCCGCTTGCAGCGGAGCCCAGAGATCCCGTTACCAGACCACAAGAGCCTGAAAAAGCAAAAATTGTCCCCACTCCTGTTCAGACAGGCGGGTCTCCATCGGCACAGCCCGCCTCCGTATCCGGTGAGCCTCTGCCCCTCCCGGTTAATCCCCCCCGGGAGGACAAGACGGAACAGCGGCCATCTCTGGAGGAAGCACCCTTGAAAGCGTATCCTTCCGATGCCGCGCCCCGGATTCACGCCCATGAGCGCGATGTCAGGCAGCACTGGCCAGACTTCACCGAATATGTCAAGGACAGGGTTGTATGGATGGCAAAGGATCTGGAGCGGGCAGACTCCGCCCGTCAGCAGGGAGATGAATTACAGCTCCATTATTCCGATCCGGCAAACTGTGTCCTGCTGCAAAGCAAGGAGAACCGAATCCTCCTGACCGAATTTGTCCTTGATTTTTTTCAAAAAGAGCTCAAAGTACGTTTCATCCTCCCTGTGGAGGATTCCAAAAATAACGGGGACGATGCCAACAGCCCGCAGAAACAGCGGCACCGGCTGGCTGCAGATCCGCTGGTCCAGATAGCCGTCGATGTCTTTAACGGCCAGATCGGCGACATCCGCATCGGCCCCAGAAGCAGGTAAAAGGGCTGCGAGGCGTCGGCAAAGCACCAGGAAGATTTCAAAAAGGAAGAGGACATGGATATAGGCAGTATTATGCAGCATGCCCAGCAAATGCAGGCAAAATTGGTTCAAATCCAGCAGGAACTCGGGCAAAAAAGTGTTCAGGGAAGCGCCGGAGGCGGGATGGTTACGGTAACGGTCAATGGACGCGGCGAGGTCCTGGCTGTTGCTATAGAAAAGGAAATGATATCCTTGAATGATGCCGTGATGCTGCAGGATCTCATTATTGCCGCCACCAACGACGGTCTGCGCCGGGCCAGGGAACTGAAAGGTCAAGCCATGGGCAAATTGACCGGCGGGATGAATATTCCCGGCCTTTCGGATATTCTTTAATTCTCCCCTTGTGATGCAGATTATACCTCCAGCGCTGGAAAGACTCATCCAGGCCCTGTCCGAACTTCCCGGTATCGGAAAGAAAACGGCCATGAGACTGGCCCTCAACATCCTTCGCAGGCCTCCGGGGATGGCACTGGAACTCTCTTGCGCCCTGGCAGAGCTCCATGGAGCAATTCAGCTCTGCTCCTGCTGCTTCACCTTTTCCGAAAACGATCCCTGTGCGATCTGCGCCGACCCCCGCCGGGACAGCGGCCTGGTCTGTGTCGTAGAGCAACCTGGCGATCTGATGGCTATTGAGAAAACCGGGATTTTTCATGGACACTATCACATCCTTCATGGTGTTCTGTCACCTATCGACGGTATCGGTCCACGGGAAATAAAGGTTCATGAATTGATGGGCAGAATCAACAGCGGGACCATACGGGAAATCCTGATCGCCACCAGTTCCACAGTCCCCGGCGAAGCCACGGCCTCCTATCTGATTGACCGGACCCAAGGGAAAAAAGTCACGGTAACGCGGCTTGCCTGCGGCATTCCCATGGGAATGGACATCAAATATGCGGATAAGCATACCCTGGCCCGGGCAATCGAAAGCAGAAGCCCGGTGATCTGAGAGAATCTTTCATTTGCAGGACAAAATCACATTTTTTCTTGACAGAGACCGCCGTTATTGGTATCTCACTCAGGTTCACTATTGCTTTTCGTACAGCCTTTCAAAAAAATGTAAGGTTTGTAGAAGCAGGCGCGTAGCTCAGTGGGAGAGCGCTACCTTGACGTGGTAGATGTCGGCGGTTCGACCCCGCCCGCGCCTACCAGATATAAGGCTAAAGGCAGGATACTTCTCTTATGGGTGTCCGATCTTTAGCCTTTGTTTTTATATAGATGATTTTACCATGACTGATCTTTCAGCAACATTACAAAACGGAGAAACCGTCCGGATCCCCGCCTCCACGTCGGTGGGAGATGCGCTGGCGCGGCTTCAATCCAATAAACAGCAGAAGCGAACTATTGCCGCCCGCGTCAATGGTGAAATTGTTGACTTAAGCGTATCCTTGACAGATGATGCTGTAATAAGTCCTATTCAGATCGATTCCGAGGAAGGCCTTGCCATACTCCGGCACAGCACCGCCCATGTCATGGCCGAGGCGGTCAGGGATATCTTCGGGACAGGCGTCAAGGTCGCCATCGGCCCATCAATAGAAAACGGTTTTTATTATGACTTTTTCAGGGAAGAACCTTTCAGCCCTGAAGATTTCGAGAAAATTGAACAACGGATGGAAGAAATTGCCGCCAGCGGCACACCTTTTATCCGGAGCGAAATATCAAGCGATGCCGCCATTGCCTCTTTTGCAGCCGAAGGTGAAAAATACAAAGTTGAGCTGATTCGGGACCTTGACGTCCCTACAGTCTCTCTCTATAAACAGGGCGGTTTCACCGACCTCTGCCGTGGGCCTCATCTGCCCAACACCTCCTTTATCAAGGCCTTCAAACTGCTCCGGGTAGCCGGCGCTTACTGGCGAGGCGACGAGAAAAAGGACGTATTACAGAGGATTTACGGAACGGCCTTCTTCGACAAAAAAGATCTGAAGAAATATCTCGAGGCCCTCGAAGAGGCGAAAAGACGCGACCACCGCAGGCTTGGCAAAGAGCTGGAATTATTTACAACGCAGGACCAGATCGGCCCCGGGCTTATCCTTTGGCTGCCGAAGGGCGCTCTGCTGCGGCGTCTCATAGAGGATTACTGGAAGGAGGAGCATTACCGCCATGATTACGAACTCCTCTACACCCCGCATATTGCCCGCCAGGATCTCTGGAAGACCTCCGGCCACCTGGAATATTATGGCGAAAATATGTACGCGCCCATGGTCATCGACGAGGTTCAGTATCAGCTGAAGCCGATGAACTGCCCGTTTCATATCGGCATCTACAACTGCCGGAAGCGAAGCTACAAAGAATTCCCCATCCGCTGGTGCGAATTGGGAACCGTCTATCGCTACGAGAGGGCGGGCGCCTTGCACGGACTTCTCAGGGTCCGCGGTTTCACTCAGGACGATGCGCACATCTTCTGCCGTCCGGATCAGCTTGAGGATGAAATTTTCAATATCCTTGCCCTGAACCTGCATATCCTGAAGACATTCGGTTTCACTGAATATGATATTTATCTCTCCACCAGGCCTGAGAAGTATGTCGGGAGCGATGAACACTGGCTGCAGGCAACCGAGGCATTGAAACAGGCTCTTGAGAAGAAGGGACTTGACTATCAGATCGATCCCGGTGAGGGCGTTTTTTACGGACCTAAGATTGATATTAAGATCAAGGATCAGCTGGGACGGTCCTGGCAGTGTTCGACCATCCAGGTCGACTTCAATCTGCCTGAACGCTTTGAAGTCACCTACACCGGTGCAGACAACCAGGAACACAGGCCTATCATGATCCACAGGGCACTGATGGGCTCGCTTGAGCGCTTCGTCGGAGTTCTGATAGAGCATTACGCCGGGATTTTTCCGCTCTGGTTCGCTCCAATCCAGGCCCGCATCCTGAATATCACGGATGACCAGGCCGGCTATTGCGAACAGATCTATGGCGAAATGCGCAAGGCCGGACTTCGGATGGAAAAGGATTTGCGCAACGAGAAGCTGAACTATAAGATCAGAGAAGCGCAGCTTGCAAAAATCCCTTATATGCTGATCATTGGCGACAAGGAAAAAGAAGACGGAACCGTGACGGTACGCCTGCGCGACGGGAAAAACCTCCCGGCCATGACGGTCTCCGACTTTATCAGGAAGGTTCAGGAGGAATGTCATGCAGGCCGGGAAATCGAGTGGAAATAATTCCGCTTAGAGGTCTGAACGGCATAAAAACTATTCTTAGGTTCGTAGATCCGAGGAGGTGGAGTTATTAACAAGAGAGGGAAACCGGTTCCGGTGCAACGAGAAGGTCAGGCAACCACAAATGATGAAATCCGTTACCCGAAGGTCAGACTGATCGGCAGTGACGGGTCTCAACTGGGGATAGTGTCATCTGCCGAAGCCCGGGAAAAAGCTTATGATGAGGGGTTGGATCTGGTAGAAGTGTCGGCTGCAGCCGATCCGCCGGTCTGCCGCATCATGAACTATGATAAATTCCGCTACGAACAGAAGAAAAAACAGCAAGAAGCAAAAAAGAAACAGACCATTGTTGAAACCAAAGAAATCAAGTTTCGCCCCAAGACGGAAGAGCATGATTTAGCTTTTAAGATTAATCATATTAAGAAGTTTCTTGCTCAGAAGAACAAGGTCAAAATCACGATGCGCTTTCGAGGGAGAGAAATTGTCTACTCCCAGTCCATCGGTATGGAGGCCATGAATAAGATAGCAGAAGCTCTGGAAGAAGACGGCAATATCATCCAGACTCCGAAGATGGAAGGAAGGCAGATGATCATGTTCATCGGCCCCAAGAGTTGATGCTGTCTCCAGGGGACAGGGTTCAGACTCTACCGGACAGGCTTGAAGAATGAGGAAAGACTGCTCCGGGATGATGTTTCACGGTTCTTGCACGTGACCATCGCCCGCAGCGTTGAATATGGATAGAAAAGGAGTGTATTACAATGCCAAAGATGAAAAGCAACAGAGGCGCTGCCAAGCGTTTTTCAGCAACCGGTTCAGGAAAGATCAAACGAAGCAAGGCTTTTGCCAGTCATATCCTGACCAAGAAATCACCAAAAAGAAAACGTGGTCTTCGTAAATCGGATCTTGTAGATTCTGCGAATATCAAGTCCATCCGGAAGATCCTTCCGTACATGTAGTCTTTTGCCGGCAGCAGAGCCTGCTGGAATTGCTGATCGTTTGTCCTGAGAACAGGCACGATCATAGGTACGGCACCCCTTTTCAGAAGAGTGTCGAAAGAATTTAAAGGAGTTTTGCAATGGCACGCGTTACACGAGGTTTTAAAGCACGGAGAAGAAGAAACAGACTCTTGAAACTTGCCAAGGGTTATATCGGAGGCCGCAGCCGTCTCTATAAAACAGCCACAGAGACCGTTGATCGGGCCCTCGTCTATGCCTACAGGGACAGACGTACAAAAAAACGTGACTTCCGTCGCCTCTGGATTGCCCGAATCAATGCCGGTGCCCGGATGAATGACATCAATTACAGTCAGCTGATTGGCGGCCTTAAAAAGGCGGGAATTGAGCTGGACCGGAAGGTCCTTGCCAATCTTGCCATTCTGGATGCTGAGGCATTCACCAAGGTTGTTCAGGCGGCATCTGCAGCAAACAACTGATTTTCCCACCGCTACAGTGTTGGTTCATGCATGCCGGTTCCGATTTTCAGTAATCGAAACCGGCATGTTGTTTATTGCATAACCCTTCAGCGCTTATTGTCAGAGAATGCCATGGAGCAAGAACTACTACTTTTGCAGGAAGAGGCCCGCCAGGAACTTGAGGCCTTGACCGGAGCCGCACAGCTGGAAGACTTCCGGATCCGTTTTCTTGGCAGAAAGGGAGCCTTCAGCGCCATCATGCGCAGCCTGAGCACCGTTTCGGCTGAGGACCGTCCTCGCCTTGGCCAGATGGCCAACACCATTAAGGGTGCAATCGAAAACCTCTTTGAAGAAAGACAGACTGCCATTGCAGCAGGGCTCGCAGCGGCAAATGCCGACCGGGAATGTATTGATCTGACACTGCCGGGACGAAGACCAGAAATTGGTAAATTGCATCCAGTTACCCAGATCATGAACGAGGTGTGCGCAATCTTCGAAGGGCTCGGTTTTTCCGTTGCCGAAGGTCCCGATGTTGAGCATGATCATTATAATTTCGAAGCCCTGAATATTCCTGCCCATCATCCGGCCAGGGACATGCACGATACGTTCTACGTCAGTGATTCCATCCTGCTTCGTACCCATACCTCCCCTATGCAGGCCCGGATCATGGAGGCTCAGCAGCCCCCTCTCAGGGTAATCGCCCCCGGAAAGGTCTATCGGTGCGATTCCGACATCACCCATACGCCGATGTTTCATCAAGTCGAGGGCTTTCTCGTGGACAAGAATGTCTCCTTTGCCGATCTCAAAGGTGTCCTTACGGTGTTCACCCAAAAAATGTTCGAGAAGGATCTTGCCCTTCGCTTCAGGCCAAGCTTTTTTCCCTTCACCGAGCCAAGCGCCGAGGTTGACATCGCCTGCGTGATCTGCGGAGGCAAGGGATGCCGGGTCTGCAAGAAGACCGGCTGGCTTGAGATCCTCGGCTCCGGAATGATCGACCCCGAGGTATTCAAGATGGTGGGGTATGACCCGGAAGTGTACAGCGGTTTTGCCTTTGGTCTTGGTATTGAGCGCATCGCCATGCTGAAATACGGCATAGACGATATTCGACTGTACTATGAAAATGACCTTCGTTTTCTCTCACAGTTTTAAGCTTCATCTCCACTTACAGAATCCATTGCCATGAAGTTTACACTCGACTGGTTACAAGAATATGTCAATACGGACGGAATTTCCGCCTCGGAAATCGCCGATCATCTAACCATGCTGGGCCTGGAAGTTGACGCGGTAAGCGAGGTCTTTCCCGAGTTGGCCCCGCTGCGAACCGCCAGAATCCTTTCGGCCTCTGCGCTGCCTGATTCAGATCATCTGCAGGTTTGTGAAGTTGCCGTCGGCAGCGAAACCTTGCAGATTGTCTGCGGCGCGCCCAATGCCCGTAAAGATCTGGTCACAACTGTCGCTCTGCCTGGAACGGTTCTGCCAGGCGGTATCAAGATTAAGGCCTCCAAGGTCCGCGGCGTCGCTTCCTCGGGTATGCTCTGCTCGGAACGCGAACTCGGTTTGAGCTCCGATCATTCCGGGATCATGGAATTGCCGCCCGATACGCCGCACGGTAAACCTTTTATGCAGACTGCGGGTCTTCCGGTTACGATGATCGAAGTCGATCTGACCCCGAACAGGCCCGATTGCGCCTCCGTCATCGGTATCGCACGGGAGATAGCAGGTATCACCGGCAGGTTCCTCAGCCTTCCCGTAAAGGATGCAGCGGTTACCGCCGCAAGCCCGGAATTTTCGGTTACGGTTGAATCTCCCGAACTATGTCCTCGCTATGCCGCCCGGCTTATCAAAGGCGTTACGATCGGCCCTTCCCCGCTCTGGCTCCGGGCTCGCCTGCTTGCCATCGGACAGCGTCCCATCAATAATATCGTCGATATCACAAACTATGTGATGATGGAATACGGACAGCCCTTGCACGCCTTTGATTTTAAAAATCTTGCAGGCGGCAGGATTATTGTCAGGACTCCGAAGGCCGAAGAAAAAACCTTCACCACCCTGGACGGAGCCGAGCGTAAGCTCGATGCCGATATGCTGATGATCTGCGACGGAGAAAAACCTGTTGCTGTCGCTGGCATCATGGGCGGCATGAACTCGGAGGTCAGCGGAACAACCACCGACATCCTGCTGGAAAGCGCGTGTTTCAACCCTGTCTCCATCAGGAAAACCGCCCGCAGGCTGAATCTCGCCACCGAAGCTTCCTACCGGTTTGAACGCGGTGTGGACCCAGGCGGCACCGTCAATGCCATGGACCGGGCAGTTGCCCTCTTCTGCGAGATCGCAGGAGGCAACTGCGCACCTGAAGGCATGGATGTCTATGATGGCCGCAAGCCCCCTGTATCGCTGGCCCTGAGAGTTTCCCGGACTTCTGGTTTGATCGGCATGCCACTGGATGCTGATAAAATAATGACGCTCCTGGAATCCATCGGCATTGCCTGTACCAAAGCTGACGAGGAAACCATCTCTGTCGCTCCTCCGTCATTCCGGGTCGATATTGAACGCGAAGCAGATCTGATTGAAGAAGTCGCCAGGCTCATCGGCTATAATACGATACCGACTTCCCTGCCCCAGGTAAGCCTCAGCTATCCTGAACAGGATAAGGGGAGGATGAAACGTCAGGAAGCCTGCCGTATTTTAACCTCGGTCGGATTTAACGAGGCCATCAACTACAGTTTCACAGCGGAAGACCATTGGGAAAAACTGGAGCTTGCTGCAGACGATCCCAGGCGGAAAGGAGTACGGCTTCTGAACCCGCTCAGTGAAGAACAGGCGGTCATGCGAACCATGCTGCTGCCAGGCCTCTTGGAAAACGTCAAGAGGAACATCAGCTTTCAGAAAACCGCCGTACGGCTTTTCGAGGTTGGCAAAGTCTTCACACCTACAGGGATCAACGAACAACCCATTGAGAAGATGCGGATTGCCGGAGTACTTTCAGGAGACTTGCATGGCAACAGTTCCCCGCTCCACTTCAAATCCCAGCCCGTCGATATTTACGATGTGAAAGGCGCTGTTGAAATCCTGCTGGACGAACTTCGGCTCCGCGACGCATCCTTGCCGCATCCTCTGGGTTTTCGGGTCCCTGCGGCAGAGCAGAAGGAAACGTTCTGCGACCCCAGGCAGACCCTGATCCTTGAACAGCAATCACAGGTCCTCGGCACTTTGGGCAAGATCCTGAAAGAACCCCTGAGACGCTTCGGCATCAAGCACGATGTCTACTTTTTCGATCTTGACTTTGAGGCACTCTGCAGCATTTCAGCCGCCCGGAAGGCCTTTTCGGCTCTTCCCGTCTATCCTTCAGTGCGACGGGATATAGCCTTGCTGCTCCCCAAGCATGTCTCATCCGGAGACTTGTTGAAGGTCGTTGCCGAAAGTAATGAAAAGCTTGTTGAACATTATGAAATTTTTGATATATATAGCGGGGAGCCGATCAAGGACGGCTACAAAAGTGTGGCACTGTCCATAACCTATCGCTCACCCAGCAAGACACTAACCGAAAAAAATGTTGAAAAATCCCATCAAAAAATTGTGTCGCTGTTGACCGGCACCTTTGAGGGAAGTTTCCGAGAGGCATAATATGAACCAGAACAACCTGACCCGAAAAGAGCTGGCCGAGGCAGTAGCCGAACAGCTCGGATTTTCACGAAGCAGCTGCTCCGAGATCGTCGACAGCTTCTTTAACACCATGAAAAATGCTCTGATGACCGATGAAGCCATTAAGATCGTTCATTTCGGCACATTCTCTCTGAGAGACAAGAATCCGAGAAACGGAAGAAACCCCAGGACCGGTGAATCCATCTTGATAAAAAAACGTCAGATGGTAAGCTTTAAACCAAGTAAAACTTTACGTGAGCAGGTAAACGATTAATTTCATTTTTCCATCTTTCAAAGGAGTAGGTTGCCGATATGCAATCGGAAATACCGGATAAACTCTATTTTAAGATTGGAGAAGTAAGCAAAATCGCCGACGTTGCACCCCATGTACTGCGCTATTGGGAAAGCGAGTTCCAGGCGATCCGGCCCAAAAGGGCGAATTCCAAGCAGCGGCTTTATCGAAGGTCTGATGTCGAACTTATTCTGAAAATCAAGACCCTGCTGCATGATCAGGGTTTTACGATTTCAGGAGCGCGGCGTTTGCTTGCCAGCGGCGAAGAGGTCAAAGCAGCGGCTCCCCGGCAACCCGGATCATCTGCCGGAGAGCGATTGGATGCCTTCAGTTTCCTGAGCAGAATAAAAGGCGAACTTTTGCGATTGCAGGATTTGCTCACAAAGAAAAAGTAATTTGTAAAATCACACCCCTGAGTGGAGACGAAGGTTGACAGTCGACTGCTCACATGGTAAGAAAGCGGCACAAAACGGGATGTAGCGCAGTCTGGTAGCGCACCTGAATGGGGTTCAGGGGGCCGGAGGTTCAAATCCTCTCATCCCGACCAGCTGAAAAAAAAGGGTTTAACGGTGATAACATACCGTTAAACCCTTTTTTTATTGTTTTTTCACTTCTTGTGATTGATGCCTGATGGCCCTTATTTGTGCTTTTAACAGTATTCCATTGTTAGATTATCCGGATCAATGTACAGTATTTTGACTACCAGAGTGTGAGAGGCAAATGAGAGCTCTCATTCAGCAATGTCAAGAGGAGACGGAATGTATTCGAATCTCCATCTCAAGGAAAAGGGATCTATCATGGGACTTAGATATCATGCCGGGATACGCTCTTTACGTATTGTTCTTTTTGTAATCATTCTTTGCGGAATCACTCCTCTTCAAACGCTAAAAGCTGAAGCGCCTCCCTCGAACCTGAAGGCTAACCTTAACACTGAGTTGCAAGATGCGTCATGGTCAGGTGATGTATCTAAGGTCAAAAGGCTTCTCGTCAAAAGAGTCAATGTTAATGAAGGGGATTCAAACGGTGCGACCGCGCTTATGAAGGCTTCTTATCAAGGTCACATCGATATCGTGAAACTGTTACTCGCCAAAGGGGCAAATGTCGAGGCAAAGGATACCACTGGGAATACCGCGTTGATTGGTGCCTCTTTTCGTGGCCACAAAGATATTGCTGAGGTACTGCTTGCTAAAGGAGCAGATGTCAATTCTCAGGAGTCTAAGGGGAGGTATACTGCGTTGATTTTAGCCTCTGCAAATGGCAACAAGGATATTGTTGAGATGCTACTAGCCAAAGGGGCAGATGTTGATGCATATGATACTGCTGAGTATACCGCGTTGATGGCTGCCTCTATTCATGGCTACAAAGATATTGCCGAGGCACTGCTTGCTAAAGGAGCAGATGTTAATGCATATTCTTTTAGGGATGGGACCGCGCTTATTTTGGCGACTTATAAAGACCACAAAGAAGTCGTTGAGCTGTTGCTCGCAAAAGGGGCAGATGTCAAGAAAAATAGATCTGACGGTGATACTGCGTTGGATATCGCTATTGCGAATTCCAACAAGGAGATTGTTGATATGCTGCTTGCAAAAGGGGCATATGTAAATGAAAAGAAGAATAGTTGGCAACAAACTGGGTTGACATCTGCCACCGTGCACGGCAACAAGGATATTGTCGAAGCACTGCTTGCCAAAGGGGCCGATGTCAATGCAAAGGATACTGATGGTGGTACCGCGTTGATGGTTGCCTCTGTTCGTGGCTACAAAGATATTGCTGAGGCACTGCTTGCTAAAGGAGCAGATGTTAATCCTCAGGACTCTAACGGGTGTACAGCATTGATTTTCGCCTCTGTAAATGGCAAAAAGGATATCGTTGAGACGCTACTAGCCAAAGGGGCCGATGTCAATATAAAGAATAATGACGGTAATACCGCTTTGATATTAGCCTCTAGGGACGGCTACAAGGATATCGTCGAAGCACTGCTCGCCAAGGGGGCAGATGCTAACGCAAAGAATCTTCAAGGTTTATCGGCCTTGATACTTTCTTCTAGGTGCAACCGCATTGATGTTGTGGAGGAGTTGCTCGCAAAAGGGGCAGATGTTAATATCAAATGGAAAGATAACAACATCACCGCGTTAATGTATGCCTCTTCTGAAGGCCACGCAGAAATCGTCGGGATGCTGCTCGCAAAAGGGGCAGATGTCGAGGCAAAGGATACTGCTGGGAATACCGCGTTGATATTGGCCACAAAGAATAGCCATGAAGATATTGTGAAGACCCTGCTTGCCAAAGGAGCCAATGCTAATGCAAAGTGCAATGATGGTGCTACCGTGTTGGAAATAGCTACTTTAAATTCCGATAAGGCTATCTTTGATATGCTGATTGCCAAAGGGGCAGATGTCAATGCAAGAGATTATAAGAATGATACCGCATTAATGATTGCCTCTGATGCCGGAAACAAGGACCTTGTGGAGGCTCTGCTCAACCATGGGGCCAACGTTAATATCAAGTGGAAAGATGACAACAGCACCGCGTTGATGTTAGCCTCTTCTCATGGCCACACAGAAGTCGTTGAGATGCTGCTCGCAAAAGGGGCAGATGTTAATATAAAAAATAAAGACGGTTACACCCCGTTGATGGCTGGCTCAATGTCCGGCCACAAAGATATTGTTGCGGCTCTTCTCACCAAAGGAGCCGTTGTCAATGCGAAGAATGCTAAGGGCTCTACCGCGTTGATGTTAGCCTCAGAAAAAGGACATACAGAAGTCGCCGAGATGCTCCGCCAACATGGCGGGCATGACTGATTTCCTGTTACCCTTTGACAGAGAGCAGGCGTCATTCCAGTTTCTGCTGACAAGAAAGGAAAAGAATAGCCATCAGCCGGAACAATTCAGGGGATCAGATTTCGAAAAAATTTCCGTCCTCTTTTGATCCCCTTATATTTTTTCAGTTCAAACTTGCGGTCTCTGACTTGAGCCTGCGTTCGATAGCCTGCCCCAGTTCCTGCACAGCCATGGCGTAATAGGTGCTGTGATTGTAGCGGGTGATTGTGTAAAAATTGGGGTACCCTGCCAGATATTGATCATAGTCCTTATGACGGAGAAGCAATAAACAGAGCGGTCCATTGGAGTTGCATGGGCTAGCCGGATGCAAACCGGCTTGCTGCAAATCGGCAAGGGAATACTTGGACTCTATGCCTGGCTCCAGGTCGACGGCTGTCTTTGTGTACAAAGGCGTTGTCACTGGCTGTCCAGGTTGCCAACCGTGCTGTGCGAGATAGTTGGCAACGCTGCCTATTGCGTCTTCCGCATTCCACAGATCACGACGTCCATCACCGTTAAAGTCGACCGCCCATTGCAGAAAGCTGCTGGGCATGAATTGGCATAATCCCATCGCCCCTGTAAACGAACCCACTGGTTTTCCCGGATCCATGCCCTCATCCCGCGACATCAGCAGGAATTTTTCCAGCTCATCCCGAAAGTAATCGCCGCGTCTTGCGTAATCAAACCCCAGTGTGGTCAAGGAATCGATGACGCGTTGACGTCCCACGTAGCTGCCGAAGGTGGTTTCAACTGCCAGTATGCCAAGGATATATTCTTCAGGAACGCCGTACTGCAGGGTGGCGCGCTGAAGCGCATCGCGATGACGATGGGCAAAATCAACTCCGGCGCTGATGTGGCGCTCATCCAGGAATTGTGCCCGGTAACGATCCCACCCGCCTACGGCAGGTTTTCCCTTCAGGGTCTTATCCGATTTGGCCAGATAGTTAAGGGTCCAATTCTGGCGACGGGCCTGCGAAAACAAGCCCATCAGATATTCGCGTTCAAAACCATGTTTTTCCACCATCTTGTCGACAAACCGCTGAAGGCTGGCATACCCTGCGAAGTCTCCGGTAAGAGAATCTGCATGGTAGCCGCCAATACAGTTCTGCGGCACTGCTGCATTGTTTAGAGTCGATAGGCCGTTTTCTTCGTGTGACACCTGACCGCAGGATGAAAGGCCCGTGGCAAGCGAAACAGCGCAGAACAAGAAGAGTATGCGACGGAAGACAAGGGTGGAATAAGACAGCAGATTCCACCTTCCCTTCTGCGTATGGTGAAACATGAAAAGAGATCGGGAGTGGTTAGTCATGGGCATGTCGGATCAAAAAAGTTTGAGTTAGGGATTCAATTCCCGGAAGAAAAAAAACCTAAAAGGGCAAAAAAAACTGTACGCCAAGAACCCGGTAAAAGCTTTCGAAAAAAAGCAAGACGAAGGAAAAATTTTCCATTATCATTGCCGCAGCTCTTCTCTACAGGGAACATGTTGCAGAAGAGGCTCTTGTTCCTTTTTTTTGAGAGAATTAATACATACCATAGAAATACAAAGAATCTCATCCAATTGATCTGGTAGTCGAATCATCCATAAAGCATAGAACTGCAGTTGAAATTTTCATTCGACAGGTGAACATCATGAAGAAAACCTTACTGACCGTCTTATTTTTCTTAGTCTGTGCTTCTGCATCCGCGCACACCTACAATCTTACTGTGAATAAGGTGGAGCAGGACAAATACGAAGATTCCAAGAACGATACCACAATAGAAACCCAGTCTTGCTATGAGTATGCGAAAAACGAAGCTGCCGTGCTTGACTGGAATGGGAACTCGGGGACTCTTACGTTTCTTGATTCAAAGGTTACGTGCGCTGTTATGAATGTTGAATAAATTCGCGATCGGCCGTCAACCTGCGGGCAAAAATGCGCCAAATCAGCACAAGCGTCCTGCCCACGGAAAACTATCCTGAAAATAGCTGCCATTTTCCCCTGAAATGATTGGCAATTCCCCTTACAAAGCGGGTACAGTAAATACATGCAAGAGGGAAACCTGAGGATACGTTCATTGTTATCAACAACCGGAGGATACGTCTATGTCTATTATTACAATCTCAAGAGGCTCTTTTAGTAAAGGAAAAGAAGTTGCGGAAAAGGTTGCAGAAAAGCTGCACTACCGGAGTGTATCTCGTGAGGTGGTCCTTGATGCATCCAAGGATTTTCAAATTCCTCAGAACAGACTTGACCATGCGATTCACGATGCACCTTCTATCTTTGAACGGTTTACCTATGAAAAGCAAAAATATATTGCCTATGTCGCTTCAGAGATTCTCTCCCATTTTAAAAATGACAATATTGTCTACCATGGCTTGGCAGGACATTTTTTCGCAAGCAATATCAGCCATCTTCTCAAGGTGCGAATCATTGCCAATATGGAAGATCGTATTGCAGCCTTGATGGAAAAGGACCATCTTGACAGGAATCAGGCAGCTTCCTTTCTGGAAAAGGATGATCGTGACCGGAAAGCGTGGAGCTATCAAATATACGGCCTGGATACCACCGACAATAAACTCTATGATCTCATTATACATATTAACAAAATTTCGATTGATGATGCTGTCAATTTAATCTGCCAAACGGCGATAATGCCGCAGTTCAAAGCGACGCCTGAATCGCAGCAAATGATTGAGGACCTGGCCCTTTCTGCCAAAATCAAAGCCCTGCTGATCAATGATCATCCCACCTGCGGGGTTACCAGTACGAATGGATCCGTTGCCATTGAGGTTCGAGCCTCACTCCACACCGACACCAAACTCGCGGAAACCATAGAAAAAAAGGTATTAAACGTTCAAGGAGTTGCATCCGCCACGGTCAAGCTGAGACCTGCCGGATTTTTCAGCTGAGAGAGGGCTCAAATTTTACAGAGCGTCATCATTTCAGCTCTGACCCTTGTTTGAGAGCGACGTCTGCCTGCCGGATCAGACGTCGTCTCGCACGCCCGTTTGATTGGATATTTTTTGTTGCCTCATTCCAATACGAGATATATAGTTGCTTTATATAAAAATTTTTTAGCAAACGTGCTTCATGGTATTCTTCTGCACGCTGCTGTTGATGACCCACAACCGGAAACGAGATGAAATTCTTTCCCATACTGAAATCCTTAGCCTCTGTTTTTCTGGTTGTTTACCTCCTGGTCGGGGTGACTGAAGGATTTGCTCATTGTCCGCTTGAGGCGTCTCATCGCCTGACATCTTTGGTTAAGGCCGGGGATTCCGCTGAACTATCCGGCCAAGAGACAGGTATGAGCGGGTGCTTGCCGTATCAAAACCAGCAGAGCCGCAAGGGTATTTGCCAAAATTCGATACCTGCTTGCACCGTGGCCGCCGACTTGAATACTCTGGACGTTACCAGTTCTTTGTCAATGCCGCCGCTTCTCTCCGGCATTGATTCCACCGCCTCTTTATTGGGCGCTCAAGAAGCACCCGGTCAACCTGGTACACCTTCACCTTTGATTAATCCCCGTCTGGCCCAGATCCGCACCGTTGTCATGCTGGCTTGAGTCAGCTCTTAGTATATTCACGGTACTTCATGCATAAGGCGTTCACGGCAGACGATTTTGCCATGTCTTTGCGCCGGACTGGTCTTGCCGCAGCATTTCCAATAAACTTTTTTCACCTCTTCCGGACGCAGGCGTACTGGCTCTGAGACTGCACAGCGGAAGGAAAAAATAGAAAAGGTGTTTCTCTCATGTATAAAAAAACCATCATAACTCTCGTATGTGTCGGTATTGCCCTCTCGTATTTTTTTGTCTCAGGGAGAAATAATTGCCCTCTTGCCACAACCGCAGCACAGAGTGAAACTCTGAACCAGCCCTTAGCCCCCGCCTTCACCCTCCCCAACATGGATGGGGTGAAGGTTTCACTTGCCGATTATAGAGGCAAAGTTGTGGTCTTGAATTTTTGGGCCAGCTGGTGCCCTCCCTGCCGGGCTGAAATGCCCTCTATGGATCAGCTCTACAGGAAGATGAAAGACAGCGCTTTTACAGTGCTTGCTGTAAATGTTGAACGAAATGGAAGACCAGCCGTGACGGACTTCATCAAAAAAATCCCGATCACCTTTCCCGTTCTTCTCGATGAGTCCCAAAACGTTTCCGAACTTTACCAGGTAAGCGGGCTCCCGCAGACATACATTATCAACAAACGGGGGGAAATTGTCCAGCAGATCACGGGCGGCATAGACTGGGATTCGCCGAAGACCCGGGAATATATTACCTCTTTGATACAAGGTGAATAAGTATGAGCGGGTTTTTACAATTCGAACCGTTTTCCCTTGATTCTCCTGTTGTTCACAATGCGGGAGTTGCAAGAACCAAGGAGCCTGCCGTCAGGCGGGCTTGCCGTCTCCTGATCACCGTTTTGACTCTTTTGCTGATTGTTTCAATCAAACCATGTCAGGCCGAAGATCCTCCGAAACCTGACGCGGTTTTCAGGGTCAGTGCCTTTTCCGAGGCGGGACAGATCAGGCTGCACTGGGATATCGCCGATGGCCATTATCTCTATCGTTCCCGCATTCACGTAGAAATCCCGCAGGTTGATGGGCTGCGTTTTAATCCCCCTCTTCTCCCGGAAGGAGAGACTAAATCCGACGACTATCTGGGTAAGATCCAGGTATACCACCGAAGCCTGGATGTGCTGCTGTCCTATTCAGGCGCCGTACAATCGACGGATAGGGTGCCTGTTACTGTCTCCTATCAAGGCTGCGCTGACCGCGGGATATGTTATCCCCCAGAGACGAAGACCCTCAGCGTGAAACTGGCAGCAGAGCGCAGTCCCGCCCAAGAACATCCAGGACTCGTCAGTGCAGCATCGGGCGCTTCCGAACAAGGCCGGCTGTTCGGTATTCTGGCAGGCGGTCACCTCGCCGGTATTATTCTGGTCTTTGCCGGTCTCGGGTTGCTGCTGGCATTCACCCCTTGCGTATTGCCGATGATCCCCATTCTCTCGTGCCTTATCGTGGGCTCTGGCGAGAGAACAGGTCCATGGAGGGGGCTTGGATTGTCGGCGGCATACGTGTTCTCCATGGCCGCCGCCTATGGTGTTCTGGGGATGGCTGCGGGACGATTCGGGCAAAATCTCCAGGCCGTGATGCAATCACCCCCTATAATCTCCGCCTTCAGCATCCTGTTTATCCTGTTCGGGTTCTCCATGTTCGGGCTGTTCTACATTCAGCTCAGCAATGCGCTGCAGAGCAAGCTGACAAAGGTCGTCAACCGTTTACCGAATGGAAGATTTTTCAGTGCTGCGGCCATGGGCTTCCTGTCGGCACTGATTGTTGGCCCTTGCGTAACCCCGCCGTTGGCTGGAGCCCTGCTCTACATCGGCCAGACAGGTGATATGCTGACAGGTAGCCTGGCCCTGTTCGCCCTTGGATTCGGAATGGGAATCCCCTTGCTGCTGGTCGGCGTTCTGGGTGGAAGCATCCTGCCCAAGGCAGGAGGATGGATGGAGGAGGTGCGGGCAGCCTTTGGCTTCGTGCTGTTGGGAGTTGCCGTCTGGATGCTGTCACGGATTATTCCGGAGCCGATCGCTCTAGGCCTCTGGGGTGCGCTGCTTCTTTCTCTTGGTGTTTCTCTCGGGATTACTTCTCCGCAGTCAAAAACCTCGTCAGGAATGCGCCTGCGCGCGTGCGCGGCAGTGCTGGCTGCCGTCTATGGAATACTTTTGCTGGTCGGAAGTGCCGCCGGAAGTCATTCCTTCCTGGCTCCCCTTTCCATATTCGTGCAGCGGCCCGAGACGTCGGGGACAGGATCGCTCAGACCGGCTTTTCAGCCGTTAAAATCGGTCGAACAACTGCAGATGGTCCTGGCCTCCAGCACGGGCCGGCCACTTGTGCTTGATTTCTCAGCGGAATGGTGCGAGTCCTGCAAGCAGATGGATCAGGAAGTATTTGCTGACCCTCGTGTTGCCGCGGAACTGCAACGAGCAGTTTTACTTCGCTCGGATGTCACATCAAACGACAGCCAGGATCGCGCCCTTATGAAAAACCTGGAGGTCTCCGGTCCACCGACGCTTCTTTTTTATGGACCAGACGGATACGAACGCCGCGACCTTCGTCTGGTCGGAAAAGCCGATGCCGACCTTGTCCTTGATCATCTGCGTCAGGCTTTCGGGTCCATCCATGAATCCGGTGGACAGGGGGACTGATGCCTTTGTGCAGAAAGGTTCAGGTTTTCACTTTTACGAGCGGCCTTAATTTTCGCTGCCTGCAACAGGCCTGCGGGCAGCGGCATTTTTCAGGATGCTTGAAAATTACCCCTCGAAATCCAAAAAAACCGGCAAATCCAGGATAATGACATCTTCTGTCCTTTCGTTGACTTTTTTTCTTCCGATTCCTCGCACCATTCTCTGATTGTTGATTCCCAACAAGGGCACCTTGTCGACAATTTCATCCATTTTTTCAAAATATTTTATCGAATCGACGGCTAAAGCAAATTTACGGCCATTATTTACAATAATAAGGGCATATTCCCGATAGCTTTGCCTCATCTGATCTTCAAAACCGTCAAAGAGTTCAATTAATCGAATCAGCTCTTCATTTTCTGCTTTCTCAATCAACGTCCTGGCCTGTTCCTTCTGGCCTTCCTGCAAAAGTTTTTCAGCTTGCACCGCCAGATAATGTATAGCTTTATGGGGCACATCAAATCGCTTCATGTATGAAGCCAGTTTCAGGGTATGGGGTACGTACGTGTCGTACCATTTCCCAAAAGCACATTGATGCGGATCCTTTTGCACTGTTATTATTTCATCTTTATTGACCGAATTTTTTAAATTTTCAATCCAATTCAGGTGGTCCTGCTTTCTCAGCATGAACGTCTTCACAAAGTCATCCACCTCTTCTTTTCTGGATTTTTCCGACAATCTGATCCTCGTGTCAATCAAAGGTATTGCTTCCCCAATATGGTCAATGACCCCTCTGATTGCCTGTGGCATATGGGGCAAAAAGGTAGAAGATGGCGAATCCACAATTTGGATGACATCACAATACGGCAAAGCCAGAAGATGATCGTGCGACGTAAACACAATATAATCAATATCGCTTGGGGGGGGAATTCCAGAATCATACATTGATTCCATAGCTTGATCCTTTTTTCAGACGAGTATTCCATAACAAACGCGTTCTTCCTTCCGTGCACGGAAGGAACATTCTTCCGCAAGAGCCCGACAGATCAAACAATACCTCTTGCATTGCTATCAGAAAAGATATCCTTCAACAGAAGAAAGACATGTCCGTGTTGTAAAAAAAGTCTAGCGTACTCGCATGATCTCTTCAAATTATTACCGCATTGATGTCTGTTTTTTCTTTGGGGTCAATGCAAGGAACCAGAAAACAGCCCCCCGCGTCCGGGGTTTTCTCCGCTTCTGTTTTGAGGCATCAATTCGCCAGTCATTCTATTTTTTTCGTCTACCGGTCCTCTCCCCTCTTCCTGTACCGATCATCGCCCGGAACAACAGAATTCGTGCCGGTACAAGATACAATTTCCCTTTTCAGTCAACTTGAAATGGTTATATTGAATATGCTGGATACCGCAGGAGATTATCGTCACTATCGCCGATGCATGACGAGGTTAGGTCGCAGAGAATAGGGAATGGATCCCAAAAAGGAGAGTACGATGGAATGGACAAAAAAATGGAAAGGGGCGCTGGCAACCGTAATTTTCGCAATACTGTGTTCACCGGCTTTTGCGCAGGAATCAGCGGACAACCCGTCTCAATACCTGCCGGAGGTAATGCACCAGAACGGCATATCCTATACAACAGGCGGCATTGGCGCCGACGAAACCAGCGCTCTGAAAGCAACTGCTGGAAACTATAACCTTTTTATTTCGAACTCTGAAAAAAATGGCTCGTTCACAGATAATACATCAATTACCATCACAGGAAAGCAGGCCACTCTGACCGTGAACGATGCCGGGCCCTTATTGTACGCCAAACTCCCGCCGGGTGCGTATGTTGTCAAGGCCACAAATGGCGATCAGAGCTCAGAGCGAACTGTTTCCGTTACCAGCCAGAAACAGGCGCAGATTCACTTTATCTGGCAGGGACGATCAGTGGACTATGAACCTCCGGTGCCCAAGAACACAGGCAACGGATCCACATTCTTTTAATGGGTGCCCTCAAGAGAGGGAAGCAGGCAGATCTTTCAACCCTGCGCGAGCCTTTCAGGCGCTTCTCGCACAGGAACCTGCGATACGGCTCCAGCAGAAGAGATTTCAGTTCCCCGAAATCCCTTCTGCAAAAGCCGCTCCAACGGAAGTCATCAGATATTATGATACGGATTCACATGGTCACGGAGTTCAGAGGCGGGACGAATATTACTGATAACATCCCGGACGCCCTCGACCTTCTTGGAAATTGCTACAAGTTCGGACAGCAAACCGGGAGCCAGCACCATCTTTCCGTCAGCATTATTAAAAGAGATTACCCCATCATTGGCGGTGACCGTTATTGACGGAGCAATTTGCACAATCTTCGCCTGGACCCTGCAGGCCAAAGCCAGATCGTTAACCATTTTCAGCGATTTTTCGGTAGCTTGAAATGTTGCAAGATGGGCGGTTTGGGACAAAATCCCGACGACATCGTCCACCGATAACGACTTGACACGCAGCACCATATCATATAAGCGGCTGTCCCAGGTGTCCGTTCCATACACCTGCAAGCCCCATTTCCGGCGCTCCTCATCATCCTTTTTCAAAACATACAGGGCCTTTTCAGCAGAAATATTTTCCCGCTTCATTTCTTCTTCTACACGGTCTTCCATGTCGGCAATGATCCTGACCTTGATGACATGAGGAATATCTTTCAGAAAATATTGTCCTGCCAGGCCATGATACACCACATTATCTTTCTGGACGTGCTGCAAAAGCGAAGATTTCAGATAGCTGAGATACCGCTCCTTACCATAATGAAACCGTTCCAGAACGGTGGGCGCATCGTGCAGGGCCCGGATCAGCCTGATTTCCGGGATATTGAATTCGTCGGAGGCTTCCAGCAGAATATCCCTTGAGATACACTCATAGCCAAGTTTTTGCGCTAATTTTTCAGCGACTTCTCTTCCTCTGCTGTACGAACCTCGTGAAATTGTGATAATCGACATCGTGTGCTCCTGTTCAACTTCTTTGATTAATAGGATTTTTCTGATACATAATCCACTCAGAAAATTGAGAATATGCGGGGTTTACTCTCTTGGGAAAAACGGCCGGTACGTATGGCTGTCGGTGAACTTCTTTTGCTGGCCTCGCTCTTGCGCTCCTCTTTTATCCAGGCCGATTGCGACAGACAAAAAAGGTGAAAAATCCACCAATTCACAACGCCTTTACATCCGGTCAGGATCAAACGCCTGCTCGGATAACCTGAGAGGTGGAGTAACAATATGTCTCAAGGAAATAGAATGCAAGGGCGGGAGAGGATTATTCGAATACGTACAGAATGCCCCTTCGCGGCTCGTGCCTCACTCTCATCACCCTTACGATTGCGGCGAGTGCAGAATGCGCTGGCGCCATGTCCTTTTTTTTGTCAGGTCCCTCTCTTTTGCATTGACATATATGCCGGGGAGTTCAAGAGTACAAGAGAGATTCAGCATGCAGGCTTGAGCCGCGAGCAGGTATTTGCGGCCCTGCATTTTCAGGCGTTTTTGCATAATCAAAAGGAGAAGAGTATGATGAGTGAAGTAAGGAATACCCCCCATGCCGACAACCCTCAAAAGGACTGGTTTCTTCAATTTCTGGTAAACATGGCAAACAAGAGTCATTTCGAGTTGCAGGTGAGCCTGAATGTGGGAGGATTTGTCATATCGGGGACACTTGCCGGAGTAAAACAGTACTTTGCTGACTTCGGGACGGATTTCGCCTCCTCATTCTACGCCGGAAAAAGTTCCGAGGAGATACGGACCACCTTCCAGAAGATAGGCGATGAGTGCGCCTGTGTTTCCAAATCCGAACCGAGCGATTCGCCCTCCTATATTCACTTAAAAGACGCCAGATTTTTCGATGCCCAAGGCAATTCAATAGGAGGACATAAGGGGGTCTGGTGGCGAGGCCGGATTTCCGAGGTCCAGGGATTCGTACCGGGGACAGTGAGCAAACCCGCCGGTCCATCGGCGGAATAACCTCCTGGCGGCAAGCAGCGAGCATGCCCGCCTGATTCCTGGCCTGATTGTCAGTCTCAGCCGGCATGCTTCTTGCCTTCGGGTCCGTCAAAAGAATCGAAGAAGATCAATCCCCGGTCCGTGGCTCTTCGATAGAACGATGTACGGTTACAAATGCGGATGAATTTTTCCTTGTCATTGCGAGGTGTCTTTCGTACACTTCAACCGTATTCAGGCAAACCGACGCATTCCCTGTTATCCTTCTTCTTTCATCACCGCTATTGTGGACTATTCAAAGGAACCGGAAGAGCTGTTTTTACCGCTGGACGAGATACGATATTGCGAATTTTACGATGTCGAAATGAATGATTTCACTTCAGATATCCCGTTCTATCTCACCTCGCTTTCTCCCGGCTCGGATATCCTGGAGCTGGGTTGCGGAAGCGGCAGGCTCTCAAGGGCCCTCGCCGCGCAAGGACACAGCGTCACCGGTATTGACATTTCAACCGAGATGCTCGCCAGGTGCGCATCCCACAAAGACGCGCATGTTTCCTCAATCTGCATGGATATGACCGAGCTCTCGCTCCCCTCTCAATTCGATGCCGCCATTATCCCATACAACAGTCTGAATCTTCTGGAGACCTTAGAAAAAGTTGCATGCTGCTTGAAGCGCGTACGCGCCCACCTGAAAGAAGGAGGACGCCTGCTGTTGCAGACCTTTCTGCCTGATACGGTTTCTCTCCCCTCGGCTGGAGCCAGAACCTTTCAGTTCCGGATCTTCAAGACTGCCGATGGCGGAAAGCTCATCAAGGAGACCATTAAACAGTACAAAGAAGGAGACCGGCGTATCGAGCTGACGGAACGGTACCGCGTACGTCCCGCAGGCGGCATGAAAAAAAACGAAGACCTGGCTCATTCCCTTCACCTGCTGGCCTTTTCCTACGGGCAATTGACCGGACTGCTGGCCGAGGCAGGGTTCCTCATTACATGCCAGTACGGCGGCTATGATCTCTTTCCATTTATTCAGGAAAGGGACCGCCTGCTTCTTTTGATTTCACGGGCAATCTGATCTTCAGGGTACCTGTGATTTAAAATTTTCAAAAATCCAATCAAATAATTCTCTTTCTTGACCTGAATCAAGGATTCCATCGTCCAGCTTTCGTATAGTGGAAACATCGAAGGACAGACAGCAACAATTTCCACTCCGATAAGCATGGAAATCAGAAATTTTCGCTCATAACACGGTATCCGAACAGGGATATCAAACCACTTTATGGAGGATACATCATGTTTTGCAATCAATGCGAACAGACAGCACAGGGAACCGGTTGTACAAAGATCGGCGTATGCGGAAAACAGGAAGGCGTCGCCTTTCTTCAGGACCTTCTCACCTTTGCCCTGCAGGGCCTTTCCGTGGTCGCCCACGAAGGACGCAAGGCCGGCGTCGTGGACAATGCCATTGACCGCTTCTCCGCCGAGGCTATCTTTGCCTGCCTCACCAATGTCGATTTCGACCCTGCCCGCTTCCAGGTCTGGATCAACAAGGCCTATGAGCTCCGTCAATCCTTGAAGGAAAAGGTCAAAGCCGCAGGCGGCCCAGTCCGGTTCGAGGCCGATGCCGCCTCCTATACCCCGGCTGAGACCCTCGGGAGTCTTGAAGCGCAGGGTGCCCAGCTGGACTTCATCAACAGCCTTGACGCCAATGAGGATCTCAGATCCTTAAAGCAGATCGTCCTCTATGGAATCCGCGGACTCGCCGCCTACACCGACCATGCCGCGATCCTGGGTCAGCAGGACGATACCGTCTATGCCTTCATCCATGAGGCCATGAGCCAGCTCACCCGCAAGGACCTGGGACTCAACGATCTGGTCGGCCTGGCCTTAAAGGTCGGCACAATCAACCTGAAGGCCATGGAGCTTCTGGACGCGGGCAATACCGGAACCTACGGCCATCCCGTGCCCACCGAGGTCCCTCTCGGCCAGAAAAAGGGCAAGGCTATTCTCGTCTCAGGCCACGATCTCAAGGATCTGGATATGCTCCTGCAGCAGACCCAGGGCAAGGGAATCAATGTGTACACCCACGGCGAGATGCTGCCCTGCCACGGCTATCCGGCCCTGAAAAAATACGAGCATTTCTATGGCCACTACGGAACCGCCTGGCAGAATCAGCATAAGGAGATGGATGTCTTCCCCGGCGCGATCCTGTTTACCACCAACTGCATCCAGAAGCCCAAGGACACCTATAAAGCCAACGTCTTCACCACCGGCCTGGTCGGATGGCCGGGCGTCACCCATATCGGCGCCAGCAAGGATTTCACTCCGGTAATCGATCGGGCGCTGGCCCTGGAAGGCTTTGCCGCCGACGCGCCCAAGGGATCCGTGCTTACGGGCTTTGCCAGAAACGCCATCCTGGGTGTTGCCGACAAGGTTATCGAGGCCGTCAAGGCCAAAGCGATCCGTCATTTCTTCCTGGTGGGCGGCTGCGACGGCGCCAAGCCCGGCCGGAACTACTACACCGAGTTCGTCGAAAAGGTCCCGTCTGACTGCATTGTCTTGACGCTTGCCTGTGGAAAGTTCAGGTTCTTTGACAAGAAACTTGGAGATATCGGCGGAATTCCGCGCCTTCTCGATGTTGGACAATGTAACGATGCCTATTCGGCGATCCAGATTGCGGTGGCGCTGGCCGGTGCCTTCGACTGCGGCGTCAACGATCTGCCGCTGTCCATGGTGCTCTCCTGGTATGAGCAGAAGGCTGTTGTGATCCTGCTGACCCTGCTGAGCCTCGGCATAAAGGACATCCGGCTCGGACCGTCCCTGCCTGCCTTCATCACCTCAAACGTGCTCAATGTCCTGGTGGAAAATTTTGCCATCAAACCCATTGCCGCCACCCCGGATGAGGATCTGAAGGCCATCCTCGGCTAAGAAAAGGCAGTTCACCCTTTTCACCGGCGGGGCGCTTCAACGCGGCCCGCCTTTTTTTCACTGTACCCATGTATTCCCTTTTTTTCTTTTCAGTCTTGACCCAGGTCAAAGATATTCCAGGCCATTATGCTAGACTGATCCTATACTGTTCATGAGAGACAGTTCCAAGCGCCGGATGGACGGCGATGAAAAATCCATCATCTTCGACAGCGAGGAAAATAATGAAAAGCATACGCAAGATAATCAAGATAGATGAAGAACTGTGCAACGGCTGCGGCCAGTGCATACCTGACTGTGCAGAGGGATCTCTGGCTATCATCGACGGGAAGGCGCGGCTTGTGGCGGACAAGCTCTGCGACGGCCTGGGCGCCTGTCTCAGGACCTGTCCCATGGGGGCGCTTACCATCGTCGAGCGGGAGGCCGATGAGTTCGACGAGGAGGCTGTGGAAGAATATCTTGCCTCGAAAAACACAGAACAGAAAGCTGCGGCCCCGGCTGGACTTGCCTGCGGCTGCCCCTCCTCGCACCTGCAGAGCTTTGCGGCCGCCGCCGCCTCGCCCTGCCAGGGGGCCAATACACCGGCGACCCAGGCACCCGGAGGGCAATCCGCACTCCGCCACTGGCCGGTCCAGATCCGTCTGATCCCGCCCCACGCCCCCTTTCTGCAAAACGCAGACCTGCTGGTCGTGGCCGATTGCACGGCTGTGGCGGTCAGCGGGTTTCAGCAGAAATACATGGAAGGCAAGACGGTCATGATGGGCTGTCCGAAATTTGATGATGCGGAAGGCTATATCCAGCGATTTGCCGAAATCATCGCCACCTGCAATCTCAGGAGCCTGACTATCCTGATCATGGAGGTGCCCTGCTGTTCGGCAATGACGGTGATTGTAAAAAAGGCGATGGAGAAGGCAGGCGTATCCGTACCGGTGGAGCAGATCACCATCTCAACGCGGGGCGAAGAACTCTCCCGCACCAGATGGCAGGCATAGACTTACCGTGGTTTTTTGGGCAGAGACAGCCGGATTCGTCCGGCTGTCTCGATACAGGTGATCCCCACCGCCTGCAGGAGCTGAAACAGAGGTCTTCCGAAGGCGAACAGCTCCTGGGCAAGCGTCAGGCCGTGTTCTTTAACCACCCGGCCGCGAAAGCGCATATCCGCATCCACCAGCGACTGCAGTCCGCCAAGATCCTTCAATTTCCCGGATGATACAGCATCGCGCACCATTTCCATGTCAGGACAGGGGCAGATTTCTTCATGCTCTGCCGCAAGCGGCCGCAGAAAATGATCCGGAGCAAGGATATCCAGCCTGGTCAGCATGTCCTTCCCGATAAGTGCCAGAATCTCTTCCGGCTCCCAGCACCGAAGCGCCCGGCAGGCCGCAGGCCGCAAAGCGTAGATGCTGCAGCCCGACTCGGCCTTATAGTAGAAACAGCGCCACTCCCGGCCAGTCCCGCAGATCTTCACCAGTTCGTAACCGACACTGCGTGTCCTGTTGGTCAGCGGATCGCTGGCAAGCTCCCCTTTGCGGATGGTTATCAGGCAATCGAGCGGCAGGCTCCCGTTTCTGATCAGCGCCAGGTCTTGCCCATGCAGGGCCGGGCCGCCCGCCAGACAGCAGGTGCCGCATTGCCTGCATTTCCGGGCATCGCCGCTCAGGCCGTCCTGCATTTCCTGCATCGCCACGTCCATCAGAAATCGATTACGAAACTGTAGACGCCTTCTTCAATCATGCTCTGCACCTTGCATCCGGAGTGATTGAAGACCGCCTGCATTCTCTTGTTGTTGCGCAGGACCTCGGCGGTGAAGCCGGAAATACCGCTGGCCTTGGCTATTTTTACAAGATGTTTGAACATGAAGGTTCCCAATCCTTTGCTCTGCCATTCGTCGCGGATAACGAAGGCCACCTCGGCGCGATTGGTCCGTTCGTCCAGATAATACCTTCCGACGATGATGATCTCGTCGCCGAAGGCCTCCGGCAGGGTCCCGACGATGGCGACGTCCTTTCTGTGATCGACATAGACGAAATTCTGGATCTGCTTCTGCCCGAAACGCTGGCTGTGACTCATAAATCGATAATAAACGGTCTCCTGTGAAAGGTCATAGAGCAAGCCCCGCATCATCGGCTCGTCGGTGGGGTGAACCGGGCGGAAATGAATCACCGTGCCGTCGTTCAGCAGGCAGGTGGTCTTCATGTAATCCTGTGAAGGAACGACAAATTTCCCTTCGACATCGGCAAATTCCTGCCGGATGAATTTGGCCTCGATGGCCTCCTTGAGCAGGCTGGCGCGATGATCGGGATGGGCGATGGAAATCAAGGCTAATGTCCTGTCCTGCACCGACTTTCCATGCAGATAGGCGACGCCGTTCTCGGTGACGACATAATGCACGGTCCCCCGGCTGATGACAACCCCGGAGCCCGCAGCCAGATTGGAGACAATCCGCGATCGGCCGTCGCTGGTGGTTGAAGGCATGATGATGATCGGCCGCCCGTCGCTGGAATAGGCCGCCCCCCGGTTGAAATCCACCTGGCCGCCGATGCCAGAGTAGAAATCGCCGCTTTCCGAATCAGAACAGATCTGGCCGGTGAGGTCGATTTCCAGCGCCATATTGATGGAGACCATCTTATTCTGCCTGCCGATGACTTTAGCATCGTTGACATATCTCGTAGGTCTGAAAGAGAACTTCTGGTTATCGTTGATATATCGATATAATTTGTGGGAGCCCATCGCAAAGCTGGCAACGACCTTTCCCCGGTCCGTGGATTTCCTCATCCCGGTTACGGCCCCTGATTCCATCAAGGTCATGATCTCATCGGACAAGAGTTCGGTATGAATGCCCAGATCACGTTTTTCCGTCAGAAAGGGGGCAACCATCTGCGGGATGCGGCCAATGCCGGGGACGCGTCCAAGTCCGAACTCAACCGTCGCGCCATCGGGCACCAAGGCGGCGACAAGCTTGCCGATCTTTTCCCCCACCGCGGTTCCCGGTTCTTCGTCGCGCTCGATGAGAGGCACATCGGCGTCCACCAGGATATCGAGATCATAGACATCGATGAGGCTGTCTCCCCGCGTCCAGGGCATCTGGGGATTTACCTGCGCGATCACCAGCGATGCATTTTCGGCAGCGCTTTTGACGATATCCACGGAAATCCCCAGACTCATTTTTCCACGCGTATCAGGCGGGGTCACCTGAATCAAGGCGATGTCAAGAGGCAACTGTCCGGAATCAAACAGCATCGGAATATCAGACATCAGGATGGGAGTATAATCGCCACGCCCCTCCCGGAAGATGTTGCGGACATTATGTCCGATGAAAAATGCATTGACCTTGAAACACTCGGCGTATTTCTGCTCTGTATAGGGGGCGTTTCCCTTGGTCACGAGCTGGACAATCTCCACATCGGCCAGGCTGGAGGCAATGCTGGTCATCGCCTCCACCAGGAAGGCCGGCTCACCGCAGCCGGTACCCAGGAAAATCCGGTTGCCTGATTTGATATTCCCCATCGCCTTCTTCGGCGTCTGGATCATATCTTTATATTTTTCCTTCCAATTCACATCATATTCCACAATACCACCCTACCCTCTGTTCACCCTTCACTGCAAACCCGCAGAAGCGAAGGGCATTGCGCAAAAAATCACACCAATCCTCTTACAGGGAAGCAAGCGTCATCCGGACATCCGCAACAACCGGCTCCGAACCGAACTCACCGACAATAAAAGGGTTTATATCCAATTCCAGAATCTGGGGAAAATCGGTGGTCAGCTGACTTATGCGCTGCAATCCCGAGGCGATCGCCCCCACATCCACACCTTTCTCCCCGCGTTTTCCTTCCAGCATCGCATAGGACCGCGTGGACTTGAGCATCTGCACGGCCTCTGTTTCAGTGATTGGCGCCAGATTGAAGGTCACGTCCTTCAGGACCTCGACAAAAATTCCTCCGAGGCCGAACATCAGCATCGGGCCGAATTGCGGATCACGGTTCATGCCGATGATGACTTCAAGCCCCTTGCCTGCCATCTCCTCGACATAGATTCCCTCGATCACGGCTTCAGGGGCATTCCTGCTGATCTTCAGGTACATCAGTTCAAAGGCATCCTCAACGGAGTCGGCATCCTGCAGATTCAACTGCACCCCGCCAAGATCGGTCTTATGAATGATATGGGGGGAGACGATCTTCATGGCCACCGGATACCCGATCCGCTCGGCGATCTCCACGGCCTCTTCGGCACTTGCGGCAAGCGATCCCTTGGGGATTCTGAATCCGTAGGCGCTGAGAATATCCTTGCCCTTCACCTCGCCGACCTGCAGCAATCTGTTGCGCTGCCTTCTGGTTATAATGCGCTCCACCCGCCTTTTATTGACCCTGAACCGTGTCACCATGCGCGGCGGACGGCATTTCCACAGGGCATACTGATACATGGCCCGTAGCGCCGCGACAGCCCTTTCCGGCGAATCATAGACGGGAAGCCCGGCCTCGGACAGCACATGGCGGCTGGGCAGGATATCCGCTCCGCCCATGAAGGAGGCGACAACCGGCTTCGATCCGTCGAGGAAACCGGCGATTTCAAGTGCGGTCTCCTTGGGATAGGTCATCACCTGGGGGGCCAGAATCACCAGAATGGCATCGACATCAGGATTGGTCTGGGCACTCTCTATTGCCGCCAGATACCGTCCGGGAGGGGCATCGCCCAGAACATACACCGGGTTCATGAAGGTGGCGATCCGGGGAAGTTTATCGCGAAGGCTGCTGGTTGTATTGGAGTTCGGGGGAGCGACCTGCATGCCTGCGCGTTCAACGGCGTCAGCGGCAATGGTCCCGGCGCCGCCCGTATTGGTTATGATCAGGATCCTGTTGCCCGCAGGCAGAGGCTGCAGGGCAAAGGCCGTCGCATAGTCGAATAGCGCCTCAAACGAATCGGCCCGGACAACGCCCGAACGTTTGAAGGCGGCAGCATAGGCCGTATCGATGGTTGCCATGACGCCGGTATGGGAGGAGGCCGCCTTCAGGCCGGCCTCGGTTGTCCCGGACTTCAGCATCACCACCGGTTTGACCGAAGCCGCCTCTTCTGCGAATTTTACAAACTTATCACCGGTGCTGATATCTTCCAGATAGCCGACAATCACCTTGGTCCGCTCATCTGCCGCCAGATGCTCCAGGATATCGACCTCCGTTATATCGGCTTTATTCCCGACGCTTATCACCTTGGCAATTCCAAGATGCCGCCCAGCCGCCAGATCAAGCATTGCCGCGCAGAGGGCTCCTGACTGGGAAAATATTGAAATATCTCCTGATTCCGGCATATTTCCGGCAAAAGACGCGTTCATGCGGTTGGCTGTGTTTATCAGGCCGAGGCAGTTGGGACCAAGCACCCTGATGCCGTGATGAGAGCACATTCTCACAATCTGCTGTTCCAGCAGATATCCCTCTTCGTTTAACTCTCTGAATCCCGCGGTTACGATAATGAGGGCTTTGACTTCGGCGCGTATGCAATCATTCACCGCGTCCAGGACCGCTTCCTTGGGTACGGCGATGATGGCCAGATCAATGTTTTTCTTGTGTCCATCGAGATCGGGAAAGCTGGGGATATCGAATATGCTTGAGGCTGAGGGATTTACAGGGATGATGCCTCCCTGAAACCCGCCTTGTATCAGGTTGGACAGCAAATCGTGCCCGACCTTTCCCGGCACGCGGGACGCGCCGATAATGGCAATGGATTGCGGCTGAAAGAGCGCGTCCAGATTCATGGGGACTCCTCAAAAGGGTGCATCGAATATATTTTCTCTTTCCTGAAAGCACGCCGGACCAAACGGAAAACGAGCAATTACACAGCGCCGCCGGAGGGCCTGTCCGGGATCAGGAAAGAATAATTACCGGGAATACATGAAAGTGAGGTTGATAGAATTCGTCTTTATGCTGTATTCTCAATTTCTGTTCGCATATATACCATAGATCGCAGATGATAAAAAGTTTTCTAACAAATTCTGATGACTTCGCTGCAGCAGCACATGATTGTCAATGCGGCTCTGCAGGCAATCCGGCCAAGGTCCCCCTTTTTTGAGGCAGCTGTGAAAATCACCTTCTACCATTCGTCACTGTGTCCACGCTGTTATCTGGCGCGCAAGGTCCTGCTTGCGATACTCCAGGGCAAACAGGACATCGAGATCGAAGAAATCGATGTCCTGGCCCACCCCCTGCAGACCTGGTCTGACGGCGTCCGGCTCTTCCCGGCGCTGAAGATCGGCGACAGGATACTGAGCGGCATATTCCTTGACCGAAAGAAAATACTGGCATTCATCCGGGGAAAAGGAGATTCAATTCTCTGAAGGCTCAAGAATTTGATGAGAAATTTGAAAATGGAGATGATTTGTCGCAGGACTTGATTTTTCAAAGGCGGGATGCGTCATTCAAACCCTTAAGAATGCAAGGAGGACTGTGGCGTCCTCCTTGCTTCATCCGTGAAAATCAGAAGTATACGACAAAGCCTGCGTCCACAAGGTAGGCGGGGACATCGAACTTCTCTCCGACATTGACCTGGAGGCCGCAGGTCACGTGAAAGTCTTTCGCGCTCGGATCCGGCACGAAATCAAGCCCGGCCCGTAATTCAACCCAGTCCTTGCTCAAATCCATTGTTTGAGAAAAGTTGCCCAGCGAATCAATCCCGATCAGCGTGCCGCTTACCATATCCTGATTACTGGACAGCCGGACCACATAGTTGGCGTCAAAATTGAGATTCAGCAGAGGCGTCACTGCCTGCTGCACCGCTACGCCGCCGCGCAGGA
>Ga0214248_1000007_pt1 | contig 171092 bp, 144 predicted proteins | sample TroBogypolimnion_10_FD_153086 | JGI IMG/M metagenome (GOLD analysis project Ga0214248, IMG submission 153086) | Freshwater microbial communities from Trout Bog Lake, WI - 15JUN2009 hypolimnion | ecosystem: Environmental > Aquatic > Freshwater > Lake > Hypolimnion/Profundal zone | place: Trout... | reverse complement strand
AGGGAGGTGGAAACCTTCCAAGCCCATCTGACGGTTACTTTTATATCTGATCATGTGCAAGCCTATTAAGGGTTTTTGTAGTATTTCTTGCACATTATAGCATATATGCAGATATTTACATCAATAATATCAAACTATTAACTGTTTTTGAGGTTAATCTAAATGTGAACGGTCACCAAAAAAAAACAACACGAGAAGACTGTCACTTCATAAAATTTCCGGCATTTGGAGAAGACCAGATTGTCGAACATCTCCCTGAAATCCAGATATAAAATCCAACTATAGCTGCCAGGTTTAATGTGCAAAAAAAGTATAAAGTCTTTGCAATGGAATGAGACTGCAACCGGGGAAACAGATGGCTAGCTATTGCTATAAAATAGGCAACTAACTGCCCGTACTCCACACACCTGTAGAAGATTCCGTCCAAAAGAATACTTGCGGCAAGGAGCACGACAAGAAAGAATGGGACCAAAAGCCTGGCTATCTTATGGGAAAAAAACTGGAAAAAGAGTTTGTTTCTCCTGAAATCAAAGAGTTCGGGCCGCAACGAAATCAGCTGCCAATTGCCAGCCAGGGTCCGAATTTTTCTTTTCCATTCCTGTTTGATGTCCTGAGATACAACATCCACTGCTATCGCAGTCTTGTCAAATACGACACGATACCCTTGCATCACAATATTCATAGGGATGAGCACATCATCCAGAAGAGTGACAGGAGGCAACTCCCTGTAAAGGTTCTTCCGCATTGCATAAACAGCCCCGGTAACTCCTATCACGGACCCGATACTGCTTTCAAGCCTTCTGATGTTCTTCTCATATCTCCAATAAGCGCCCATTTGCGACTTGATCGTACTATTCTCACTTTCCACAAAATTCAGTTCGCCACTCACTCCGCCGACAGCTGAATCCGAAAAATTGGCAACGAGTTCCGATATTGTATTCTGATTAAATTTTTGTCTTGCATCAGCAAAGACAACGATTTCTCCCGAAGCGAGTTCAATACCAGTATTCAGAGCTGCCACCTTGCCCTTTGAAGGGCTATACTCCTTATACATCACAGGAATATTCTTTGCTGCAGCCTCCTCAGCAAGCCTCTGCACTTTCGCCAATGTTCCATCGGTCGAACCATCCGATATAACAATATTTTCTATTTTATCATCAGGATAATCCTGATCCAAAATGTTTCGTATTCGATTCTCTATTCTTTTTTCCTCATCTTTCACTGCAATAATGATTGAAATAATAGGCGCAATTGACGGTTTCCCCTTATGAACAGGTTTCGGAAAGAATTTTGAAAGGATAATGAGAACAGCAGGATATCCCAGATACGCATATAAAACAAAGAAGAAGGAGAACCAAAATATGATTTTTTCGAGCATTTGTATTCCCAAGAAAAGTCAAACGCGGTCAATCCTCGGATGGCCTCATGACATATACGCCTCGGATCTTTATAGCAGAAGACAAGATGCCGTCAATTTTGCCGATTGAAACCAACAACCGCCGGGCAATCGCACAGCGGCTATATTCATGAAAGATATTGCGGGCCTTGCTGTAAAAGACCCGCAATAGAACAGACTTACCAGCGGAAAAGTTCCTTTTCCGCTCCCAGGCTCACATACACCCGATTATCAGTGAATTGGCTTATAGCGCTATCATCAGCAGTCTGGCGGGTATAACTATAGCCGATGGTTGCAGTATACCAGCGCCAGAAGTTATATTTCAGCGAAACACCCGTGGAATAGACTTTTTCATTATATGCGGCAGTGCCGCCGAACAGAATAGCATCCTGATGATCTTGATCCTGAAATGAAGCAAACAGCGAGCCGGACAGGTCTTTATAGAACTGATAATCAAAAGTCCCCTTCCCTTCCCAGACATCCATGTAGCCTCCGGTGCTCACGCCGGAGAAATTATCGACCATGTAGGATTTATCCACGCTTAATCCGAGCTTGCCGTGTTCAACAAGGTAATTGGTGATTGCGTGTGCGTTATAACTCCATTTTCCGTCCTGTTCTTCAGGTTTGGCATAGGAAGGACCGGCTCCCACATCAAAATTCAGGTGCTCGGATATATTCCTCTTCCAGCCTGCAGTCAGGTTATGAATATCACTGTTATTGATATCCGAATCATATCGCGTTCCCATATAGCCATAGGAAAGGGAAAGGATATTGTTCCGATACATGTATGATTCCAAAGACATATTGCCGTTATACTGCGACAGGTCGGTCTGTGTGCCCACGGTTTCGACGGTTGGGGCACTGAAGAGACCCCGAATGTACTGTCCTCCGACGATTGCCTTCCAGTCTGGAAGAAAATGGTAGGAAACGGAGGCTGAGGCGTTATGCTTATCGTAATCCTGGTATTCGCTGGACGACAGCGAGTCATTCCTCAATGTTGAATACGTATAGCCGAGGGTCGCCACGCTGTCGGGAAGGAAGGTATAATCCGAAAATATGGATGTGTTGTCCGTCCAGAACTGTTGACGGCCAAGTTGCCCAGAAACCTGATCAATGGTATTCGGGGTTTGCTGGTTTGAGGCCGTGGAGACAGGGGGAGCCGTCAGATTCGCGTCATCGGATTTGACATAGAGTTCACTGATATTGATTTTCCATTCCTTGGTCAGCGACTTCCAGGCAGTAAGATTCAGATTCTGATCGACACTGGTACCGTATCCGTCCAGGTCATACCGAAAGCTCGGCGCGTACTTGAAGTTCACGCCGTTCTGAATGTCCTCGTTTTTAAAGCTGATCGACGGGGTGGTATACAGCCAGTTGTAATCCGTTCTCGTGCCTGGCCCCACGGTTCCAGCCTTATAGGAATAGCGATCCATATCCAGGCCGACATCAATCCCGGCCGTAAAAGAATCCACATTGGCTTCTGCCGAAACCGCAATCCCCAGAAAAAGCATCGGAATCAGTCCCAAACAGATTTTTTTTCTCATCGATTTTCTCCGCAGTATATATTCCGAGCCTGCACAGCGCTCTCAATGGGTATTTAAAATAATGAAATTAATGAACAACTATCACGTCATCATTCTCAAGGGAAATGTTCTTCAGTATGTCTTTCCCTTTCATGAATTCGTTATAATCGAATTCAAGCGTGTTGTTCTTAAATAGATCCCTGTCTTCTTCCCGTACGTTTTTCCTGACCACGGTTATATCACGGTTCGCCCACTCGTTAAAGCCGCCGCTCCGGGCTATGGCCTCCACAAGGGATGTCTGTATTGTCAACGGATAGACGCCGGCGTTGGTGACTTTCCCCAAGACTGAGTATTTCCAGCTGTTGTTCTTGACCAGGACGGTTGAGACATTGGGATTGTCAAATATCGGCGTATAGAGCTTTTTCAAATAATCAGCGAGCTGAGTCATTGTCATTCCCGCAGCTTTGACATCGCCTATGTGTTTCAGAGAGATCTGCCCGTCGACTCTGACTTCAACGCTGGCAATATTGTTCGGGCTTGTCACGTTTGCAGATCCCCCCGGAGAAGAACCACCGGCTGCAGTGCCGTTCCCTATGGCGGACGGCGCAGCCATGTCGCCTTCCCCGAATATGCTTACACTGAGCTGGTCGCCTATTCCGATCACATAGTCGTTGCTCTGGACCCCGTTCTTCGGCTTGGCAGCGAGAATCTCTCTGCGGGCACTCTCCTTGACTGCTTCGGATACGGTGACATCGGCAGTGGATTGGGCGCATTTTCCGAGGGAAGGCATTAAAATCAGACAAAATAGAAAACAGACACCGATCAATTTTGAAAAAGACATATTCTTTCTCCTTTATGAAATTACTGTAGATGAGAGGGATAGCGCATTATCCGTTCCTATCCCTTGCAAATCTCCGATACCTAGCATTATTAGAGACTATTTAACACAATTGCAAAGAAACATCCTGTATTTTTAACTCCTCCGCGGAAATTTTTATTGTATTCTCAGAACGATGAACTATCATGAAATACTGATACAATCATCTTCATCTTTTAAGACTCCGCCCCAACCCAGAGGTATAAAATGAACAAGAAGCTGACTTCCGTGCTTGCAGTCTTCGTTCTGCTGTTTTCCATGACAGCCTGCTCCAGTCCGGAACAGAAAAAACAGAACTATTACCAGAAAGCCCTTGCATACATAGATCATAACGAAGACAAAGCGGCCATTATCGAACTGCAGAATGCAATTAAGATAGATCCGAAATTCGCAGACGCCCGATACCACCTGGGCCTGATCTATATCAAGCAGAGAAATCTGCAGGGCGCGTTTCAGGAATTGCAGCGTGCAGCAAGCCTTGATCCTGCCAATCTCGACGCCAATACCAAAGTCGCCGAGTTTTACCTTCTCTCGAAAAAAAAGGAGGATAGCAGAAAGCTGGTCGAAACTGTCCTTGCCAAACAACCCGATTACGCAAACGCCCTTGCTTTGCTGGCTAACCTGGAGCTAATGGACGGCAATTTCCAGAAAGCCGGAGAAGCGGTGGATAGGGCCCTTGCAAAAACTCCCCAGGCAGACCGGCTCTTGAATCTTAAAGGGAAAATAGCCTTTGATCAAAAGAATTTTCCTGAGGCAGAAGCATATTTCCAGAAGGCGCTGGCTGCAGGACCGGATAATTATAATAATTACAGCACGCTTGTTCAGTTCTATTTCCAGCAGAAAAGACTCGATGACGGAGAAAAACTCTTAACCAGCATGACCGGCAAGTTTCCGAAAAATCCGCAGCCCTACATGATGCTGGCAGAGTTCTACCAACAAAAGCTGCAGCCTGATCTGGCAGAGAAAAATATCAAAAAAATGATCGAGATCGCCCCTGAGAATGTCTCGTTCAGGATCCTGCTGACAGAATTCTATAAAAATCTGGGCAAGGTCGATCAGGCGGTCGCAACGCTGGAGCAGGGGATTAAAGACCTCCCCAAAGCGCTTGACCTTCAATCCGCGCTGGCCGATATGCTGTTCGATCAGGGCAAGTTCGATGATGCGAAAACCCGTATGGATGCCATCCTCAAAAAGAATGACAAGCATGGCGGAGCAAACCTTCTGCAGGCTAAGTTTTTCATCAAGGACAAGAAATTTCAGGATAGCATCAACATCCTCGATTCTCTGGTGAAAAATTATCCGCGATGGGCAGAGCCTTCCTTCTTTCTGGCAATTGCCCATCTCAATATTGGAGAAGTGGAAATCGCCCAGCATTCTGTCGAGGATGCAGTGCAAAAGGCCCCCAATGATTTCAGATATCATACCCTCTTGGCCCAGATCAACCTGATGCAACGCAATAGCGATTCAGCCAAAAAAGAGAGCGCTCTTGCACTCAAGCTGAATCCTCATGATTTTGCAGCGGCAATGCTCCTGTCCGAGGCCATGCTCCAGGGAAAAGAATACCAGAATGCAGCTGATCTTCTGGAGAAGATTAAGCTCCAGGTCCCTGACAACAAGGACATGCTGAATAATCTCGGACTCGCCTACATGGGATTGAAGAAAAACGACAAGGCAACCGCGATGTTCTCGAGAATTCTGGAACTCTCCCCGGATAATCCACGGGCTTTAGCCATGCTCGTTTCGCTGAGCGCTGGCGGAGATCTGCCAAAGGCCACCGAACTTGTCAAAAATCAGATTGCCAAGGCGCCGAAAAGCGGAGGAGATTATTTTCTCCTGGGTGAACTTCTCTTAAGACAGCAGAAATTTGACGACGCGCTTGCCGCCTTTACGCAGGCCAAAGACCTCATCCCCAACAATCCCGAACCACCTATGCGGATCGCAGCGATACTGCAAAAGCTGGGCAAGATCGATCAGGCAATTACCGAATACAGGGGGATTATCAAATCAGACCCGAATTCCCCCAGTGCGCATTTAGGGCTCGGAACCCTGCTTGAGGCCCAGGGGAACACCCAGGAAGCAAAAAAGGAATACGGCGAAGCCCTGAAATACAAACCGGACTTCGCCCCTGCCGCCAATAATCTTGCCTGGCTTCTCGCCCAGGATGAGCATCCGGACCTGGGAGAAGCCCTTCGTCTGGCTATGATCGCCAAGCAGCAGGCACCCGATGAACCGCATATCGCCGATACCCTTGGCTGGGTGCACTATAAACGTCAATCGTATTCTCTGGCCGCGACGCAGTTTCAGCAGGCCCTGAAGGTAAACCAGGATGACCCTGTAATCAACTATCATCTGGCCCTGGCTCTCTTTGGAGAGAATGAAAAGGATAAAGCCATTGCCAGTCTGAAAAATGCCCTGGCATTCACAGGGGATTTCAAGGAACGGCAGGCGGCTGCTGACCTGCTTAAACAGTCGGAGAAACAATAATATGAGCAAACCTTCCATAGCTGTCATCCTCTCGGGCTGCGGCCATCTTGACGGGTCCGAGATTCATGAGGCGACACTGACTTTGTGGGCCATTCACAAGCTTGGGGCTGATTTTCAGTGTTATGCGCCCGACATCGACCAGCATCATGTTGTCAATCACCTCTCCGGCGCAGTGATGGACCAAAAGCGCAATGTCCTTGTCGAATCAGCCCGGATTGCACGGGGGAAGGTCAGGGATCTTGCCGCGTTTCGGGCAGAGGAGCATGATGCCCTTATCCTTCCGGGAGGTTTTGGCGCCGCTAAAAACCTCTGCGATTATGCCTTTGCCGGGCCTGCGTGTACGGTCATCCCGCCCGTTGAGAAAGCCATCAAGGCCATGGCTGCCCTGAAAAAACCCATCGGCGCGCTCTGCATTGCTCCGGCTGTGCTGGCCAGAGTCCTTCCGGGCATCAACATTACCATCGGACAGGACGAGGCCACAGCTGGGAATATCGAGAAAATGGGGGCGTCTCATACCAGGACAACCCATGGGGAAATTGCTATAGACCGGGAGCACAGGGTGGTCACAACTCCCTGTTATATGCTTGATGCCCGAGTCGACCAGATTGGCCAGGGCGCGGAGCATGTTGTCAGCGCGATTCTGGAGATGATCAAGGCCTGAAAAAAGCTGAAGCTGAGAAAACCAACGTTTACCGGCAGTATTCTCCTGACTGTAGAGCAAGAAACAGAGGGTCTGCAGACTTCCATGCAGGCCCTCGCCCAACTCCTGCGGCTTTGTCGAGCCGTTCATTTGCCGATGCAGAAGTTCCTGAAAACAGCATCCAGGATCTCCTCCGTGGTGGTTTCACCGACAATTTCGCCCAATTGATGCAGGCATTCCTGCAGATCGACCGCGAGGAGATCATTGGTTAGCCCGGTCAGAAGGCCGTCCCGCAGCCGCTGGCAGGCGTCGACAGCACGAATCAGCGCATCCTTATGCCGAATATTGGGCGCACAGGCATCCTCCTGCCATTGCTCCTTTCCTGTCGTCACCAGCTCAAAGAGGGTATTTTTCAGTTCATCTATGCCTATCTGCTCTCTGGCCGAGATTCTCACCAGGCCTGCGCCCTGGAAGGGCAGAGACGTGCAGGAGGCGGCTGGCTCAGGAAGGAGATCGATCTTATTGACAAGGACGATCACGGGCTTATGCCCGATTGACTGAAAGAGGGCTGTCTCCGCACCGGTCGCTTGCCGCGAGCCGTCAACCATGAAGAGCACCAGGTCGGCCTGGTTGATCTGCGCCCTGGCGCGTTCAATACCCAGGGCCTCGATTGCATCGGCATCATCGCGAATGCCTGCCGTATCGACAATCCGAACCGGAATCCCGTTAAGATCGATATATTCTTCAATGGTATCCCGCGTGGTGCCCGGTATGGCTGTGACCAAGGCCCGGTCTTCCTGCAGCAGGGTATTCAACAGGCTGGATTTACCGGCGTTTGGAAGGCCGACAATGACAACGGAGATGCCGTCGCGATAGATTCGGCCCTGATCTGCACGCAGAAGCAGATCGCGAAGAGGGCCTTCGATTTTTGTCTGCAGCTGATCCAGGATCGCTTCCCTGTTGACTATTTCCACATCGTCATCGGGAAAGTCAATTGCGACCTCGACCACAGCCCGCATGGAAATGAGTTCCTGCCGGATTGCGTCAATACGGGTAAAGAGCGCGCCGGCCAATTGCTGCTGAGCCAGATCGATGCCTTTACGCGTCCTGGCGGACAGAATATCAATGACCGCCTCCGCTTTGGTCAGGTCGATACGGCCATTGAGAAAGGCCCGCTTGGTGAACTCTCCGGGTTGAGCCAGCACGGCCCCCAGGCTTACGATCAGTCCAAGAATCCTTTGAAGAACGAGGTAACTCCCATGGCAATGGATCTCAGCCATGTCGTCCCTGGTGTATGTTCCAGGTCCGCGCATGGCGACAGCCAGGACCTCATCCAGGATCGAGCCATCTGTTGGCTGTATGATCCAGCCGTAGTAGAGTTGATGACTTGTGAAAGCACAGGAAGCGCTGCGGGGCCTGAAAATCGTTTGGAGAATTTCCCGTGCGCGAGGGCCGCTGATCCGGATGATCCCGATCCCTCCGGCCCCCGGAGGTGTTGAAATTGCAGCAATAGTTGTTGTATCCGCTGCGTTTATCGTCATAGTTTGTGAGGTAAAGAGTGCGGCCGGTTGAATTTCTGCGCCGGTTTCCGCTATTTTTCCGTGCCGGGCTTGGGGTTTTTGCTACGCGGTCCGCGCGGGGCATTCTGTTTTCGAACACCGGGCTTTTTCCCCTTGCCGGGTTTATAGATCAAGACCTTTTTAAACAGCCCTTCTCCAACGCTGCGGCTCCGGATTTCTTTGTCCTCCTGCAAGGTCATATGCACGACCCGCCGCTCCGAGGGGTTCAGCGCCGCCAGCATCTGCGTCTTGCCGTCTTCTTTCACCATTTTTGCAAGCTCGACGGCCTTTTCAGCCAATTCCTGCTGCCTTCTCTCTCTGAAATCTCCAATATTTATCGACAATCTGAGACGATCAGGGATCCGGCGGGCGATAATCTTCCTCAGGATGTACTGCAGGCTGTCCAAGGTCTTGCCGTCCTGCCCGGTAAGGGCATCATCGAACCCGCTCTGTATACAGCAATGTACTGAAACCCCGATAGATTCAATGTGGACCTCGGATGGGTATCCCATGAGTTCCAGCAGATGGCTCAACTCATTTTTGACGATATCCAGATTTTCCTGGCTGATCTGCACATCTTCATTGGCGGCTGCTGCTTCCTCCTCGCTGCAATCATCCTCTCTCTTTTCGCACGCATCGTCAGAAATGTCCTCAGGACATTCGGGCTCTTTTTCCCTTTGAGGCTCGACCGGTGCAGGGGCAGGCGGCGCCATTCTGGTTACAGGGACTTCAGGCGCAGGGGCAGCAACAACCTGTTCTTCTTCCGTCTGTTCTTTAATGCCGGCCCTGATATGGGCCTTCTTCCTGATCAGCCCGAAGATTCCGGTTGAACCTGTTTCAACAACCTCGATATGCAGCTTCTCCTGGGCTACCCCCAATTCGTCACAGGCCTTCTTGATGGCATCGGTTACTTCTTTCCCGTAGAAATCTGTTTTCTCTAATGACATTGATTTTCCTTGATATTTCATTCTATGGCAGCAATAAGCGTTTTCTGAGAGTTTAATCTGCGGATTTCACACCGTTTTTATCGGCTGCCTGTTTATGAGCCTCTGCTGAAGAATCGACAGGAGGTTATTGCAGAACCAGTAGAGGACGAGGCCTGAGGCGAAATTTATAAACATAAAGGTGAAGACCACCGGCAGAAACATCATGATCCTGGCCTGAGTCGGATCAGCCGTGGTCGGTGTCAGTTTCTGCTGGACGAACATCGAAGCCCCCATAAGCAGGGTCAAGACCGGTATTCCGCCAAGATAGGGAATATGCAGCCAAGGCCACAATCTGTCCGGCGCGGAGAGATCGGTTATCCAGAGCATGAACGGCGCATGGCGGAGTTCGATACACTGCAGAAGGACCTTGTACAGGGCAAAGAAGACGGGAATCTGCAGCACCATGGGCAGACAGCCGCCCAGAGGGTTGACCTTGTAGGTCTTGTACAGATTCATGACCTCCTTGTTCATCTGGGCAGGATCGTTTTTGTATTTCTCCTTGATCTTCGCCATCTTCGGTTGCAGCTTCTGCATGTTTTTCATGGACTTCATGCCCTTCTGGGTTATCGGCCAGAAGGCAAGCTTGAAGAGAACGGTTACAAGAATGATCGCAATGCCATAATTCTTCACGAAGCCATGAAGGAAATTCAAAAACCACAGGGTGGGCTTGGCGATCACATCGAACCATCCGAAATTCACGGATTTATCAAGATTATAGCCTATACTCTGCAGCAGAGACAACTTCTTCGGTCCGTAATAGAGACGGTAGGAGTAGACAATTTGTCCGCCGGGAGGCAAGGTTTCAAGCTTTCCGGACATGGTCATCTCCACAAGAGAGCCGTTCTGCTGCATGGTCAAGGTTTCCCCTTCCTTCTGCCCCGGCAGAATCCCGGTCAGGAAGTAGGTCCCCTCATAGGCGGCCCATTCACAGGTCCCATGGACCGTCTTGGGCTCTCCTGTAATCTCTTTATCTTTGAATTCCTGCAGTTGGCCATCGATAAAGGCCGCCGGTCCTGTAAACAGGTATCGGCTTCCCGTGACATTATCCGCAAAAGGCACGTTGACCTGATACAGCTGCGGCGCGCCCTGCAACGGCTGGGCCGTGGTGTTTTTCACCGTGATTTCAAGGTTGATCAGATACTGATCTCGGGCAAAGGTATATTTCCGTTCAACCGCAACGCCTGAAGCGGACGTGCCTTGCAGAACCAGTTCCTTCGTGCTCTCGCCGTCCTTGAACTTCACGTCCTGAGCCTGGCTCTTGTAGACCATGCCCTGTTCAACAGCGCCGCCCCAGGTAAAATCAAGAGGAAAGCCTTCCTTCTCCTGGGTGAGAACCAGCCGTTCCCCCTTGGAGTCCGGGGCATCAGATTCTTTATAGTCTTTCAAGACAAAACTCTGAAGAGTTCCGCCCTGTTCCGACAGAACAGCGGTATAGAGATCGGTATCCACCGCAATCTGCCGCGCACTCTGATCAATGGCCTTAGGCTTCATGAATGCAGGCGTGGATGAATTGCCGCCCTGCATGGTCTCGGTCTTTTCAGCAGCACCAGGATTGACCTGCTCGACATGTGTGCCCTGCGTGTTGTCCTCAGGTGTTTTCTTGGGACCGAATCCGGCAAAAAAATACTGATAGACAATCAGGATGACGAAAGAAATAACGATCGCAAGAAAAGCTCTATAGTTGTCCATGCAAGTTTCCGTGATGTAAATGCTCTTAAGCGTTAATTTTTATCCGAACAGCCTTGTGATTGGAAATCCCTTCATCGCACGGGATCATAACCGCCCTTACAGAACGGATGACACCGTATGATGCGACGGACGGCAAGCAAGGCCCCTCGCCAGAAACCATAGCGATCAACCGCCTGGAGGGCATACTCTGAACATGTGGGAATAAAGCGGCAGCTGGGAGGAAGCAGAGGAGAAAGGATGTATTGATACCCCCTGATTAAACCACGAAGAATGTTCTTCGGAACATGACTGATTTTCATCTCAGGCATCATGCGGTCTCTTTGTCGCCAGACGCATATTCGAAACCGCCTGACTGACTGCAAAGGGGGAATCCAGCGTGAAACCGGGCCGAACAGTAATGACAGTATCGGCATCCGGCGGGTATCCTTCTCTATTCAGCCGGAATGATTCCCGTATTATCCGTTTGATACGGTTTCTTTTCACAGCACCTTTTATTTTCCGATTGATGCTTATTCCCAGCCGGTTCCAGCCCAGATCATTGCCGCAGTAAATAAGGGAAAACCCAGCCCCATGGCAACGCTTCCCCTGTCTGTAAACTCGATCAAACTCCCAGCCCTTACGGACCAGAGCGACCTTCGGTAGCGACAATCTTTTCAACAATATCAGGCAGAAAGACGTTTGCGGCCTTTCGCGCGGCGAGCGCTTAAAATGGCGCGGCCGCCACGGGTCTCCATACGGGCCCGGAAGCCATGTGATCGTTTACGTTTCAGGTTGCTTGGTTGAAATGTACGTTTACTCATTTTTGACACCTTCTGTTGCTATATCCATGAAAGATCATGAAACAGTTCAATTTTCGGCCAAAGCGCCTCTCGTGAAATAGTCCATCCTGATTGCTTTGGCTCCCTTCCCTTCCACGTTGAAAGGTCCCATTATTCGACAAATGGGATGCAGAAATTACAAGAGAGTATTATTAACCATACAGACCTCATGCTGTCAAACATTTTTGGTTTCTGTACCTCATGATGCATGTGTTTCCGGTTCGAATTGTTTTTCTCGTCAACCATTACAGGTCAAAGACACTATGGCTCCTCAACATTCCCAAACCTATGCCAATATCGACTGGAACCGTCTCTGGCAGACCGCCAGACGGCAGAAATCATGGAAAGAGAAATCTGTTTCCGACTGGGACCGGAAGGCTCAGGCCTTTGCGGACCGGAATGCCGATTCTCCCTATGCCGCTTTAGTCCTGTCCCGTCTGCCTCTCGATGCATCCATGACGGTCTTGGACATCGGCGCGGGGCCGGGAACCCTGGCCCTGCCGCTGAGCCACTGGGTCGCCTCCGTGACCGCCCTGGACTACTCGTCCCAGATGCTGTCCATCCTGCGGCAACGGGCTGAAGAAAGAAATATCGCCAATATTCGGACCATTGCCTGCTCATGGGAAGACGACTGGGAGGCCTGCGGGGTCGGCGTCCATGACATGGCCATTGCCTCCAGGTCCCTGGGGGTGAATGATCTGACCGGCGCCCTGCTCAAGCTTGACGCTCACGCGAGGAAATTCGTGTTTATCACCGATCGGATTTCTCCCACCCCCTTTGATCCCGCGGCATTCAGGGCCATTGGCCGCCCTTTTGACTCCGGCCCGGATTATATCTATACAGTCAATGCCCTCTATGGCATGAACATCCATCCCAACGTGGAGGTCCTTGAATTGGAGAAAGATCTGCTCTTCGTCTCAATGGACGAGGCCCTTGCCTCCTACACCTGGATGTTTCAAGACCTTACCGCTGCGGAATCGCAGAAACTTCACCGGTATCTTTCATCCCGCATCATCAGCTCGGACAAGGACGGCCTGGTCCTGCGCCGGGAATTTCCGCCGTGCTGGGCCATGATCTGGTGGAAAAAGACGGAGGAAGAAAACGATATTTGACGGGAGCAATTGCCATTTTTCCCCTTTATCCGTATAGTGTGGCCCGGAGCCTGCGGGGGTGAGGCTGTGTCGACAGACCTCTCGCCGCTTCTTTGAAGATTCCGGAACTGCCCTGGGCTCTTTAGTGAGAGAAGAGGCTTTTGCAGCCTTTGGCAGATTCTCCCGCATACTGATAATCAACTGAATGCATACTATTTTCGATCATGAATGAATTTGATGTAGCCGTCATAGGCGCCGGGCACGCGGGCTGCGAGGCAGCGCTTGCCGCCGCCAGAATGGGATTCAGGACCCTCGTTGTCGTGATTAACGCCGACACGATCGGGGCAATGTCGTGTAATCCTGCCATCGGCGGTCTTGCTAAAGGCCATCTTGTCAGGGAGATCGATGCCCTGGGCGGCGAAATGGCCATAAATATCGATGCGACATCCATCCAATTTCGATGTCTGAACACCAGCAAGGGACCGGCTGTCCGGTCCTCGCGCGCCCAGGCCGACAGGTTGCTGTACCGGCTGCGGATGAAATCCGTGATGGAAAATCAGCCGAATCTCACCATAAAGCAGGCCATTGTCGACTCCATACTCGTTGAAGACGGAAAGGTTGCCGGCATCCTCACCTCTCTTGAGGAGGTCATCAGGGTCCAGGCGGTGGTTGTCGCCACAGGCACCTTTCTCAACGGTCTGATTCATGTGGGACTGAAGCACTTTCCCGCCGGAAGAATGGGAGATTCCCCCTCGGTAAGCCTCTCGGCCTGGTTCAAGGAAATGGGCTTCCAGATGGGCAGGATGAAGACCGGAACCGTTCCCCGGCTCCATTCCCACTCTATTCATTATGACGACCTTGAGGCGCAGCACAGCGATGATCCGCCTGCCCATTTCTCCTTTGCCGGCAAAGGGGCCGGATATACCCTGCCCCAGCGGCCCTGTTATATCACCTATACCAACGAAAAGACCCATCAGATAATCCGGGACGGCATCGGCAAGTCTCCCCTCTATGCCGGGATTATCAAAGGAGTTGGCGCCAGGTACTGCCCCTCGATTGAAGATAAGGTCATGCGATTCCCCGAGAAGGACCGGCATCAGATCTTTCTGGAGCCAGAGGGGCTCGACACCGTCGAAATTTATCCCAATGGTCTGCCCACCAGCCTTCCTCTTGCCACGCAGGAGGCCATGATCCACAGCATCAAAGGGCTGGAAAATGCGGAGATCATCCGGGCGGGATACGCCATTGAATATGATTTTGTCGATCCGCTGGAACTCTATCCGTCGCTGGCTGCAAAACGTCTTGCCGGACTGTATCTTGCGGGCCAGATAAACGGCACGTCGGGATACGAGGAGGCTGCCGCCCAGGGGCTCATGGCAGGAATCAACGCTGTCCGCTTTATCCAGAAGAAAGATCCTCTTATCCTGGATCGTTCACAGGCCTATACCGGTGTGCTCATTGATGATCTTGTTACCTGCGGAACAAAAGAACCGTACCGTCTCTTCACCTCGCGGGCCGAATACCGTCTGCTGCTGCGTGAAGACAACGCCGATGCACGGTTGAGCAGAATTGGATATGAAATCGGTCTCTTGAGCAAGGAGCGCTATGATCTTTTCCTGGCCAAGGAGGCGGCGATCGCTGCAGGGCTTGCGCTGCTTGAATCCGTCGCTGTCAAGCCGTCAGCCGCTGTCAATGAAATCCTGGCCGGACATGCCAGTGTTCCGCTGAAGCAAAAGTCCAGCCTGGCCGAAATTCTTCGCAGGCCGGAGCTGACCCTCGATCATCTGGCCAGCCTGCCGCTGCCGGAAGAGACGGCGGCAGACATAAGAGAACTGGCGGGCTCAGCCGTCAATGAAGAAGTCCAGTTGCAGGTGAAGTTTGCCGGATACATCCAGCGGCAGCATGAGCAGGTGCAGCGGTTCAAGAAAATGGAATCGGCAACGCTCCCCGAAGATATGGAATACAAAGGCCTTTCGGGGCTTTCCAACGAAGTCGTCGAGAAACTCACCCGTGTCCGCCCCCATTCTCTCGGTCAGGCGTCAAGGATTTCAGGGATCACCCCTGCCGCCATCTCCGTCCTCCAGGTCCATCTGAAAAAATTAAAAGAGCAGAAGAAGGAAGACAAATGATCAACTTTCCATCCATCGATCCGGTGATCTTCAGCCTCGGTCCCTTGCGCGTCCGCTGGTATGGACTCATGTATATACTTGGTTTTACGGCAAGTTACTTTCTTGTAAAGAACCAGATCGCCACCTTTCAGTATAAAAAGCTGCAGGAGAATTTTGAAGACTTAAACCTGATTTTAATCCTCTGCGTCATTCTGGGCGGACGGATCGGCTATGTATTCTTTTATAATTTCTCCTACTATATGGCCCATCCGCTTGAAATCCCGGCGACCTGGAACGGCGGCATGTCGGTCCATGGGGCGGCGATCTGTCTCATTGCCGGTGGCGCCCTTTTCTGCCGCCGCAAAAAGATCGATTTCTGGACGGCAGCCGATATATACGTGATCACCATGCCCGTCGGCATCGCACTGGGGAGAATAGGGAACTTTATCAATGGCGAACTGTTCGGGAGGACGACGGACCTGCCCTGGGGAATGGTATTTCCAGGCGGCGGTCCTCTCCCCCGCCATCCGTCACAACTCTATGAGGCCTTGCTTGAAGGAGTGCTGCTCTTTTTGATCCTCTGGCCTCTGCGCGGCAAACCGTGGCAGAAACGGGCGCTCTGGCCGCATGGTTCCCTGCTGGCGCTCTTTCTTATCTGTTATGGGATCTTTCGCATCCTGGTCGAATGCGTGCGGCAGCCGGACCCGCAGGTCGGTTTCCTGTTCGGGGACGCAACCATGGGACAGTTGCTCAGCAGCGTGATGGTTCTGGGTGGACTTTTAGTCTGGTGGCTGAGGAAGAAAGCCGCAGCGGCAGCGGGCACCTGAAGGCAAGACGCGTTGATAGCAGGGAGCGCCCTTTTTAGGGGAGAGCCTAGGCGATTGCCGGAAAATTTCCCGCAGCAGAGGGCACGGCTCCTGCGGGTGAGCGTTTCACGACCTGCTGCCCTGCGTTTCAATTATAAAATCCGCCGTATTACCGGCCTTCTTCCTGTGTCGTCTGTTTCATATACCACTGCAGGGGATCTATCAGCTCATACCCCTTTTCCAGTAATTTCTTTTTTACATTCATCACATTATTGGTGAGCAGATAGGGAAAGAACGCCTTCTTGCCCTTAACCCAGGATCGCGCGACCAGGACACTTCCGAAGGATATTTTTTCTTCCGTTATGATATCGATGATTTTTTTCATCTGCCCCTGCTTGTCTTCAGCCAGGATGCACAGCAGGGTTCCCGGATCCCCTATCCCCATCACATTGATCAGCGACCCCAGAAGGTCGCGAGTGGACAGAATTCCAATCAGTTTTCCTGTATCATCAACCACAGGAAGCGCCCCCACCTTTTTTTTCTGAATCACCACAAGGGTATCTTCAATGGTATAATAGACGGGGATAGTCTGAGGATTCTTGCTCATGATTTCGCTGACCCTGTGCTTCAAGACCATGGTCAAGGTATCGATATACGACTTTTTTTCCAATAACATCGAGGGCATTGCATCGCGCATATCCCGATCGGTAAGAATGCCGACAAGCCCCCCCGCATCGTCAACCACAGGGAGATGCCGGATATGATTGTCCTGCATCAAGGCCCTGGCTTCGGATATCCGGGCATCCTGATGTATCGTCACCAGATTTTTAGCCATCATTCCACTGATAAACATACAACCCCCCTTAGTAATTCACAGAAATGTACGCCACGCCGTTTGATATCATTTACATATCATTCAGATATCGGCCAGCCTTCGTATATGATTTTCAACCAGGATCGGCAGAACATCCAGATTGTATCCGCCCTCAAGGATTGACAGGACCTTGCCGCCAGCATGTCTCTCCACAAGTTTTATTATCTCTTCTGTCACAAAATCGTATCCTTCGGTTGTCAGATTGATCCCTGACATCAGATCGCTTTCATGAGCGTCAAATCCCGCCGAAAGGAGAATGAATTCGGGCTTAAAGCTCTCAAAGGCCGGAACCAGATGCTTCAGTATCATCGCCTGGTATTCCTCGTCGCCCCGGCCTGGCAGGACAGGAGAATTCAGCGTGAAGCCTGCGCCTTCTCCCTTACCGGTCTCAAACTCCCTTCCTGTTCCAGGATAGGCAAAGGAGGGATGTTCATGGATGGAATAATAAAAGACGGTCGGGTCGCTCTCAAAACAATGTTGTGTCCCATTGCCGTGATGGACATCGAAGTCAATGATGCCGATACGTCCTATCCCCCATTTTTTTTGGAGGTATTTTGCAGCGATGGCAATATTATTAAAATAACAGAACCCCATGGCCTTATCCACTTCGGCATGATGTCCGGGAGGACGAACCGCGCAGAAGGCATTCTCGAAGGAGCCGTTCATCAACTCGTCAATGACATGGAGGATTCCTCCAACCGCCAGGAGAGCAATATCATAGGAATCCCTGCATATCGAGTTATCCTGATGATCAAAATCGGGAAATCCCATAATACATGCTTCTTCGAACCGCATTATATACTGAATTTTGTGGACCGCTTCAATCCATCGCTGATTCGCGATTTCAGCATTGATCAGTATCAGCTTATCGAGGACTCCAGACGCCGCGAGGCGGGAATGAATGGACTGCAGCCTGGCGGGCGACTCCGGGTGGCCTTCAAAGGGACAATGGAGAAGATATCTGTCGTCATATAAAAATCCCGTTCTTTTCATAAGATCATACTCCGTATTGCATATCGGTCCCCTCCGGTGAAGAAAGATCCCTCGGATTACAACGCTTGCAGTGCGATGCCTTTCCAGCAACTCCGCGTACCATCCAAGAGTCGGGAAAGACACGACCTTAAAAATACCGAGAAACTATTATCGGTTTGTACTTAAGCATAATTTTAAAGAAATTTCTTCATTTTCTTGTCAGATGTGAAATCCTCCTCTCTACAGTACGACTCCGGAAAAAGCAGATCCGCTGAGGCCAGAAATTTTTCACATCACTCGAATAAAGACTACCGAATCTCTAACTATTCGGCTAGATTTAAAAAGTGCAGAAATTTACATCAATTTGTCTTAATCACAAGTCAAAACCAATTGCAATACCCCCGCATTTATGTTACGGAAAAAATCTAGGGTTTTACGACCGCCATTTTATACAAATTCCGGAAAATACATCTACACCCTGTAAAGGCCGGTAATCAGGTACACCAGACTAAAAGGAGGGCGACTCGCGGCACCATCGGAAACTGATATTAAGTTAAATTCTTAACCAGATTGATGAAAGGAGCACGACTTATGACAAAAGAGAAACAAGTTATCGAAACATCGGAAGCCCAAATAGCCGTTCACTGGCAGGAAGAAGAATATTATCATCCCTCCCCAACGTTCATTGGCCAGGCTAATCTCACAGACGAATCCGTCTTTGAGCGCTTCAGCCTTGATAACTTTCCCGATTGCTATACAGAATTTGCGGAACTTCTTACCTGGTATAAATACTGGGACGAAGTCCTTGATACGAGCGATGCGCCGTGCTGGAAATGGTTTAAGGGCGGTCTGCTCAATGCAAGCTATAACTGTATTGATCGTCATCTGAAAAAGAATAAGAACAAAACAGCCATCCACTTCGTCCCCGAGTTGGAAACAGACCCTGTCCAGCATATCACCTATCAGGAGCTTTACGTCAGGGTTAACGAATTTGCCGCATTATTAAGAGATTACGCAGGATTAAAGCGTGGCGACCGGGCAACTATCCACATGCCGATGTCAGCCGAGCTCGCTATCTCCATGCTTGCCTGCGCCCGCCTGGGAGTCATACATTCCGTCGTATTCGGCGGTTTTTCTGCAAGCGCCTGTGCCGACAGGGTCGTGGATTCGGCAAGCCGCGTTTTGATCACGATGGACTCCTACTTCAGGGCCGGAAAACTCCTTGATCACAAGAGCGTTGATGACGAGGCCTGTCAGATCTCGGCGGAGCAGGGTCAGAAAATCGACAAGATGCTGGTATGGCAGCGCTATCCAGGGAAAATCGGTACCAAGGGAGCCCTCGTTGAAGGACGGGATTGCATAGTTAACGAAGAACTGAAAAAGTATTACGGCAAACGCATTGAGCCTGAGAAGATGCTCTCCGAAGACCCGCTCTTCCTGATGTATACCAGTGGAACTACAGGAAAACCCAAAGGATGCCAGCATGGAACCGGTGGATATCTTTCTTATGTAGCCGCCATGTCAAAGTACATCCAGGACATCCATCCTGAAGACGTATACTGGTGTATGGCCGATATCGGCTGGATTACCGGGCATTCCTTTATCGTCTACGGACCGTTGGCGCTTTGCGCATCCACAGTTATCTATGAAGGCGTCCCCACCTATCCCGATGCAGGCCGCTGCTGGAGAATTGCGCAGGACCTGGATGTCAATATCTTCCATACCGCTCCCACCGCAATACGGGCGCTGAGGAAGGTAGGGCCTGACGAGCCTGCAAAATATACGTATAATTTCAAACATATGACTACTGTTGGCGAGCCTATTGAGCCTGAAGTCTGGAAATGGTATCAAAAGGAAGTCGGCAAAGGAAAGGCCGTCATCGTCGATACCTGGTGGCAGACGGAAACCGGAGGCTTCCTCTGCAGTACTGTCCCCGGCATCAACCCGATGAAACCCGGCAGCGCCGGCCGCGGTGTTCCGGGCATCCATCCGATTATTTACGATGAAGACGGGAATGTGCTGCCTCCCGGATCGGGAAAGGCCGGGAATATCTGCATTCAGAATCCATGGCCGGGCGGATTCCAGACCGTCTGGGGCAACCGTCAACGGTTCGTGGATACCTATTATGCGCGATATTGCAAAAATCCGGACAGTAAAGACTGGCGAGACTGGCCATATCTGGCAGGAGATGCGGCGGTCGAAGCGGCCGACGGCTACTTCCGTATTCTCGGCAGAATCGACGATGTCATCAACGTCTCCGGCCATCGTCTGGGAACCAAAGAGATCGAGTCGGCGGCCCTGACCGTGCTGGAAGTGGCCGAAGCCGCAGTTGTTCCGGTTGCCCATGAGATCAAGGGGAAAGAGCCGGATCTCTATGTCGCGCTGAAGCCCGGCTTCAAGGCATCGGAGGAAATATCTCAAAGGATCAACGATGCGATCTGCAATCAGATCGGCAAAATCGCAAAATGCAGAAAGGTCTGGATTGTTCCGGATATGCCCAAGACCCGCTCCGGCAAGATCATGCGGCGCGTACTGGGCGCCATATCGAATCATGGCGACGTAGGCAATGTTATGACCTTGGCAAACCCGGAAATCGTTGAGGAAATCAAAAAGATGGTAGGCTGATTCATACAGCCGGCAGAAGCGCGGCGGGTGGGCTCACAGGTCCATCCGCCGTTTTTTTATCTGCAGAATACATCACAGCGTCTGCCACCGGAGAGGGGAAGAGAATCAAAAATCCTCAAAGGGTACAAAGCCGTTTCTGACGGCAAAATTGACCAGGTCGACCGTGTTCTTCATATTCAATTTCTGCAGAAGACGCGCCCTGTGGTGATCAACGGTCCTGGAACTGAGGTTGAGTTTGTCGGCCATGGCCTTGCTGGTATATCCGGCCACCACCAGACGAAGGATCTCTTTCTCGCGTGCCGTCAACCCCTTGAAGGGGCTCTCCTGCTGATTGCGATGAGCAGCCAGGACATCATCGGTAAAATCGTCAGCAAGCAGTGGAGAAAGATAGGTTTTTCCTTCCTGGATTTTCCTGATGGCAAGAAGGAGCTCCTCGCCGGAATCCCCTTTCATCAGATACCCGTCCGCACCAGCCGACATGGCACTATAAAAATAGCCCATGCTCTTATGCATGGTCAGCATCAAGACTTTGATCCGCGGATATCTGCGTTTCACAACACTGACCGCTTCAATTCCGGAAATCTTGGGCATCATGATATCCAGAATAAGCATGTCTGGAATATCTGTTTCCAGTAAATTCAATAACTCTTCGCCATTGCTCACTTCCCCTGTAACCTGAAGATCCGGAGTCTGTTTGATGATATTTTTTATTCCGTGCCGTATCAGCACATGATCATCAGCAAGTACGATTTTATAAATTTTCTGTCCTGGTGCCACAGTAAACCTCTGCCGTTTTTTTGCACGATCGGGTCTTTTCCCCGTGCGCTCCGCCATGAGAGATTGACCGGAAACTGCTCATCCTTAGCTGCTTCTCCCGGGGATTTTCTGATGTTCCGCCATTCATGTATGCATATTTTGTGTTTACTTTCAAGGGATCGTCATTATATACAGAGAAGGTTGAGCTTTGTCGTAGAATTTCCTGTGTATGCAGCATAACAAGCATTTTGATTCTTCACAAGTAAGGAGACCGGCGATGGTGCGTCGTTGCTTTTGTCGGCTCTGCTCTTTCAGGAGATTTCCCTCTTCACCTGTTCATTGCCCCGGGATGCAGCGCATACGAGTTCCAGAAACAGCTTTAGAAAGCGTCAAACATTCTGCCCTCTCCCTGATTCCCCATCGATGAAACCCTACACGCCACTGTCTCATCTTCCCACCACAGGAATGGAATGCAAGACCCTGGGATGGGATTTTGTCGATATTATTCTCGTCACCGGAGACGCCTATATCGATCACCCCTCCTTCGGTGTCGCCCTTATCGGCAGGCTCCTGGAAAGCCACGGATACCGCGTAGCGATCCTCCCCCAGCCTCATTATGATACTCCTGCTGATTTTCGTCAATTTGGCCGCCCCCGCCTGTTCTTTGGCATAACCGCTGGAAATCTTGATTCCATTGTCGCCAATTATTCAGGCAACGGAAAGGTGCGCACCCGTGACGCCTACTCTCCTGGTGGCAACCCCTGGTTTGATCATGAGCAAACAAAAAACAACAGACGCAGGCCTGACCGGGCCGCAACCATCTATGCCAATATGGCCCGCGCCGCCTTCAAGGACATCCCTGTTATTTTAGGAGGCGTTGAAGCCTCGCTTCGAAGATTTATTCATTACGACTACAAACAGGACAGGTTGAGAGGGTCCGTTCTGACCGATGCCAAGGCCGATCTTTTGCTCTACGGAATGGGAGAAAAAAGCATAATCGAGACGGCGCGAAGAATTGCCGAAGGGCATTCCCTGGATGATATTCCCGGTACCTGCCGGAGATTGAACGATACGGATATGGCTGAGAAGTTCCCCTCCATGGCCTGTGACGGACAGGGACGCAGTCTGCGCGTGCTCCCCTCCTGGAACGATATCGAAAAGGACAAAGACGCATTCATGGAGGCAGAACGGGCGATTGATCTTCATGCGCGGGCCTGTTCTCAGGATATCCTGGCCCAACGGCAGCAAAATTCATGGCTTATCCAGTATCCGGCGGCGCCTCCGCTCTCCTCAGAAGAATTGGACAGGGTCTACGAATTGCCTTTCTCAAGAAAACCGCACCCGGATACACCGGATATTCCGGCCTACACCATGATCCGCCATTCCATTACCATCGTCCGGGGATGCTCAGGCAACTGCTCTTTCTGCGCCATCGCACGGCATCAAGGGCCGGTTATAAGCAGCCGAAGCCAGACTTCAATCCTGAAAGAAGCCGCAAAGATCAGAGGCATGGATGATTTTACTGGAACAATCAGTGATCTCGGCGGCCCGACAGCCAATCTCTATCGGACCTCCTGTGCGCTGAAGACGTGCAAAAAACACGACTGCCTGTATCCAACGCTCTGCCGCAATCTGCGCTTCGACGAAAAGGCCCTGGTCTCCCTTCTGCAAGAGGTCTCGGCCCTGGAGGGGGTTCGCCATGTATTTGTCTCTTCGGGACTCAGAATGGAGCTTCTTTTGCAAACCCCGCTCCTGCTTGAATCCCTTATCATGAAGCACCTTCCCGGATCAATGAAGATTGCGCCCGAACATACCGAAGAGGAAATTCTGACCCTCATGCATAAAGAATCCCATCAGAAACTTCGCGATTTTCTTACCCAATGCCGAAAGATTGCGAAAGGTCTCGGGAAGGAGATTCTCTTCAATCCCTATATAATCACAGCCCATCCCGGCTGTACCGTAAAGCATTGCGAAATGATGGCCAGGAAATTAGAGAGGTTAGGGCTTCAGACCAGGCAATTTCAGGATTTCACGCCGACACCGGGGACCTTATCCACGGCTATGTATGTCACCAGCCTGGATCGCAGTTCCAAAAACCGCATTTTTGTGCCGCGAAACCAGACGGAAAAACAGCGCCAGCGCCAGATCCTGGAAGGAAATCGAGGGGAGAAAACGGCAGAATACAAAAAGGCACGCATGGAAACCCGGGGAAACAGGAATCGGTTCCCCCGGAGGAATGACAAGATAAAAAAATCTCAGTAATCAGGTACGGGCGCTGCAAGACGGGGTAATTGCACGCATCTGTGTCTATTCCGTCTTCTTGTGCGTATACTCATACTGATAATGATCATAGTAATTGAGGACTTTTGACTCAATAATATTGCTTTTAAAGCCGTTGAAAACGACACCGATGATTTTCTCCTTGCCAATATCATCGACGAGTCTTTGGATATGTGCCCGTCCCGATGCCCCCCATCTGACCACCAGGACAACCCCATCAACCTGTTTCGCCAGGACCGATGTTTCCGAAGCGGCCTGTATCGGCGGACTGTCAAAAATAATAAAGCGGTCCTCATAACGGGTGGAAAGCTCGTTAACCAATCCCTGCATGCGCACAGAGCCCAAGAGTTCCGAGGGATTCACGGGGGGGTTGCCGCTGGGAAGAATGGCCAGCTTATCCACTGATGTTTTTTTTATGATGTCCTGAACCTCGCATTTTTTCTGCAGATAATCAGAAAGTCCCGGCTCATTGGCCAGGCCCATAAGCCCGGCCAGGGTGGGCCTGCGGAGATCGCAATCGACCATAAGACAATACTGATCCATTCCTCGGGCAAGTGAAATTCCCAGGTTCGCACTGACAAAACTTTTTCCTTCACCGGGAGCAGTCGAGGTAATCAAAATGGTCTTCAGCTGTCTTTCTTCATCGGAAGGATGCAATATCCGGCTTCGCAGGACACGGAATGACTCTGATAACTGGCCTGAAAATCCAGCGACTTTGAGCAAACGCTCGTCCCAAAGGCCGGTCTGCGATATATTTCTGACCGACGGCTCCGGCTTCTGCCTCCCGATATTCGCCGATCTCGGCTCTTCGCGGGGAATCTCTGCGACTTCGGGATGCGGCGTATTTCTGGCCGCATCGGCATCTGCATTGTATCCTTCCTGGGATTTTTCCAATGCTCTAAAGACCTTTCCCATATCAATTCACGCTGGTAATAAGTAATTAATGGATGTTAAAAAATTGCCGTATCGACGGCCCCAACAGGTCCGGGAATACGAGAAAAGCCGTAAGCACCGACAGAGAAAGCACGATAAGCAGGACCAACACCCCTTTCTTCTTCCCTTTCTCCTGAGCAAGAGGCAAAAGGTCAAAGGTAGCCGTATCTCCGGGCAGATGGAGTTCGTTTACGCATTCGGTGATAATCGTATCATCAATCAACTGCTTTTCCTGCGCAAAACCGCTTAACAAGGCATGATCGCACAAAATATTTATAAGTCTGGGATTACCATGCGTTGTCAGATGAATGAGTTTGGTTGCCTCTTCTGAGAATAGTCCGCTGCTCGCGGCACCGGCCCGATTCAATCTGAAATGAATATACTGCCCGGTGTCCTCCTGGGTAAAGGTATCAAGATGGAACCTGATACCAATCCGCTGGCGCAGCGGAAGAAGACGTTCATGAGCCAGACGATCAAGCAATTCAGGCTGACCGACCAGAAAAATGCTGAGTACATTGTGCCCGTCGCCAGACAGGTTCGAAAGAAGCCTGATCTCCTCGAGCAATTCAACAGGAAGGACGTGCGCCTCATCGATAATCAGCAGAATTTTCTCTTCATTCTGATAACACTTCTTCAGCATCTCAGAAAAATCCTGAAGAAACTTCACCTTATTCACAAAATTCGGCAGCCCCAGTTTGGTGCCGAGGAAATAGAGAAATTCTGATGAAGCCAATATCGGATTGGACAGGACACAAACCTTGACAGTCAGCTTAAGGGACTTGACCAAAACATTTATCAAGGTTGTTTTTCCGGTCCCCACGCCTCCGGTAAGCAACAGGAAACCCTTATTTGAAAGGATTCCGTATTTGAGCGTTGCCAGGCCCTCCTTATGGGTCTCGCTGAGAAATAAGACCTCAGAGTCCGGCGTCAATTCAAATGGATTTCTCTGCAGGGCGTAATAATGCTTATACATTCACATTCCCTTGATCAAACTTGAGAATGATCAGCCCATGCCGCCAGCAATAGACAAAGGCAACCCCAAGAATAATCACGCAACAGACGAAACCTATTGTCCAGCCAAGCGATATCATTTTTTCGCGGCGTGTGTCCTTCTCCGTGTAAATAAACGGGATCGAACAAACGACCGACAGTCCAAGGCTGGCCTCTATATCCTCCATATCCTTGAAGGATGAATCGAGGAACGCCTCTCCCAAGGCAAGCCCACAGCCTGAAAACAACCCCATTGCGATGGCGATCCCCATGACCTTGTAAAAATCCGGCCATACCGGTTTTTCCGGCATCCGGGCGCTATCCTCTATCTTGAACTGACTGCCCTTTTGATTCTGTTCGATATGCACAACCGACTCGGCCTCCAGATCCTGGGCAACGAGAAAATCGTAGTGTTTTTTCAGTTCTCCATATTCGCGGGTGAGTGAAGCCCATTCAGCCTCCTTGATAGGAGCCTGCGCAACCCATTCCTGATATTTTTTTATAAGAACATTTGCCTGCTGTTTTTCGGCATTCAGGCTCTCGCTATCGATATCCAGCTTTCTTATCTGCATCGTCAGTTGGGAAAGGACAGGGTCCGTCTCCACGCCTGCCCCTTTTTTTCCTGCGCCAGCACCTGCCCCTGAACTGCCTACGGATTTCTCCAGTTTCTCGATCATCCTGCGAACACGTATAACCTCAGGATGTTTATCGGTATATTTAAGCAAGAGAGAGCTGTACAGTCCTTGCAGGCGTTCAAGCCGTTGGGCATCCGTTTCACCCGGCAGTCCATTCTCCTGGCTGTTCATAAGCGATGCATCGTTACTGGCAGCCTCCTTTTGGGCATAAAGAACATTTCTTCTGGCGGTTAACTGCTCCTGAAGCATAACCCTGGTTCGTTCCAAATCCTGAATATTCGTCTGTTTTACCTGCAATTGCTGCTGAAGTGCGGTGAGTTGAGCGAGATTGCCCTCTCGCTGATCGGGCAGCTCATTGTAAAATTTCAGCTTATAGTCCCTCATGGCGTCCTCTTGCTTATCAAGAACGACTTTTGCCAGCTGAAGCTCATTCTTGGTATAGGAGGATGTCTCCGTTGCCCGCTCTTCCCTGAACTTCAGATTCTCCTCAATAAATTTGGCGGCCAGGGAATTGGTCACCTTGACCACATTTTCGGGCACATCTCCCTCAAAACTGATACTGAAGGTATCTCCCTGAACTGACGGCTTGATTTCGATACTCTTTCTCATCATGTCCACCACATCTTCCAGGGGCAGCTTATTTCTATCAACACCATAGAGATTAAACTGCTTGATCACATTTTCAAGATTGGTGCGGCTGGTCACAATCTGCGTGAGAGTACTGACCATATCCCGGATCCTTTCCTGGACATCGGGAGACATTTTGGCAGGGTTCACCTTCTGCTGCTGATAACTGAGAAGGGCTGTAGAACGATACCGTTTTGGTGTAGTCACGGTCAGAACCAGTCCGACCGCCACGCCCAGCAGGAGGGTTGTAAAAATCAGAGCCTTCCGCCGATAGATGATATCAATATATTTCCTGATCTGCTGACTTTGTCGTAAGTCCATAAGAATGAGGTAATTTGAGCCCGATACTGCTCTTGGGCAAGAACGGTTGAATACGCTTCCACGGAACAGCTTTAAAGCACTATCTCATATTTTCCAGATAGTTACAATTTCTTATTACAACTATCTGAAATTATACTCCTCCGCAAGACCTTCAGTTGGCACAACTTACTGATATGCAACAGATAACTTTTCTCTATGGAGGTACTCTAAAAATCGGATGCCGCGAAACTCACCGCTTCATCGAGGCTCTTTTTTCCCAGCATGAGCATGAAGAGACGATCGACGCCAAAGGCCACGCCTGCCGCCTTGTCCAGGTTTTCCAATGCCTTAATAAAACGCTCAGGCATACCGGTAACCCGCCGGTTATTCCCGCGCAGAAAGTTCAGTTCATCCTGAAAACGCCGTTTCTGTTCACAGGCATCCGTCAATTCGGAGAACCCATTTGCAAGCTCTACTCCTGAGACATAGAGCTCAAACCTCTCCGCTACCGAGGGGTCGTCATCTTTAAGTTTTGCCAGGGATGCCTGTTCCTTGGGATAATCACAGAGAAAAACCGGTGCGTCAACGCCAAGGTGCGGCTCAACGTTTATCACAAGGATTTCCTCGAATTTCTCCGTTGCAAGCGCTTGCCGGAGAGAAACAGGGCTGTAGCGGTCAAAGGCTTCTGCAACGGAAAGCCTGCCTCCGCCTCCCCGCAAGTTGATCGCAGCCTCACCGTAAAAGCTGCTTGTCCGAAAAGAGCGGCATTCTTCCGCAAATTCCGCCCGGAAATTTTCCGCGACATATTCCAGCAGCCCGTTGCAATCCTCCATCAGATCCGAATAATCAGCACCGTTCCGATACCACTCCAGCATCATGAACTCCTCCAGATGCAGACGTCCTCTCTCTTCATCCCTGAAACAGGGGCAGAGCTGAAAGATCTTCTCACAGCCCGCGGCAAGCAGACGTTTCATGCATAATTCCGGAGACGCCTGAAGAAACCAGTTTCCGGCTTGCAGGGGGATTATATTTCTTTCAGGAATGACAACAGGTTGACGGACGGGCGTATCCACCTCAAGAAACCCCAACCGGGTGAAGTACGCTCGGACAAGACGGAGAAGAGCTGCACGCATGTGCAGCTCCGGCAGTGAAAGCATGGAAACTATTCTTTGACCCTGGTCACATATTGACCAGTGCGGGTATCGATCTGAATTTTTTCCCCCTCCTCCACGAACGGAGGAACCTGCAGGACATACCCGGTCTCCACGGTCACCGGTTTTGTATCTGTCCCCGAGGTGTCGCCCTTTGCCCAGGGGTCTGCTTTGGTGACCAGAAGGTTGACAAAAATGGGCAGACTGACATCGATCGGCTTCCCTCCAAAAAGGAGGACCTGAAGCTCCATATTGTCTATAAGAAAATTGATATTGTCTCCCATTTGCTCCTTGGTGATAAATATCTGTTCAAAGCTCTCTATATCCATGAAATAATAGTCATTATCCTGATTATAGAGGTACTGCATCTTCCGCTCATCCAGGTCAGCTTTTTCAAACTTATCGTTTGAACGGTATGTCTGGGTAAACTGATTGCCGGATATCATATTCCGCATTTTGCATCGATAGAGGGCCTGACCTTTCCCGGGTTTTGAAAATTCAAAATCCGTGACGATAAAAGGGTTTCCATCAATCTGTATCTTCAGGCCCTTACGTAAATCTGAGGCGTTGTACATCTGTCATCTCCATAAAATCCAATCATATCGGATTTATATTTTCATTGATTTTTCTACCGAACCGGACAGTTCGAGAAGATCCCTACAAAGTAGCTGCGAGAACCGGCAACTGTTGTATAATATACCTATTTTGACATTGTTTGCGCAACCGATAAAGGCATTATTTCTTTCAATCGTGTTCGATTTCTCGGATATTTTACGGCCTTTTGATTATAATTGCACACTGTAGTTGCGGACTTCTGTTGTGCAGTCCCCTCTTTCCTACGTGTACGAGCGGAGAAAAAATAATGATTACCGTCGGCATCCTTTCGGATACGCATCTTACCTCCACTACACCTGAATTTCAAAGGGCAGTAGACAGGGCATTCGCGGGGTGTTCTACAATTATTCATGCTGGAGATCTTACGGACGCCTCCATCCTTACGGTCTTTGGTGAACGGCCTGTCCACGCCGTACATGGCAATACCTGTAATTTTGCAACCAGGCAAAGCCTCCCGCAGGTAAAAATTCTTACCCTTGAAGGCTATACCATCGGAATTAACCATGGCGCGGGCCCTTGCGCGTCCATAGAGGAACGGGTCTGGAATCTCTTTCCGGAGGCTGATTGTATTGTTTTCGGCCATACCCATATTCCTCTCTGCGAAAAAAGGGGGGGCATCCTCTTTATCAACCCCGGAAGTTTTCGCTGCACCGGCCCCTTTGGTTCGCCTGCAAGCTACGCAATTCTGACTGTCGGCCAGAACGGATTGCAGGCCAATATCCGCAACCTTCCCCTTTCCTGATGAAAACACTCTGGACACCATGGCGTGTTGAGCACGTGCGCGGCGAAGCTGCTGCAATTGACGGCTGTCTTTTTGAGCCTCCGGGCTCTTCCAGCTGCGAAGAACACTCTCTGCTGCTGTACCGGGACACCACAATGCTTGTTCTCCTGAACCGGTATCCCTATGCCCACGGCCACCTGCTGGTGGCTCCTGTCCGGCATATTGACTCCATCACCCTTCTGCAGCCGGCAGAGAATCTGGCCCTTATGGAAATGCTTCAGTCATGCACTGCCATTCTGCAAAAGCACTTTTCTCCCGAGGGCTTTAACATCGGCTGCAATATCGGCGCGTCGGCAGGCGCCGGAATCGCCGGACATCTCCATTTTCACATTGTCCCCCGTTGGAACGGCGATCATAATTTCATGGCGGTGCTGGCGGACGTACGGACTATTCCTGAACACATAGAAGCTGCGTACAAACGCCTTCTCCCCGATTTTATTACGCTTTTCCGTCTCAATTCGACCAAGAACAATGCCCGTTAAATTAACCCCCATGCTCCAGCAATATCTGGAGATCAAAGACCAGCACGCGCAAGCCATTCTCTTTTACCGGATGGGCGATTTCTACGAAATGTTTTTTGATGATGCCCTTGTCGCCTCCAAGGTCCTTGGCATAACCCTGACATCCAGAAACAACAAAGGCGACGCGGAGAAGATCCCAATGTGCGGGATTCCCTATCACGCAGCGCAGACCTATCTGGCCAAATTGATAAGGGCCGGGCACCGGGTGGCCATATGCGAACAGATGGAGGACCCCGCCCAGGCAAAGGGGATTGTACGGCGCGAAGTAACACGGATCATCTCTCCGGGTGTGATTACGGATCATCAGCTTCTCGACGACAAATCCAATCATTATGTTGCCGCTTTAACCACGCAGAAGCAGGGGAAAAATACTCTATTCGGGCTGAGCTTTCTCGATCTCAGCACCGGTGAGTTTCACGCAGGCGATTTTCTCGACCCCTCATCCGAAAGCACCCTTATCATCGATCAGATAGCGCGCATGCTTCCTGCTGAAATCCTGATTGATGAAGCCGAGGCTGCCGGACTGTCTTCCCTTTTGAAAACCGCTGCCATTTTCATTCCTTCCCTGTGCATCACGGCCAGGAGTTCATCGATCTTTCATTTTCCCTCCTGTGAACGCATTCTTCTTGATCATTTTCAAGTTCACAGCCTCTCCGGTTTCGGCTGTGAACAGCTGCGTGCAGGAATCATCGCGGCAGGCGTCCTCCTTGATTATATCCGCGAAACCCAGAAGACCGACACCAGGCATATCGAAAAACTTTCTCCGCTTGACCTCCACTCCATCCTCCTCATTGACGATTCTTCGAGGAGGAATCTGGAACTCACCCAGACGATTGTCGGCGGCACAAGAGAAGGCTCTCTGCTGTCGGTGCTCGATCACACCTGCACACCCATGGGCGCCAGGCTGCTCAGGCAGCACATTCTCTTTCCGCTGCAGGATCCGGATCGGATAAACAAACGCCTGGACGCCGTCAATTTCTTCTTTATGCAAAGCCCTCTTCGCCACAATCTTCGCGACAGGCTGAGCCTGATTCAGGACCTTGAACGCCTCAACAGCCGTATGGTCCTTGGAGTCGGAAACGCCAGGGACATGCTGGCGATGAATCGATCCCTTGCAAGCCTTCCGGAAATCAAAGACATCCTCCTTCAATGCCGAACGGATAAACTTCAATCCCTTGCCGACGAATTTGATACGCTGGATGACATCCACCTGCTCCTCGAAAATTCCATCAATGAAGAGGCCCCACTCACCCTTCGGGATGGAGGAATTATCAAGGAGGGTTTCAATAAGGACCTTGATGAACTCATCGTTCTTTTGCGGGACGGTAAACAGCTGATCCTGGAACTGGAGGAAAAGGAACGGGCGGCAACCGGGATGCAAAAACTCAAAATCGGCTACAACAGGGTATTCGGATATTATTTCGAGATCAGCAGGCTCAATGCAGACAAGATCCCCGACCGCTATATCCGCAAACAGACCCTGGCCAACGCCGAACGCTTTATAACGCCGGAGTTAAAGGAATTCGAAAGGAAGGTCATCGGCGCCGAAGATCAGCGGGTTGAGCTCGAATACACCCTCTTCCTGCAAATCCGCAATCAATTGATCCAGGAAAGTCACAGGCTGATCAAGGTCTCGCAGCTGCTGGCGCAGGCCGATCTTTTTTCGTCCCTGGCCCAAACCGCGTATCTTTACCATTATCGCCGTCCCGAGGTCAGCGAAGGCGAAGAAATTCATATAGAGGAAGGCCGGCATCCGGTTATCGAGCGGTCGCTGCCCGCTGGAAAATTCGTCCCCAATGATGTCAGCCTGAATCAGACCACAGATGAAGTCCTGATCATAACCGGTCCCAATATGGCAGGTAAATCCACTGTATTGCGACAGACAGCCCTCATCGTTCTGATGGCCCAGATGGGGAGCTTTGTCCCTGCAGATTGCGCCCGGATTGGCATTGTAGATCGCATTTTCACCCGAGTCGGAGCCATGGATGACATCCGGCGCGGGCAATCGACGTTTATGGTGGAGATGAATGAAACTGCCAATATTCTCAACAATGCCACCCCGCGAAGTCTCGTAATCCTCGATGAAATCGGCCGAGGGACTTCCACCTTCGACGGTTTGGCCATAGCCTGGGCAGTTGCTGAAGATCTGGTTACGAAAAAAGACAAAGGGGTCAAGACCCTTTTTGCAACCCATTACCATGAGTTGACCGATCTTGTGAAGACTCAGGGACGAGTCAAGAATTTTTCTATCGCCGTGCGCGAATGGAATGAGACCATTATTTTTCTCCACAAGCTTGTCAGAGGCGGGACCAGCAGAAGTTATGGCATCCAGGTTGCTGCCCTGGCGGGAGTTCCGAACAATGTTGTTCAGCGGGCAGGCGAGATCCTGAAGAATATTGAGCATGGCGAGTTAGACCCTGAAGGGAGTCCAGTGATAGCCAGGAGTAAAACCGGAAAAGCGCCCAGGATAAAAGTACATCCCAATCAATTGCCCCTTTTTCAGCAGCCTTCTGATGCTATGCGCGATTTCCTGAAGAATCAAAATGTCGATGAGTTGACCCCCCGAGAAGCCCTCGAAATTCTATACGAAATGAAAAAACTCTTTAATTGCTGATGATTTTTTTTATTTCACGTGCTATTTTCCATAATTAATCGTAGATTTACAATGAAATATGTCAGGATTAAGGCCCTTTATGCAGTATCAAGTTCAATAACTTCCAGAACCTCATCTCGGATTATACCTTTGCTCATGCATCGTTCAGCCTTTATACGCCTTCTGAGTATTTTCTGTATTCTTGGGGTGGCCTTGTTCTCTGTGCACCCAGCCAAGGCTCATGCCACCCGGAGCATACCGCTTGAGAAAAGATACGCAATTGCCAAGGATACGTTTAATCAGCTGGTAAACGGGTCATCAAAAGGCAGTTCTCGAGATGACTGGGAAAAGTGCGCCGCCACCTTCAAGAAAATCTACCAGAGTGACCCACACTCCAGTTATGCCCCAAAGTGCCTGTTTATGCTTGGGAAAACATATCAGCAAATGTTTGGCCGTTTCAAGATCAAAAAAGATCTTGATGATTCGATAAACTCTTATCAGGAGTGTACTTCACTCTTCCCGGATGATAACCTGGCGGATGATGCTCTCTGGGCGATCGCAAACATTTACCTGGACAATCTTAACAACCCCGGTAAAGCTGTTGAGATCTTGAAAAATATTGTCGCTCAATACCCGAAAGGCGATATGCAGCAACGAGCTTCTGCTGAATTAAAGGCTCTGGACTCTGACCAGTCCACCGCCTTTCAACGGGGCGCCAATAGCCCCGGATCAAAACAAGTTAATCACGTTCTTCCCGTAAAATACTGGTCTTCACATGACTATACACGGATCGTCATTGAATCATCCGGGCCTGTTGCCTTTAAAGACCAACTTCTGGAAAAAGTGGGCGATCAACCGAGACGACTCTATATAGATTTCGCCAACAGCTATGTAAAACCGCAATACCGCGCGCCTGTCCCTATAGAGGACGGTCTGCTGAAAAAAATCAGAACAGGCCAATACAACGCCGATACTGTGAGAGTTGTTCTCGATATCGAATCGATCTCATCCTACAAGGTTTTCAGTCTTCCCGACCCTTTCCGCGTGGTAGTCGATATTCGAGGGACCGCCCCTCAAGAGAGCCCGGCTTCCGTTGAGCAAAATGAAAAAATTGAACCGGCAACTCAGGATGAACAACCCTCTCCCCAGGTCGAACCTGAAGTGACTGCTTCTTTGCCAGCCTCGGAGGTCCAGTCTCAACCTCCTGTAAATCAAGAGGTTATCAAAGACAAGGAACCAACACCTCCAGCACAGCGCACGCCACAAGTGGTTCAGACGAAAAACATACCGAAACCACCAGTGGAGAATATTGTCAAACCACCGCCAGTTGTGAAAACCGGCCCACCAGGAAAACCGCTTTCTCTTGCTCAACAGTTGGGGCTGAGGGTTAAGAAGATTGTCATAGATCCAGGACATGGCGGCAAAGATCCGGGAGCTATGGGCAACGGCCTCAAAGAGAAAGACATCGTCTTAAAAGTTGCCAAAAGACTCGCTCCTTTGCTGGAGAGCAGGATGGGCTGCAAAGTCATTCTGACGCGGAACAGGGATGTATTTATCCCCTTAGAGGAGAGGACCGCCATAGCCAATAAGAATGACGCGGATCTTTTCATTTCCCTGCATGTTAATTCCAGTGATGCAGCAACCGCAAATGGAATCGAGACCTATTACCTGAATCTTACCTCCAATCCCGAGGCAATGCGCGTTGCTGCTCTTGAAAATTCTACGTCGACCCATCAGATGAGTGACCTCCAGAATATCTTGTCTGATATTCTCAAAAACTCAAAGATTAATGAATCATCCCATCTTGCACAGCATGTCCATAATTCAGTTCTGGGCGGTCTGGAAAAAGATTATCCCCACATTAAAAATCTGGGAGTAAAACAAGCACCTTTTTATGTCCTTATTGGTGCTGAAATGCCTGCAATTCTTGTAGAGATGTCCTTTATCAGCAATCCAGAAGATGCCCAGCGCCTGAAAGATGAGCAGTTCCTCGACCAACTTGCCTCTGAAATAGCTTTGGGGGTCCAATCCTATGTCAACACCAATTCAGCAAGTGCGCAAGGAACCAGGCGTAAATAAGAAGCTTTTATACCGGGTCATTTTCCTCCAATCCTCAAACAATCAGGCATGTGACTGCGCTATGCGCTCCCCTCCGTACAGTCTGTGCTGACTCGTCACAGTTCGCTTGCCTTCGCATTCTCATTTTGATTGAGAAATGAAACGGGCGTTGTAAGAAGTGCTTACGCAAAAAAAAAGGGGCTGTCCCTTTCAGGAACAGCCCCTTTTTAACTTCAGGTAATACAGATTACTTGGTGTTATTTGACGCCTTAATTCTTGCCAGAGCCCTCTGTAAAGCGGCTTCCGCCCGCGTCCTGTTAATTGTTTCACTCTGCTGCGCAGCTTGGGCGAGTCGTTTTTCAGCACGTTCCTTGGCTTTCATAGCCCGACTGACATCGATCTGTTTGCCAAATTCGGCACTCTCCACAAGAAAGGTGATCTTGTTGTTGGATACTTCACAGAATCCACCACTGATCATAAGGTTTTCTCTCTTCTGCCCTTGCTCATAAGAGAGGATACCTATCATTATTGTAGAAAGAAACGGCGCATGATTGGCAAGTACACCGAAATCTCCACCATATCCAGGTGCGTTAACGATATCGACATCCTCGTTAACAGCAGCACCATTTGGCGTTACAACTTCCAATCGTATCTGTTGTGCCATTGAACTGACCTCGTTTATCTTAAATTAAGATTATGCCTTTGCCTTTGCTGCCTTCGCAATAGCCTCATCAATGGAACCTACCATATAAAATGCGGTCTCCGGCAAATCATCATGTTTCCCTTCAAGAATCTCTTTGAAGCCCTGTACAGTGTCTTCAACCTTTACAAATTTACCAGGCATACCGGTAAAAACCTCGGCAACGGTAAAGGGTTGGGAAAGATATCGCTGGATTTTCCTGGCTCTGGAAACAAGCTGCTGATCTTCCTCGGAAAGCTCATCCATTCCCAGAATCGCAATAATATCCTGAAGATCTTTGTATTTCTGCAAGGACACCTGAACACCGCGAGCTACACGGTAATGTTCCTCACCGATAACATTGGGATCAAGAATTCTTGATGTCGAGTCAAGCGGATCAACAGCCGGATAAATTCCAAGCTCTGAAATCTGCCGTGAAAGAACAACCGTCCCGTCAAGATGTGCAAAAGTTGTTGCAGGGGCCGGATCGGTAAGATCGTCAGCAGGAACATAGACACACTGAACAGCGGTAATGGATCCTTTGGTCGTTGAAGTAATACGTTCCTGCAACGCACCAAGATCGGTTGCAAGTGTCGGTTGATATCCAACAGCAGAAGGAATACGCCCAAGAAGAGCCGAAACCTCAGAACCAGCCTGTGTAAATCGGAAGATATTATCAACGAAGAACAGAACATCCTGCCCTTCTTCATCACGGAAGTACTCAGCAGCGGTAAGACCAGTCAAGGCAACACGGGCACGGGCTCCGGGAGGCTCAGTCATCTGGCCATACACCAAGGCAGCCTTAGGAAGAACTCCGGACTCTTTCATTTCATGGTACAGATCGTTTCCTTCACGGGTCCGCTCACCAACGCCGCAGAATACTGAAATACCACCATGATGCATGGCGATATTATTTACCATCTCCATCATGATAACCGTCTTACCGCAACCGGCACCGCCGAAGAGGCCCATTTTCCCGCCCAGTGGGAAGGGAACGAGAAGATCTATTACCTTGATTCCGGTTACAAGAACACGTACTTCCGTATCCTGCTCGGTGAAAAGCGGTGCATTACGATGAATTGGCAGCGATTTTTCTGAGCTGATCGGCCCAAGGCCATCAACCGGCCGCCCGACAACATTCATAATACGTCCAAGAGAGGGCGTACCCACCGGTATTGTAATTGGCTTTCCTGAATCCCGGACTTCCATGCCCCGCACCAGACCGTCGGTCTGATCCATAGCAATACACCGGCAGGCATTATTGCCAAGATGCTGCGCAACCTCTACAACAAGATTATCCTGTACATCGGATATGCCAGGGTTACTGATGTACATGGCATTCAGAATGTTCGGAAGATTGCCTGCCTCAAACTCTATGTCCACGACGGGACCAATAACTTGAATTACTTTTCCAATCCTTTGCTTACTCATAGGGCCTTACCCCTCCTCAAGAGTCTTAGTTTTTCCGTATGGTCAAAATTATTTAAGAGCTTCAGCGCCGCCAACGATATCCATGAGTTCGGCCGTAATTGAGGCTTGGCGAGCCTTGTTATAAACTATTGTCAGATGATCAACGATTTCTTTGCACGCGTTTGTTGCGTTATCCATGGCAGTCATCCGCGCAGCATGTTCGCTGGCACCTACTTCAAGCATGGAATGATAGACCATTACATTGAGATAGAGCGGCTGCAAAACATCCATGATCTCCTCGGTTGAAGGCTCATAAATGTATTCACCGGATATCTTTTCCGTCTCCACTCCCTGTACAGGCTGTACCGGCAGGAAGGGTTTAACCGCTGGTCTCTGCGTTGCCACAGACTTAAACTCACCGTAGATCAATTCAACCTTATCGACCTTACCTGCGAGAAAATTCTCAGCGACATCGGTAGCAATCTCACGGGCATTAAACATCTGGAAGGATGACATGACGTCTGTATATTGTTTTCGGACCTTTCCTGTTTTTTTCAACAGTTGTAATCCTTTCTTCCCTACACAGACCAGGCTCACACCGATTCCTTTTGCATCGCATTCTGCAATCTTTCTCATCGCAGTCTTGATGATATTGGAATTGAACGAGCCGCACAGTCCCCGGTCGGATGTCACAACAACCAGCTCGATATTTTTAATATCGCGCACTTCCATTAAAGGGAAACTACTCGTATTAGATCCGCCGGACAAGTTTGACATAGCCTCATTAAATTTGGAGGTATATGGCCGGAAATTCTCCATTTTCTCCTGTGCGCTACGCAGCCTTGCAGAGGCGACCATATTCATGGCCTTTGTGATCTGGGATGTCTTTTTGACACCCTTGATCTTAGTCTTTACGTCTTTTAAACTAGGCATAGCTTGGACCTATCTTTGATTAGTTAAGACCTTTAGTTGCCTTGAATGTATTACCAAAGCTGGTCAGTGCTTTATTCAGTTTCGCCTTAATTTCATCAGTGAAAATCTTCTGCTCTTTCAAATCGGTAAAGATCGAAGGGTCATTGGACTCAATGTAGGAGTACAATTCGGTCTCATAACTGGCCAGTGAGCTTACAGGCAGTTTGTCCAGATGGCCGTTTGTACCGGCATACAGGATGGTGACCTGTTTTTCCATGGGCAGCGGCTGATATTGCGGCTGTTTCAGGATTTCGACCAGACGCTCACCGCGGGTTAACTGAGCCTGAGTGGCTGCATCAAGATCAGAGCCGAATGCGGCAAATGCCGCAAGTTCGCGATACTGGGCCAGGTCCAGACGCAAGGTGCCTGCAACCTGCTTCATGGCCTTGACTTGTGCACTGCCGCCAACCCGGGAGACAGACAGACCGACATTGATGGCGGGACGGACGCCAGAGAAGAAAAGGTTTGGTTCAAGATACACCTGACCGTCTGTTATAGAAATAACATTTGTCGGAATAAATGCTGATACGTCACCAGCCTGGGTCTCAATGATCGGCAAAGCAGTCAGGGATCCTGCGCCCAGGGCATCGCTGACTTTAGAGGATCTTTCAAGAAGGCGAGAATGGTTAAAGAAGATGTCACCCGGATAGGCCTCACGTCCCGGCGGACGTCTCAGCAGAAGAGAAAGCTCACGATAGGCAACAGCCTGTTTGGACAGATCATCATAAATGATCAGAGCATGCATGCCGTTATCTCTGAAATACTCGCCCATTGAGCACCCGGCAAAGGGTGCGATGTACTGCATTGGCGCCGGATCAGACGCGCATGCGGCAACTACGGTTGTATAAGACATAGCCCCATGCTTTCTCAAGGCCTCAACGACAAGAGCAACAGTGGACTTTTTTTGACCAACTGCGACATAGATGCAGTGCACATCGGTATCCTTCTGCGCGATAATTGCATCGACGCAGAGCGCGGTCTTGCCAATCTGACGGTCGCCGATAACAAGTTCGCGCTGACCTCTGCCGACTGGAGTCATGGCATCAACAGCCTTTGCACCCGTGTAGCAAGGCTCATGCACGCCCTTACGCGCGATAACACCCGGGGCAAGGACCTCAATCTTAGAGCTCAGCTTGGCGTTAAGCGGTCCCTGTCCGTCGATGGGTTGACCTATACCGTCAACGACCCGGCCTTCCATCTCCGGTCCGACTGGAACCTCAGCGATTTTTCCAGTACGCTTGACAATATCGCCTTCTTTAATCCCCTGAACACTGCCAAGGACGGCGCAACCGACATTATCCTCTTCCAGGTTCAACGCAAGACCCATGACGCCGCCCGGGAACTCAAGAAGTTCCATCGCCATACAGTTCTGGACGCCATAGATACGCGCGATACCGTCACCTACAGAAATAACGGTACCGGTCTCATTAAGGTCAATACTTGTCTCATACTCCCCAATCTGATCTTTGATAATCTGACTGATTTCTTCGGCTTTGATCTGCATCTATTCTCTCCCCTTAATGGAATCTTTTAAACCTGCAAGCTGTGTCCTGATGCTGCCATCCAGTACCAGGTCTCCGACTTTCGCAATAATCCCGCCTATCAAAGATGGATCGACACTGGTCGACAGCTCCACTTTCTTGCCTGTTAATTTTTCAAGCGCAGCCCGAATACTGGCCTGCAATTCATCACTGAGCCCTACCGCTGAAATCACTGTTCCATGGCTGATATTTTTTTCAGTATCAACCAGAATCTGGAATGCCTCTGCAATTTCGGGGAGTATTTCAGCACGTTTTTTCTGCACCAGCAGGTTCAGAAAATTACCCATGATCTTATCCACACCAATGGAGTTTACCAGCCCGACCATAACCTTTTCCCGCACATCGAGCGGGTAAAGAGGATTGGTCAGGGCATCAACTACTCCCCGATGAGAAAAGTAAAGCCCAGCAACTCCCTGAAGAGCTTCATTGTAGGCCTCGTAATTATCATTTTCCTTGCCAACTGCAAAAAGTGCCTTGGCATACCTTCGCGCTAAGATTGTCTGTTTCACTGGACGGCCTCTACTTTGACTAGATAATCTTCAACGATCTTCACCTGATCTGCCGCGGTCAGATTCTTTATAATCAATTCTTCAGCCATCGCTGCAGCCTGATCTGCGATCTCGTTCTTCAGCTTCCTTCTCGCTTCCATAACTTCACGCTGTACAGCCATTTCAGCTTGACGTTGAATATCCGCTGCCGCCTGTTCCGCCTTCTCGATAATCCTCGCCTTCTCAATTGTTGCCTGCGCAACGGCCTTTTCAACAATCGTATCTATGTCTTTTTCAACACTTGCCAGCTTCGCCTCGAACTCCTTGTAGGACTTCTCCGCTTCCGCTTTGCGCGCCTCAAGATCTTCTATCTCTGTCTTGATCTTATTTCTTCTGCTGCTCAATGCCGCCGCAATCGGTTTAGCCCCGAATTTGATAAGAATGATCATCAGGGCAATAAAATTCATGACCCTCAGACCAAAATCCTTTACTTTTGGTGGCGACAGACTGTCGTGATGGGCTTCACCATGCTCACCGGCTGCGTGCTCCTCATGTTTCATCTCATGGGAACTGTCCGCTGCGCCTTTCGCCGCATCTGCTGCAGCGGTTACATGACTTGCATTCGCCCCTTCGGTGCCGGCTGACTCCGGCGTCGCCATAACCGTTCCGCAGGACAATGCAAACCAAAGTGCTGCCGCGACCAGAACCGTGCCTCTGGCTACTCGCTTCACTTCTCTCATCTCTAGAGACTCCTTCGCAGAATTTTACTGGCCATTGCGGTGGCAAATCCATTGAGATTGCCCTGAAGACCTTCAGCCGCGGTACCGATCTGTGACCGGATATCCACCATCATCTTCTCTTTTCCGGCCTCAACCTCGGCCTTTATCGCAGCAAGCTTGGCATTCCCTGCAGATGCAGCTTCAGCCCTTGCAGAATCAAGAGCCGTCTTTGCCTTCCCTGAAGCCTGCGCCATTTTCTTATCAACTTCTTCCTGCCGAAGGCGTGCATTTTCCTGAAATCTGACGACCTCAGCCTGCATCCCTTTCATCTTTTCCGCTCTGTCTCGCAAGATCTGCCGCACAGGTTTGTACAGCACTCCATTCAGTATAAACATCAGAATGATGATGTTTATCATCTGAATCAGCAAAGTAATATCCATTGTAATCATGTTTGCACTCTCCTGATCAACTTAAGTTTATAAACTCATCATTCAGAATCGAATGAGGACTTACTCTATAAATTGCAAACTTGCAAGCATTGACATGAATGGCCATTCACAATGAAAATGAATGGTCATTCACAACGGAAAAATTTTTACTGTAAATAATCGACCATGTCAACTATCTATTTAATAAAATTAAATCGTCCGGGAGACAATAAAAATTATTCAAGGAAGCCAAGCGAGGCTATTTTCCTGACTTCCTTCCGGTCTACCAAATCAACATCCTATAATTTCAGACACATGAATCGGTACCGATCGAATTGCCTCTCCCAGTTTATCTGCCATATTGCCACCAGCCTGCGCCATGTCCGGTCTGCCACCGCCCTTCCCGCCTACAACGGATGCGACCCTCCCGACTAAATCCCCTGCACTGATTTTTCCAGTGAGGTCTTTACTCACAATCGCCAGCAGGGCCACCTTTTCCTTGACAACACCCCCTAGAACCGCAACGCCGGAATCAAGGCGATCCCGCACCTTGTCTCCCACCTCCCTGAGGGTTTTGGCACTGTCGAGTGTGATCTCGGCTGCAATGACTTTGATGCCTGCAACCATGATGGCGCTGTTGAAAAGCTCATCGAGATCCGAACTTGCCAACTGTGTTGAGAGATCGGCAATCTGTTTTTCAAGGGTCTTCTGACTGGTGAGCAGGTTCCGTATTTTCGCCGGAATTTCTTCCGCCGGAACAGTCAGAATGGCTGTGATTTCATTCTCACGCACGCTCATGGCCTGCAGATACTCAAAGGCGGACCGTCCTGTCAAGGCCTCTATCCTCCGCACGCCGGAGGCAATACCGCTTTCCGAGATGATCTTGAAAAGGCCGATGTCGCCCGTGGCCTTCACGTGCGTTCCGCCGCACAGTTCCTTACTGAACCCTCCTAACGATACAACCCGGACCGCATCTCCATACTTTTCTCCGAACAGGGCTGTTGCCCCTTCTTTTAGAGCATCCTCTTTAGGGAGAATCCTGGTTTCAACAGGGATATTCGCCCGGATCTGGGCATTCACCAGCCGCTCAATCCCGACAATCTCTTCGGAGGTAAGAGGAGAAAAATGTGTAAAATCAAAGCGAAGTCGCTGCGGTCCAACGAGGGATCCCGCCTGCTTGATATGATCCCCGAGAATCCTTTTCATCGCAGCCTGCAGCAAATGGGTCGAAGTATGGTTTGCAGCGGTTTCCAAACGCAAGACTTCACTCACTGTAAGGCTTATCCGGGTCCCTGTGGCCAGAGTGCCCCTCTCGACTCTGACCTCATGAAAGATCAGCGCACCCTCGGAAAATGTGGAAAGGACGGAGGCCTGCCCCTCCGGCCATGTCACGATTCCGACATCGCCCATCTGGCCGCCGGACACCGCGTAGAAGGGTGTTTCGGGAGTCAGGATCCTCCCGAGTGTCTGTTCGGACAACACCTCGCATTCATTTCCCTCTTCATCTAAAATCGTATCAACTGCAGTCTGAACGCTTAGTCCCTGATACCCGACAAAGTCCGTCTTCCTGCCCGAGTCAAGCAGTCGTTTTACCCCTTCGCCGCGAAGCCGGATCCCCTCTCCTTTCTGCGATTCACGCGACTGCGCACGCTGTTTCTCCATGGCCAGATTAAAACCGTTTTCGTCAAAACTGATCTTTCTTTCCAGGGAAATATCCCGTACGATATCCACGGGAAATCCATAGGTATCATAAAGCTTGAATATAAAATCGCCGTTTATAACCTTCTCGCCGCTCTTCTGCATCCTGAAGATCTCCTGATCAAGGATCATCAGTCCGTTTTCCAGGGTTTCGCGGAACCGCTCCTCTTCGTTGTCAACGACCTTTTTCAGAAGTCCCCTGGCAGTGCTTAAATGAGGATAGGCATGCTCCATAGAGTCAGCGACGGCAGCGGTGACGGTGTCCATAAATGCCCGGTTAAGGCCGAGATTCTTTCCATACCGGATTGCGCGCCGCATAATGCGCCGCAAGACATAGCCCCTTCCTTCGTTTGAAGGCAATACCCCATCAGCCACAAGAAAGGCTGTCGCCCTGGCATGGTCGGCAATAACCCGCATGGCCACATTGTCATCATGGCTTTTCCCGTAAGGGCGATGCGTCAGTTCTTCGAGGCAGGAGAGGATCGGTCCGAATAAATCCGAGTCGTAATTATTCGATTTTCCCTGCAGGACAGCAGCGACACGTTCCAAACCCATTCCGGTGTCAATGCTTGGACGGGGCAGACGTGTCAAGGTTCCATCCTGGGCGCGGTTGAACTGCATGAAGACCAGGTTCCAAAGCTCGAGAAAGCGGTCGCAATCGCAGCCAAGGGCGCAGTCAGGCCTGCCGCAGCCGGCCTCAACTCCCTGGTCGATATGGATCTCTGAACAGGGGCCGCAGGGTCCCGTGTCGCCCATGGCCCAGAAATTATCCTTTTCCCCCATACGAACGATACGTCCGTCCAGCAAACCATCGACCTTTTCCCAGAGGGCATAGGCTTCGTCATCATCCTCGTAGATAGTGACCCACAGCTTCTCTTTAGGAAGACACAGCTCTTTGGTCAAAAACTCCCACGCATGCGCAATAGCCTTTTCTTTGAAGTAGTCCCCGAAGGAGAAGTTGCCCAGCATCTCGAAAAATGTATGATGCCTGGCCGTATAGCCGACATTTTCCAGATCGTTATGTTTGCCGCCTGCACGGACGCAGCGCTGACTGGTGGTGGCCCGGACATACTCACGGCGGTCCTCCCCCATGAATACGGTCTTGAACTGCACCATCCCGGCGTTGGTGAACAGCAGGGTCGGATCATCGGCCGGCACCAGCGAGGAACTCTCGACGACGGTGTGACCGTTTTTTTGAAAATACTCTAAAAATTTCGCACGTAATTCATTGCCAGTCATGGTTCTATTCTTCATTGAATGATTATTTGGTTATTTTCCGCATAGACGACCGGGGCATTTTCGCGATGCAGACCGCACTATCCCCGTCTATTTGTTCAGATTGACAATAAACGGCAAGATCTCTTTAAACTGAGGCGTCCCCGCCCGCCCCAACAGTTCATATATGATCATTTCGGCAGGACCAATCATCGCTCCCGCCGCACGTAAGGCCGCAAGGGCCAATTCATGATGCTGCACATTCCTGGCCGATGTCCCGTCGGAAACGATCCAGGGGACGATGCCTCTCTCCAGGGCGCCGATCGCTGTCTGATAGACGCAGATATGCGTCTCCACACCGACCATGATCATGGTATTGACCGTCGCCGGAAGCCGGTCAATCAACGCGCGTGTCTCCACATTGTTCAGGGCCCCGAACTCAGTCTTATCAGGCCTCGGTATCCCCTCCATCAAAGCTTCCAGCTCGGGCACATAGGCGCCCAGTCCTTTTTTGTATTGGGTGTTGGCAATAACAGGGATTGAAAGAATCCTGGCACCGGCCAGCATGAACGTGATAACCTTGACAACCTGCTCGGCCTGATGAATATGCGTCATCAGACTCTGCTGAGGATCTATGATATGCAGGCAGCATTCTGCAGGCGTTAAGAGTTTTTTCTTCATACTTCCTCCATGGGCACATTGGGCATCACAAGACCCTCTGTATGTGCAGACATACCCTGAGGTCCTTGATCATCCTTTATCAGTTTTTTTGAGAAGGCGATGAACGCTTCTATCCGATTTTTTCACAATTAACCCTTTTTCCATACTGTATACAAGCGCGAAACCTACTTTTTCTCTTTTTTGCCCTCTGTACCGCCCACAGGACTTCCCTCTTCCGGAGCTGCCTCTTTGCTTCTCCCCGAAATCCGGATGCAAAAAACCTCTTTACATTGAGCCATCAAGTATTACAGTAATTACTAAAATTATTAGACGGAGGTTTTATGAAAGATGAGCAGATTGAAGCTCTGGCCAAAATTCTGAAATCCATGTCCCATCCCATTCGCCTGAAAATCCTCTGTCTTCTGCAGAACAAGGAATTATCTGTCGGCGACCTCAGAAACCAGGTTGAGACGACCAATGCCAACATTTCCCAACACCTGAATATTCTGAGAGCTCAAGGGATTATAGATTTTCGAAAGGACGCAAATTTCATCTTCAACAGAATTTCAGATAAACGGATCCTGGAAATGATATCAAAAATGCAGAAGCTTTTCTGCCCTGATCATAAGGACTAACACAATGGTTATCACAGACTGGGTGCACACTGTTGCAGGCACCTTCATCCTCTTAAGCCTCGCGCTGGGGGTACCCGCAAGCCCGATATTCCACAGCCAATACTGGCTGTATTTTACTGCCTTCGTGGGTCTGAACCTTTTTCAGTACGGTTTCTCCAGGTTTTGCCCGCTGGCCATTATTCTCAAGGCCCTCGGGGTACCGGAAACCAGTCACTGAACGTTCAGGCGACCTTGAAAAATCAGGATCTGCGGGCAGCCTCCATCACACACACCCAGGGCTCCCGAAAAAGATGCGCACCAGCCGGTTTCAGGCAGTGAGCATCCTGGCCCCGCAGGATACCTGCCAGCAGCAGGATCTCTCTGGACAGGACGTTTTCTTTCTGAAACAGACCGTGTAGCCCTCTTTCTCCTGAATCCTGCAAATCAAATCCTCGAGCTTCAGGCCGTCACTGCCAAGACCCGCCTGACGAGCCTTACGCCTCGCAAGCGACAGAAGTTTCGGCCCCTTGAAAAATTTCTCCTTCGCCATAGCCATGAACCTCCTTGAATAATGGGTGATTTTGAATTCTGCAGCACATACATATAAATAATGAAGTCATATCGGAAGTATATGCGTTTCCTCCTGGATCGGATGCACCCCCATCAGGAGCAGACCGTTGCGGCCGTCTATGCACACGTGATCGCCGAATCCAATGGTTTTATTGCCAATCTGACAGTACTGTCCGGTTTCATAGACCTTCAGATGCTTGCAGCCAACGACGCAGGTCTTTTCCAGGCGCACCGCCACAACCGAAGCGTGCGAGGTCTGCCCTCCGCGCGAAGTGATCAATCCATCGGCCATATCTATCACTTTGATATCCTCAGGGACCGTATCCTGCCTGAAGAGAATGAGCTGTGTTTCCGGATCGGATTTGCGCAACTCTTTGATATTGCCCTCGGAAAATACCGCCCTGCCAGCCATGGCAGACCCTGAAACGCCGACCCCCTTGCCGAGAATATTCCGGCTTAGATTTTCTGTCTCAACAAAGACATGCAGATGTTCCTTTTTCTTAATGGTTATCATATCACGGGTCTGCAGCAGATACAGCTGATCCGGTGTCGGTCCCTCGAAGGTGAATTCCATCTCCTGGGGATTCCAGTTCTTTTCGTACACCAGATCCCTGGATATGGAGAGAAGCCGCTCGTAGATGGCAGGGAATCGCCGTTCCAGGGTTTCATCGACGGCCCTGCCGTCCAATTCGGCCTGCTCAACGGAGACCGCAAAACTGGTAACCAGCCCCGAGACAATATCCTCTCCCTGATCCCCATAGGCATAGTCGCCCCAGAGGGCAACGCGAGAGACCTTGCGATAGGGATGCGCGGTAAACAGAACCCCTGCCCCCGCATCGTCAGCACAATTACCGAAAACCATGGCCTGGACAATGACGGCGGTTCCCCAGGCGTCGGACACATCCATGATTTTCCGGTAATCGGAGGCCTTGAAGGTATCCCACGAATCAAGGACCATCTCAATGGCGTTCACCAGTTGCAGCCAGGGATCGTCGGGAATGCCATACCCGCGTTTCCGTATCAGCTTCTGATAGGAAAGAGCCAATTCCTTCATCTGCTCGGGGGAAAATTCCCTTTTGAGATTGACATGATATTTAGCCTTCGCCTTATTCATCAATTCCTGGAAATCTTCACGCTGCATCCCCGAGATCATGGCCCAGGACTGCAAAAACCTGCGATAATTGTCCCATGAGAGATAGGCATTGCCATGCTCCTGGACATACTCTTCGATGAGTTCCTCATTCATGCCGACATTATGAATGGTCGCCATCATCCCGGGCATGGAGATTGCTCCTCCGCTGCGAACCGAAAGGAGAAGGGGCCGGTCCGGGGAGCCATAGACCTTGCCGGTCATCTCCTCAATCTCGGAAAGTGAGGCGCGGATCCGCCGCATGAATTCATCACGGGCCTTGGAAAAATCAAAGACAACCTCCCGGCAGCGGAAGACTTCAGTCGTGATGATAAAGGCAGGGGGAACCGGTTTCCTGTCAGCGGCAAGCACCATCAGGTTGTACCCCTTGTTACCGAGATGAATCAGGTCATTGGTGAAAGGATTGATGTGATGCAGCGAGGACACCGCCTTCTCGGGATTGTAGGTCATAAGCAGGTCAAGCCCTTGCTTGTCAAGAATATCTTTTTGATTTTCAAGGGTTTGAATTATCCTGACAATAAAATTATCCAGGTGCTGCAATCCAAATGTAGAGGAGATCAGATCGCGAAAGAACGATTCAGAAAGACGATGAATAGTATTGGTCATATCGTCACCATCCCATTGCGGCCGGTATTTGGTCACCAGGTCCGCCGGATTGATCTGGGGGATGATGATGGACAGATTATTTTGATGAATGTTGGTGTAGAAGGCGTAGATGATGTCCTTCACCCCTTCCGACAATCCTCGGAAAATATCCAGATACTGCGTATAGGAAAAGCGTCTGACCTTGAGAGAATTGATTAACAGGGACATATAGATATCAAGACGTCTCGAGGTGATCCCATCGATTCTCAGGGCCTGCAGAAAAAGCTTCAGGCATTTTACAATCCGGAAGAAGGTGGCCTGGGTGATAAAGGAGAGATTGACGGTCTCGGGCAGCTTTTCCAGATAGATGTTGGCGAGATTTTCCAGGCGGAAGGTCAGGCTCAGGCTATCAAATTTCCGCTCCCGGTACCTGCCGTAGACGGAAGGGATATCAACCGCGATATGCCTCTTGTAATAGATGTCTTCACGGGCCTGAAAATGCTCTGCGGAAAGGATTATCTCCTTGAGGCCCTCCAGGGTTTTCAACAGGGATTCAAGGCAACCGATAGTGCCGCAGACCTCAAGATCGGCAAGCAGGCTCTCCATTTCAGGGAAGCCTTCCTGCGAGGCCTGAAGCAGTTCCGTGCGCAGTTCCTGAAAGCCCAGATTATATTTCCTGTGGAGCAGTTTAAACATCTGCACCAGCAGCTCAAAACGGCGAAGCTCTTGAGGATCGAGATCTGTTTGAGCATCAAGGAACATTTTCAGGTCGTTACCGTCCCAGTCGAGGATATCCTGCATACTATGAAAATGCAACTGCCCGACAATCCGTTGAGCCAAAGAGCGCTGCGTATCGATAAATTGCCCTTCCACAGCCACCTGGTTGTACACCTCTTCCGGCAGGTAGGGATGCAGAATGGCCTTATCTCCGGTTTTCCAGAAAAGAAAAATGGCCTTGATAAAATCGACGATCAGGTTCGAGCTCTCGACATGACTCTGTTTCCGCAAAAAATGAATAACAACATCCTTGCGTTTAAACATCTCGTCCAACTCTGTCGAAACATCGCGCAATTCACCCTCTGCACCGATTTCATTAAAGAAAACCGGCATAAGCTTTGTGAACTGTTTGGCAAGATTATAGATGGGCTTGATCGGATGGTTCAATAACTCGGTAATATCCCTCTGAAAGAGATCTGTGTCCTTCACACAGGTGCCGGTCAGTTTGAGATTGATGATCAAGGCCGAAAACAGGGTCGAACACCATTTGGGTTCCTGCTCGATAAGCGTCAGCCAGACCCGGATATTGTTCAGATGAGCAGGATTGGTCAACGGCTGCCAGTCCTCATCGACACCTGCGACCTTGGCATATTGAAACCCGAAACGGACCACGCCCCAGAGAAAGGCTTCAACCATTCGGCTGTTGCCCCGGTTGAATACCTCCCCGCCAAGAACCTGGATACACTGAAGAGACGTATGGGGATATTTATTGACATTGGCCTTGAGCAGCTGAAAGGTCATGAGCAGAAACTGTTCAATTTCCTCAAAGCTCTGCTGTCTGATCAACTGAACCAGGCTGCGATTGATCTCCCGTAATGTCTCTTCGTGGATAAGATACAGCCCCTTGGTATCCATGATCTTGAACAGAAAGAGCAGTTTCTGGTTTTCAACGAAGGGACTTCCGGCGCCTTCCTTCTCTTGTCCCTCTTGCGGGTCTGCGGCATCGGTCTCCGCCAATTTTTCGGGTATTTCCTTGTAAAAACGAACGATATCTATATGAGACGGCAGTTCGAGGATGCGGGCAAGCGCTTTTGAAGGATCCGACTCCAGATTGATCCCGATCAGTATCTCCCTGCTCGCAAGCATGGATTCATGGGAAATGGAGGAAAAAAGCTTTCCGGAACGAAAATCATTGCAGAGAATTCCGCATTTCTCAAGAAACCATGGCATGGGGTCATCCTCCATAAGCCAATAGTCATAGTTTTTGAGGAGGATGGTGCGCATCAGATAGGCTATTGGCCGGTAATCGAAAAGGACGGGCTTCGGACTGTTGAAGGCAAGCAGGCGGATTGCGACCTTTTTCATAGGATGCTGTCCCTGCACTATCTGCATCAACGTCGAGGTATCGCTTTTCTCAAAACCGCGAATCTGTGCAAAAATCCCATTCAACGGTTTTTCAAATCGCTGCAGTTCATCCCCCTCAAGGCAGCTTACGGTCTTTTCTATCCAGGCTATTGTTGCTTCAATAATCAAAGACAGGAGGGTGGCATTCTTCTCCGAGTCCTTGATGGCCTCGAAAAAAAGCTGTCCGAACAGATCGACGGCCTGCGGACCATCGGGATGACGGATAAAATAGCCGGTGTTCTTCAAAACAAAACTTCTGAAAACAGGCAAGATCAAGCTCCAGTTCCGAAACGGGTGACAGATTTCATAGAGCAGACTCTCCAGACTCGAATGCAGTCCCTTGTATTTCGTCATCATGTCGAGGAGAAGCGCCAGTTCCGGACGGAGGACCACCTTTTCAGCGGTTTCAATGAGATTTGCCCTCAACGCATCCGACTCGATTATGGCAGGGGATGTAGGTGTTTCCATTTCTTGCATGACCACAGATAATGAAGAGAGATTAGGACAACCCGCAGGAAAAGCGGGAGCGGGAATACATAAAAAAGCCCCGGAAAAACAACCGGGACTTTTCAAGGCCGCACCAGGAATCAGAGAGGCCTGTTTGCATCCATGTGGCAGATCAGATCAAGCATGCGGTTCGAATATCCCCATTCGTTGTCATACCAGCTCATGACCTTCACCGTGGTGCCGATCACCTTGGTTGACTTGGCGTCGATGACGGAAGAATGATTGTCGCCCTGGAAGTCGATGGAGACCAAAGGCAGATCGGTATAGCCAAGATAGCGGTTGGCAGCCTCTTTCAAGGCCTGGTTGACTTCCTCCACGCTTGTCTCCTTCTCGACCTCCATCACGGCATCGACCAGCGAAACATTGGGAGTCGGAACCCGTACCGCCAATCCGTCAAATTTGCCCTTCAGCTCAGGGATAACCAGCGAGACGGCAGCGGCCGCACCGGTTTTGGTCGGAATCATCGACAGGCAGGCGGCACGGGCTCTTCGAAGATCGGAATGCGGAAAATCGAGAAGGCGCTGATCTCCGGTATAGGAATGGATAGTGGTCATCAGCCCGCGTTTAATACCGAAATTATCAAGGATTACCTTGGCCATGGGAGCCAGGCAATTGGTAGTGCAGGAGGCATTCGAAACAATATGATGCAGCGTGGCGTCATATTCATCCTCATTGACGCCCATCACAAAGGTCTTGACGTCACCCTTTGCCGGGGCCGAGATGACAACCTTCCGGGCGCCCGCATCGATATGGCCATGGGCAGACTGGCCGTCAAGAAACAGCCCTGTACACTCCGCTACATACTCAACGCCCAGAGCCCCCCAGGGAATGTCGGCAGGACTTCGATGGCTGGTCACGGTAATATGACGTCCGTCTACCAGAATACCACGGTCATCACTCTTCACCTCTCCCGGATAAAGCCCCATCACGGAATCATACTTCAAGAGATGAGCAAGGGTCGCATTATCCGTCAGATCGTTGATCGCAACGATCTCAACATCTTTGAAAGATGCTTCCTTACAGGCAGCCCGGAAAATATTTCTCCCGATCCGCCCAAAACCATTAATACCAATTTTGATCGTCATACCTTGCCTCCTTGTGTTTTCTTTTTCTTGAAAACGATTGTTATATCGTATCGTGTCTTGACTTCCTGTAGAGTTGCAGATAACGATCCATCACCTTGCTCCATGTGTGATTTTGCTGTATCTGAATCACTGCATCCTTCTGCATCCTGCGTACGCATTCCGGATTCTCATAACATGCCATGGCCCGCAGTATTGCCTTGACCAAATCCTCTCTTGTATCGGTCTCATAGGTAAAACCGGTCTTCCCGTCCAAAACCTTGACCAGGCCTCCGACGTAATGAACGATGGGAATATTGCCAAAGAGTTGCGCTATATAATCTGTCAGGCCACAGGGCTCGTAACGGGATGGAATAAGAAAAAAATCTCCAGCGGCATAGATCTGGTTGGCCATGGCTGGGCTGAAGCCCCGCAAAAAACAGACCCTCCCTGCATTCACCTTCTGTTCCGTCAACGCAATCACCTGGTCTTCTTCCCAGGCTCCGCCGCTCCCGAGTAATGCGATCCGGAAGCCCTCATAATGACGGAGCATATACCGGATGGAACCGATAAGGACATCGACCCCCTTCTGTTGATTCAGCCGGCCGATAAAGGTGAATAAGGGATTTTCCGGGTCAGGGTCGAGGTGTCCGAAACGCCTTACACCATGCAGTGTCTCATCTCCGGAAAGTTTTTGCAAGATTGCTATCTTACAATTTCGCTTCCCCGCAGTTTCATCGCGTGCGCATGGATCATAGCCGGCGGCGATCCCTGCCTGATCCGGCCGGCTGGGATCGAATTCGGCCGGATCAATACCGTTGGTCACCCCCTCCAGAATAATTCCCATTTCCGACAGGCGGTGCCCGAGCCAGCCGGTCAGATGATCGTCTGCTGTTTCCTGCAGTTCACGGGCATAATTTTCACTGACTGTATTCAAGACCGCGTAGCGGCCGGCAGCGAGGAAGGGATCGAATTGCCCCCCAAGGAGATTGTCAAGGATGGACTTTTCCGACAGCCCCGTGATCTCCCGGGCAAAGGGCAGATCCGCCACATCCTGATGATAGCCGATACCGGCATTATGGATGGTGACAACAAGCCCGGTTCCCCGGAAATAATGGCGGAAACCGTCGATCTCCCGAATCATGGCCGGCAGGATGGCTGTGTGACCGTCATGGCAATGAATAATGTCCGGATGTTCGTTCAGAAGCTGCATGAGGGCAAGCGCTCCTTTCTGCAGCAGAACATTCATCGCAAAGTAATCGACATGCCCTGTCCCCTGCTTTTTCCAGGGTTCCGGTCCCTCTTCAGCCAGGGTATAGGTATAGACATCGGCCTTTTCCCTGAAACGTTTGGCCTCCAGAAGATACACATTAATTCTGTTGATCTTCTTAAACCAGACGCCGACCGTCTCCTGGCGCTGCACATCGGCATAATTCATGTTGACCGAAAACTCCAGTTTCACGCCCGGATCAAGAGGATCGTCAAGAAGTGTAAAGCCCTGTTCAACCGCCTGAATCAACCCATATCGCGGCATAACCACGCTCACGGACCGCCCGTTCCAGCGCGCCAGGGTACACCCCAGTTGCTGGACCACATCCTTGACGCCGCCCGCTCCTGCCAGACCGGCATACTCCCGGGTCAGCATCCAGATATTTTTGATGGGTCTCTTGTCTTTCATCATATCCCGGACCGATTTCTTGTTTTGACAGCCATATCGCGAACCAGGAAATCGGCCAGCGTCAGGAGGACCATCGCCTCACAGACCGGGATTATCCGGGGTATTGCTGAAATATCGTGGCGACCGCCCACACGAATAGTCACTTCTTCATTGGCCAGATTGACCGTTTTCTGTTCTTTCGAAATTGAGGGAATGGGTTTTACAGCCACCCTGATCACGATTTCTTCCCCATTGGATATACCGGCAAGAATCCCCCCGGCATTATTCCCCAGGAACCCGTCCGGACCCAGAGGATCATTGTTTTGCGAGCCAAGCATATCGGCTGCGGCAAAGCCTGCCCCGATCTCCACGCCCTTGACCGCGCCGATGGACATCAGCGCGTGGGCCAGGCCCGCGTCGAGTTTGTCGAACACGGGCTCTCCAAGCCCTGCAGGGCAGGTGGCCCGGATCTCCACAATCCCGCCCAGCGTATCTCCCTGGGAACGGACTTCCTGCACCCGCGCTTCCATCTGCTCTGCGGCAAGGGGATCGGGACAGAAAAACCGGTTTTCTCCAATCATGGAAAGGTCACAGGTCCGGATACGAATCCCGCCCAGGGCAAGGGTGTAGGCGCAGACTTCAATGTCATGCCGTTTCAAGAGTTGCCTGGCTATAGCCCCCGCCGCGACGCGTGCCGCCGTTTCCCTGGCAGAGGCCCTTCCGCCTCCGCGATGATCCCTGATCCCGTATTTGGCCAGATAGGTCTTATCCCCATGTCCCGGCCTGAAGATATCCCGGAGTTCGTCGTAGGACTTCGAGTGGGCATCCTTATTAAAGACAACAAGAGAAAGAGGAGTGCCGGTGGTTCTTGGCATCTCCTCACCGGGAGGCGTAAAGATTCCCGACAGGATCTCCACCGCATCAGGTTCCTTGCGCGGACTGGAGGCTCCCCCCTGTCCGGGTCTGCGGCGAGCCATCTCACGGTCAATTTCTTCCCTGTCGATACGAAGTCCCGGAGGACAGCCGTCAATGACTGCCCCGATTGCAGTTCCGTGTGATTCCCCCCAGGTGGTCACCCGGAAGGCCTCGCCAAATGTGTTCCCCGCCATCGCCAATCCTGCCTTACTTGTTAGTCGTCACTATTTTTGCGTATATACACTCAACGGCTTCATCAATACTCATCCGGCCCGTGTCCACGGTACAATCGGCAATTTCCCGGTACAAGGGCTCTCTTTCTTTCAGGATTTCAGAAATTTCTTCGGCAAACCCCTTGCCGGAGAGGGAGGGCCGGTTATCTGCTGTCGAACTGTCCGCGCAGATGCGCCGCAACACAATACCGCTCTCCGCCCTGAGCCATACGATAGTTGCATTCTTCCTCAATTCCTGCCAGAGATCCCGATGCAGTATAGCACCGCCTCCCGTTGCCACAACACCGGCGGCACCCGCCAATTCACCCAGGACCTCTCTTTCGCAACGGCGAAACCCCTCCCAGCCTTCACAGTCGACAATGGCTTTGATGGAACTCCCTTTTTTCAGGCAGATGCGTTGGTCCGTATCGGTGAAGGCACAGCCAAGTTTCAGGGCCAGCCGTTCTCCTACCGAGGTCTTGCCGGTAGCGCGAAAGCCGATAAGAAAAATCAGTCCGTTCATTTCGTTGTATGCATCAATCGAGCCCGGGATACGTTTCTTCTGTCAATCCGGTGGTTGCACAACCACTCAGCAGTGCCTTGTCCGCACCTTGACAGGAAATCGATTTCAGAGAGTAGGCGGGCGGTGGTTTGAGTATGAAAAAAAGGGAGAACTTTAAGCAAGTGTCACTATTCCCTGTTCAATTGTTAATTGTATACGGTAAAATAGGGATGTCAAGACAGGATATTTACCGGTATTCGGAAACAATTTCCTTCTATTCACCCCTGCAGGCCGCACTCTTCCCTCTCCAACGGAGAAATCCTGCACGACATCCCGAAGTGATGCTTTTTCTCTAACCTGCAGGGAAACTCAGGTGAGCGTATGAAGTTCAAGGACTATTATGAGATACTCGGCTGCAAGAAAGACGCCAGCCAGGACGATATTAAAAAGGCCTATCGCCGTCTCGCCCGCAAGTTCCATCCCGATGTCAACAAGAACCCCGAAGCCGAAGAACGTTTCAAGGAGATAGGAGAGGCCAACGAAGTCCTCAGCGATCCCGAAAAGCGGAAGGCCTATGATCGGTTTGGCAGCAACTGGAAGTCCGGCCAGGATTTTGAACCTCCCCCTGACTGGAATGCGGGTTTCGATTTCCATCGGACCCGGCAGAGTTCTGCCGGAACCGGCGATTTCAGCGATTTTTTCGAATCGCTTTTTGGCGGGCGCGGGTTTCAGGCAGATCCTGATTCATGGGGCGGCAACCGGAGCTTTATGGCCAGAGGCCAGGACATCCATGCCAAAATCGAGATCAGCCTTGAGGACAGCTATGCAGGCAGCAGCCGCACCATCACCCTGAACAAAACCGTTCAGGAGCAGAACGGACGTATCGTCGTCCGCCCCTCTTCCCTCAACGTCACCCTCCCCAAGGGGATCATCGAGGGGCAGCAGATCCGGCTGGAAGGCCAGGGCTCACCGGGAATGAACGGCCCCAATGGCGATCTCTTCCTTGAAATCGCATTCACCAGGCATCCGCTGTTCACGGTGCAGAAAAGGGATATCCTGCTGCCTCTCCCTGTGTCCCCCTGGGAGGCGGCGCTGGGGGCGGTTATCAAGGTGCCGACCTTGGGAGGCTCCGTCGATCTGAAAATCCCGGCGAACTCCCAAAACGGCAAGCGGCTGCGATTGAAAGGCCGGGGTCTGTCATCCAGGAGCCAGAGCGGCGACCAGTACGTCGCCCTCGTCATCATGACTCCGCCTGCGACCACGCAAAGACAGAAAGAATTTTACGAACAGATGGCCGCACTGTTCTCTTTTAATCCCCGAAGCTGACAAGGAGACGGCTCATGGCAGAGCACTTTACCTACACCATATTCGACGAATCGACCCGAATCTCTCTCACCGAAGTCTGCAGATTCTGCCGGGTGGATCATCAGCGCATTGAGGAGATGATCCAGGAAGGGGTCCTGACACCTGCCGGGTCAGCACCTCAGGAATGGCGTTTCAGCGCTCAAGAGGTGAAACGCATACAGGTCACAATCAGGCTTCAGCGGGATCTGGGGGTCAATCTTCCGGGCGCCGCACTGGCGCTTGATCTGCTGGACGAGCTTGAGCATCTGCGGAATCTTGCAAAAAATCTGGACATTGCAGGGTAGTTCCTGTAGAAAATGAACGTTTCTCCGGGACACGGGTTCATTTTCGACACCAACACCTTTGCAGAGGGAAATTTCTCTGCATCCGTGGACCCTTGAAATTCAACTATTCCTCATTATCATTGCCTTATGACTATAAAAATCCAACCAGACCAGATATGCTTCGGCCTCTCCAGCGAGCTTGACAAACAATCGTTCTCCTGCTTTCTGCAGCTTGCCGGTAAACCTGAATTCGCCGATGTCCTCTCCGAGAGGCTTTCCTCTCAGGAGATCGACTCCTGTGTCAACCTCATCATGGATCTGCTGAGACGCCACCTCTCCGAAGATGAGTACCACCGGTTGTTTCTGGGCGATTCCGCTCCGCACCAGCATTGAGCATTGAGAGTGGAGAACCTATGAACAATCGACTCTATGACCTGCGCCGGTACATCGACCTGTTGCGCCGGGAGAATCAGCTTCTCGTCATAGACGAAGAGGTCGATCCCTACCTGGAGATTGCAGAAATCCATCGACGGGTGATTGCACGGCAAGGCCCTGCGCTCCTGTTCACCAAGGTCAAAGGTTCCGCCTTTCCTGTTGTCACGAATCTCTTCGGCACCAACAGGCGTCTTGAACTGGCCTTTGGCGATAGGCCTCAGCGATTTGTCCGCAATCTGGTCCGCCTTGCAGAATCTATCATGCCCCTCTCCATGGCCACGATATGGGGGAACCGTAATTTTTTCCTTGAAGGCCTGAAAATTGGCCTGAAGACCCGTGCCACCGGTCCGATTCTCGATGTCTGCCAGGCTCCGCCCAAATTGAGCAGCCTGCCCCTGCTGACCTCCTGGAAAAGCGATGCCGGCCCTTTCGTGACCCTGCCTCTGGTTTATACCGAACATCCGGACGGAAAAGGGCATAATCTCGGCATGTACAGGATTCAGCAACATGACGACGCAACCACGGGCATCCACTGGCAGATCCACAAAGGAGGCGGCTATCATTATTTCGCCGCCGAACAGCAGAATAAGGCCCTGCCGCTGACTCTCTATATAGGAGGCCCTCCGGCTCTGATGCTGTCGGCCATTGCGCCGCTTCCCGAGGATATCCCCGAACTCATTCTGACCTCGCTTCTTCTCGGCGACAAACTGGACATGACCGCCGACCCCAGGGGCGGGCACAATCTGGTGGCCCATGCCGAATTTGCCATCAAAGGCGAGGTTCCTCCTCACATGCGCAGGCCGGAAGGCCCCTTCGGCGATCATTACGGGTATAATTCCCTGCAGCACGACTACCCTGTCTTCAGGATCAGCCACATCTATCACCGCAAGGACGCCATCTATCCCGCCACTGTGGTCGGCAGACCCCGGCAGGAGGACTTTTTTATCGGCGACTTCCTGCAGGATCTCCTTTCGCCGCTTTTCCCGCTGGTGATGAAGGGGGTCAAAGCGCTGAAGACCTATGGAGAGACAGGGTTTCACTGCCTTGCGGCGGCCCGCGTTGCCGATCGCTATCCCAGGGAGGCCTTTGCCTGCGGTCTGAGAATTCTCGGCGAGGGGCAACTCTCCCTGACCAAGTTTCTCATTGCCACCGATGGTGACGTGGATATCGCTGATTTCGGCAGGCTGTGGCCTCACGTCCTCGAACGGGTGCAGTGGGACCGCGATCTCTTTGTCTTTGCCAATGTCTCTCAGGATACCCTTGATTACACGGGACCATCTGTCAACCAGGGATCCAAGGCCATGATCATAGGCCTTGGCAAGGAAAAGGTGCGGGAACTCCCGCGATCCTTTACAGGAGATCTTCCCCAGGGCGTCAGCAAGCCTGCCGTCTTTCTTCCGGGAACCCTGGTTCTGCAGGGATCGGCGTATGATGGTGATCCTGAGTTGGCCGGACGTATCGCCTGCTCGGATTCTCTGGCCGCATGGCCGGTTATTATTCTTGTCGATAATGCAGAAGAGGCCACCTGTTCCATGCAGGAATTCCTCTGGACCCTTTTTACCCGGTTCGAACCTGCAGCCGATATGCATGCACGGGGAACAAAGGTGGAGCGTTTCCATGTGGGACTTATCCCGCCAATCGTCTTTGACTGCCGAATGAAACCCTGGTACACCGACGTTCTCGAAGTTGACCGGCAGACCAAGGAAAAGGTTGATACCCTCTCCAGCAAAATTATCCCTGCACAATGGCGATAAACGTCCCTCTGCGACTGCAGAAATATATCGCCCAATGCGGGTTGGCCTCCCGCCGCAGGGCAGAAGAGATGATCAGGGAAGGACGGGTCGCTGTCGATGGCAAAACAATCACAGACATGGGTTTCTGCATCACCAGTGACACACAGTCCGTGACCCTGGATGGGAAGGCGGCATGCATTCAAGACAGGGTTGTGACCCTCCTCCTGAATAAGCCGAAAGGCTATGTTACGACCCTTTCCGATCCGCAGGGGCGGCCCATAGTCACCTCCCTGCTGCACAACATCGCGGCGCGGGTTTTTCCGGTTGGACGGTTAGATCTGGATACAGAGGGTGCGCTTATCCTGACCAGTGACGGCGAACTTGCCGAAAGCATTCAGCATCCACGTTATGAAGTGAAGAAGACCTACGAGGCAGTTGTCAGCGGGCGCCCCACTCGCAAGGCACTCCAGCAACTTGAAAGAGGACTCATAATTGAGGGGAAAAAAACCTACCCGGCATCGATCGGGGATATCAAAGACCTGAACCATGCGGCCCGCATCACCATTACCATCCATGAGGGACGGAAGAGACAGGTAAAAAAAATGTTTGCAGCCATTGGGAATCCTGTGCTTTCCCTGAAAAGAACCGCTTACGGTCAGTTGTTTTTAGGTGACCTCCCCCTTGGGGCCTACAGGATTCTAACCACCAATGATGTTAAAAAAATATTTTTATAGAAATTTCTTTACAAAAGGAAAATTAGCTGATTAAATCTAGACAGTTATAAGAATCGATAGTGACCTGGGCAATTAATTTTATTATGTTGTTGATATTTAACGGTATTTACCATCTTGCAATCTTCATAAAGACAGGAATATCTTTTATTTATCTTCTTGATCAGGTCATACCCTCACCATAAACAGCGACAATGTACCCACGGTGGAATAATTTATCTTCCGGAAACAGGAGTAAAGTATGAATAAATCAGAACTCATTGAAGCACTGGCGCAAGACATCAGCATACCTCATCGCGAAGCTGCTGCTATTACAAACACTGTCATCGAAACCATGACAGAGGCGCTTGCAAAAGGTGAAAGCATCGAGATCCGGGGGTTTGGCAGTTTCGTCATTAAAAAATATGATTCTTATGAAGGGCGCAATCCTAAAACAGGCAAGAAAATTAAAGTAAAACCCAAGAAATTGCCTTTCTTCAAAGTTGGCAAGGACCTGCGGGAACAGGTCAACACCAACAGGTCAAAAAAATAAGGCCCGCTCACCCTCCTGGCTGGACCGGAATGACCAGCCTGGGCGAAACAGGAAAGTTCGTCATTTCAGCATGGCATGGCCAGCATCAAAACGAGACGTTCATAGAAAGAGAGAGACGTTGGAGCCTGACCCCTCCAACGTCTAGAATAAAGATTTCACAGCGGGTCATACCGTCTCCGTACCTGATTCGATTCCCCCGATAAGATCATAAATTTGCGAGTCGTCAATACGGACAAAGACAATATCGCCAGGGTTTGCCTGACCTTCGTTTATATACACACAGCCATCGACATCAGGCGCCTGAAACCGTGTCCTGCCCTCCAGAAGCAGATCTGTTTCCCCGCTGAGTCCTTCAACAAGCACCGGTTCGAGCCTGCCTCTATATTTTTTTAATATTTCCTTTGAAATTTCAGACTGTACGGTCAGGATACGATCAACCCTGGCGTTCTTCACCTCATCCGTACACTGATCCGGGAAAAATTCTGACGGACACCCTTCTTCATTCGAATAGGCGAAAACCCCGACATGATCGATTTTCACCTCCCTGAGAAAGCCTTCAAGGAGCGCGATGTCGTTTTCGGTCTCGCCTGGAAAACCTAACAGGAATGTTGTCCGCAACGCAATGTCGGGAAGAATCGTCCGGATCCTTTCAATCAATCTGTACAGATCGTCACCTGTGTATCGGCGATTCATCCTCTTCAGTACGGAATCGCTGACATGCTGAAAGGGGATGTCGAGATACGGCACAATCCTCGAATTCTTTGCCATCAATTCAAGAAGCGCATCGGAGATTCCTGTGGGATAGAGATACATCAGGCGAATCCAGGGAATTTCTGTGTGTGCGAGGAGGCCTGCAAGGAGTTCCTCCAAACCGTTCACCGCCCCGACCTCATTGCCGAAGGCCGTCAAATCCTGGGCAATCAGTGTCAGTTCCCGCACCCCAAACTGGTCCAAAGAAATACTTTCCTGAACGAGGTCCGGGATCGAACGGCTTCGCAATTCTCCCCTGATGGACGGAATTTTGCAATATGCGCAACGATTGTTGCATCCTTCGGTGATTTTCAACAAAGACCTGAAAGAGGGTGCAGCAAGCAGACGGGGCGTGGTGGAATCCATCAAAAAGCGAGAGGGAAGATGAATCGACCGCCCGATTTTCCCGGCCAAACAATCCTCTATCAGCCTGGCGATTGCAGGAACGCCCTCTGTTCCCACGAAAAGATCGACCTCAGGCAACTCATCCATCAGTTTTTCCTGATATCGTTGGACAAGACATCCGGTGACGACCAGCAATTTAGGCGGGTACTCTTGTTTTACCCTGACCAGTTCAAAGATCTCATCAATAGCTTCCTCCACAGCTGGCTGAATAAAGCCGCAGGTATTCACCAGCAGGACGTCACTTTCTTCGATCACATCCTCAACCACCCATCCATCCTGCTGTAAAAAGCCGAGCATGACTTCGGAATCAACAAAGTTTTTCGGACATCCAAGACTTATCAGATGGATCTTTTTCATGCTATTTCACAAAAGGGAGTTCGTTAATAAAAAGATCGATAAGCATCCGGCTTTTGGCCTTAAATTCCTTGCGGGAAAATCCGGGGTTCCAGGTCGATCCCCAGACTTCATCGGAGACAAGAAGAAGGGCTGCAAAATCAATTTTTCGAAATGAGGCAGCACTGCAGAGAGCAGAAAATTCCATGTCAACGGCAGTAACCCAATCATGCTCATGCAGCCTTTGCAGGGCGCTCCTCTTTTCCCGATACGGAGCATCAGTGGACCAGACGCACCCTTCCTGCCAGCCAAGTGCATTTCGTGCCAAAAACTCCTGTAAATTCCGAATCAGAGGCAGCGAGGGAGCAGGCTGGACGCCGGAAACATAATAGGATGAAGTCCCTTCACCGCTTACAGCCCTCGCCGGAAGGAGAAGATCACCAATCCCCAGTCCCCTGTGAAGAGAGCCGCACCAGCCAAAAAGAATGATTTTCCTGGCCCCAAGCGCTATCAACTTCTCCATGGTCATGACAGCCATCGGGGCGCCGATGGCCGGGCCGGCTACAAAATAGCCCTTTTCCACAACCACTGCGAGATCTGCATGGTACAGAGGCCGATTCTCTCCACCAGCCGTCACCGCCGCCTCAAGACCATAGCGGGCCTCAGAGGGATTGACAAGCAGAAGGCCGGTTTCGGGGACCGGACTTTCCTTTTTGAACCGTGTGGGATGGATGACAATATCTTCATCGATGTCCATAAATCTCTCTGCCTCTACACTATCATCCTCGTGCTTTCGGGGCTCTCGTATAAATAAAAAAAGGCTGCAGATTCCTCTGCAGCCTTTCAATAATCCTTTTAAAAAAGGAAAATTACTTTCACCCTCTCCTTACATCACTGCCTTTGAGATAGGGTTTGCATACAAAAGGATCAGAGAAATGACCAGACCATAAATAGCGATGGACTCTGCAAGGGCCATACCGAGAATCATGAAGACCATCAATTTCGGCTGAACTTCTGGGTTACGGGCAAGACCTGTGGTGGCACCCTGGCCAACCAAACCGATACCGATACCAGCACCGAGACCAGCCAGACCGATTGAAAGCGCGGCACCTACACAGATCAAGGCTACTTGTAAATTACCTTCCATTTTTTTCTCCTTAATAATTAATGTATTTTGATATTGGCCTTCTTCCTTGACAGGAAAAACGTATGTATAACCTGATACAATTCTCTCACGTGCAGACAACGGTTTTTCATTTAATCAATGTGCATGTTCCTGAGCCTGAGCGCAATAGACTACTGCCAGCAGGACAAATACCATCGCCTGGACCAGAGAAACCAGAACACCCAGAATCATAATGGGCAGCGGCGCAAAAAAGGCACCCGCCAGCATGAACAGAATGCCCAGAAGCGTCTCCTTGGCCATGATGTTTCCGAAAAGACGGATGGAGAGAGAAAGCAGCCGGGCCACATTGGAAATTAACTCAATTGGAAGCATCAAAGGAATCAGCCACCACATCGGACCGATGAAATGTTTGTAGTAGTTGAATCCGTGAGCACGAAAGCCGATCACATGATGAGTAACCCAGACAATGATGGTCAGCGCAAGAGTAGTATTGAGATTGGAGGTCGGAGACATGAAACCTGGAATAAGCCCAATCAAATTTCCGACTGCAATATACAAAGCAAAGGTTGTCAGCATGGGGAAAAGGGCATCTGCCATTTCTCTTCCCATATTCTCGGTGAAGAACTGATCAAGACCGCCGATAAGAATTTCCCAGAAATTCTGACCACCACCCGGCACCATTTCCAGATTACCAAGGGTCATTTTGGAAACGACAAACAGAAATACCATGACCAGCCAGGTATAGGTCATATATGGCGCGCACAGTTGCTCGACCAATCCGTTCCCGACAAAACCATGCGGCACCGGAAGTCCCAGCTTTTCCAGAATAATCGATATAAAAAGTATCGGATGTTCCATAACCCCTTTTACCTCCTCCCCCTGAATAGATAGTGTCGGACCACGCCCAATGCCGTGATTGTGACAGTAAACACTACTGTTGACAGCCCCAGAATCAAACCGAAGATATTGTCTCTATCGATCTTCTTGCTCCACATCAGGAACCCGAGAACAATGCCTATGATGAAAATTCGAAACCAGAACTTAATTATAAATCCAAATCTCTTCTTTTTGATTTCCTTCTTGTCGCTCTCCTGCCCCTGTACCGGGGCCAAGGATTCCATAAAACCAACGATATCCTTATGCGCAACCATAAAGCTGACGACAGAAATAATGCCTCCAGCCAAAACCGCCCACGCAAACGACCAGGACCAAACTGCCCAGGATACGACAGTCAAGATCAATAAATATATCCAACTCAAAACCTGCAACTTGCGCAGGGACATCGCATCATCAACCACGCAATCCTCTATCGTCTTTTCCGTTGTTTTTGTCTTTAACACGCCAGAGGATTTGAAGCAACGTCTTAAAGCCGGCAGCAATTCCGAAAGCAAGACCTATAAAGGTAAACCAGGGGGCTGTACGACCGTTGAACACTTTCTGATCGAGAAGAATCCCCCCTCCAAGCCCCACGAAGATACACGCAACAAAGGTAAAGCCGACATGTCCGTAATTTGCCAGCAGGTGGATCATCTCATTCTTCAGCTCAGACATCATCACCACCGTTTCTTTTTACGGACACGACCAAATATTAATAGGCTTTTTGGTAGCATGCCCATTATCCAAAGTCAACGAATTTTTTATATTTCCACCAGTTTTTTGAATGACCATTCAGTCATTTTCACCATCCTTTCAAGATCATCTGCGGTGTGAGCAGCTGAAATAAAAGCAACTTCGAACTGGGAGGGTGCAAGGTAGATGCCTCGGCTCAGCATCTGACGGTAATGACGTGCGTAACGATCCGTGTCCGACGTCATTGCCGATGCAAAATCAGTTACCGGCTCATGCGTAAAGAACGAGGTAAGCAATGATCCGGCCCTGTTCACCTGAACATCCAGACCGGCTTTCCTGGCGACATCCTGCAGCCGGCTGGCGAGCCATGCGGATTTCTCGTTGAGGTCACGATAAAAATCTTTTTTCTGCAACAACCTGATAGCAGCGACCCCGGCTGCCATGGCCAGAGGATTTCCCGACAGGGTTCCCGCCTGATAGACTGGGCCTTCCGGTGCGATACAATCCATGATCTCCGCCTTCCCGCCATAGGCGCCCACCGGCAATCCGCCGCCGATGATCTTCCCCAGGCAGGTCAGATCAGGTACAATACCGAAAACCTCCTGGGCACCGCCATATGCCAGCCTGAATCCGGTGATAACCTCGTCAAAAATGAGGATGATTCCCAGCTCTTTGGTCAAGGCCCTCAGTTTTTCCAGGAACCCTGCGGCAGGAGGTACGCATCCCATATTCCCTGCCACCGGCTCAACTATAACACAGGCAATCTCAAGAGACGCATCTCGCAATGTTTTCTCAAGTATTTCCGTATCATTATATGGAATTGAAACCGTATTCCTGACAATATCGTCCGGAACACCGGGACTCCCCGGTATCCCCAGCGTAATCACGCCGGATCCTGCCTTGACAAGAAAGGAATCGGCATGTCCATGATAGCACCCGTCAAATTTCACAACGATCTTTCTGCCTGTATATCCCCGGGCAAGACGGACAGCACTCATGGTGGCCTCCGTGCCCGAATTGACAAACCTCACCCTTTCAACTGAGGGGACAGCTTCCACAACCAGTGACGCCAATTCAATCTCGGAAGGCGTCGGCGCCCCGAAACTGGTGCCGTCGCAGGCTGCCCTGCATATCTCATCAACAATTGCCGGATGAGCGTGGCCAAGGATCATAGGCCCCCACGAGCCGACAAAGTCAAGAAATTCATTCCCGTCGACGTCAAAGAGGGATACGCCCTTCGCCCTCTGGATAAAAAGGGGGTCGCACCCCACGGACCGGCAGGCTCTGACAGGACTGTTCACTCCACCAGGAATCAGTTTCCTGGCCTTTTGAAACATCATTGCAGACAACTTGTTTTCCATGCAATCTCCTTGATCAAGGCGAGATATTTACGATTTTTTCCGAACAAACAGTACAGGAAATGGCCAGAGGCACGGGCCATTTCAGAATTATTCCCGGACAGAACTGTGTCACCTTGAATTGTGTATGGTGTGGGTAAGAGACTATAGCATGCGCGGTAAAAAACTGTCAAACAAGTTTGCACCTTTGGCCTTTCTAGAGCCATTGACAGGATACGAGTCATACGCAAAGTATCCAGGAAGACCTCTGCACACGGCCACGTGTCGCCTCTCCGCAGCACATTTTACTTGTCTTGTAAATATTCAGAAGGTAAACTGGGGACGAAATTGCGGAATTTCCCCTGCAGTCCCCGACCGGACAACTATTTGGTCAGTTACAATTCACATAGATTAACCTTTATCGGTTAAGGAGACTCATAATGGCAAACGACAAGGTAAAACACATAAGTGACGCTGAGTTTACACTCGCAATCAGCTCCGCCCAACCATCTCTGGTCGACTTCTGGGCTCCCTGGTGCGGACCATGCAAGGCAATTGGTCCGGTTGTTGAGGAACTGGCCGATGAATTTGACGGGAAAGTCAGTATCTATAAAATGAACGTCGATGAAAATCCTGTTACGCCCGGCAAGTTCGGTATCCGGGCTATCCCGACCCTTATCCTCTTTAAAGGGGGCGAAGTGATTGATCAGGTCACTGGAGCAGTCGGTAAAGCCCAACTGGTTAGTCTTGTAAAAAAAGCCCTGTAATGAAACGCGGCCTTTCCGGCGTTGCATCTGTCTCCGCGCTTTCCAGGTAGAGGGATTTGGCGGAGACAGCCCTGGTATGTCAGGGAGATTTTGGCTTTTTGTTAATGAAAAGTTCTGTGCAGCATTTCAGAAAGATCATGAATATGGCGTTTGGCACGCAGAAACGCGAAAGAGCAGGAAAACGCATATTTTCCTATATACCTGAAATCATTCCGGACAGCCCGAGCTGCTTCCGTCACCCTTGGTCGGACCATGCGATTACTCACGAGAAAGCCCTGCCTTACGCACCAGCAACGCCCGTCATTTTTCATCCATATATTTTGCGCGATCCTGCTTCTTGTCAGCTTGACAGGTTGTGCTTCAATAAAGGATCTCTTTGATTTTTCATCAAAAAAAGCAGAAGTTCATCTTCCTCCCGAAACCTTGATTGCCAAGGGCCTTGATGACTTTAATGTTGGCAGGTATGATACGGCAGAACAGTATTTTACTGAAATTCTCGACCGTCATCCATTCAGTCCCCAAGCCATTCTCGCCGAATTGAAAGCAGCGGATTGCAAATATTATATGGGCAAAAATTATGAGGCCCTGGTGCTCTACAAACAGTTTGAGGAGCGGCATCCGACGAATGAAATTATGCCCTACGTCATGTACCAGAAGGCAATGTGCAACTATAACCGCATAGATACCGTAGATCGTGATCCGGAGGGGGCCATCCAGGCAATTCAAGACTTTAACCAATTATTACGTGCATTTCCTTCATCTCCATACACAGATGAAGCCAAAGCGCGCACCAAGGCTGCCAATGAATTTCTGGTCAATCATGAATACTTCATCGTGGAATTTTATCTGAGAACAGAAAAATACAAAGAGGCTGAGTCGAGGCTTAAATACATTATTGCCATGTATCCCGAGGCAAAGATCATCCCAAGAGCAAAAGATCTTCTCGAAAAGCTAGAAGCGGGGAAACCGCCACACTCAGGCTTTGCCGAATGGTTTTCAGAGCTGTCCCTCCCGAGTTGGAGAAATTTCATAGACAGAGCCGATCTGCCGCCTTCAAAGAAAAAATAGGCGAGGAAACACATTCAAAAACAATAATGCGAGAAGGCAAGGTGCAAGTTCAAGTGTGACTTCTCGCATTGATCTCACTCATTTAAGCGTCTTCTCCTAAGATACGTCGAGGGACGCAGACGCTATTACGGATTTTCAAATTCGGGCTTTATACCACCGCTTCCTCCGTCAAAACCCAATTCTGACCAAGCGAGACCTCCATAGCCCTGACCGGACAAATGGTCACGCACTGGCTACAGCCTGTACATTTGTCTGCATCGAAAATAACTGCCATATCCGGACGATGAAGGGAAAGCGCCCCGGAGGGACAGATGCCCGTACAGGCACCGCACTGAAAACACTTTTCGTCGTCACGCCGAATGCCGGCGGCAAGGCGTTCGACCCGCACCCCGAATCCCTGTAAATATTCCAGTCCTGCCTTGACATTATTCTTGCTTCCTTTCAGACCGAGGATCATCATCCCCTCCCGATGCGGCAGGATATCCGCTTTCAGGATATTGGACTCGATGTCAAACTGCTTCACCAGTTGATAAATAAAGGGCTGTTCACTGGTATCTTTTGGAAATCGTAAAATATAAATTCGTGAATACATACCTGTTCCTTCTTTTCGTAAAACGTAAATATCATTAACGCTGCAAGACAATCTCTTGTTCCGCTTCCCCCTCCAACCCTCTCAGACCCTCTTCCAGAAGAGACAACAGCTCAGGCAAAGGCCTGTCGGTATCCAAGGTCAAGAGTTGTTTTTCTGGAAGTTCGAGAGGCATTTCAAACCGCTTTTTCTGTTCCAGATAAATCTCCCAGCGCCCATCGGAAACAGCCTGGGGGTTTTTCAACCGCAAAGCCATACGTTTCTTCATAACAGCTTCAGGGCACTGGCAGAGGATAAAAACCAGGCGATGCGCAGCGCCCAAGGTCCTGCAGAGCCGCTCTCTTTCACTGGACCGTTGATACGAGCCGTCCAGAACAACGCACTGGTATCTCTCCTGAGCAAGATCGTCCTGAGCCCGGGAAAGCAGGGCGTCATAGGTTCGACTGGTAAAGGCACTGCTGTAGATCCCGGCATCAACGGCAGCAAGTTCCTTCTTATGCGACGAAATCCCGGCCAGTTCCTTTCGGACAATATCAGAGTTATAATACGCGCATTTCCATTTTTTTGCAAATGCAGAGGCCAGATGACTTTTGCCGGTTGCAATCATGCCAAAAAATATCAACAGGGATTTCTTCTTTGACATCTTATCCTTCCTGTATTGCGGCATACCTGTCCGCCAGTTGAAAATACCGAGCCGACTGATTCAGGCTCGAGTCTACCGTCTCGCGATCCACAGCCGGATCGTTCGCGGTGAAAAGTCCTATTTTCCCACGAACATATGCCCGATAACATTTATAAAAATTCAGCATTTTCAAAAGCCCCTTATCTCCGGATTCTGCAATAAAACGGGCAACGAAATAGGACGAGAGATCAGACAAGCCATGAAAATCCAGATCCATTGCCAGAAAGGCAATATCGGCCGCCACATCTGAATACCGGAAGCGATCATTGAACTCGATGCAATCAAAAATGCGCACCGTCCCGTTCAGGCAGATATTCGCTGAATAAAGGTCACCATGACAATCGCGTATCCGTCCTGCCGCTACCCTGTCATCAAAAAGCTGCCTTTCAGCCAGCACCGTGCAGGCATATGCCTTTATCCGCTCGAAGACAGGGCGGCTCAAACCACCCTTGCCGACAAAACCCTCGGTCTGCTCAAAATTTTCCAGGACGTTTATCGCAACTGAAGCGGAACGTCCGAACTCCTGAATCGTCTCTCCGGTTTCCGCATTATCATAAAACGGGATCAGGGCAGCTACGACAGCGTCAAGATCCTTTTTAGACAAGCCCTCCGCTTGAATGACTCTGGACATCATCCGTTCCTCGGGCATGCGTGCCATCTGAATACCGTACTCCACAACCTCACCGGGTCCGTTCAGAGCATACTCACCATTGGAAACATTGATGGAAACAAGGCCAAGATATATCTCCGGACACAACCTGCGGTTTAAAACCAGTTCCCGTTCACAGCAATATTTTCTTTTTTCCAGACTTGAGAAGTCCAGAAAACCGAAATTCACGGGTTTTTTCCATTTATAGACATACCCTCCCGCTAGAATGACAGAGGAAATATGGGTCTGAATAAGACTTATCTCTCCGACCTCATGCGGATAACTACTGGCTTTCAACAAATACCGCACATAGGGCGGAAGGTTTTCCTGAAACATTTCATGCTCCTGATAATCGTAGTTCATAAGACTGCTCCGGTCCCGTTATTGACCGGATACTAACAGAATCCTTGGCATCCGTAAACCATATCACATTTACGTTCTCCGTTTTGAATACGCGTACGAAACCGTACTCCCGGCGTATCGGCGCAGGCTTTCTTTTGCTGCACTTTCACAGACAAAAAGTGCGGATTCAGCTATTAATTTCCTGCATAACCTTGCAAGATTCTGGTATTGCGTTATAATCGCGAGGCTATCAGCATCGGTTTATTCTGCAATGGGGCACAATCGATATTTCCAGAAGTCTCCAAGGACATTCATGAACACATCACTTAAACTTAAACTTGCTTTAGTAATTTTTCTTATTTTCAGTTCCGTGCTCACAATCATTCCATCGTTTTATTCTGCAACTCCTCCCTGGTGGAAGAAATATATGGCACCGGGCGGTCTGCACCTGGGTCTTGATCTCCAGGGCGGCATGCATCTGGTCTTAAAGGTCAACCTTGACAAGGCCGCTCAAAATTCCCTTGAGCTCGCAGCAAATGATCTGAAAGAACGTTTAGCTGAACAGTCCATCAGTATCGTCCAGACCAAATCAGAAAAACCCGACACATTGATATTCAGCCTGCCCAATGCCAGCGCCATTGACAAGGTCAATTCCATTATCAAGGATGACCCTGACCTCAAGGCCCAGGTTGAGGCAAAAGAAGGGAGTTTCCCGCGTATTTTCCTTAGCCTTTCAAATTCAAAAATTGATTATATTAATTCGAACGCCGTCAATCAATCCTTAGAGATTTTACGCAACAGAATCGATCAGTTCGGCGTTGCCGAGCCGATCATTATCCGTCAGGGAAATGACGAGATCGTTATTCAGCTTCCCGGCATCAATGACCCCAAACGGGCCTTGAAACTGCTTGGCGATACCGCCCAACTTGAGTTTAAAATGGTAGCCGATGCCGATGGGGTCAATCTTCCCGAACTGATAAAAAACGCCATCAATTCCGGGAAATGGCATGAAGGCGAGGACACTAGAAAGCTGAACAGGGCCTTGGAAAATCTGTTGCCCAAAGATACCTCGGTCTATTTTGAAAAGGACGTTGACAAGGTTACAAAAGTTGAGACCAGCCGTCCTCTTCTCCTGCAGAACAAGGTTCTGATGACGGGCGATATGATCAAGGACGCCCAGGTCCGGATCGGCGGGACCTTTAACGAACCCTATGTCAGCATTGAATTTACCAGCAGAGGGTCTAGGATTTTCGGCTCTCTCACGGAAAAGAGTGTCGGGAAAAGGATGGCTATCGTTCTTGACGATATCGTCCGCTCCGCTCCGGTCATCCGGGAAAAGATATTGGGCGGATCGGCCCAGATCAGCGGAAGCTTCACCCATGAAGAGGCAACCGACCTGGCCATTGTCCTGAGAGTCGGAGCCCTTCCCGCTCCTGTCGATATCATCCAGAACCTGACTGTAGGCGCAAGTCTTGGGCAGGATTCAATCCAAAAGGGTCTCTTATCCGGCATACTCGGATCAATCCTGGTAGTCGGTTTTATGCTTATCTACTACCGTCTGTCAGGCGTCATTGCAAATAGTGCCATGGTCCTTAACATTCTCTTTCTTTTCACTGGCCTTGCTATCCTCAGTGCAACGCTTACCATGCCCGGTATTGCGGGTATCGTCCTTTCCATCGGCATGGCGGTAGACTCCAACGTTCTCATTTTTGAGAGGATGCGGGATGAACATACCTTAGGGAAATCCATTAAATCCAGTATCGACGGCGGATTCAGCAAAGCCTTTTTGACGATTATCGATGCCCATGTGACCACCCTGATCACAGCCCTGGCTCTCTTCCTGTTCGGGACTGGTCCGGTTAAAGGCTTTGCGGTCACCCTCTCTTTGGGTATTATCTTCAACCTTTTCACATCGATATACTATTCTCACTGGATATTTGACACACTGAATTCGTACAAGGCCATAAAAAAAATCAGATTCATGCACTTCATCAAGAAGCCCAATATTGATTACATGAAGCTGAGGAAAATAGCCTTCGCTTTTTCAGGCATCCTCGTGGCGCTGGGCTTCGTAGCCCTTGTCGAAATCATTCTTGGCAACGCCAACATGGGCGTCGATTTTTCCGGGGGCTCGCTCCTCCAATATAAGACCAACCAGGACTTCTCGATGGAACAGGTCCGTAATGCCTTTGACAAGAGCCACCTGGAAGGCATTGACCTGCAGAAGGTTGAAAATGAACATCGCCTGATGGTCAAGATTAAAAAATCGTCAAAAATCATTACGTCTAACCTCAGCGAACAGATCTCCACTGTTCTTACGACCAACCTTCCCGACCAGAAATTTTCCCTGGAGAGCCAATCCGAAATCGGTTCCTCGGTAAGCGCAGTTCTCAGAAACAAGGCAATCCTGGCCATTGCCCTGTCCATGGCCGGGGTTATCATCTATCTGGGTTTCCGTTTCAACCTCAGTTTCGGCATAGGCGCTGCCATTGCAACCTTCCATGATGTCTTTGCCGTTCTGGGAATATGCTGGCTTCTCCATATGGAAATGACCTTGCTGATTGTGACAGCCCTTCTCACTCTGGCAGGCTATTCGCTGAACGATACCGTGGTAATTTTTGACCGTATTCGTGAAAATATAAATAAATCCGAAGATTCATCCCTTTTCACGGTGATTAATGACAGTGTCAACCAGGTGTTCACACGATCCATTGTAACCTCTTTTACGGCATTTCTGAGCGTTCTCGCCCTTTACCTTTTTGGAGGTTCGGTTATTCACGAGTTCTCCTTTGCCCTGCTTATGGGTATTGTCATCGGAACGTATTCCTCAATCTTTGTTGCCAGTCCGGTTCTGACCCTTTGGGAAAAGAAATAACAACACAGACGAAGAGCACATCTGGAATTGCGTATGGAAGAACTGCTGCTGCCGAATACTGTAACACGGATAGAAACGGACGAGGTCTTTGCCTTTCGCTGCCATGCCGGTATCGACTGCTTCACCCATTGCTGCAGGCAGTTGGAGCTGGCACTGACCCCGTATGACGTGCTCCGTTTAAAAAAATCTACCGCTCTCACGTCGTCAGACTTTCTTGATCGATATGTGCTTATCGAGAAGGAAGATTGCGACATCTTTCCCCGCCTCTATCTGACGATGGTGGATGACGGCCAGGAAAGTTGCGTCTTTGTTGCACCGCACGGATGTACCGTCTACGCAGATCGTCCCGGCGCCTGTCGGGCCTATCCTACGGGAAGAGCGAAATCACCCGCAAAGGAAGAACTTTTTGTCCTGCTGCGAGAGGCTCACTGCCAGGGATTTGGTCAACTGCAGCAGCAAACTCCCAGACAATACTGCCGGGAGCAAGGGCTCTGTGCCTATAACCGGTTTAATGACGCTGTCGGCACGATTCTCCAGCATAAAAAGATCAGGCAGGGAATGGTCCTTTCACAACAGCAGATTGAAATGTATGTGCTTTCTTTATACGACCTTGATTCATTCCGAAAAAAAATTCTCACGGATCAATTGCCCCATACGGCCCTTGATGCTGACCGACGGCATGCGCTGCAGGAAGATGAAGCTCTGCTTCTTTTTGCTGTAGATTGGCTAAAGGCAGCTCTTTTCGGCCAGTGAGAGTAACCTTCACACCCCTTTTCTTATACAAATGCTACAACTTATCATTTTCGATTGCGATGGTGTGATGTTTGACTCACGAACAGCCAATCGTGTGTATTACAATCAGCTTCTGGCCCATTTTGGCAGACCGGAGATGGATGAAGAGGAAGTTGCCTACGTCCACATGCATAACGCCAAAAACTCTGTCGAGCATATCTTCCGCCGATTCTCCGATCAGGATATGGATACGGTAGCCAGCTATTGCAAGAGTCTTGATTATTCCCCTTTTTTCCGTTTCATGCAGATGGAAAAAGATCTGATCGAATTTCTTGAGTATGCCAAAACACGGTATCATCTGGCAATTTCAACCAACCGGACCACAACCCTGCAGTCACTCCTCAAAAAATTCAACCTGCTGCAGTATTTCGGCAAGATTATGACTGCAGAAAACTCACCCAAACCAAAGCCTGCCCCTGACGCGCTGTACGAAATTTTGAAACATTTCAACTGTCAGGTTGATGAGGCAATCTATATCGGGGATTCAATCATCGACAGACAACACACAAAGGCAGCGGGGATACGCCTTATTGCCTTTAAAAACCCGGACCTCCCCGCTGAATTCCATGTTTCCAGCTTTATGCAGATCTGCGCCCTGCCTCCCTTCAGACAGTAAAGGAATCCGTGTGCAGGGAAGAGGTATCAGGAGTGCGAGCCTTCAGCCTCGTTTTCCTCATCCACTCGTTTTACACCTTCCATCAAGAGCATCATAAAATCACCTATCTCAGCTGCCTTCATCTCCTGAGGCGTCAACCCGACGGTAAAACTATAGACCCCCTCCTTCTCAGCCAGTATGGAAAAAATCGCATCCTGGTTGCGCATGCCGGCATAGGTGGCGTTGATGATACACCCCTCACGAAAGGAAACCCTGGCGGTCCCCATGGACAGCTCAAGAACGAGAGACCCCGTCTTTTGATGCATATGAAAAATTTGAAACAGCTCAGCAGGAGCCATTTCTTTGATTCTCCCATGCATGCAGGCATCAAATTCACGTGTTCGTACCGTATTGGCCATGGCGAGCCTTTCGGCCAACAGACGGGCCATATAAAGCTGCACAGGGGCAGCGGCAGCCATCAGCCTGCCGAAATCATCACCACTGATGGATGCAACCCGGACCGGCCTCGTAGCCCGTACAGAGGACCGTGCGATCTTATTGCCGAAATAGCTCATCTCACCGCAAACCTCGCCTTCCCGCAGGCTTGTAATCTTTAAATTCTCATCCTCGACGCTCACCTCGCCTGAGAGTATGATAAAGAGATGCTCATTGATTGCACCCTTTTTAATAATATAAGAACCGGCGGGAACAACCTGGACAGTTAAACAGTGAATGAACTTCCCCACCTGCTCCGCGGGAAATGCCTTTACCAGCGATGAGGCCGATATTTTGGAAAGAAGAAGTTTCTGGGCTGCATCAAGAGAGGTTTCCGGTAAGGAATCATGCTCCTCATCCTCGATGCGGGCAAACTTGATGAGACCGGTGCACCCGCTGCAGGTATAGATCCGGGATTGTGCTCCCCCTTCGGCGCTCTCTTCGTCCATCAACTGAAAAAGCAACTGCGTCATCTCCCGGACAAGAATCAAACAGCTCTCCCTATCTCTCGGGAATGTTAATGCTTTTTCAGTAAGAACGAATGATTCATCACGGTTATAGAGAGGGCAGTTACTGTCTTCAATTATTCTAAATATAGCCTTAAACGATCCCATACTCAGCAGAAAAACCTATAAGATGTAAAGGATTCAGGGAAAGCATTCCATTCTCCGGAACATATTCTAAAAAAGAATATACTACTTGTAAGAGTGATAGCGAGAATTTTATAGAAATAAAAATTGTTCCCCAATGAAACCACCTCAAAGATTATCGCCATTTCTATTCCGCACTTTTATTTTTTTGTTTTTTTAAAATAATTCTGCTATCTTTTATGTATTTTAAAAACACGGTCTTCATGGGTAAAATTCTTCTTTGCTTCACTCAATTCATCCAGTGACTTCTTATGGGCATTGCAAACAAACAGCTTGAGGCCATCTTTAAGGAAATCAGCGAAACCTTCAAATCAAATCCTTCTGTTTCAGTCAACCCTGGAGAAGGCTCACCGCCCGACAGATACGAAGTCACATATGCAATCGTAGGGGTGCATCAAGATAAAAACAAAGAGATCCGTGAGGTAAAGCAACATACCATTGCTATAACCATCCCCTTTGGATTTCCTCATTTCCCCCCCAACTGCAAACCGATTTCTCCAATTTTTCATCCTGATTTTGACCAGGCGGCTATCTGTATCGGCGATTTCTGGGATAAAGACAGCACAATCACCGACCTGATTATCCATATCGGCCATATGATTTCCGGAGAGATCTTTTCCACGGACAATGCCTTTAATGAGGAGGCTGTCCTCTGGTACAAACAGCATAAGGACAGATTACCCTTTGAGGTTCTGGATTTTTCATCAACAACCGTATCACCTGCAGCCACTGGCAAGCACGATGCACTTGCTGCTTTGGACACTCTTGAAATAGATACCATCGAGGAGTCTGATTTTAAATCGGATTTCGATGATTTCGCGCATGAAACTCCACCCGTTCTCCCGGAACAGACGGACCAGGAAAGGGGAATAGATCTGGATCTTTTCAGGCTCATGGTTAAGCAAAAGCGTTATTGCGCCCTGCAGAAACAGCTTGACGCCCTGAATCCGGAAAACAATATCCAGTCATTAGACGGATTCCGTGATACCGCCAAAACTGAAATGGCAAGGGCGGAGCAGCTTTTTCAACAAGGTCTGGATTATGAGCAACAGGGGCAACCAGAGAGGGCTTTAGAAAAATTCAAAGCCCTGACCGCAATCGTCTCTGACTTTGCCGAAATTGAAGAAAATATTAAACGCGCCGAAGAGGCCATCAAAATTCTCTACGACTTCAACAAGGATCCCAGCGCCAGCCATGAGTCGGAAAATTATTTGGAAAAGCCTGCCGCTGCAGGAAAAGAAACGAGGAAAAAAGATTTACCTACTTTCTTTAATGAAAAACCCAGGAAACGCATTCCTGTCCTTTCCCTGGTCATTACAGGAGCATGTATTTTTCTTATTGGCCTGGTGATTTTCAGCTACTCGTCCAGCACGAGCGAATTCAAGCATGCCGCTCAGCTCTATGTTGACTGCCAGGCCCAGATAGAGCAGGAAAATTTTATTGCTGCAGATCAGAAATGCAACGAGGCGCTGTCGGTACTTAAAGAAATCCAGTTCTTTAATGGCAGCGAGAAGGTTGCGATGGCCAAAAGCATTCAGGAAACGTTGGATTCGCAAAGAATGCAACAGGGGCTTACAGGCAAGGTGTTAAGAAATGGCCAATATGTCCCAAAAAGTGATGATGATGCACTGGCAAGCTTCAACAAATTGAGCGAGGAAGGCGATACCTTCCTCATAAATTCTGACTGGCAAGAGGCCAAGGACCGTTATCAACAGGCCCTATACGTCCTTTCAAAAGCCGGCACTATCGACAAAGCCTCTGCTGAAAAAATCAACGGACTCAAAAAAAATCTCACGTTTGCTCAAGTGAATATATCAATGGAAGCAGGCGTTAAACTTAAGGAATCAGGTAGTTATGAAAAGGCTTTGGATACCCTCGAGAAAGCGCGGGAAAATTCAAAGTTACTGGATGAACAGAAGAGGGCTTTAACGGAGCAATCAATAGAATCGCTCTTACAAATTGTCCGGTTTCTGAACGCAAAAAAAAGTGCGGATAGTTTTTTTGCTGCCGGTAAATGGCAAAATGCTGCAGAGCAGTACCACAAAGCCCTCGATATGACGCATGATATTCAAAATCCTCCAGCCGCTGAATTAGCGGATCTCAACGAAAATATCTCCAAGGCAGATCTTTTTGCCGCAATTCAGGAAGGAAAGGAAGCTTTTGACAATGCAAAGTGGGACGAGGCAATAGGCAAATACGAATCTGCCATTGCACTCCTCAACGAGAACAGTAAATCTTTGAAGCAGGTCAGTTCTGAAGAGAATCGTCAGAAAATTTCCCGTATTATGCTGCAGGCTTCCATTATCAGAGATAAGCAGGAGGTGGCAAGAAACCTTAAAGACGGCAAATATAAAATGGCCATCGACAGACTCATTACAATCATTGACACGGTAACAAAGAGCCCCTTCAACAGGGAAGATGAGTTTAAGCAAGTCATCAAAGAATCACAGCTTTCCATCACTGAGGCACGGCAGAATCAAACTGTGTCCGAGTGCACCTCCTATCTGATTGAAAATTACAAGGACCTCTTTTTGAAGAATTTTGCGTCGACAAGAACTGATTCCCTGAGTGACCCAAAGGCGACCTTTATAAAAAAACTCGACGAACGGTTGCTGTTCAAGATTGAATGTACGGAAAACGGGCAAGGCAAACCATTACGGCTTATTATGAATTATCTCTATGACCCCGCCAGCAGGCAGTGGAAATTCTATACCGACTTAAAATAGTCTGATGCAGGTTACGGCAGGCCAAACTGAGAGAACCGGAGAGCATCGTACGAAAGAACGGGCTCCACGCACCCAGAATCATGGCACCGTTGAAAATGAAGGCCCCTCCGCGCAAGGGAGGAGGGGCCTGGATGGTTATTGATCAGTGTTTGTGATGATGATGCTCGTCATGATGATGACCGTCATGATGATGATGGCCGCATTCCCCTCCCTGCACCGGTCCTCCCGCCTCTCGCAAAGCCATTTCTAGCAATTCGTTTACTTTGATCATCGCCTTTATTGCATCGTCGACGTAATCGGCGACTTTCCCCTGTCCCTCTTCGCGGGCAATTGCCGCCCATTTACGACAGTCTTCGCCATGACCAAGGTTATGTTCAATCCAGTGAGGCAAGAGTACCCGCAACTTCTCAGTCTGATTCATTTTCATCCCCTTCAGAAATGTTATTGTCTTTGCAGAAAAACCTTCCCTGTTAAAAAATCTATATGATGGATGGCCATACCGTCCAGTTCTGTCGGTCCTTCAAAGAGAGTGCGTATCCTCACTCCTCTCTCAAGTACATCCAGCCGGGTGATATTTTCCATTATGACCTCTGACTTACCTTCGTGCTCTACCACAGCGCTCATCTGACACATTGCATCTGCTCCTTGTCAATAAAATCTACACGAGAAAGCGAAACTCCCCTTTGCCCAGAAGATCATGCAAGTGGAGGATCCCAACCATTTTCCGTTCCGTATCTATGATAGGCAAGACTGTTATTTCATGACGTTGCATAATGCTCAAGGCATCAGCCGCCAGAATTGTCTCGTCAATGCTAATTGGATCCGGCGTCATCATGTCCTTTGCTTTGAGTGGATGGAATGCAAGATCACCCGCGATGTACCGGCGAATATCCCCATCGGTAACTATACCACTCACATGCCGGTCATCATCGATGATGATGACTGCGCCGATATTTTTTTCATTCAAAATCTGAATAGCTTTAAGCGCTGTCTCATCCCTGTGAATAGCTGGAATCCTCTCTTTTGTCAGCATCACTTCACTGACCTTAACCTTCAACCGCTGACCAAGACTCCCGCCAGGATGATTCTCCCTGAAATCGGATGCTTGGAATTGTTTCCTATTCTGAAGAACGACTGAAAGCGCATCGCCCATGGCAAGAGTTGCCGTTGTACTGGCTGTTGGCGCAAGCCCCAACGGGCATGCCTCTCTGGGCACGCCAATGTCCAGCACGGCATCGGAGACTTTGGCCAGAGTCGAATCCAGCCCTCCGGTCATTGCAATAATCGCAGTGACCCTCTTCTTTAAATTGGCAAGCAGGGAATTCAACTCAATTGTTTCACCGGAATACGAGATAGCCACGACCACATCAGAGGGCATCACCATGCCGAGATCGCCATGCATGGCCTCCACAGGGTGAAGGAAAAAGGATGGTGTTCCCGTACTGTTCAATGTTGCCGAAATTTTCTGCCCGATAATCCCAGATTTTCCAATACCTGTTATCACCACTCTGCTCGGACAGGCAAGAATGAGTTCCACAGCCTTAATAAATTCCCCGCCGATACGTTGACGAACAGCAGCAAGCCCCTGCTCCTCGATAAGAAAAACTTTTTGTGCATCCTGAATTGACATGTAGTGACTCTTTAATTTTTCATATTTCCTCCATTCTCAGCCATGGCAGAAAGAAGGAGAGCAATTGGATATGGCCTTCCAGCAGGAATATGCTGGAATTAAGGACTATTCGCGGCAAAATCACGACTCCCGCTAATCACGTACAGAGTACGATATTTCCGGCGCATACGAAAAGTAATCACCTGACTCGACTTTATCAAGTTGAGAAATCCCCTCTGTCTGATATGCCCCAGACTATTCTAGAATTTTAATATACTCTTCATTCCCTCAATCGAGTTCAAACTATTTTTATAATAAAAAGGATTTCACTTGACTCTTCCGGGACTTGAAGGTCATGATGTTTCGCTAAATTGTTAATAAATTGTTGCATGATTCATGATCATAACTAAAATACTGCGACACATCTTTTAAAATATAAGGGAGAGAGTACATGTCGAATTATCTTTTTACGTCGGAGTCCGTTTCTGAAGGACATCCTGACAAGGTTGCCGATCAGATTTCAGACGCTATCCTGGATGCCATATTGACACAGGATAAGCATGCACGTGTTGCCTGTGAAACCATGGTTACCACCGGAATGGCGATTATTGCAGGTGAGATTACCACCAGCGCCTGGGTGGATCTCCCTGAGGTCGTTCGTCATACTATCCGGGATATTGGTTATAATTCCTCCGATATGGGTTTTGACTGGCAATCTTGCGCTGTCATTTCATCAATAGATAAGCAATCCTCTGATATTGCCCAAGGCGTTAATGAAGGCTCAGGGCTGGATCTTGACCAAGGCGCTGGAGATCAGGGTCTGATGTTCGGGTACGCCTGCGATGAGACGGATGTCCTTATGCCCCTGCCCATCACGCTTGCCCATCGCTTGACTAAACAGCAATCCGAGGTGCGAAAATCTCTTCGCCTGCCGTGGCTGCGGCCCGATGCTAAAAGCCAGGTTACCATAGAGTATGAGAACAATCGGCCAAAACGTATCGAAGCGGTGGTTTTATCGACCCAGCATAATCCTGATATCGGCTATAACGAGCTCAAAGAGGCAGTTATGGAGGAAATTATCAAGCCGATTCTTCCTGTTTCCATGCTGGACGCGCAGACTAAATTTTTCATAAACCCTACCGGCCGGTTTGTTATCGGCGGGCCTGTCGGGGACTGCGGCGTCACGGGGCGAAAAATCATCGTGGACACCTATGGAGGCAAAGGGTCCCATGGCGGCGGGGCATTTTCCGGCAAGGATCCGTCCAAGGTTGACAGGTCCTCATCCTATATGGGCCGCTACGTCGCCAAAAATATTATCGCCGCAGGCATTGCAACAGAAGTTGAAGTGCAGGTAGCTTATGCCATAGGTATTTCAAAACCCGTTTCCATCAATGTAAACAGTTTTGGGACAGGCCAGATACCTGATATGCAGATTAAGGATCTCATCTCTTCTTTTTTTGATCTCAGGCCAAAGGCAATCATTCAACATCTGGATCTTCTTCGCCCCATCTATAAGGCAACCGCCTCTTATGGTCATTTCGGCAGAAGACACGAGAACTTCACCTGGGAAAATACTGATAAGTCCTTAGAGCTCAGAGCTGCAGCTGGATTATCCTGACACCCTACATCCGGCAACAAACCGGCTTTTAAAAAATACTGAAGGATATATTATGACGAAAACGGACAGTGATTATAAGGTAGCCGACATCAGCCTGGCATCATGGGGCAGAAAGGAAATCGCCATCGCCGAAACAGAAATGCCGGGATTGATGTCCATCCGCGGTGAATACAGAAAAACCAAGCCCTTGCAGGGGGCCCGCATCGCCGGCTGTCTTCACATGACAATTCAGACGGCGGTTTTAATGGAAACATTGGTTGATCTTGGTGCCGAGGTACGCTGGTCTTCGTGCAACATCTTCTCAACCCAGGATCATGCCGCAGCCGCAATGGCTGCAGCAGGCATACCGACATTCGCCTGGAAAGGGGAAAATGAAGAAGAATTCTGGTGGTGTATAGACCAGACCATTTTTGGACCGGATGGTTGGCGGCCCAATATGATTCTGGATGACGGCGGTGACCTCACCCTGGTGATGCATGAAAAGTACAAAACCGAATTGTCTTCCATTAAGGGTATCAGCGAAGAAACAACAACGGGGGTTCACAGACTGAACGAAATGGCCAAATCGGGAAAACTGAAGTGCCCTGCCTTTAACGTGAACGACTCTGTGACAAAATCAAAGTTCGACAACCTGTACGGATGCCGTGAATCCCTTATCGATGGCATAAAACGGGCAACTGATGTAATGATCGCCGGAAAAAATGCAGTTGTTGTTGGATATGGGGATGTGGGAAAAGGGTGCGCTCAAGCCCTCAGAGGAATGGGGGCTACTGTTTATATTACTGAAATTGATCCTATATGCGCCCTGCAGGCAGCCATGGAAGGCTACAGGGTGGTTTCCATGGATACAGTGGCAGCCATCGGTAATATCTTTGTTACCTGCACTGGCAATCTCAACGTGATAACCAGGGCCCACATGGAACTGATGCCGGATCAGGCCATCGTCTGCAATATAGGCCATTTTGACTCTGAAATAGATATCGCAGGCATCAGAGAACTGCCTTGGGAAAACATTAAACCGCAGGTTGACCATGTGATCTTCCCCGACGGGAAGAGGCTCATCGTTCTCGCTGAGGGGAGATTGGTCAATCTGGGCTGTGCTACTGGCCATCCCAGTTTTGTCATGAGCAATTCTTTCACCAATCAGGTTCTTGCCCAGATTGAACTTTGGACAAATCCCGGCAAATACGAAAATAAGGTCTATTTTCTGCCTAAAAAACTTGACGAGATGGTCGCACGTCTGCATCTCACGAAAATCGGAGCCCATTTAACGGAGTTAACGGATAAGCAGGCTGCGTATATCGGGGTGGACAAGGAAGGACCCTACAAACCGGAATACTATCGCTATTAACAGCAGCGTGCCTCAGCAAAACCGGCTGGATTGCAGCATTTCTCCCCCTCCGGCCGGTTTAATTGCTATTTTAAAGCTGCCTCCCCATTTCGAACCGTATCCGCGAGGTTGATGTCACCTGAGAGAATCTGGTGGGTTTTTCCATCTTCACCCTGTACCATCAGCCGGCCGTCCTTGTCCGGCCCCTCGGAACGCCCCACGATAATCTCACCTGATGTTGAGACCCATTGTAACAATCGTCCATACAGCATGTCCCTTTTTCGCCATTCTTTCAAGATTGCTCCAAAGCCTTTTAATTCAAATACTGCAATCTGCTCAAGAAGACTCGACCGTACCCGGTGTAAGACAGTTTGTATATCGAGATTCGAGCCGGTCAGGATGCGCAAAGATGTCACTTTATCGTGCAGTTCCTGAGGAAAGTCTGCAAATTCTGAATTGATGTTAATCCCAATGCCCACTATCGCAAACCGGTCTGTGGAGCCATCGATCAAGGGAGATGACTCTGTCAGGATGCCACAGCATTTTTTCCCAGCGGAATAGACATCATTCGGCCACTTCAACTGCATTTCAAGGCCGGAGACTTCTTCCAAGGCTAGGGCCACGGCAAGGCCTGCCGTCAAGGTAATCTTCGGATAATCCTCAACAGATAGATCCGGTCTGACAATTATGGAGCAATAGAGACCTTTACCCGGCGGTGACACCCACACTTTTCCAAGGCGTCCCCGACCGTTGGATTGGGACTCGGCCATAACGACAGTACCTTGAGCTTCACCCTGCAGGGCAAGTTCATAGGCAACCTTATTCGTGGATCCTGTGGATTTCAGAACATGAATGCCGATCATAATACCTCATACTTCAAGGAACTCACAAAGAGCAAAAAAAAAGTGCAGAGAGAACAACTCTGCACTTTCAAACCTACGAGCAACAAGGCGATACCAGAAATCCTAGTTAATGCCTTCAGCTCCCTCTTCATTCTTAATACGACTTTTTAATGCGTACATGGTGGTAGAACCGGAAGACCAGAACATCAATTTTCCTTCTTTTACCAAATCATTAGCTACGTTCTTCACGACACGGGGCTTTGAATCAGGATCACACTCATAAAAATCTTTTATATACAGCTGTGGTTTTGGAGATTTTTCTGCTTTCTCCAAAATAGCAAGTTTGAGATCTTCAACGCTTAAGGCCATAACAAATCTCCCTTTTAATTTGTGAGAAGAAAGCATCAAGTAACCCGGCTGCCCCAGAATTGGAGCAACCGGGAAATATCACTTTAATTACTTAATATGGCTTGTGTACTTAAATTGAACAGAAGTACGCCATGTATCATATGCAAGGCGATAGTCGTCGATGCTCTTCTCAGTAAACGGTATATCACATTTTTCGAAGAAACGCTCCCACCCGATACGCTCTGCCCATTCACCAACGCGCTCATACTTCTTGGCATCAGCGGCATAGGCCACAAGTATCTTTTTGATGGCCTGAACGACTTCAGGCCAGCGTGGGGTGTTATTTGGCAAAAACGGAATAACCAGTTTGGAGAATTTCGGAGCGCTGATACGGTTTGAAACCTTACCACCAACCAGGATTGCAATACCGTCACCATCCGGATCAGCCAGTGGCATTGCCGGACACATGGTGTAACAGTTACCGCAGAACATACACCGCTCATTGTTAACCTTTACAGTCTTAATCTCTTTTCCATCAATTTCAACCTTGGCGGGTTTTACTGCTCCAAGAGGACAGGAAGCAATGGCCAAGGGTAACTCGCAGACACCGGAAATACGACTGTGGTCGATCATCGGGGGCTTGCGGTGAATACCAAGGATAGCGATGTCAGATGCATGCACGGCACCGCACATATTCAGACAGCAGGCAAGGGCGATACGGCACTGGGCCGGAAGAGTCATGGAGGTAAAATAATCGAACAACTCATCCATGACGGCCTTGACAACACCGGAGGCATCGGTAGCTGGTGTATGGCAGTGTACCCAACCCTGTGTATGAACGATGTTGGTAACACCTGCACCAGTTCCGCCAACCGGGAACCTATTGCCGCGGCTCTTCAAATCATCAAGCAGAGGCTGAACTTTTGCCTTTGAATCAACCATGAACTCGATGTTATTCCTGGTTGTGAAACGCAGGAAACCATCGCAATGCTTATCTGCGATATCACAGATCTCACGGATAAATTCAATCGACATCAACCGTAACCCGCCGCAACGGACCGTGTACACCTCTGCACCGGTCTCAGATTTATGCATCAGAACACCGGGCTGGGTGATCTCATGCCACATCCATTTTCCCTTATTTTCTTTGATGACCGCAGGGAAAAACTGCTCATAATGCGGTGGACCGAGATCAGATACCCTTCCTTCCATCGGTTTTTCTGGATTATAACCCATGACAAAATCTCCTTATATCATTCGAAATAGTAAGTCACATATGCCCGGCATCAAGCGGCATGTTTTTTCCGGAATTCGACAACATCACGTTCAAAACCACCGGGGACCTCTTCATCCTGCCAGAAGACATACGGATTGGAACGAGGCTCCTTGACATGCTGCGGAATGGCTTCAATGCCCATAACCTTAATGAAGGTAGGCAGACCAATACGCTGCATGGTCTCACCGACACGCTCACGGTTCTTACCGACTTCCATCCACCAGTCCCACACACCCTCGATGAAATTCACCAGGTCTTCGAACTCATCGTCCTTGGAGACCTTCATGAACGGAACGATCAGGGTTGCAAACTGAGCGCCATCAAGAATCGGGGCCTTAGCGCCGACACAGATAGAGGCGCCAGTGTCAACGCCGGGGCGAAGGGCGCGCGGCATGACATTGATGCAGTGCATGCAGCGGGTGCACTCCTTGTCATCGATCTTCAGGGTATCGCCTTCCATCCACATGCAACCTGTAGGACAGAGACCAATAACCTCTTTCTGGATGCTGAATTTCCCCCAGTCCTTTCCACTGTGGGCTCCACCATTTGCAGGATAATTTCCCGCGATATACTCTTTAACGGCAGCCTGGTCGATACGGATATTATCCCGCCAGGTGCCGATAACGGCAATATCGGAGCGTGCAATCGCTGCTACGCAGTCGTTGGCACAACCGGAGAACTTAAATTTAAACTTATAGGGGAAGGCAGGACGATGAATTTCGTCCTGGTACTTCTGAGTCAGGAAATAACAGCATTCTTCTGTATCGTAACAAGACCATTCGCAACGGGACTGGCCAATACAGTTGGCAGGAGTACGGAGGTTGGAGCCGGAGCCGCCAAGATCCTGTCCCATATCATGGGTCAGATCCCAGAAAAAGGGCTCGAGGTTCTCGGTACGGGTGCCGAGCAGGATGATATCACCGGTTGACCCGTGGAAGTTGGTCATACCTGATCCGTATTTTTCCCACAATTTCATCAGATCACGAAGATTCTTGGTGGAATAATACTTGGATGAAGGCTGGGCAACACGGACAGTGTGGAAATGCTCAACGCCCGGGAATCGAGCAGGAACATCCGAATACCGTCCGACGATACCGCCGCCGTATCCGAAAACACCAACGATACCACCGTGCTTCCAGTGAGTTATCTTGTCCTTGTAGGACAATTCAAGCTGACCAAGAATGTCCCAGCACTCAGGTTTGGTTTCTGCCTGATGCTTCATGTCGGTAACGAAGCTTGGCCACGGGCCACTCTCCAATTGATCCAACAAGGGCGTTTCATGCTTTGCCATGATTTCCTCCTTTGAATTACTATTTAAACTTCAACCCTTACCTAACAAATATACTTATCACAAAATTCCGTCTCTACGCAAAAGGCCGGACATGATAGAAAATCAGGCCAAACGACAAGAGAGTTATGTACAAGCTGCAGCTATGCTACCGGCAACTTTACAATATCCAACCGGATCGAAAAAAAAACCGCAGAATCACTGTGATTCGATTCATGTCAGTTCCTTTCAAGATCCCCATACGCACAGCTGTGATCCAGTTCACAAATGAATAACCATTCAGCGCGTGAGAATATCCGTGAACATCTTATTTGTCAACAAAAAACGGAATATGGCTTATGCACATAAAGTGCCCTTCCAACCTGTTTTCTTTGATGCTTTTACAGCAGATTCACCTCTCTGAGAATTGCCGCCTCAAGAGAGTCTGGTTCTGCTGTTTTCTCTTTGATTTGTTTTAAAAATCTTCCGGCAAGAACCTTGCCCAGCTGCACCCCTTCCTGATCAAATGAATTTATATTCCAGAGAAATCCCTGAAAGACAATTTTTGCCTCATAGAGCGCCAGAAGCGCCCCCATGCTGGCTGGCGTCAGACGATCCCCCAGAATTACAGAATTCGGCCGATTTCCCGGAAAGGATCGATTCGGATTTGGGCTTTTCTGCCCTGCTGCCATGGCCACCGACTGAGCAAGGAGGTTGGCAACCAGCTTTTGCTGGGACAGGGTTCCTTCAATTTCCAGGTCTTCGTCATACTGGCTTCTGCGAAAGCCGATAAATTCAACCGGGACCAATTCCGTCCCCTGGTGGAGGAGCTGGTAGAAGGCATGCTGGCCATTGGTACCCGGTTCACCCCAGAGTACAGGCCCGGTTTTGCACGAGACCGGCTGACCATTTCTCGTTATGGATTTACCGTTGCTCTCCATGTCACACTGCTGAAGATGAGCTGGAAACCTGTTCAGGGCCTGGCTGTAGGGCAGTACGGCAAGCGTTGATGATTCCAAAAAATTGTGGTTCCAGACCCCAATCATCGCCAGCAACAGCGGCATATTCCCCAGCAACCGGGGATTTTCCGCCACGCTGTCCATGGTGGCTGCGCCGCGAAGGAATTCCAGCGCTTGATCAAAACCCAGGTAAAACCCCAGCATCACCATCCCCACCATGGATGTACTGCTGTAGCGCCCCCCGATATAATCAAACATATGGAAAGAGCGGAGATACCTTCCCGGATTATCCATTGGGCTCCCCTCCCCGGTCACCGCCAGACAGTGCCTGCAGGGGTCAAGCCCCGCCCGGGCCAGGGCCTGGCGAACAAGGGCCTCGTTGGTCAGCGTCTCCAGTGTTGTCCCGCTCTTGGAGACGATATTGATCAGCGTTCGGCCAAGATCGACTTTTCTGATGACGGCTGCAGCGTCATCGGGGTCGACGTTGGAGATAAAATAAACTTCCCGGCCCCCGCGGCCGAAGGCCCGCAACGCCTCAAAAACTGAGCGCGGCCCAAGATCGGAACCCCCGATGCCGATGTGGACCATCGTGGTAAATTTTTCTCCCTGGGCATTGCAGAGTGTTCCGTCCTCCAGTTCCCGGAGGAAGATCCTGAGTTTTTCAATCTCTCTGCCGGCCTGGGCGGTGGCCGCAGGCTCGGCTGGCGAATCGGCAAACAGATCTCTGCCGGCCGTGTGCAGGACCTGCCTGTTCTCGGATTCGAAACCGGCTATGCGATTCATCACCGCTCCTCTGCGCATAGCGGCAAACTGGCCAACCAGCTCGCATTCGTCAGCCAGTTCCTGCAGACAGCCCAGCACCTGATCGTCCACTCTCTGGCACGCATAAAAGAGAGTGAGGAGATCGGTCCTGCAGATATAGCTGCTCAGCCTGCCATCTTTAATCAGGGCATCTGCCATGGTAAGATCATAGGGTTTCCGGGCAAACTCCTTCAGTCTGCGATAAACCCCGGTCTTCTGCCAATCCTTCCAGTCGCTATCCATATCCAGCCTTCCTGTAGAGTAATCTATGTACGGCGCGCAGCCCCTTCCGCGGCCAGATTTTTCAGCTCGGCAATGACTGCTTCATAGTCTGGACTTCCATAAACAGCAGATCCTGCAACAAAAATATTCACCCCGGCTTCCGCAGCAGAGCCTATGGTTTTCGGGCTGATGCCTCCATCCATTTCAATGCCGACAGCAAGCCCTAGCGCATCGATCCGCCTTTTCAGTTCATGGGCCTTTCCCAGACTCGACGGAATAAACGACTGGCCGCCGAAACCCGGGTTAACGCTCATCAGCATCACCAGATCCACTTCGGGCAGGATATACTCTACGGCAGTCAGGGATGTTGCGGGATTGAGCACCACCCCTGCCTTCTTTCCCCGCTCTTTAATGTGGGCGATAGTCCGGTGGAGATGGGTGCAGGCCTCGACGTGAACTGTGATCCAGTCCGCGCCTGCCTCGGCGAAGGAATCTATATAGAGATCGGGATCAGAGATCATCAGGTGGACATCAAGGATCTTTTGGGTAGATTTTCTGGCAGCTGCCGCCACCAGAGGGCCAATGGTGATATTGGGGACAAAATGCCCATCCATCACATCGATATGAATAACCTCCGCTCCGGCACGGTCAACCGCGGCGATTTCCTCGCCAAGCCTGCAAAAATCGGCGGACAGGATAGAGGGGGCTATCTGTATTGACTGCATGTATTCACCTTTTGATAGAGGAAACAGAAAAAGGGACTATCGGATGCGCCTGAGTTCATCTCCGGGGAGAACTTCCACAAACTCGTCCAGTTCGAGAAGAAGAAGGAGTTCATTAACCCGTCCGGGGGGCAGGCCTGACTGCACGATCAACTCATCCCGTGAGCAGGCTACGGAATCAAGCCGGTCCAGAAGCATGAGGGCATCGGGCTCAACCGGGAGAAAAGCAGCCGCCCCTGCTGGGATGCCTTTTTCGACCATCCCCTCCAAACGCAACTCTTCAAGGACATCCTCGGCAGTCTGCACCAGTTTCGCCCCCTGCTTCAGCAGCCAATGGGTGCCCTCGCTCTTGAAAGAGTCCACCTGGCCAGGCACGGCAAAGACGTCTCTGCCTTCATCAATGGCCAACTGCGCGGTGATGAGCGAACCCGACTTCTTTGCGGCCTCAACCACAACAACGCCTTGACTCATGCCGGCTATTATACGGTTTCTTGCCGGAAAACGAAAGCCTTCAGGCGGGGTGGAGAGGGGATATTCACTCACCAGGACACCTTCATCCCGGATTCTGCGAAAGATTTTTGCGTTCCTCTGCGGATAGACGACATCAAGCCCGCAGCCCAGCACAGCAGCAGTGCCGCCTGCAACGGAGAGGGCTCCTCTGTGCGCCTCCACATCGACCCCCAGGGCCAGACCCGAGACAATGGTGACAGAGGCCCGGGCAATATGCTCCGCCAGCGAAAAGGCGACACGGCGGCCATAACTGCTCGCAGCCCTGGAACCGACGATGCCCAGGCAACACCCGCAGAGAAGTTCCGCGCGTCCGTAAATATAGAGAACGGGAGGCGGATCACTGATCTTTGCAAGCAACTCGGGATAAAACGCATCGCCGAGGACAATGGCCTGCCCGCCGAACCCGGCGAGCCGCATCAACTCAGACTCCCCCCTCTGATACAGGGGGCCTGCCTGTCCGAGTGCTTCTATCTGGCTTGCCTTTATCCCCGGGGTTCGCAGAAGTTCCGCCCGTGAAGCCGAGAGCACCCTGTCAGGACCGCCGAAATGATCCACCAGCCGCCAATAGCCGACAACCCCCAGACCCGGCGCCAGCGCCAGACTCACCCAATCAAGGATTTCAGCCATAGTGTCACATCTCCCTCACCAGCCGGGCTGGAGCGGATTGACCAGCCTTAATGAACAATGAAAGCCCGCATCCGGCATGGCAAGGCAAGGCCAGCGCACAGCATTGACTTTCAGAGTACAAGAAAAGAATATTCTCTTTAAAGCAGGATAACAACGAAAGCGCCGTCTGTGCCGTGTGCTGAAATCCGTCGGAATAACGGCTTGCCAGGCAGGAATCAAGACGACACAGGGAACGCAGGAAGGCTCGACAGCGGCGAGGAGGGACTGATGCAGCTATCTGTCGACCATAAAAACCCGCAGTTCTTCAATCCTTGAGGGATGCTTCAACTTCTGGATGGCCTGCGCCTCAATCTGGCGGATGCGCTCCCTCGTCACCGCAAAACATCGCCCCACCTCTTCCAGGGTATGATCGCAGTCCAGATTGATGCCGTACCGCATCCTCAAGACTTTGGCCTCCCGAGGCGAAAGTGAAGACATGACCTGGCTCAGGCATTCGCGCAGGCTCTCGACCATGGAGGCCTCGTGCGGCCCGATTTTTCCGGCATCTTCGATGAAATCGCCCAGGAAGGTCTCACCGTCATCACCCACCGGGGTATCAAGGGAAATGGCGTCCTTGGCTATCTTCAGGGCAAGCTTGACCTTACTCACTTCAGTTCCCAGGTGGTCAGCCATCTCCTCAGGTGTCGGTTCACGGTGTTCCTCGATCAGAAAGTCCTTGGAGACCCGGAGAAGACGGTTGATGGTCTCAATCATATGGACCGGAAGCCGGATGGTTCTGCCCTGATCGGCAATCCCCCGAGTGATGGATTGCCGTATCCACCATGTGGCATAGGTACTGAACTTATATCCCCGGTGATAGTCGAATTTTTCCACAGCCTTCATCAGGCCGATGTTTCCTTCCTGGATCAAATCGGAAAACTGCAGTCCGCGATTGATAAATTTTTTGGATACCGATATCACCAGCCGCAAATTCGCCCGAACCAGGGACTCCTTGGCATGTCTCGCCATATCCCTTCCGGTCTCGATTTCCCGCAGGACCTCATTTAAGGTCTGCTGATCGATGGCAGCCTCGTCCTGTAACTGCCGGTTGACCTTGCGCTCGACGACAGGTGGCTTAAGATCCTTCTCTCCGCCCTTCAGGGCCAACGTATACTCCTGCATCACATCAACCAGAATCTGGCGGAAGCGTTGCGACAACTCTTCAAGTCCGGCGGCAACAGCGTTGATACTGCTGGAACAAAGAACCTTGTCCTGAAAAAGCCGGGAAATATCCTTTCCGGCCTGCATGATCTTCTGATAGACCAGATCCGCCTCCGAAGAACCATCATGCAGAGAATAGAATTCTGCGCGAAGGGCTTCCCGTGTTTCATCCAGCGCAAGAGCCTGGTCCAGCCGCCTCAGAAAATCTTCATGCTCCTCTTTGATGACCTCTGTCATTCCATCAGGGATACCCATGATCACGTCGAAGATCTTCCGCTTTCCTTCCCGCAACTCTCCGGCAATTTCTCTGATGGCAGGCATCGCCAGGGGAGTGGAAAGGACCGCATCCTGCACCTTGCGTTTGCCCTCCTCCATCATCTTGGCCAGTTTCAATTCTTCATCGTGACTGAGCAGGGTGAGGGTCCCCATCTCACGCAGATAGATATTCATGGGATCAATGGAGTGTTTGCCCTGCTTATCATCGGATCGTGTCGTACGCCTGCGGTCAATCTTTCTGCGGTCACTGAAGACAGTGGTGCGCCGGTCAACTATTCGTGCCGCCTGCCTCTCCTCGTGTCCTTCAGAATCTTCCGAAGCAAAAGGGTCAAAGCCGATAACCCCCGCCAGATCATCAATTGAGGAGTCATCATCAATCGGATACAACTCATCATTGCCTGTCGACTCGCTATAATCCGGTCCATCGTGCTTCCTTACGGCCATGATATCCCCTTTGATCATTTTGTCCGACTTTGCATGCACCAGAAAACGCAAAGCGCATCCACAGTATCCGCATCTCCATCTGACTTCGAATGTACACTATAGCAAGATATTTTTTTTATTCAATAAACTCTTAAAAAATTTACCGGAAAATCCAATTTACCTGATTGAAGGAAACCTCAGCCTTCAATTCCCCGCAGATCCCTTTCCGCCTTCCTTTTCCGCTGCAGCAGGTCCTTCAAGGCTTCAGGATCGGGATAGCTCCCCATTTCATTAATTTTATTAAGCAAATCAGCAGAAATTCGTCTCAGTTTCTCCGTCCTCAGCCATTCGACCACCTCATCAATTTCCTCGTCCAGTTCGTCTCCGTCCAGGGTATGCTGTACCAATGAGGATGCATTGAGCAGCATTTCAGTTACGAAATCCCTTTCCACTCCGGAGGGCAGAACCATCAGAAGATCCTCGGGCTGCACCTCACCGTCTTTTTCCAGAAGCGACTTGATTTGAAGAAACAGGATTTCACCGACTCCGCCTGCAATATACTCCCGGATCCCTGCCTCTTCCAGCCGGGGCAGGGATGAAGGGTGCATGACCAGAAGCCCGGCCAGACGTTTCTGGGCAGAGGTCAAAGCTGCCGCCTGCCTGGGGGGCGCGGAAGCGACAACAAGCGGAGCATGCGCGCCGTCCAGGGACTGGGTGAGCTGAGCGGAAGGAATTCCCAGCTTTTCGGCGAAGTGAGAGACCATGACCGTCCGCTGCAGGGGAGATTCCGCCGCCTTAACCAGCGGGCGCAGCTCTTCGACGATCCTGCTCTTGCCGGTCAGCGTCAACCCATGCGTCTTGACCAGCTGGCTGAAAATAAATTCGGCCAGGGGTTCGGAGCTGTCGAGCAGAGAGGCAAGTTCTGCCAGCCCTTTTTCCCTGATAAAGGTGTCGGGGTCATGGCCTGGGGGTAAGAGGGCGACACGCCCCTCCATTTGCTCGGCCAGAAACAGGGGGACGGCCCGGATCGCCGCCTTCATCCCCGCTGCGTCACCATCAAAAAGCAGCACCGCGCTGTCCGCAAGACGCTTCAAGAGCCGGATCTGCGCCTTGGTGAGGGCAGTCCCCAACGGCGCCACGACGTTATCGCAGCCGCTGGCCACCAGCGAAATCATGTCGAAATTGCCTTCGACCAGGACAACCCGCCCCCGTTGCCGGATGGCCTCCTTCTGCTGGAAAAGGCCCAACAGCAACCGGCTCTTGTTGAACACCGGGCTTTCCGGAGAATTCATATATTTGGGCTGCCCGTCGCCGATGATGCGCCCGCCAAATCCGGCTATGCCGCCCTCGCTGTCATAGATAGGGAACATGATCCGATCCCGGAAACGGTCATATTCACCGCCTCGATCGTTTTGAACGAGAAGCCCCGCCTCAATTGCCGCGGCACGCTGCTCTCCCGCCAGCTGTCTGCCCAGAAAATCCCAGCCCGCGGTATCGGTTGAAGGTGCATAACCGATACCGAATCTCTCTTGGATTTCAAACGGGATCTCGCGTTTCTGCAGATAAGCGCGCGCGGAAACAGCCTGCGGAGAATCGAGCAGACAGCTCCTATACAGTGCTGCAGCCCTGTCATTGACCTGAAAGATACGTCTTCGCAGCTGCTTTCTTTTCTGCTCTTCCGGAGAAACAGATTTTTCGGGAAGTTCGATCTGACACCGGCGGGCCAGCTCTTTCAGCGCCCCCTGAAAATCCAGGTTGTAATACTTCATCATGAAAGAGAAGACATCTCCGGATTCACCGCAGCCAAAACAATGATAAAACTGCTGTCCCGCATGCACCGAAAAGGAAGGTGTCTTTTCCCCATGGAAGGGGCAAAGCCCCAGAAGACGGACACCGCTGCGCTTCAAATCCACGCATTCACCAATAATCTGTACGATGTCGGATCGTTCCTTTACCAGCGCTGCAATTTCTTCCCGTGTTTCCGAAACCATTCCGTTGACCTTACAAAAAGATAGATGATACTCTCGCTGAAAAATACTATAATAGGCATACAGCCAGCCTGCCAGCGATTAAATAATCTCTTCACCTTCCCCCCGGCAGACTTCTTACTTTGCACAAGGAACACTATGGACGATCTGAGCACCATTCTGACCTTTGAGGTAAAAAAGGAGATCGCGGATCGCTATTTCGGCTTCCGCAAGATCATAGAGGAGGACTCACATTTATACAGACAGAAGATCATCGCCTTGTCCCTTGACCTGGAAAACAGCATCGGTTTCGACCTTGTGCGCATCTATACGGTCCTTCAGGATGACGACCTGATCCACCTCTTCTTCCAGACAACAGGCCTCTGCGAGCGATTTTTTTTCGACTCGTACATCAACAAATCCGCAACTGTCCGCAAGCGCCTTTTCACTGAACGGAAGTTCCGCGGCCTCACCAGACGTTCCCGTTACGCCAATATGTTTCTCGACACCTATTCGGATCTGCACGGCCACGTCCTCGACTACAGGAGCGCGCTGTGCAGACTCACGTGCGCCCACGACACGCTCAGGGAGGAGATCAACCTCTTCTACCGGAAGAACGATCTTACCGGGATCATGCAGTTTCTTCGCACCCTAAACGCGGAGGACAATGACGGGCTGTTGGCTGGACCGCCGCAGACAGGGGCGAAATGCTGTCTTGACGACAAGCTCCGTCTGCAACCGCCGGACCCGGTGGATGAGCTCCTTCCTGCCATCCCGGCCATCCCGCCCCTGAAAACGGTGCATAAGGCGTTGAAGCAGCTCATCCTGCAGGCATGGTCGAGGCAGCCGGGACGCGACCTGCGCAGCATGTAATACCTCTTTTCTCAGAAGACACAGCGACAGGGAAAAAGCACAGCTGCCACCGGAGCGCAACCCGGCATGCGCATGAAGGATGCAGGATGCAGTGAACTGCACCGGCTGCGGCGACAGATCCGGTCAGGAAGCGGCCATCTCCCTGCAGATGGCTGCAAAGGATTTGGCGTCCAGGCTTGCCGCTCCGACAAACAGCCCGGAGATCCCGGAAATTGAGGCATACCTGCGGACATTCTCAGGACTTATGGAACCGCCATAGATAACGGGCCTTGAGGGATGGACCCGAGAGATCAGCTCTACCGCCTCCACGACCTCTTTGACGGGTTGGGGGATCCTGGTGCTCAGCGCATCGACAGGACCGTAGGCAATGATCATCTTCTCGCAGTCGATATCGGCCAAGGCGGTGAGCTGCGACATTGCATAGGGACGATCCACGCAGACAATCGGCACGAGACCTGCGTCGACGACCTCGTTTACCTTGTTGGCGACCTCCTGCGAAGTCTCATGAAAATAGCGCCTGCGGTCGGAATGCCCGACTATGACATAATCAACCAGCCCCTTTACCATATCCGCCGCAACGGTCCCGGTATACGCCCCCTTGGGAAATGGCGAGACATCCTGAGCCGCCAGCGAAACGCCTTCCAGGCCGAGCTTTCCCACATGGGCGGAAAGGCCCTCAAGGCAGATAAACGTGGGGGCTAAAATCACCGACACATTGGCAACCGGCCGGTAAAGTTCCGCAAACTCGTCAAACCAGCTTCGCGCATCTGCCAGCGACTTATGGCACTTCCAGTTTCCTATCACAAACCGTTTCATCCGCCCCTCCCCTGTTGACTCGGCGCTTACTTCCTGGCACCAATTGCAAATGCAATATGTTTCAGAACTTCCTCTTTCTGCTGCTGACCAATTCTGCAGCGTTTTGTCCTGGATTGCAGACCGCTGACGATGACGATTTCTCTCCTGGAAACCCCTAAAAGGTCTGCCAGAAAGCTGACGACCTCCTTGTTGGCCTTTCCGTCCACGGGCGGAGCGGTAATCGCAAGCTTCAAAGAAGCGCCATGCACACCGCAAAGAGCAGTCCGCGACGCCCTGGGCTGGACATGGATGCTGAGATACAGGATACCGTCCTGTTCAGTCAGATAGGGCATGTCCGGGGACACGGACCATACTTCTTCCGATACACAAAACCTATCAGGAGTGCTCATCCTCGGATACCGGTTCAGAATCAGCAGGAAGCGCCGTCGACAGATCGAGATCCATATCGAATTTCCCCAGTTCTGCCATGTCCGGACCGCCGTCTTCTGAGAGCTTCACACTTTGAAACAGATCGGAACAGTCGTCCTCATCCGCAGGGACGGCAGCGAAGACGTCCAGGTTTTCAAGACATTGCACCAGCACAGATTTCAACTCCTCCCGGACACGGTCCCTCATTGCCTTCAGCCTTTCAATCTCCCGGGGATAATGCGCCAGCTCCCGCTGGGCTTCCAGACGAAGCTTCGCAGCTTCTTCCCTGGCGCCTGCAAGGAGTTTGGCTGCCTCCTCCTCACTTTTGTTTTTCATTTCCCTGCTGAATTTCTGACCCGCCAGCAGAGTCTCCTTGAAATCAATCTCCGCCTTCTGCTGCTCGCCCCATTGCGCTTCAAACGATGCCAGCTGGGCAATGGCGTTTTCTTTTTCCTTCTTCTCGCCCTCCAGTGATTCCGTAGACATCTGCAAAAGGCCGTCCTTCTCCTTTGCATCCCATTCCAGATTGGCGATCTGGGATTTCATGTCCTCGATCTCTTTGAGAAGGACAGTATTTCTTGCATTTGCCGCTTCAATATCGACCAAGGCCTTATCATATTTTCTCTGCAGGGTGGTCATATCCCCTTCGATTCGCAATCGCAGGTCGATCAGTTCTTCCTTCTCTTCGATCAGGCCGTCAATGTAGTCTGTCTGCTGCTTGGCCTGCTCGAACATTTCAAAAAACTCATCCGCGATCAACTCCAGATAGGCCTTGACTTCAATCGTATCATAGCCCCTTAATTTAACTCTAAATTCCTGGTCTTTAATAGCCTGCGGAGTGATGGCCATACGGGGTCTCCATTCAACAAAAGGGTTAACGAATTATTGCGATTCTGACGTCTGGCTTACATGGCAAGGTGCCGCAGAGTGGGCACCAGGAAACTCTGCAAAAAGATAATACAGAGTATGACAATAACCGGCGAGAAATCAAACCCGCCAACACTTATCGGCAAAAGGCGCCTGATCCGGCTCAGGACCGGTTCGGTGGCCTCGTGCAGAAAGCGGACCACCGGGTTGTAGGGGTCAGCGCTGACCCATGATACCACGGCCCGGCCAATGACGATCCACATATAGGCCGTCAGCAGGAAATCGATCAACTGGGCGACGGCCATGATAAAATTTTTGGCGATAAACATGTTCAACTCCTCAATGTATTCTTAGGAAACCTTGCTTCCGGCTTCGACCCGCTCATCAACGGCGGGGAGCAGGAGGCGCTGCCTGCCATCCACCTCTGCCCGAACGGCCAGCAGCATCCCCTGGGACATCACGCCCATCAGCTTGGCCGGTTTCAGGTTGGCAACCATCAAAACCCGGCGTCCCAGCATCTCTTCCGGGCTGTAGAATTCAGCGATCCCGGCCACGACAGTGCGCTCGTCCGGAACCTTTACAACCAATTTCAGGAGCTTGTCCGAATTGGCAATCCTCTCGGCGGCAACAACCTCAGCCACCCGCAGATCCACCGTCTGGAACTGCTCAAAGGAGAGCAGGCCGTCGTCCTTGCTCTTGTCTTTGTTCTTCTCTGCCTTGGGCTTCTTGGTCACTGCCGTATCCGCCTTCTCTTTTTCAATCCTCGGGAATAAGGCCTCGATCTTCCGGAGTGTGAGCCCCGGAGGCATCAGCCCCCAGGCCCCGCCCTGATCCAGATTGCCGACACGCGGGTCGGCTGCGGCAAAGCCCAGCCCCGCAGCCATTTTTCCCGCTGTTTCAGGCATTACCGGAGTCAGCACCAGGGTCAGCAGGCGCAGGCATTCGGCCAGGTTGTAGAGCACCGTGCCGAGGCGCTCCGCGCCTCCGGGGTCGGCGGCCAGAGCCCAGGGCTCGTTTCTGACTATATATTTGTTGGCATGGCTGATGAGCTCCCATATCGTTTGCAGGCCGAGATGAAACTGGAAGTTGGAAAAGGTTTCCCGATAGCGGGACAGCATCACCGTGGCCACCAGCTGCAGCTCTTCGTCCGCCGGCTGCAGAGATCCGGGCCTCGGCACGACCCCTTGCGTGTATTTTATCAGCATGGCCATGGAGCGGCTGAAGAGATTGCCCAGATCATTGGCAAGATCCGAGTTCTTCCGGGCCACGACGGTCTCATGACCAAAGCTGGCGTCAAGACCGAAGGACATCTCACGCAGAGTGAAATAGCGAAGGGTATCAACACCGTATTCTGCTACCAGATCCCCTGGCCTGACCACATTCCCAAGGCTCTTGGACATCTTCGTCTCATCGATATTCCAGTATCCGTGGACATGCAGCCGGGTGAAGAGGGGCAGGCCCATGGCCATCAGCATGGTCGGCCAGTAGATCGCATGGGGCTTCAGGATGTCCTTGGCGATCAGATGCTCCGCCACCGGCCAGTACCTGGAAAATTCCTCCCCGTCCGGATACCCGATTCCCGTGAGGTAGTTGATCAGCGCGTCGAACCAGACATAGGTCACGAAAGAATTGTCAAAGGGCAGCCTGATCCCCCAGGTCAGCCGGGAGGTAGGCCGGGATATGCAGAGATCCTCCAGGGGTTCCTGCAGAAAGGACAGGACCTCGTTGCGGTACCTCTCGGGGGTAATGAATTCGGGATGGGTGTGGATATAGTCGATGAGCTGCTGCTGATACCTGGACATCCTGAAGAAATAATTCTGTTCGGTGATCTCCTTGGGCGGCACCTGATGGTCCGGGCAGTTGCCGTCGACCAGTTCCTTCTCGGTCAGAAAACGCTCGCAGCCCTTGCAGTACAGGCCGGAATACTCATCGAAATAGATATCTCCCTTATCGTAGACCATCTGAAGGATATCCTGAACCGTCTTGATATGCCGTGCTTCCGTGGTCCTGATGAAGGTATCGGGAAAGATCCCCAGCTGCGGCCAGGTTTCCCTGAAGAGGGCGCTGATCCGGTCTACATAGGCCTTGGGATCGACTCCTTCCTTGCCCGAGGCCTCGGAAATTTTATCGCCATGCTCATCGGTTCCGGTCTGGAAACGGACATCGTTCCCGCACAGGCGGCAAAAACGGCTGTAGGTATCCGCGACGATGGTGGTATAGGCATGCCCCAGATGGGGTTCGGCGTTCACATAATAGATCGGTGTGGTAATATAGGTATTCATGGATTTTTTGAACATTGCCTCAACTTTTCTTACTTTTCGGAGAAATTGACGCTATTCGTCTTCCGATTTTTTCCGTTTGGCCGGTTTTTCGGCCTTCAACTGCTCGCAGCCCAGCCACTCGCTTTTTGCCAGTGATCGCTCCTCGCCTGCCTGATTGCCGACGATGATGGATCCCTTCAGCGGATTCTGCCGTCTCACCTGCAGAAGCTCGTCATCAATTTTAATGAATCCGCCCGGTTTCGGCATCCCTTTTCTTTGTCTGCGATACGTATCATACTCATAGGTGAGGCAGCAGAGCAGGCGATTGCAGACCCCGGAGATCTTTGAGGGATTCAGGGGCAGGTCCTGCTCCTTGGCCATCTTTATCGAGACCGATTCGAATTTCTTCATGAAAAGGGAACAGCAGAGTTCCCGGCCGCAAGTCCCCATACCGCCAAGCATTTTCGTCTCATGGCGGACGCCGACCTGCCGCATCTCCACCCGGGTGCGGAACTCCTGGACCAGATCCTTGACCAGCTCGCGAAAATCCACCCGGTTATCGGCGGTGAAAAAAAAGATCATCTTGCTGCCGTTGAAGAAGCGTTCCACCCTGACCAGGCTCATCTCCAGGCAGTGTTTTGTAATCAGCCCTTCGCAGACAGTAAAGGCATATCCCTCCTGAGCGGCGAGATTCTCGAATCTGAGCGTCTCTTCGGCGCTGGCCCGCTTGCCAATCATCCAGGTGGCCCGCCGCTTGCAACCGCTGTTCTGACAGGAAGGCGCACCACTGATCACGATGGCAGGTTCGAGCCCATGGTCGGTCCGGATCATCACAATCTCGTGTCTGCCAAGACCCGCAAGAGAGCTGACAGCGGTGAACTCCTGGCCCTCCAGGCGGAAGCGGATACGGTAGAAGACCGGATCTCCTTCAATTCCTTCGAAATTTATTTCACCTTCGGGACCAAAATCCGTGACCGGCGCAATATCGCGCTCCGCATCCAGCAAGGTCTCCGGCACAATATCCGCATTATTTTCAGTGTTCGTCATAAAAAGCTCTATGCTTGTGACCTCTCCGCCTCTTGCAGGCGAAAGAGAAGAATTTCGCAAACCAGGGTGCGGTTGCAATTCCGCGCCAGTTCCTGCTCGGCTCTGTCTATGGCCCGCAGCTTTTCAAAAAACCTGCGGGCGCCACTCTGCCCCTGTCCCGCCGCAGCCATAAGCCCGTCCCGGACCCAAATCCGCAACAGGCCGAGAAAGGGAAGTAGATTTTCCTTCAACCCGGCTATGAGCTCCGCCATCTGCAGCAGCATCCCGACCCTGCCGTCTCCTGCCGGGTCGGTTACGGCGGCGATCGCCTTCTCCCAGGTCTCCACCATCTCCGTCTTCCGGAAAAGCAGGGCCCGTCCGGGACTGCCCTCGGAGAGCCGGGCCAGCAGTTCGGCCGTCTTCTCATCCAGGCCCTCACCCATAAGAATACGCACCGTATCGTCCATCCGTAAGGGGAAAAACGGCACGGTCTGGCATCGGGAGGCGATGGTGGGGAGGATCATCTTGGAGGACTCCACCGTCAGAATCAGCAGATTGCCCTCCGGAGGCTCCTCCAGGGTCTTGAGCAGACTGTTGGCGGCCTCCCGGCGCAAGGTATGGATATCCTCCAGAAGCACCACCCTCCTGGCGGCCTCGTACGGAGGGTAGGACAGGTTTTTTATCAGCTCCCGTATCCTGTCGATCTTGATGCTCCCCTGTTCCGGACCGATGGTGACGAAATCCGGATGGTTCCCCGAGCTGAACTTCCTGCAGGAGGGACATTTTCCGCAGGCCGTCCCCTTCAGGATCCGGCCGCAGTTCAAATTGGCCGCCATCCTTTGGGCAAACAGCCGCTTGCCCACTCCCTCGGGCCCCCTGAAGAGATAGGCGTGGGGAATCCTGCCCGCGGCCAGCGCCCGATTAAGGAAGTCCTTCGCCTTCTCCTGGCCCAGCAGTCCGGCGAAGGCCTGCCCCGCCTCCGCTGTCTGCACGCCCGCCGCCACAGGATCTCCCATCGTTTTTGCCTCCTAAAACAGGGTCTGCTGTCTGGATTGCACCGGCAGCTCGGGAGGATCTTCCTTGCCGTCCTCCCTCTCCAGGCCGCTCAGATACAGATACCGCTCCAGAGGGCGCTGGTACTCACTCCATTTGAAGCCCTTTTCCGTCATCTTGCGGCGCAGCTGCTCCATCAGATTCATCTTGGCATCCATATCGTCGATCTGGCTCAACAGAAAGGCCTCGACAGTCATGGGCACCGCGGGCGAGCCGAACTCCTGACGGCCGTGATGGCTGAGGATCAGATGCTGTATCTGGGTCAAGATCTCCTGCGGAAAATCCCGGATGGCCGCAGCCTCACCGGCCACCATCTCGCTGCCGATGACCAGGTGCCCCTTCAGCCGCCCCTCAGGGGTGTAGTCGATGAGCCCCATCCCGGCCTCCAGCTCCCTGAGTTTGCCGATATCGTGGAGCAGGGCTCCGGCCAGCAGCAGGGAGCGGTCTACTCCGGGATAGTGGCCGGCCAGAAAATCGGCCAGCCGGGCCATGGACAGGCAGTGCTCAAGCAGCCCTCCGGCGTAGGCATGATGAATTCCCTTGGCGGCAGGGGCAAGCTGGAAGGCCTCCCACAGGTCTCCCTTTTTAAAAAACCGTCCCAGGAGCTTTTTGATGAAGGGATTCTGCACCGACCGGACGATATCCTGCAGGGCCTGGGCCATCTCTGACGTATCCTTGCTGCTGACGGCGATGAAATCGGCAGGATCGATATCGTCCTGAGCGAGGCGCTCCACCGCATCCACCTTCAGCTGCAGCCTGTCCCGGTAGGACTGCACCATCCCCAGGACCCGGACAAAACTCCCGGCCTGGCATTTTTCGGCCAGCGGCTGGGCGTTGTCCCAGACCGGACCGTTGATCTCGCCGGTCCGGTCGGCCACCGTGAGGATCAGATAGGGCTTCCCTGCCCTGGTCTCTGCCAGCCGGGCCGATTTCACCAGGAAAGGATCATCGAGACGGTCACCGTCCTTCAGCTGGTCAATGAAGTTTTTTTTCTGCATGCCTGTGGACTCCGGAAGACATCCCCTCTAGACGTTGAATCGAAAGAGTATGGTGTCGCCATCCGCCACCACATACTCCTTTCCCTCGGAGCGCATCAGCCCCTTCTCCCTGGCGCCGTTTTCTCCGCCGCAGGCAACGTAATCCGCGTAGGCAATCACCTCGGCCCGGATGAAGCCCTTCTCAAAATCGGAGTGGATCTTGCCGGCAGCCCCCGGTGCCTTGGTCCCCTTGGTGATGGTCCAGGCTTTAGTCTCCTTTTCGCCCACGGTGAAATAGGTCTGCAGGCCGAGCAGGTCGTAGCCCGCCTTGATCAGACGGTTCAGGCCGGGCTCTTCCATTCCCATCTCGGTCAAAAACTCCTGGCGTTCATCCTTGTCCAGGCGGCTCAGCTCCTGCTCGATGCTGCCGGCGATGATCACCACCCTGTCGCCATCGGCTGCGGCCGCGGCCTCAAGCCTGCGCACGAACTCGTTGCCGTCGGGCAGGTCGTCCTCGGTCACGTTGGCCACATAGAGTACGGGTTTGGCTGTGAGCAGGCAGAGCTCCTTTAAGAGGTTCTCCTCAAGTTCGTTTTCGACCGCCGCCTTGCGCGCCGGTTTTCCGTCGTTGAGAACATTCTGGATCCGCTCCAGGAAGGCAGCCTGGGCCTTGAAGGTCTTATCGCCGGATTTTGCCTGGTTGAGGGTCTTCTTCAAGCGGTTCTCAACGGTATCGAGATCGGCCAGGATCAGCTCCATGGTCACGACCTCCCGGTCCCGGTCCGGATCTATGCCGCCGTCCACATGGACGACGTTCTCGTCCTCAAAACAGCGGATCACGTGGACGAGGGCGTCGACCTGCCGGATATGGCCGAGAAACTGATTGCCGAGCCCTTCACCCTTGCTGGCCCCCTTGACCAGGCCCGCGATGTCGACGAACTCCATCTGGGTGGCCACTTTCTTTTTGGTGGCCACCATCTCCGCCAGCACATCCAGGCGCTCATCCGGCACAGGGACCATGCCCACGTTGGGTTCAATGGTGCAGAAAGGATAATTTTCGGCATCGATCCCGGCCGCCGTCAATGCATTGAAAATAGTCGATTTCCCTACATTGGGCAGGCCGACGATACCACAACGAAAACCCATAATACCAACTCCTTGCATATTCAAATCAGGCGGGACGTCCTTCCCCTCGCCGATCAGGCATCAAAACGGGCGGCAGGACCGCATTCCCGCTCTCTTATACAGACAAATTAACCAGAACAGTGTATTATACTCGCAGGGCCTGGAAAACGCCCATGTTTTTCAAAAATGCCCCTGACCCGATAATTCTTTTTATCCCGAATCGATGACAGACACAATCCGGATCATAAACGCCACCATCCTGACTTCGGCCGACGCCCCCCTTCTCACCCCCGCCTTTCTGGAGATCGCAGGCAGGGATATCAGCGCCCTTGGGCTCATGGACCGGCTGCCATCGTCCGCGGCCGCGACGGTCATCGACGCCCGCGGACAGTTGCTGATGCCGGGGCTGATCAACGGCCACAACCACTGCGCCATGACCCTCTTTCGCGGGCTTGCCGACGACCTCGACCTGATCTCCTGGCTCAACGGACACATCTTTCCCGCCGAGGCCGCCTGCGTGAACCCGGAGATGGTCTCCTGGTGCTCCAAGCTTGCCGCAGCCGAGATGCTGCTCTCCGGCACCACCTCCGTGGCCGACGGCTACTTTCATGCCGACGCCGCTGCCGCTGCCTTCAGGGATGCCGGCATACGGGCGATTGTCGCCCAGGGCGTCATCGATTTCCCGGCGCCGGGCGTTCCCGATCCCGGCAGGAACATCGAGATGCTGGAGGGCTTCATCGATCTCTGGCTGGGAAAGGACCCGCTCATCACGCCCGCGGTCTTCGCCCATTCGCCCTATACCTGCGCCCCTGCCACCCTGCAGCGGGCCAAAGCAGCAGCCGACCGGCACGGCCTGCTCTTCTTCATCCACCTGGCAGAGGGCCAAAATGAAGCCGGCATGCTCATCGATGCCAGGGGGACGAGCCCGGTGCGGCACCTTAAGGCCCTGGGGCTGTTGGACGCCCGCACGGTCTGCGTCCACGGCGTCTGGCTGGATGATGAGGATCTCGACATCCTGGCTGCCGCCGGCGCCTCTGTGGTGACCTGCCCGCAGAGCAATATGAAGCTCGCCTCGGGCACCGCCAGGGTGACCGGAATGCTTGATCGCGGAATCCCGGTGGGGCTGGGCACCGACGGCTGCGCCAGCAACAACAGTCTGGATATGTTCCGGGAGATGGATCTGCTGGCCAAGACCCAGAAACTGGCCAATCTTGACGCCACCGCCCTGCCGGCCCGCCAGGCCCTGGCCTGCGCCACCACCGGCGGCGCCCGCCTGCTGGGCCTTCCCCAAACCGGAAGACTGGCAGTGGGCTGCCGGGCGGATGTCGTTCTCATCGACCTTAAGGCCCCGCACCTGACGCCCTTCTACAACCAGGATCTTCTGGTCTACGCGGCCAGAGGCGGCGACGTGCGCACCGTCATCGTCGACGGCCGGATCGTGGTCCGCGACAGGAGGATTGCGGCCTTTGATCTGGAAGAGACCCTGACGGCGGTGGAGAGGCTGGCCGGGGGACTTGCACAATATCGACAAGGAGACCCGGATGTCCATTAAGTCAATAGCCCTGGAGCTCTATCGGGCTCAGCAGAAGGTGAGCCGGCTCGAAAAAGAGCTGGAACTGGCGGTCCATGAAGAAAAACAACGCCTGCAGGGCGAACTGCAGGCAGCGGCCTTGGAAATGAAGATGATGCGGCGGATGCTGGACGGGGCCAAGGTCGAAAGCCCGTTTGCGCCTTCCCGTCACCGCAGAAAGTAATCCGGTGGAGTCCTTGGGCCTTGCCCGATAATCCTGTTTGCAATAGCCGGACCACATGGGTATAATTGCGCCTTTTCTCTTCCGGTTATTCAACCTACAGAAGCGGCGAAACGGCATGTCATGCAAAAAATGCAGGCATTTCCCCTCTTTTTTGAGTACCGGTATTTTTTCAGCAACCTTCAAGAGCGCCCAGGCAGGAGCACAAGCATAATGGAAAGGCAAATGATCATATCCGTCATGTCCAAGGACAGGCCCGGCATCATCGCCGACGTAACAGGGGCGATCTACGAACTCGACGGTAATCTGGCCGACTTGAATCAGTCGGTATTATGCGGGTATCTCACCATGATCCTGATCGCCGCCTTCAAGGACACCATCACCCCCGAGGACGTGATAGCAAAGCTCTCCCATACCAAGTCCGATATCAAATTCGACGCCTTGGTCAAGGTGATGGACACCCCTGTCGAGCTGATGAAGGCCCAGGTACCGGAGAAGACCTACATCCTGACCGCGCAGGGCAAGAACAGGCGCGGCCTGGTATACGGCATCAGCTCATTCTGCTCCCAGCGCAATATCAACATCCTGGACCTGGCAACCACCCTTGCCGACGATCAGTACACCATGATCCTGCAGATCGACTTAAGCAGCATCGACTCCATCAGCGAAGTCCGCGACGACTTGGCGGAATACGCGGAAAACACAGGACTTCGGATCGTGCTGCAGCATAACGACATCTTCCGGGTGACCAGCGAGATAGCAATGAAATAGGGGCCAAACCCGACCGGGATGCGCCCGGATCCGCATGCGCAATGAGCCCTTCAGGCCGGGAAGGCCCACGGGCATCGGCAAGACCATACACTCCGAAAAGGGAGAGACGATGTTACACTCAGACCAGATCCTCGCCACTGTCGAGATGATTCAGAAGGAAAACCTTGATGTCCGTACCGTCACCATGGGAATCAATCTCCTGGACTGCCGGGGCGGCGGCATTGAAGAGACCTGCGCCCGGATCGAAAATAAAATCGCCCGCATGGCCGGCGACTTTGTCCCCACCTGTAATCTGATCAGCAGAAAACTGGGGATTCCCATCGTCAACAAAAGGATCTCCATCACCCCCATAGCCCTTGTCGGCGCGGGGTTTGAACGCGGCGATTTCGTCCAGCTGGCCCTTGCCCTGGATCGCGCCGCAGCGCAGGTCGGGGTGGATATTCTGGGCGGCTTTTCCGCCCAGGTGGAAAAGGGCATGACCACCACGGACCGGGAGTACATCGCTTCGATCCCCGAGGCCCTGGCGGCAACGCAGAGGGTCTGCGCCTCCATCAATATCGGCAGCAGCCATAAGGGCATCAATATGGATGCCCTGGACATGGTCGGCCGGACGGTGAAGGAATTGGCAGAGAAGACCCGCGATCAGGGCGGATTCGGAGCGGCCAAATTCGTCGTCTTCTGCAACCAGCCGGGAGACAACCCTTTCATGGCCGGAGCCATTCACGGCATCGAAGAGGCGGAGGCAGTCTTGAACGTCGGCGTCTCGGGCCCCGGCGTCATCGCCCGCGCCCTGGAGCGCCTCATCAGCTCCGCCGGATCTGAAAACCTGCGACTGGACGACCTGGCCGAGGAGATCAAGCAGACCACCTTCCGGGTTACCCGCTGCGGCGAACTGGTGGGCCGCCAGGTCTCCAAGGCGCTGGGAATCGAATTCGGCGTCGTCGACCTGTCGCTGGCCCCCACTCCCACCATTGGCGACTCGGTGGGCGAGATCCTGAAGATTCTGGGAGTCGACGCCATCGGCGCACCCGGCTCAACAGCCATCCTGGCCATGCTCAACGATGCGGTAAAGAAGGGCGGCCTCTTTGCCAGCAAGACCGTGGGTGGCCTCTCCGGCGCCTTCATCCCGGTGATGGAGGACGCGCTGCTGGCCGAGGCCGTCGGCAAGGGCGAGCTCTGCCTGGAAAAGCTCGAGGCCATGACCTGCGTCTGCTCGGTGGGACTGGACATGGTGCCCATCCCCGGCTCCGTGGATGCCGAAACCATCTCGGCCATCATCGCCGACGAGATGGCCCTGGGGATGATCAACAACAAGACCACCGCCGCCCGTCTGATCCCGGTGCCGGGCAAGGAGGCGGGAGACTTCGTCAGCTTCGGCGGGCTCTTTGGCGCAAGCCCCATCATGCCGGTCCGCAATGTGGGGAAGTCCGGCCGGTTCATCGCCTGGGGAGGCCGGATGCCCGCCCCCATCCACAGCTTCAAGAACTGATATGCTGACCATCGTCGTTCCCTGCTATAACGAGGCTGACCGTTTGCTCCCGGATGCCTTTATGGGCTTCATCGCCAAGAATCCGGAGATCGGCTTTCTCTTTGTCAACGACGGCAGCACCGACGCCACCGCCCAGGTAATCGCCTCCATGACCCAGAAGGCCTGCGGCCGGATCGGCCAACTGAACTGCACGGTCAACGGCGGTAAGGCGGAGTCGGTCCGCCTGGGGGTTCTCCAGGCCCTTGCCGGAACATCCTCCGACTATATCGGCTACTGGGACGCCGACCTGGCCACCCCGCTTGAGGCCATCCACGACCTTTGGACCGCGGCCCGGGACGTCCCGGCCCGGAAGTTTATCTGCGGCTCCAGAATACGCCGGATGGGAGCAGATATCAGGAGGCAACCGCTGCGCCACTATTCCGGCAGGCTTATCGCCACCGCAGCCAGCGCCCTTCTGGAACTGCCCTTCTACGACACCCAGTGCGGTGCCAAGCTCATCAGCCGGGATCTGGCCGCCCGGATCTTCATGCAGCCCTTCATCTCGCCCTGGCTCTTTGATCTGGAACTCATAGCCAGGATCATCGGACATCTGGGCCGCCAGGCAAGCCATGAGGCCATCTACGAAGTGCCGCTCGCCGTCTGGACGGACATTGGAGAGTCTAAGATCAGATACTCCTACTTCCCCAGAATCCCCTTCGAGCTCCTGCGCATACGCCATGCCTACCGGCATTCCCTCAAGGTCCCCTGAACAGCGGCCCCTCCTTCCCGCTTCCCACCGCCGCCTGTGCGCTTTCCCGGCATCCGCACTTCTTTTCATTTGACCAGCCCCTTTTACAGTGCATACAATTCAGAGAGGAGAGAGCCGTGAACGGCCCTGTTTGCAAGCGGCGAAGGGTTGGGGCCGGAAGCGGCGGCACATGCTTCACGGCCACGGCAAAAGAACGGCACACGAGGCTTGCGATCACGCAGCAGGAGGCACGGCATGGACACTTCCTCCCTGGACCAGAAGATCATCAACCGCGGCAAGGATTTTTTCGCAAGCATCAAAGGAGAAGCCCCTTCCCTCTTCAACAAGAGCTGGTGGATGGGGCGGGTCATGGGCTGGGCCATGAACAACGAACGTTTCAAGATCCAGCTCTTCCGCTTTGTCGATGTGCTCCCCTACCTGGGCACCAGGGAATCCCTGGCCCGCCACATTGAAGAATATTTCGCCACCGGCGATCCGGATATCCCTAAGGCCATGCGATGGGGTGCAGGCAAGGCCGGGATCATCGGCAGGATCACCGGCGGAATCATGCAGAGGACTATCAGGTCCAACCTGGAGTCCATGGCCAGACAGTTCATCATCGGCGAGACCGTAAAAGAAGCGCTGAAGACCATTAAAAAGATCCGAAGGGACGGGTTCACATGCACCGTTGACATTCTGGGCGAGGCCACGGTCAGTGAAAAAGAGGCCGCGGCCTCGATGGATATGTATCTGCAGCTGCTGGCCGCCCTGCAGGAAAACAGCCGGAAATGGGCGGCCGTGGGCGGCACGGATCTGGACTGGGGGCATGCCCCGCTGGTGAATGTCTCCGTCAAGCCCTCTGCCCTTTTTGCCCGGATCGATCCCGTGGATTTCGAGGGCTCGGTGCAGGGCATCATCCGGCGTCTGGCCGTGATCTACCGGAAGGTCATTGAAATGGGCGGCTTCCTCCACATCGATATGGAGCACCATCTGTTCAAGGACATCACGCTGGAGGTCTACAGGCGGCTGCGCGCAAGCGCCGAATTCAGGCATTATCCGCACTTCGGCGTCGTGCTGCAATCCTACCTGCGGGAGACCGACGCCGACCTGCAGCACCTGCTTGCCTGGGCCGGGGAAAACGAACTGCCCATAGCCATCCGCCTGGTCAAAGGAGCCTACTGGGACTACGAGACGGTCATGGCCGGACAGAACGGCAGGGAAATCCCGGTCTACACCTGCAAGGCCGAAAGCGATGCCGCCTTTGAACGGCATTCCCGCCTGATTCTTGAGAATCATGCCCTCTGCTATTTTGCCTGCGGCTCGCACAATATCCGCTCCATCTCCGCTGTGATGGAGATCGCCCGCGAGGTGCATGTTCCCGAGAGCCGGTATGAGTTCCAGGTCCTCTACGGCATGGCCGAACCGGTACGAAAGGGACTGCTGCAGGTCGCAGGCCGCGTCCGTCTCTATGCGCCCTACGGCGCCCTGCTTCCCGGAATGGCCTATCTGGTGCGGCGGCTTCTGGAAAACACGGCCAACGAATCCTTTCTCCGCCAGTCCTTCGTAGAGGAGAGAGAGGTGGAGAGACTGCTGGAAAACCCGCTCACCACCGTGGAACGCGCCTTTCTGGAAGGGACGGGTACATTCAAAACGGCCAGGTCTGACCGCTTCCGCAACGAACCGCTGGCCGATTTTTCCAGCGCGGGTGCGCGCGAGTCCTTCAAAGACGCCATCGCGCAGGTCCGTCAGGAACTGGGCCAGGTCTACCCGCTTCTGATCGGCGGCCGGGATATCAGCACGGAGGACCTGCTCGCCTCGGTCAATCCGGCGGCGCCGGACGAAATCATCGGCCAGGTCTGCCAGGCCTCGGCTACGGAAATCGATCTGGCCGCCCGTGCAGCCCGGTCAGCGCTTCCGGCCTGGGCTGCCCTCTCCGCGACGGAACGGGCAGGCTATCTTTTCAGGGCTGCGGGCCTGGCGCGAAAAAAGCTCTTCACCCTGGCGGCCTGGCAGGTCCTTGAGGTGGGAAAACAGTGGGGCCAGGCCCAGGCTGACGTCGCCGAAGCCATCGATTTTCTGGAATATTACGGCAGGGAGGCCATACGCCTGGGCTCCGCCCGCCGAATGGGCGCGGCACCCGGAGAGCTCAATCATCTGGTCTACCGGCCCAAGGGAATAGCCGCAGTCATCGCCCCCTGGAATTTCCCGCTGGCCATCAGCTGCGGCATGAGCTCCGCCGCCCTGGTCGCCGGGAACCCGGTCCTCTACAAGCCCGCGGGTCCGTCATCAGTTGTCGGCCACACGCTGGCACGGCTCTTTCAAGAGGCAGGGCTCCCCGACGGTGTCTTCAACTACGTGCCCGGGCGCGGTTCCGAGATGGGAGACGCCCTGACCACGCATCCCGACGTGGCCGTCATCGCCTTCACCGGCTCCGTGGAAGTGGGCTGCCATATCGCGCGCACGGCGGCAGACGTTCAACCCGGCTGGCACCAGATCAAACGGGTGATCGCAGAGATGGGCGGAAAAAACGCGATCATCATCGATGACGATGCCGATCTGGACGAGGCCGTCCGCCAGGTTATCACCTCGGCCTTTGCCTTCCAGGGACAGAAGTGCTCGGCCTGTTCCCGGCTCATCGTCGTTGCACCCATCTACGACAGGCTGATCGAACGGCTGATCCAGGCTGCAGACTCGCTGACCATAGGCCCCGCCGAGGATCCGGCCTGTTTTATGGGACCGGTGATCGACGAAAAGGCCAGGGACCGGATCATGGAATACGTGCAACTGGCCAGAAAGGAGGGCCGCGTCCTGCTCTGCCGCGACGAGGTCCCGGAGAAGGGCTTTTATGTGCCGCTGACCATTGTGGAGGGCATCACTCCCGAGCACCGGCTGGCTCAGGAGGAGATCTTCGGGCCGGTGCTAGCGGTGATGAAGGTCAAGGATATCGATCAGGCACTGCAGTGGGCCGACAGCACCCGCTTCGGACTCACCGGAGCACTCTTCTCCAGGAGTCCCAGCCATCTGGAAAAGGCCAGAAAGGCCTTTAATGTGGGCAATCTCTACCTGAACCGCGGATGTACCGGCGCGCTGGTCGAGCGGCAACCCTTCGGCGGCTTCAAGATGTCCGGAATAGGCTCCAAGGCCGGAGGCCCGGATTATCTGCTGCAGTTCATGGACCCGCAGGTAATCACCGAAAATACCATGCGAAGAGGGTTCGCCCCGGCAGAGGCGGAAGAAGACGGAGAAGAGGCACGAAGCATGCAGCGAGCGGCTGCACACGGCGGACAGCAATGAAGAAGATCCTGCAACCGCAGGGACGAGGCGGCTAATTATCCCAGCCGAATTCACCGATGAGGTTGACGAAACGGACACTTTCGAGGACGGTAAGCGCGGTCTCCTGGCCTCTTCTGGTGACCAGATGGAGCCGCTGCAGGTTCTGGTCTCCAACGGGCATGATCAACCGGCCGCCGTTTGCCAACTGGGCGATCAGGGGCTCCGGAATCATCGGGCCTCCTGCGGTCACGACAATGGCGTCGTAGGGTCCGTTTTCAGGCCACCCAAGGGTTCCGTCGTCCAGCTTGGCGACGATATTATAATAGCGAAGCTGATCAAAGGTCCTGCGGGCGGAGGCCAGCAGCGAATGTATCCGTTCAACGGTATAGACCTTGTCGCAGATCCGGGACAGAACCGCGGCCTGGTAACCCGATCCCGTCCCGATCTCCAGAACCTTTTCGGTGCCGGTCAGGCTCAGGGCCTGGGTCATATAGGCGACAATAAAAGGCTGAGAGATGGTCTGGCCGGCGGCAATGGGCAGAGGATAATCGCCATAGGCCCGTCCCCGCATGGCGTCATCGACAAAGAGATGCCGCGGCACCTCCCGCATGGCCTTTATGGTAGGTTCATTATCAATTCCGCGCGGCAGAATCTGCTCTACAATCATCCGCTCGCGGATCGTTGCATAGACGTCGGTCACGCTCTACTCTTTTTTATCCTGCCATCGGTAATCCTTACTCCAGTCGAACTCATCCTTATCATATGAGCTGTACCGGCAGTCGGAAACAACATCACCCTTGAAGGTGATGACAATCATCCAATAACCGCTGGGGCTGAAGTTTTTGCCCACAATCGGGGTCCTTTGAAAAATGGTTTTATCTTCTTCAAAATAGACCCATTGCTCCGTATCGGCAGAGACCATGCGCTCGGAATCGGGTTCTCCCAGATAGGTCAGAACCTCATTTTTGGTGGACTTGCCGATGGTGATCAGGCTCGCGTCAGAGGCCAGATGCCGGACAGGATATTTACCACATCCTGCAAGCAAACAGAAAACCAGCAGAATGAGACCGCTCAGACGAAACAATGAGGGCATAGCCTTCTCCCTGTGAAATGAACAAAAAAAAACGAAACCAACACATCTGCTCTATAGCCTGTGGGCCTTAATTTTTCAACTTTTATATGAAATCCACAGCCCGGAAAAGACTGGCAATGCACATCAAGCGATGCAGGATCTGCAGGCGCGGCAGCAATTCCGGGCACTTTAACGCGAAAAGGGGCACGCTACTCAATTACGAGCCGGTTTAAAATCCGGTAGTTTCTCTCCACCATCCCCAACGTGTCGACAAGAAGCCCCGCCTGGATCATTGCATTGTCGAATATCTGCTCGGACACCTCCCGGGCAAAAGCCTCGTCGGTCTTTATCAACTGGGAGAGCCTCACAATGAGCGGGCTGCCCGGATTGATTTCAAGATTTTTTTTGTTCTCTTCGTGGATCAGGCCTTTTTCCATCCGGCTGGCGGACAGGACCCTTTCCATGGTCGAGGTCATGTATCCGCCGGGATTGACGATCATGGCCGGTGCGTCAACCAGGCGTTTGGATTCGACCACATCGGCCACCTTGCCTTCCAGGGCGGTTTTCAGCCATGCGATCAGTCCCTCCCGGGCCTCTGTGTCAAGAGGCGACTGCTTGCCGCCGTCGGCCGTCTCGGGATCCTGATCGCCGCCCTTCGGGATGGACAGGTCGGCCCGGTCGGCGGAAACCAGTTTCTTGCCGTCGAATTCGTTCAGGTGGCTGAGGACGAAATCATCGATGGGCTCCATGGTATACAGGATCTCGATATCGTTCTTCCTGAACATCTCGGTATAGGGTCCGGCCTCGATGGCTGCCCGGCTGGGTCCGTTGATATAATAAATCTGCTCCTGATCGGGCCGCATGCGCAGTACATAATCGGCCAGGGCTATGGGTTTACCGGCCTCGGACTTGGAGGACTCGAAACGCACCAGGCGGCCCAACTCCTTCTGGAACTCGTAGTCGGAGGTGACACCCTCCTTCAGGTATATCCCGAAGGTCTTCCAGAATTCCAGATAGGCCTCGGGCTCTTTTCCGGCCTCTTCGTCCAGATATTTTAAAAAGCGCTTGGTGATGACCTTGCGGAGCTTTGCCACCAGGGAATTATCCTGCAGGGATTGCCGGGAGATGTTGAGCGGCAGATCCTCGGAGTCAACGACACCCTTGAGGAAGCGCAGCCATTCGGGCAGGATATTTTTTGAATGCTGATCGATCAGGATCCTCTGGCAGTAGAGATTGACCCCGGGATCGACACGGCCGAAGCCCATGATCTCAAAATTCTCTTTGGGGACAAAAAGCAGGGCGTTGATGGCCAGCGGCGCATCGGCTGAGAAATGGAGCCGGTAAAGGGGCTCGTCAATGGCGTTGCCGACGAATTTATAAAAATCGGTGTAGTCCGTATCCGTGATCTCACTTTTGTTTCTGGTCCAGATTGCCTGAACGGTATTAACGGTCTCGCCGGCCAGCTTGATGGGAAAGGATACGAAGGCCGAATACTGTTTGATGATCGCCTCCACCTTCCATTTCATCGCATAGTCGTGGGCGTCTTCCTTGAGATCGACGATGATCCGGGTGCCGCGATGCAGCCCAGGCTCCTCCTTGATGGTAAACGAGCCGGAGCCGTCCGACTCCCATTCATTGCCCTCGCTGCCATCCCAGGAGCGGCTCTGCACGCGGACCTTTGATCCGGCCATGAAGGCTGCATAAAAACCGACCCCGAACTGCCCGATGAGATTGACATCCTTTTTTGCCGCCTCGGCAAGCTCAAGGAGAAAGGCATTGGAGCCAGAGTGGGCAATAGTTCCCAGATTTGCCTCAAGTTCCGCTGCCGTCATGCCGATACCGGTATCGCAGATGGTCAGGGTGTGCTCTTTTTCATCCAGATCGATGGTAATCTCAAGAGGCAGATGCGAATCGAAGCCCGCTTCGGCAGTCAGACTGTGATGCCTGAATTTTTCCAGGGCATCGGCGGCATTGGAGATCAATTCCCGGATAAAGACATCCCGCTCGGTATAGAGGGAATGGATGACGATATCCAGCAGTTTTTTGGTTTCGGCCTTGAATTCATAGGTTGCTGCTTTCATAGTTCACCTCGTATGGAGTGTATCCGTTCAGGAGAAAGGATTTCGGATAGTTATCCTTTCCATTGATTTTTTCCAGAAAGTCGGCGAAAATGGTAAGCATATATCATCCCCTGTCAAGTCCATCCGCCAGGATCACCGGGAACATCAGATAACAATGGAGAATTTTTTGAGAATCATAGCATTCGGCGACATTCATATGTCTTCCGGAGAAATTCGGAACATCCCTGACGCGCAGGCCGCCGATCTCATCATTCTCAACGGTGATCTGACCAACTTCGGCACCAGAAAGGATGCCAAGAAGGTACTGGATGAGATCCTGGCCGTCAATCTGAACGTCCTGGCTCAGATCGGCAATCTCGACAAGTACGAGATCAACGAGTATCTTGATGAACTGGATATGAATCTCCATGCCCAGGCCCGGCTTTTCAAGGGGGTTCTGTGCCTTATAGGCATTGGCGGCTCCAATATCACCCCGTTCAGGACCCCCTCGGAGTTCCCGGAGGAGCAATTGGCGGCACTGGGAGAACAGGCCTTCCGCCAGGGCATGGAGTTCAAAGCGCTGGCGGAACCCCTGCACAATATCCGTATACCGACGCTTCTGGTCTGCCATACATCGCCCTATGGAACCCGGCTTGACAGGCTGAAAAACGGCCGCCATGCCGGTTCGACCGCGGTCAGGGCGCTTATCGAAAAGCATCAGCCTGACCTGTGCATAGCAGGGCATATCCACGAAGGGAAAGGCGTCGATACCATTGGCCGCACCACGATTATCAATCCAGGCATGTTCCGTCAGGGCGGCTGGGTTGATATCCACATCAACACATCACATATAGAAGCTGAACTGCGATGAACACACGAGACACACTGATTGTCGGCGCCGGACTTTCCGGACTGACTGTTGCCCAGACACTCCGGGTGCGATGCTACGGACATAGATTTCTGCTGCTCGAAAAGGCTGGAAGGGCCGGAGGGGCCATCCAAACGCATGTCGAGGACGGATTCACCGCCGAGGCCGGGCCACACGGATTTCTCGACAACTGCAGGGAAAGCAAGGATCTCCTTAGCGGTATCGGCCTGGATTCCGAATGCGTCCATGCCCCTTTGGGGCGTTTCTCCCGCTATGTGTATCTGAACGGGACACTTCGGAAGATCCCGCAGACTCCTGCAGCCATTCTCACCACATCGCTCATTTCCTGGAAGGAAAAATTCCGGGTTCTGGCTGACCTGTGGAAAAAACCGTTGTCCGGGGAACCGACAGTGTCCCAGTGGGTGGAACACCATTTCGGACCGGCCCTCCTTCCTTTTGCGGATGCGGCCCTGACCGGCACCTATGCGGGCGACATGGACAGATTGGCCATTGATGGCGTCATGCCGGAACTCAGGCGGCTGGAAGCAACGCATGGGTCCATCATCCGTGCGCTTCTGGCAGCAAAAAGAACGCGGACAGGGCCAAGGCGATTGTCACTGCCGGCCATGACCAGTTTCAAGGGCGGGATGCAGTCTCTTCCAGACCGCATGGTGGATTTTCTCCAGCCGGAAAAGGATCTTCTGCTCAACTGCGGAGTTAACGCCATTGAAAAGACCGAGCACGGATGGCGTGTTCAATCAGCTCTGGGGGCCTTCCAGGCCGCCAACCTGGTCCTCGCCCTGCCGGTTAATGCCTCTCTTGCCCTGCTGAAAGATTTCAATGCGCCCACTGCGGAAATTCCGGAAGCAGGGATAGCCACAGTTGTCATTGCCTTTGCCAAAGAGGTCAGACTGCCGCCGGGCTTCGGTTTCCTTATCCCGGAAAGCGAGGGCCGTTTTTCCCTGGGAACCCTCTTTTCTTCAAACATGTTTGCCGGCCGGGCTCCTGCCGGATGCTCGCTGATCGAAGTCCTGGTCGGCGGCCGGCGTCACCCGGAGCGGGCCAGGCTTGAAGACGGTGAGCTCATCCAGGCCGCACTCCAGGATATTAAAGACATCCTCGACATCAGGCAGGAACCAATCCACACACGGGTCCTGCGCAACGGCTGCGGGATCCCTCAGCCGGAACAAGGTTATACAGAACTCCTGGCATGGCGGAACAGAACCATGAGCAATCATCAGGGACTGTTCATCTGCGGCTTCGGATGGGACGGAATCGGCATAAACCACATGGTCAAGGCTGCCGATCGTATAGCTGAAAGTATCATGGGACGCATACATCCCGGACAGTATACCCCGGTTAAGGGCATCTACTTCTAAACGCTCTTAACCTCAGGGGTTTGCCGCTGCCCCTTATCGTCACTACCCGGCAGCAAGGGAGCGTTACGCTCCCTGAAGGGATTAGAGCTTGTCTATCTTCCTGCTCAAAAGCCTGACCTGTTCATCCACAGAAGCATTGCGGAGGGTAAGGTTGGTCACCACCTTGATGGAATGAAGGACGGTTGAATGGTCCCGGTGAAAGGTCTTGCCGATGTCAATAAGCGATTCCCTGGTGTGCTTCCGGCATAAATACATGGCCACCTGCCGGGGAAAGGTCAGGGATTTTTTCCGGGAGCGGGACTGCATCTCCTGGATGCTCACCCGGAACTGACTGCCGATAAATTCGCTGATGGTCTCGGCAGTCACAATCTTCGGCTCGCCTACAATGGCCCGAACCACTTCTTGAACCAGATCCAGGCTTACAGGGCAGTCCATGAGTTTTGTCCTGGCCCTGATGGCGATGATGGCTGATTCGATGCGGCGGACGTCTCCCTCTATATGTTTGGCGAGATATGTGACGAATTCTTCAGGAAGGTGCAACTGATAGTAATGGAGTTTGTTCCGCACAATCCTTTGCCGAGTGGTCAGATCGGGTGCCTGGATGGTCGTAACCAGCCCGGAGGCCATCCGCGAACAGAACTCGTAATCAATCCCCTCAAGATCACGGGGCGACCTGTTTGCCGTAAAAATGACCCGTTTCCCGGACTTGATCAGGGAATCAAGAACCTCGTTCAACTCCTCTTGAGTCTTCTTCTTCCCGGTCAGGGAATGGACGTCTTCGACGAGCAGGATATCACAGTTTTCGTGATATTTTCGTTTAAAGCCATCCATGGTATCGGTCTTGATGCCTCGGACCATCTCAGAAGAAAACTGCTGTGCCGTGACATAATGCAGACGGGTCATGGGCGATACGGCCAGTATATGGTGAGCAACAGCCTGGGTAAGGTGACTCTTCCCCAGCCCCGTGGAACTGTTGATATAGAGGCACGGACCTATTGAGGCATCATAGTCGGACATCGATCTGCAGGCCGATTGCGCCAGGATATTGCTCTCTCCCACCATAAATTCGGCAAAGGTGTAACGCGGGTGCAGCGCCCGCACGCAGGATGCTCCTGCCGGCATATGGGGAAGCCGCAGCTGATCACCCCGTAGAGGGGGAAAAGACAAGCGGCTGCTCTTCTCGCAGAGGAGAACCTGCCTCTTTGCTGCGTCGACCTCATTCAATTTTTCCTGAATGAGATGCAGATAATTCTGGGCAATGTAGGCACTGAAAAAACGATCCGGGCAGGACAGCCTGATACTGTCGTCCCGGAGCTGTACGCAGGCAAGCGGCTCGATCCAGAGGGTGTAGACGGAATCCCCTAACTCTTTCTGCAGTATATCCTTCGCTTTATCCCAAACCATCAATTCTCACCAGAAAAAATTATTTACCGATCCAGAACTAGAATGGCCAATCACTACAAATACAGTCAGTGTTTCATTGTTTTACAAAGAATGCGTCTTGCGAGAATGATTGAGGCACGTACCACTATTGCACGTGATGTAACGGTAAACCCTATTTCCCACTTTTCGTCAAAGACGATTTTCGGAAATTTTCGCTGGCTGCCATTATTTTTTTTAAACAATCGCGAATTCAGGCCCAGCCTGACTTTTCCACGGACCGCCTTCGGGAGGCCTTAGTTTTACTGCCCTAACAAGAACATCATTTTTTGCTAATTTTTCTGTAATGTTACAATAATTATCCAGAGGTTATCAACAATTTCGCCTCCTGATTAAATTCAATTATTCTCGTTTTTCCACCGATTATCTTCAATTTTCTCAAAATTACATTGTGCGTACCGCGGGAAGATCAGATCATCAACGATTTGTAAAATTCCCGGCCGGCAATATCTCTATAACGCATTCTTTCCGGAAACCCGCGCCATGGCGAGGATCCTGATTTCCCCGGCCCCCGCCCGCATCAGGGTGTCTGCACATTCTGTCACGGTTGTGCCGGTTGTCAGAATATCATCGACCAGGCATATGCTCAACCCATCAATACAGGCATCGCTCGTCAAGGCAAAGGCCCCTTTGAGATTTTCTTTTCTTTCCCGGCGGCCCAGGCTGGTCTGCGGAGGAGTGCTTCTCGTCCGTACAAGGATATCGGACCGGATCGCCTTCACAGTATCCGGAAAAAGAGTCTGTGCAAGAACCAGCGATTGATTCAGTCCTCTTTTCTGCAAGCGCCGTCGATGGAGAGGAACAGGAATAATCAGATCGCAGGAGGAAAAGGCAGAAAGGTCGACAGGGGCGGCAAGAGCCGCAAGGGTCGACAGAACCGTCCTGTCAGCACTGAATTTTAAACGATGAAGAAGGGTGTCAACCGGCGATTCGTAGAGGGCAACCGCCCGGGCACATGTAAAGGGAGGAGGATTACGCAGACAGCTGCCGCAGAGATGATCCCCGCCATTGCCAGTCTTGAAGGGGGTACCGCACCGGACACAGAGCGGGAATCCCGGATATCGTACACCGGCCAGACAGCTGTCGCAGAGACAAAGGGACCCTGCGGCTGGCTTCCCGCAGACAACACAGACCGAAGGGAAGAGCAGATCAAGCAACGGTTGGAAAAAAAATCCACCTTCAGGCATAGCATCCCTTCGCATACATAATCGAGAGGCCCGTGAATTTTTCTATCCCCCCGGAATAAAGAGAAACTTAGTAATCCAGCATACGCAGGAACGAGTAAAGGGACACCTTTAAAAATGCGGAACCGGAATGGAACAGGCCGGTCGATCTTTTTAACCCACTTTCGTTTGTGCTCTTTGCATTTTTACACAAACATGGCATAATGTGCTCGCTTTTATCGTTGCGGCGAGGGATTCTCCCTGTCAAAACCATTTTATTGCGGGGAAGTGTTCTTCCTTGAGCAGGTATTGACTGACCAGCATGGCTGGACCAGATTGACCAGGCTCAACGAAACATGAAAGCTTGTCGTTTCAGTATGGAAAGGATGCTGCTTCTGGGAGACTTTCATATAAACGGGCGGTCCGCAGGCCTCACCGGCCTTCAACAATAATTGAAATGACACCGCGTAAGGGATGTAATGTTCGGTTCAGACGCTGTTTCTCTGAATTTTTATCGGTTTTTTAAATTACTACCGGATAGGGTTAAGCATATGGTTTTTTCGTGGAAACAAGCAACTGAAGCCTCCAGGCCACGCAGGAATTTCTCGCACATGATAGTGGTCATCCTCCTGGCTCTTCAATTACCTTTCATACAGGCCAAAGCCGCTGAACAGAATACCGCTGTCCTGCCTCTGAAGATCAACAGCCAGACCAGCACGGCAGAACTCACAAAAACCGCTGACGAGGCTCTGAGCCAGGCCTGCCAGGCAAACAATCTAACGATGCTGGACCGCGACATGGCTGGAAAGACGGTCAATTATAATGGCACGTGGCCGCCATCGGCAAAAGATCTGCAGCATGTCTTATCACCGACGGGAATGAGTACTATAGCCGCCGGTTCACTGACCGTTTTAGGGAATCAAATCAGTATTGATGTCAAGGTCATGGATCCGCTTTCATCCGATGCGCCCCAATATTACACCCGGCAGGCGAACTCCATTGCCGATATCCCGGATGCGCTCAAGGCAATCGCCCGGGATATCGCCGGTTCTGCCCCCAGAGACTCCGTCATCGCTTCCATCTCTCCTGAGGGAAACAGGAATATTGATTCCGGCGCCATCCTGCGACGCATTAAAAGCAAGGTGGGAGATGTGTACAATCCTTCCATATTACAAGAAGATTTAAAATCAATCTACCAAATGGGCTTCTTTGAAGATGTGCAGATAGATGTCAGAGATACTCCCAGGGGCAAGGATATTATCTTCAGGGCCGTGGAAAAACCGATTATCAATTCGATCACGTATACAGGAATAAACAAACTTGACGACAAAGATGTCAAGGAGGCTGCCAATATAAAAGAGCAGACGATCCTGAACCTTTCAAAGATCAACAGCACAGTGGATAGCATTAAAACATTTTACAAATCGAAAGGATACTACAACACCAAGGTGGACCCGAAAATCACCTATCCGAATCCAAATACCGCGGAGGTCGTCTTTGCCATCGATGAGGGCAAGAAGATCTATATCAAAGAGATCTCATTTCGCGGCAACCCGTCATTCAAGGACAGCGAACTGAAAGACGCGATGAAGACCGGGACCAAATGGATGTTCTCCTGGCTCACCGATGCGGGCGTCCTGGATATGGACCAGCTTAAACATGACTCGGACGCAATCGTCGCCTTTTACGGTGATCACGGTTTTCTGGATGCAAAGATCAGCGATCCGATCATTACGCAGGACGGGGACTATCTTTATGTCAGCTTCGACATTGACGAGGGGCAGCGATATTCCGTCGGCACCATTGATTTTGAAGGCGATCTGATAACGGACAAACAAACCCTCGCCGATCTGATGACCGTCCGCAAGGAGCCCTATCTGAGCAGAAAAGCACTGCGGGAGGACATTCTTAAAATCCAGGATCTCTATGGCGAAAGCGGTTTCGCCTTCGTCAATATCCACCCTGATCTGAAGAAATCAGAGGATGGGAAGCGTTTCGATATCATGATGAACATCAAGAAGGGAGATTTGGTCTATATCAACCGAATCACCATCAAGGGCAACGTCCGGACCAGAGATAACGTCATCCGGCGCGAACTGAAGATCGCAGAAGGCGGAGTCTTCGATTCGAAGGCTCTGCGAACAAGCTCGGAAAAACTGCAGCGTCTCGATTTTTTTGAAGATGTTTCACTTGTTCCCCAGCCGACCGGCGATCCGTCGAAAATGAATATTGACATCAACGTCAAAGAGAAAAGTACCGGTAAGTTCAGTATCGGCGTGGGATACAGTTCCGTCGACCAGGTCGTGCTGATGGGACAGATTTCAGAAGACAACTTCATGGGCCTTGGCGACAAGCTGGCCTTTATGGCCAGTACAGGCAGTACCAACAGACAGGTGGATCTCTCGTTCACCAACCCCCATGTCAACGACTCCGCCCTCTCCTCGCGCTCGGATCTCTTCGATATCCAGCAGGAGTACACAAGCTACACAACCAACACCAAAGGCGTCTCTCAGGCCTTTGGCTATCCTATCTGGGGTGAGTGGCGTGGGATTGGCAGCTATAAATTCACCGACACCAATTTATCCTCTGTTGCCGCCAACGCCCCCTACCTTATTGTGGAATCGGAAAACATTCACACGACAAGCGAGGTTTCCTTTGCCTTAAAGCGGGACGTTCGAGACAAAATCTTCAACACCACCAAAGGCTCGAATAATGCCATTACGGTTTCCTATGCCGGTGGTCCTTTCGCCGGTGACTCCCAGTTCACCAAACTGGAAGGAGACACTTCCTGGTATTTCCCTGTAGCCTTTGGAACCGTCTTTCATGTCCGCGGATCGGCGGGAGAGGCCTGGGCGAATACACCCAACGGGCTTCCGGTTTTTGAAAGGTATTTCCTCGGCGGCATAAACACCCTCCGCGGATTTAAATTTGCTACAGTCAGTCCGAAGGATCCGGCCACCGGCGATTATATCGGCGGGGATAAAATGTGGTTTACCAATACCGAATTTCTTTTCCCGCTTGCCCCTTCGCAAGGTGTGCAGGGAGTTGTTTTCTATGATATGGGTAATGTTCTCAACGACGATCAGAAATGGTCCTTTGATGGAACAAGGAATTCCGCAGGTCTTGGCATCAACTGGTACTCCCCCATGGGGCCCTTACGTCTTGAATGCGGCGTGAATCTCAATCCGCAGACCGGTGAGGAAAGGGTTGTCTGGGATTTCACGATGGGCGGCTCTTTCTGACCTTTTCGTTAATTTGAATTCACTTTTTGCATGCCGGTTGCGCCTGTCGCAACCGGCTCTTTTTTTCTATGCCGTTTTTGCTCTCTCAACACCTCCTGCCCCCCGGATCCATCCTCAAGGTTGCAGGCCTGCGCGGCAGCAGCCCGGCTCTGATCAGCGCTCAGACAGCTGGTCCGTGCTGCTGCATCCTGCCCGATGAACACCAGGTCTTGCTGTTCGAACAGGACCTGCGGCTCTTCACCAACGCCCGGATTCTCACCTATCCGGGATATGAAATTCCGCCCTATACGCCTCTGTCTCCGGATCAGCAGACCACAGCGGCCCGGCTCTCCACCCTCTACAGCCTGCTCGAAAATGATACCCATTTTTTCCTGATAACCTCGGTTGAAGCCCTGATGCGCAGGGTCATGCCGGGGAGGGTCCTCAGAAACGCGGCGGAACTTGTCATTGCAGGAGAAGACTGCGACCCGGGGAAGCTGGTCGATACCTTGGTACAATCCGGATATGAAAAAGTTACGCTGGTCCAAAGGATGGGAGATTTTTCTGTGCGCGGGGGCATCATCGATGTTTTTCCGCCTCCCTTTCCCCTGGATGATGGCTCGCTTCAGGAAGGTCCTGTCCGTCTTGATTTCTTTGGCGATACCCTTGACTCATTACGGGTATTCAATCCCATGAACCAGCGTTCGGAAAAGGAAATTTCAGAGATGACCATACTCCCGGTCACCGATATCCTCTTCCCTTCACCGCATTCATCTGCCTGCAAGGGTGTCCTTAAAACCCTGAAAATGTCGGCGGAATCCTGTAAATGGGACCATTTTCAAACAGAGCAGATCGGCGAGCATATCGCCAATGCGCGCAGATTTCCAGGGATGGAATTTTTTCTGCCGCTCTTTTATTCAGGCACGGAAGCATCGTCCGCATCTGTCTTTGATTTCCTCCCCCCTGAAACCCGCCTGGTAATCGTCGATCCCGACGCCTGCAGGCAGACCGTGCATCTGGTCTCAGAACGGATAGAGGCAAATTTCCGCGAGGCAAGGGACAATTCAGCACCGGCCCTTTCTCCTTCCCTGCTTTTTCTCGATGACGTCCTGATTCAGGAACGCATCGCAACATTCGCCCGCATCGTCTGCACGGATTTCAGCGAGGGACCTGGAGATAGCATAACCGTAGCATCGACGAATCATCGCCTGCTCAAACAGGAAGTTGGCTCCCAGCGGCGTAAGCGCGGCCTTATCGCCCCGCTGATAGACCAGATTCTGATCTGGCAAAAACAAGGCGACACCGTCATTATCTGCTGCAGATCCAGCCGGCACACCGGTAATCTTGCAGAGATTCTGGAAAAACATGGCCAAACCATCTCTTTGCTGGAAACACCTCTTGCCCTTGGGCAGGGAAACCTTTCAGCAGACACCCTGTATGTATGCAATCATCCCCTGCAGGAAGGCTTCAGTCTCCCGGAACAGCGTCTGCATTTCATCTCTGAGAGCGAACTTTTCGGAGAGATGCGGATCGGAGGGCACAAAAAGGGGCAGGCACAAAAAGGCGAACCTATACGTTTCGCCGAACTCAACCATGGTGATGTGGTCGTCCACAGAGACCATGGACTGGGATACTATCAGGGATTGATAGCCCTGGAGTTCCAAGGTGTCCGCAACGATTTTATGCTCATCGAATATAAGGAAGGAGACCGTCTCTATCTGCCTGTTGACCGGCTCAATCTTGTCAGCCGCTATGAGGGCCTCTCGGATGCGGAACCCAAAATCGACAAACTCGGCAGCCAGTCTTGGAAAACAGTCAAGGATAAGGTCAAGGAAGAGGTCTGGAAAGTGGCCCAGGAACTTCTTGAGATCTATGCCAGACGGGAAATCCGTGAAGGAAGGCGTTTTTCTCCTCCCTCCGATCTCTTCCACGAGCTTGAGGAATCCTTTCCCTACGATGAAACCCCGGGCCAGGATAAAGCGATTACTGATGTGATCGAAGATCTGATCTCGGAGAAGCCCATGGATCGTCTGGTCTGCGGAGATGTGGGCTACGGCAAGACGGAGGTTGCCATCCGCGCCGCCTTCAAAGTTGTCGAAGACGGTTTTCAGGTGGCCGTTCTCGTGCCGACTACCGTCCTGGCCGAACAGCACGCCCATACCTTTGCAGAACGGCTCCAGGGATTTCCGGTTACCGTTGAATGCATCAACAGATTCAGAAGCACTGCCACCCAGAAACGCATCGTCAAGGATCTGGCCGCAGGAAAAATCGATATTATCATCGGTACCCATCGCCTGCTTTCAAAGGACGTCCTCTATAAAAACCTGGGCCTGCTCATTGTCGACGAAGAACACCGTTTCGGTGTAAGCCATAAAGAAAAAATCAAGCAGATCAAGGCAGAGGTAGATATCCTGACCTTGACCGCGACCCCTATTCCGCGAACCCTGCAGATGTCCTTACTGGGGATTCGCGATCTCTCCGTTATATCCAGCCCGCCGGAGAACAGACGTCCGGTAAAGACCTTTGTGGCCCGCTACGATGAGCTGGTCATCAAGGAGGCCGTAATGAAAGAAATGCGGAGGGATGGTCAGGTCTTCATTGTACATAACAGAGTGCGCTCCATTCATCGAATGGCGGCAACCGTCCAGAAACTGGTCCCCGCCGCCAGAGTGGGCGTTGCGCACGGACAGATGGAAGGCAAAGAGCTGGAGGCGATCATGGTCTCCTTCGTTGACAAGGAAATCGATGTCCTGATCTGCACCACCATTATCGAATCGGGTCTGGATATCCCCGCTGCCAATACAATAATTATCAACAAGGCCGAGATGCTGGGACTGGCGGAGATCTATCAGTTGCGCGGCCGGGTCGGCCGCTCCGACATCCAATCCTATGCCTACCTGCTGGTACCCTCTTTAGACGACCTGAGTAAAGACTCCAAAGAGCGCCTGCGCGCCCTGATGGATTACAACGAATTGGGAGGCGGCTTCAAACTGGCCATGAGCGACCTGCAGATCCGGGGGGGCGGCAACCTGCTTGGCGTCTCTCAGAGCGGCCACATCGCCGCCATCGGCTACGATCTCTATCTGGATCTTCTGCAGAAGACCGTGGCCGATATGAAAGCACGGATCACCACCGGCGCAGAACAGAATTGCGGCGATGACCTGGATCCGGAGATCAACCTGCAGATCTCGGCCTACATCCCCGAAACTTATATTTCCGACATCAACCAGCGGTATCTGGCCTATAGGCGAATCTCGGCCCTGTCCTCAGCTGATCAGGCGATACATTCGGACCTCCGGGATGAAATCACGGACCGTTACGGCAGGCTTCCTGTGGAGACAGACACCCTCTTTTCCATTGTAGCATTGAAAAAGGATCTCATCAGCCTGCGGATCTGTAAACTTGAGCGAGGGAAGGACACCCTGGTGTTCTCTTTTCAGGAAAACACCCCTGTCAGCCCCGTTAACCTTCTGACGTACTTGAACAAAAGTGCAGGAAAAACAGCACGCCTCACCCCTGAGGGAAGGCTCATCATCCAGGCGAAGCTCGATTCGATCGAGGCAGTTCTGACAGCCGTTCGTACAACCTTAACCGACCTGATATCTTTGACCAATGAATAACGCAACAGTCCAGCGTAAGCCGGTCTTCTCCTGGGAAGACATCGACACCATCCTGCTGGATATGGATGGGACCCTGCTCGATAAATATTTCGACGATTATTTCTGGGAAGAATATGTGCCGATGATTTTTGCAGAGGTGAATAACCTCACGCCGGAAGAGGCTCATATGTCCTTGCTTGCCCGGTACGAGCGGGTGGAAAGCACCTTGCAATGGACTGATCTCGACTACTGGTCCGACCAGCTTCAACTGGATATCCCCGAGCTGAAATGCAGGATCGAACATCTCATTCAAGTGCATCCGTATGTGATAGATTTTCTGAAATTTCTGCATTCCAAAGGCAAGAACGTGCATCTCGTTACCAATGCCCATTCCAAGACCCTGGAGATAAAGATGCGGAAGACCGACCTGGGGCCATGGTTTTCGAGAATTGTCTGCTCAGAAGAGGTGGGAGAGGCAAAGGAGCATCCTGTTTTCTGGGACCGGCTCGAAAAGATGCTGGGTTTTAAAAGGGAACGGACGCTTCTGGCGGATGATACCGTCAAGGTACTGAAATCCGCACAAAAATACGGTATCCAGCATCTGATCCACGTCGCGCGGTCAAGCTCCCAGCTTCCCGTTAATTTTTCCCCGGAATTTCCGTCAATTACCTATTTCAAGGAACTGATTTTCTAAGGGTTCCGTTTTTTTCTCGGACAGAAGGCGGACAATTCATTACAGGCAGATATCATGCCGGACAAAAAGGGAAATACCTTTTGCGTTCTCCCCCATGATGCGGTAATAAGAGGACAATACATGTTCACATATTCATTTATCCTTATCAGGTCTGCCATGTCAAAAAACTTTTCTCTTGTTCTGTTCTTCATTTGCGGTTCTCTGTTGGCCGGGTGCGGATCCAAGCCTCCTGCCTATCAAGGCCTCTCCTTTCCTCCCGCCAGCTCAACTGCAGTTACCTTCCAGGAAAAGGATGTCCCCGGCCAATGCAAGGCATTCGCTCATATCATCGTCTCCACACCGACAGGTGCCAGCGGGGAGCAGATCGGCCAGGGCATCACAGACTTTGCCAGGAGCAAGGGCGCTGACCTCATCCTTGTCGGCCAGAGCAGAAAAAGCAAGGGAAGCGGCGAGCATGACTTCACCTTCACCTCTTACGGACCAAGGCAGGAATATCTTTTCAATAAAGACTGGCTAGGGTGGAAATTCGGCTTGCAGAACTGGGAGAAAAGTGAAGGAATCACGGGATTTGGCTATAATAATTGGAAGGATGCCACTGTTTACGATTTCAGCCAGAAGATTCAGATTGTACTTCTTCACTGCGAACCCGATCACCTGTAAACTCTTTTGAATCCCGGCACATCGGGGACCCTCTCGCGAAGCCGGGAAACGGTTGGATACAAACCGGTCCCGGCTTTTTTTCTTCTCCTTTCTCTGCAGGATTCCCTGATCCATTGTCTTTGCCCTTAATTTCCGGCCCTTCTTCCGGCCCTCCTTGCACCATCCCGATTTTTCGCTGATCGACCCTGATCCAGGGGATTTTCCCACCGTTCATCCCTCCATTGTTTTGCGGTTTTACCTGCAGAACATCATTATTATTTTGTCTTCAAGAAACATGATTTTTACTCTAATTAAGTTTTTTTAGAGTATGGGCTATCAAAACGAAATTTTTTTTTCAATTCCGCAAATTCTCAATTTTCAATGACATTCCATTACGTTACATATTATATTGATCGCCATGAAATTCGGCTGTATTTTTTTTTCTTGACAAAAAAAAGACGTTCTCATAAAACACACAGTTGAGAACGATAACAATGTTCTTTCCATTATTCATGATTTTTCATGTTGATTATTTTTTGTATGTTATTTCATTATATTAGAAACAAGAATAAACCATAACAAAATTCCGCCGTCCTATAGCGGAGAGGTTTTAAAGTATTGGTCGATAGCAAGTATATCACGTTGTAAATGGATATTTATTCTACCTAAATGCAGTATCGATTCATCCCCGGGAGGATGTACATCCTTAATGGAAATCCCTTGAAGGTTTACAGGCTTTACAGTATAAATCTTTGCCAGGGACCCCAGACAGGTGGATGGGAATGTGGAATAAATATCAGACCAAATGAGGACAAGCTATGACTAATTTTGATGCTGTATTTACCCGAAGTGTTGATAAACCCGAAGAATTTTGGGCCGAGGCTGCAAAAGGTTTAGATTGGTACAAGGAATGTGACAAGGTCCTTGACTCATCTAATCCTCCGTTTTATCGCTGGTTTTCAGGCGGGAAGATGAATACGTGCTATAACGCGGTCGACCGCCATGTAAAAAATGGGCGCGGAGATCAGACTGCGATAATTTACGACAGCCCGGTTACGAACACCATAGCTAAAATATCCTACAGCGAACTCCTGGAAAAAGTCTCGACTTTTGCGGGAGCACTGCAAAGCCAGGGTCTGAAGAGAGGCGATACTGCAATCATCTACATGCCGATGATTCCTGAAGCAGCAGTCGCCATGCTGGCCTGCGCCAGGATTGGCGCCATCCACTCTGTAGTATTCGGCGGCTTTGCTGCCAATGAACTCGCAGTCCGTATTGATCATGCGCAACCCAAGATTATCATTACAGCCTCCGGCGCCGTTGAAGGCAAAAAAGTCCTCGCCTATAAGCCCCTTATCGACAAGGCCATAGACCTGTCAGCCCATAAGCCGGAGAAGTGCATCCTTTTCCAGCGGGATATCGTCAAGGCAGACTTGAAGCCCGGTTTCGATCTGGACTGGAAAGAACTCGTCGCCATGAGTAAACCAGTAGACTGTGTACAACTGGAGGCAACCGACCCTCTTTATATATTGTATACATCAGGGACCACCGGAATGCCCAAGGGGGTTTTGCGCGACAACGGAGGGCACGCTGTCGCCCTGCACTGGAGCATGAAAGCAATATATAATATAGACGCAGGAGATGTCTGGTGGTCAGCATCAGATGTGGGCTGGGTTGTCGGGCACTCGTATATCGTTTACGCCCCGCTGATCAAAGGCGCCACCACCGTCTTTTATGAAGGAAAACCCGTGGGAACGCCTGATGCCGGTGCCTTCTGGCGGGTAATTTCCCAGCACGGGGTCAAGAGTCTTTTTACAGCTCCCACGGCCTTCAGAGCCATAAAAAAAGAAGATCCCAACGGGACGTTCTTTAAAAATTATCAAATTCCCAAATTTGAATGTCTATATCTGGCTGGGGAACGGCTCGACCCCGACACCTATCATTGGGCAACCAATCTGCTCGGTGTACCGGTCATAGACCATTGGTGGCAGACTGAAACCGGTTGGGCAATTGCCGCTAATTGCCGTGGAATTGAGCAGTTACCCATTAAACCGGGGTCTCCCACCAGACCGTGTCCGGGATACAATCTCAAGGTCGTTGACAATGAAGGCGTTGAAGTCGCGGCAGGACAAGAAGGGAACATCGTCGTCAAGCTGCCTCTGCCTCCCGGCAACCTTGTTACGCTCTGGCGCAACGATGAGCGTTTTGTTAAAGCCTATATGTCAACATTCCCCGGGTACTATGAGACAAGTGACGGCGGGTATGTGGATAAAGACGGGTATGTCTATGTCATGGGTCGGGTTGATGATGTCATCAATGTGGCGGGCCATCGCCTCTCCACCGGGGCCATGGAAGAGATTATTTCCAACCATCCCGATGTCGCCGAATGCGCAGTACTCGGAACAAACGACACACTGAAGGGTGAGGTCCCGCTGGGGCTTTTTGTCCTGAAGGCGGGTGTAAATAGAGATCCCAATGTCATCAGGCAGGAACTGGTGCAGATGGTGCGGGATCAGCTTGGTGCTGTGGCCTGTTTCAAAGAGGCCTCCAATGTCGGCAGGCTTCCGAAAACACGTTCCGGAAAGATATTGCGAGGAACAATGCGGGCCATAGCAAACGGCAAGGATTTCAAGGTTCCGTCAACGATCGACGACCCTGTTATCATAGATGAAATTACTACGCTTTTCCATGGGATGGGTTTCCCAAAGAAATAGGATAATTCAAAGGTCAGCCCTATTTTTTCAGGTTGGCTCAACAATCAACACTCTCTGGGGAGCCCGAGGTTTAGATCTCGGACTCCCCGAAACAGGAACGATTTATGAAGATCCATGAATACCAGGCAAAGTCGTTGTTTCGTCAATACAACGTCCCGGTGCCAAACGGCAGCGTCAGCACAAATTCAGCAGAAGCGGCTAAAATCGCCGAGCAACTTGGTTTGCCCGTTGCGGTCAAGGCCCAGGTCCATGCGGGCGGTCGCGGTAAAGGCGGCGGCGTGCGTGTCGCTAAAACCCCTAAAGAGGTGGTTGAGGCCGCCGAGGCCATTCTTGGCATGTCCCTTGTGACCAAACAAACCGGAGCTGTTGGCAAAAAGGTCAACAAGGTTCTCGTTGAACAAGGCGTCAACATCAAGAATGAGTTGTATCTCTCCATTATCCCCGATCGGGAAACTGCGACCATCACCATCGTTGCAAGCCAGGACGGCGGGATGAACATTGAAGAGGTAGCCGAAAAGAATCCCGAGAGAATAATCAAGGTTTCTGTTAACCCGGTTACCGGCATCAAGGGCTATCATCTGAATCAGGTTGCCTTTGGATTAGAGCTTGAGCCTGCCTTGAGAAAGCCTTTTTCCGCACTGCTCAAGAATCTCTACGCACTGTTCGTGGATTATGATTGTTCCATGGTCGAAATCAACCCTCTTATTATAACCGGCGACAATGGGGTTATGGCCCTTGATGCCAAGATGGACATAGATTCGAACGCCCTTTTCCGTCATCCGGATGTCGTCCAGATGCATGATCCTGAAGAGGATGATCCGAAAGAGGCCGAGGCCGCCAAGTTCAGCCTTAACTACATCAACCTGGACGGCAACGTCGGTAATATGGTCAACGGCGCCGGACTGGCCATGGCTACTATGGATATCATCAAGCAGGCTGGTGCATCCCCTGCAAACTTCCTTGATGTAGGCGGCGGTGCCAATGCAGAAATGGTTGAAAACGGTTTTCGCATTATTCTTAGCGATCCCAACGTTAAAGGCATTTTGATTAACATTTTTGGCGGTATACTTCGTTGCGATGTACTGGCAAGTGGTGTGGTTCAGGCAGCAAAAAAAGTCAAACTTTCCGTTCCGGTAGTTGTAAGGATGGAAGGGACAAATGTTGAGGAAGGCCGCAGGATTCTTGCAGAATCAGGACTCGCACTTATCAATGCAGCCGACCTTGCTGATGCTGCGAAGAAAGTTGCGGAGCTTGTATCCTGATAGACTTTTTGTTGATATTCAGGCTTTTAAAACAGATTCTTTCTGTAAAGTGCAGCATATGCGTATAATCTCCTTGAACGTTCCGGCAACAATATAATCCATGCAGGGCCTTGCATAGAGAGCTGGCCGCAGCAAGCAAGCATGATAGCTCAATCGTTAACCGGGATGGTCAACAGATACCCTGCTTACAGGGTACTCGCTTCAGTACATGATACGTTCCGTTGGGAACCGCAGCTGCTCTCTTTATCCTGTAAACCGGCGCTGAGTTGCCTGACAAGGCAAGTGCGGGTATTGAGAAAGAAGGTCAGATTTTGATGTATTTTTGAAATTTTTTTTACTCTGTTCGCAGAGTTGTCGGATAATCCATCGGAAATGGAAGCATTTTTCAGAAAGTGAAAGAATTATCACCACCTACTAGTGAAGGAATAAAATGAGTATCCTAATTAATAAAAAAACGCGTGTCCTCGTTCAGGGCATTACAGGTCAGGAAGGACAGTTCCATACCCGTCAGTGCATAGAGTATGGAACCAATGTGGTTGCAGGTGTTACACCGGGCAAGGGCGGACAGTCCATGGATTCCGTACCGGTTTACAACACTGTCAGGCAGGCTAAGGAACAGACAGGAGCAGATGCGTCCATGATCCTGGTTCCACCGCCTTTTGCCGCAGACGCAATTCTTGAAGCCATTGACGCCGGAATCGATCTTATTGTCTGTATTACCGAAGGCGTACCGGTTATGGACATGATGAAAATAAAAAATTATCTTGAAGGGAAAAAGACCAGATTAATTGGCCCGAACTGTCCCGGCATTATCACTCCCGGAGAGTGCAAAATCGGTATTATGCCCGGTCGTATTCATAAGCCCGGCGGACCTGTCGGTGTTGTTTCCCGTTCCGGCACCTTGACCTACGAGGTTGTACACCAGCTTACAGAGCTTGGCATGGGTCAGACCACCTGCATCGGAATCGGCGGCGATCCCGTAAACGGAACCGGATTCATCGACTGCCTGGAGCGGTTTAATGCTGATCCTGAAACGGAAGCGGTTGTAATGGTTGGTGAAATTGGCGGAAATGCTGAAGAAAAGGCATCTGCCTGGATCAAAGCAAATATGAAAAAGCCGGTTGTTGGTTTTATCGCCGGCATCACCGCTCCTCCAGGAAGACGGATGGGTCATGCAGGCGCCATCGTCAGTGGTGGCCAAGGGACAGCTGAGGCTAAAATCGAGGCCATGCAGGCAAGTGGTATTCACGTTTGCAAAGATCTCGGAAGTCTGGGCAAGCTCTGCAAGAAGGTTTTTATTTAATTTTCGATTTCGAGCGGGAAATAGACTTGTTTGCGATCTGGCCCAAGCTGGACCGTAAACATTCCGATCCCTTTTGAGGGCGTGCTCAAAAGGGATCATCTTATTTTTATCCTTGCCTGGCAAAAAGGCAGATGAAGCGCTATACTCTTCAAAAGGTGGCGCGTCGTATTTTCCGCCGCAAACGGCACGCCGTGCGTTGAGGCCAGTGTAGAGCATCGATGAGGCCGGTAACGGAGGATGTCTGTCGCCCAAATAGCGGATGACTATCTTTTTTTGATGAATGCCAGAAAACAGGCGCGCAGAGAATCTGGGTACCTGAAAGGCTCCAGCAAAGAGTGAAGACACGAAGAGGGCCGGGCCAGCGGTTCACTGAATTTTGAGAGAATGCAGAACCCAGCCATCTGCTTCAGCAGATTGGATACAGCAAATCTCGAATGGTGTTGATCTGGCCAATTACACGTTTATTTTCAGCCATTACGTTGAATTTTTTTAAGGGAGCCGGCTGCGATATTTCAAGGCTGCCTGATTAATCCCGATCCGGATCTTTTACAGCTTCATAAATCACAGCTTCAATTGAGGGGAAAAGGTGTTCATACCTGCTGTATCATTCCCCACCGGAAAAAGGGAAAAAAGGATAGGACCTTTCTTAACCCGATTGGTTTTTTGAATTTTCATAGAATTCTGTACCAAGGAGACCGCATGAACACAAAGGAACGACTGGAAAAACTAGCGAAGCGTAAAGCCGAAGCACAACTGGGCGGAGGTCAGAAAAGGATAGATAAACAGCATTCCCTGGGCCGCATGACCGCAAGGGAACGTATCGAAATGCTCATGGATCCGGGAACATTTGAAGAGTTCGATATGTTCAAGACCCACAGATGCCGCGAGTTCGGCATGGGCGAGACTATCTTTCCCGGTGACGGTGTCGTTACAGGTTTCGGCAATGTGGACGGAAGACTGGTCTATGTCTACGCCCAGGATTTTACAGTTCTTGGAGGTTCTCTTTCTGAGACACTCTCCGAAAAGATCTGCAAGGTAATGGATCTGGCCATGAAAAACGGAGCCCCGGTAATCGGGCTCAACGATTCCGGCGGTGCGCGTATCCAGGAAGGTATTGAAAGTCTTGCAGGGTATACTGAGATTTTCCTGCGCAATGTCATGTCATCCGGCGTTGTCCCCCAGATTTCAGCAATTTTCGGCCCCTGTGCAGGTGGTGCAGTGTATTCTCCGGCACTCACCGACTATATCGTCATGGTGAAGAACAACTCGTACATGTTTCTGACAGGACCGAAGGTTGTTAAATCCGTGATGTATGAGGATGTCACTGTCGAGCAGCTCGGCGGCGCCGCCATGCATTCCAGCAGAAGCGGAGTATGCGATTATGCAGCCGAGTCTGAAATTGATGCAATCAACTATGTCAAAAAGCTTGTCAGCTTCATGCCCCAGAACAACATGGAAAGTCCTCCTTCCATTGCCTGCGATGATCCGGCCAACCGAACTGGGGCATTCTTGAATGATATCATTCCGGAAAGCGCAAACGCTGCCTATGACATGAAGAAGGTCATTATTGAAACAGTTGACAATAATGATTTCTTCGAGGTCAAAGAAGATTTTGCCCCTAATATCATTGTCGGCTTTGCCCGCTATAACGGAGCAAGTGTCGGAATTGTTGCCAATCAGCCCGCAAATCTTTCCGGTGTTCTCGATATCGACTCATCAGTCAAGGGAGCCCGTTTTGTCCGTTTCTGCGACTGCTTCAACATTCCGGTCATTACCTTCGTTGACGTTCCCGGATTCCTGCCCGGTACAGCACAGGAATACGGCGGCGTCATACGCAATGGCGCCAAAATTCTCTATGCATACGCTGAGGCTACCATTCCGAAAATCACCGTCATCACGAGAAAGGCATATGGCGGTGCATACTGCGTTATGTCCTCAAAGCACCTCCGCGGTGACATCAACTACGCATGGCCGAGCGCCGAAATAGCCGTAATGGGCGCCAAGGGTGCGGCCGAGGTTCTGTATGCAAAACAGGCGAAATCTGCTGAAAACCCAGCCCAGTTTCTTGCCGATAAGGAGAAAGAGTATCACGATCTCGTTGCAAATCCCTATGTCGCCGCCCAACGCGGATATATAGATGATATCATTGAACCATCAACAACTCGATTTAAGATAATCAAGGCTTTGAAGACCCTCGAAAATAAGCGTGATACAAATCCCATGAAAAAACATGGAAATATTCCGTTATAATCCGGGCAGGAATGAGTATCAGCATTGTAATGTCACAGCCTTCGACTCGTGAATGTTCTGCAATTATGATCTGTTTTCTATTCAAGCAATGGATAAAAACTACTACGCACAAGAACAAGGGAGAGAACAATGTCGGTTAAAATCTTCATTAAACGGGATGTACAGGATAATAATTTTGCTGAACTGAATGTGCTTCTCAAAAATCTGCGCGCACTGACTCTGAATCAGCCAGGATACATCTCAGGCGAGACACTGCAGCGGATCGACAAACCCAATGAAAGCATGGTTATCAGCACTTGGCGTTCTGTCGGAGACTGGAATAACTGGGTCAACAACGCCAAAAGGCTTGAACTCCAGAAAAAGATAGACGAATTGCTCGGCCATGAAACGGATTATGCCGTTTACGAGTAAGGCAGTCCTTCGTCGATTGAGGCCGTACTCCGTCTTTCACATGCACATTTCAGCTGAAAGACAGGAATTGAGTCATCCCTGCTCAGAAGTTCCGGGCAGGGATAGTGTAAACAAGAACGTCCATAGCCGTGTCTGACAACAAGGCCATGCGTTCACCATGCGTCATGCATGTTGGAAATCAGGAGATGTACGCCGGTCTTCCTGCGGCCATCTCCATGATGTGTAATACTATAATTAACCAGCCGAACAGATAGGTGATCTCATGGCAGGAAAAGAAAAAAAACTGGCCGCTGCTCTGGCCGCAGTGAACGCCTATATACAAGAAGAAGAAGCAATCACCGCCGCTCAAATGGCGATGACTGTGGCAGCCGCTTCCCCCGGAACGCAATTCACTGCATGGGGCATGAGCGGCCGTCAGGATATGATGAGCATGCGTAGACTTATCCAGATGAGAGCGTTTGATCGCCTCCGATAGATTTTAAAGTTTAACGAAACAGGTAAGGAGATAGACAATGAGTGACCAAGTCAAAATGACTGCATTGAAGTATGGTAGTGACCGCCCTAAAGCAAAAAATCCTGTCAAGATAATGGACCTTTCCCTTCGCGACGGTCATCAGTCCCTGTTTGCCACCCGTGGCCGTACTGAGGACATGATTCCTGTTGCCGAGATGATGGACGAAGTCGGCTTCTGGGCTATAGAGACCTGGGGCGGCGCCACCTTCGATACCATGCACCGCTTCCTGAATGAAGATCCGTGGGAGCGTCTTCGCACCCTGAAGAGGTATATCAAAAAGACTCCTTTTTCCATGCTGTTGAGGGCGCAGAATCTGGTCGGTTATCGAAATTACGCCGATGATCTCGCGCTCGCCTTTGTTGAACGTTCCGCCGAGAACGGCATGGATGTCTTCCGTACCTTCGACGCCCTCAACGATTACCGGAACTTTGAGACCGTCGTCAAACAGATCAAAAAATGCAAAAAACACTTCCAGGGCTGCATCTGCTACACCCTGACCGAACCCCGCCTCGGCGGAGAAGTTTACAACCTGGATTATTACATCAAGAAGGCCAAGGACTTGGAGTCCATGGGCGCCGATTCCATCTGTATCAAGGATATGGCCGGTCTTATCGCACCCTATGACGCCTATGCCCTGGTCAAGGCCCTGAAAGAGGCGGTGAAGGCACCGATCCATCTGCACAGTCATTTCACCTCCGGCATGTCTCCGATGAGTCATCTCAAGGCCATTGAGGCCGGTGTCGATATCATTGACACCTGTATGACCCCGTATGCATACCGCACCTCGCATGCTGCCCTGGAGCCCCTGGTCATGGCCCTTCTCGGCACCAATCGCGACACCGGCTTTGACATCAAAAAGCTGGCTGCAATCAACGAGATCCTTGAGAAGGATGTCATGCCAAAGTATAAACACCTTCTCGATGACTCCAAGGTTTCCATTATCGATATCAACGTTCTCCTGCATCAGACTCCCGGCGGCATGCTGTCCAACCTGGTCAATCAGCTGCGCGAGATGGATGCTCTGGATAAAATTGGCGAGGTGTATAAGGAGCTGCCGCGGGTACGGAAAGACCTTGGCCAGATCCCCCTTGTCACCCCGACCAGCCAGATCGTCGGTGTGCAGACGGTCAATAACGTCCTGCATGACACCCCTGACGAACGGTATAAGATGATCACCGGCCAGGTCAAGGATCTCTGCTACGGCCTCTACGGAAAGACCGCAGTGCCCATCAATGCCGAGGTGCAGAAAAAGGCCCTCAAGGGATATGCTCGCGGTGAAAAACCCATCACCTGCCGGCCTGCGGAAGTTCTGGCTCCCGAGTTGGAGAAGGCCAAAGCCGATATTGGCGATCTTGCCGTCGACATTGACGATCTGATACTCTACGCCATCTATCCTGTTACCGGCAAAAAATTCCTGGAATGGAAGTACGGCAAGACCGAAGTACCGGAAAGTGTCAAGCCCATCACCATGGAAGAGGTCAAGAAGAAAGACGAGATTATCAAGAAGGCCAAGGCCGGACTTCTCGTCGAGAAAAAGACCGCCGCTCCCGGCAAGACAGACAGGGTCAGAACATTTAACGTCTTCGTCGACAACGAATTCTTCAGCGTCGATGTCGATCCCCTTGGTGATGCACCGGTTATGATGGCTGCTGCTCCACGTGCCGCCGCCTCAGTGGCAGCAGTGGCGCCAGCTGCCGCCGCTGCTCCTGCACCTGCTGCTCCGGCCGCCGCCGCAGCTCCGGCTGCACCTTCCGCTGCTGGAACGCTTCTGATGGCGCCTATGCCCGGCATGATCGTTAAATACGAAAAGAACGTTGGAGATAAGGTCAACAAAGGCGACACCATCGTTGTCCTTGAAGCAATGAAGATGGAGAATGCCTTGCCTTCTCCCTGTGCCGGAACCATTCTGGCCATTGACTTCAAGAGCGGCGATAATGTCGCAAAGGGCGCAGCCCTCTGTGTCATTGGCTAAGGTGTTCCACGGATAATTCTGAAAAGAAAAGGGTATTGAGAAGTCACAATGACTCTCAATACCCTTTTTGTTGTATTTCTGCCGGACTGACTGCAGCAGGTGGCTGCAGACCTCACATCCAAAGAGATTATCCGATCAGAAAATGATCATTGCAAGCTGCTTTTACACCGTCTTTTTCAAAAAGGCGAGAAGCTGCCCTGCTGCGGCTGTCGGCGAGAGCATGCCCTTCTCTACCTCTTTTCTCAAAAGTGGAAGCGCATCCATTACCTGCAGCTCCGAATAAAACCATCCCCGCAGGCCTTCATCCAGCAGAAAGGACATCCAGTCAAGGGCCTGGGTCTTTCTTTTCTCTTCAAATTCATGCGTGGCTGTAAGAATGGATCTATGCTCGACGATGGTCTCCCATATCTTCGCTATCCCTGTCCTTTCAAGAGAGCTGCAGGTCAGCACAGGCGGTGACCAGTTCGAGCTGGCCGGCATCAGCAGATGCAAGGCTGCCTGATACTCTTTCTGAGCCAATTGAGCGCGCATGACGTTATCCCCGTCAGCCTTGTTTATGACAATGGCATCAGCAACCTCCAGCACCCCCTTTTTTATGCCCTGCAGTTCATCTCCAGCCCCTGCAATCATAAGCACCAGAAAGAAATCCACCATTGATGCCACCGTGGTCTCGGACTGTCCGACACCTACCGTCTCAATGATAACAACATCAAATCCGGCAGCCTCGCAGGCCAGCATGGTTTCTCGCGTCTTCCTGGCAACCCCGCCCAAGGTGCCTCCGGAAGGCGATGGACGGATGAAGGCGTTGGGATTGACTGCCAGTTTTTCCATCCGGGTCTTGTCGCCGAGTATGGAACCGCCGCTGCGTGTAGAACTGGGATCAATCGCTAATACGGCCACCCGATGCCCCAGCTCCGTGAGCATGGTTCCAAAGCTTTCTATATACGTGCTCTTGCCTGCTCCGGGGACACCGGTAATGCCGAGACGGATAGATTTTCCGGTGTAAGGGAGAAGTTTATCGATGATGTCCCGTGCCATTTCCTGATGGACAGGCAGCGTGCTTTCTATAAGGGTGATCGTTCGAGCCAGCATCAGGCGGTTGTGATCGAGCACGCCTTGAACAAAATATTGAGGATCTTTAAACATGAGCAATGACCTTCAGTTTCAAGGACCAGTGTTACACTCTCTGTATCCTTTAGGATAAATGAGAAAGGGTTCAACAACCGAGCTTTAAAACACGTCGTCGAACCCTTTCGTCTTTTACAGGGAACCTGAACTGCAGAGAATCAGATACCTTTGTCCCGTCCTCTCTCCACGTGCCCTTCGCTCTTAACGGACAGGTCAAAAGAGGTGGAACTCAGGAATGAAGCCTCTATCGGAGATATTTTTCTTCGATCAAGGCCAGGGTCTTATCTGCAGAATCAGTGATCGGTGTGCCAGGCCCGAAGACGGCCTTCACGCCTCTCTCATACAGATACTCATAATCACCAGGAGGAATAACGCCTCCTGCCACGACCATAATGTCATCGCCGCCAAGCTTCTTCAGCTCTTCGATCAGGGCTGGCACCAGAGACTTATGCCCTGCGGCAAGACTTGAGGCGCCAACAATATGCACATCATTTTCAATGGCCATCTTCGCTGCTTCTTCAGGGGTCTGAAACATCGGGCTAATATCGATATCAAAACCGAGATCGGCATAGGCGCTGGCAACAACCTTGATCCCCCGGTCATGGCCATCCTGTCCCATCTTGGTGACCAGCATCCGGGGACGGCGCCCCTGCTTCTCCATGAAGTTTTCGGTCCGTTTCCTCAGAGAACCGATAATCTCTGAATTACCTGAAAATTCTGAGGCGTAGGCACCGGAAATGCATCTGGTTGTAGCGACGAAGCGTCCGAATACCTTCTCCATGGCGTCAGAAATCTCGCCGATGGTGGCACGGGCCCGAACTGCAGGCAGCGCGGCCTCAAGAAGATTTCCGCCGTTCTCTGCGGCCTTGGTCAGATCGGCCAGGGCCTTCTCGACAGCTGCCTTATCCCGTGTAGCCTTGATTTCGTTGATTCTGGCGACCTGCTCATCCCGAACGGATGACGGAACCTCGCGGACATCAAAGTCGATTTTCTCGTTGGGCAGCTTATATTTGTTCACACCGACAATAACGTCTTTGCCCTGATCGATGCGGGCCTGCTTTCTCGCTGCGGACTCTTCGATCCGCATCTTCGGCATACCGGACTCGATGGCCTTTGCCATGCCGCCTAACTCTTCAATTTCGTCAATGATCTTCTGTGCTTCATTAATGATACTGTTGGTCAAGGATTCAATGTAATAGGATCCGCCCAACGGATCGACAACATGGCAGACCTGAGACTCTTCCTGAATAACGATCTGGGTATTCCGGGCGATGCGGGCGGAGAAATCCGTCGGCAGTCCGATTGCTTCGTCGAAAGAGTTGGTGTGCAGCGACTGGGTTCCACCCAGAACGGCAGACAGGGCCTCCAGTGTGGTGCGGATAACATTGTTATAGGGATCCTGCTCGGTCAACGACCAGCCGGAAGTCTGGCAGTGGGTCCTGAGCATGGATGATTTGACATCTTTCGGGTTAAACTGAGCCATCAGCCGGTGCCAGAGAAAACGGGCAGCACGAAGCATCGCGATATCCATGAAGAAATTCATGCCGATGCCGAAGAAAAAGGACAGCCGGGGAGCAAAGGTATCTACATCCATGCCGCTCTTCAAGGCAGCTTTGACATACTCAACGCCGTCGGCCAGCGTAAAGGCGGTCTGCAGCACGCTGTTTGCTCCGGCCTCCATGATATGGTAGCCACTTATGCTTATGGTGTTGTACTTCGGCATTTCTTTCGAACAAAACGCCATAATGTCCGAGATGATCCGCATGGACGGAGTCGGCGGATAGATGTAAGTATTCCTGGTCAGGTACTCTTTTAAAATGTCGTTCTGAATGGTCCCGGTGAGCTGCTCATGTTTCACGCCCTGCTCCTCTGCGGCAACGATATAGCCGGCAAGAATCGGGATAACAGCTCCGTTCATGGTCATAGAAACAGACATCTCGTTTAACGGAATGCCGTCAAAGAGAATTTTCATATCCTCAACGGAATCGATAGCGACACCGGCCTTGCCGATATCACCGGCAACCCTGGGATGGTCGGAATCGTAGCCGCGATGCGTGGCCAGGTCAAAGGCAACGGACAGGCCCTTCTGGCCTGCAGCCAGGGCTTTCTTATAAAATGCATTGGATTCTTTTGCGGTTGAGAAACCGGCATACTGACGGATGGTCCAAGGCCTTCCGGCGAACATGGTGGCCATGGGACCGCGCACATAGGGGGCCATTCCTGGCAGGGTATTGACGCACTCAAGCCCTTCAATGTCCTCTGCGGTGTACAAGGCCTTGACAGTAATTCCTTCCGGGGTCAACCAATCGAGGGTGTCAACGGATTTTCCCTTCATCTGCTTGCTTGCAATCTGTTCCCATTTTGCTTTATTCGGATGTTGTGACATATACAGCTCCTTGCCTATAGATAGAACTCTTCACGTTTATATAAAAATCTTATTTGATGCTGGCCATGCATACTGAAATGGCGACCTTTCATGCCTCGTTGAGGCTGGTCATTCTGGTCCAGCCATGCTGGTTAGAGTGTTTTATACGCTTATATACGCTTACGATCTCTCACACAGTTCAACAAGCACACCGCCGGTGGCCTTGGGATGTAAAAAGGCAATCTTGGCTCCGCCCGCTCCTATTCTCGGTTTCTGATCAATGAGTTGCACGCCTTTTACCCTCAACTCCTCCAGAGCAGCTTCTATATTTTCAACCCTGAATGCTATATGTTGAAATCCTTGACCTTTTTTCTCAATAAATTTTGCAACCGGTCCATCAGGCGATGTCGACTCAAGCAGTTCGACCTCACTCTCACCGACCGGAAAAAACGCAGTAGTCACTTTCTGTTCGGTCACTGTTTCAGCACCCTCAAAATGCAGTCCCAGTGTCTCGGTCCAGAAATTCTTTCCCTCTTCGATACTGTTTACCGCAATCCCTAAATGGTCGATTTTCAGAATTTTCATGCTGTGCCTCCGGAAAAATTTTTATGCTTTATCTTCAAGTTGTTCACTAATCAATAGTCACTGGTCTTCTCTATTGAAATGAGACGGTTTTTGAGGATTGGCCATACCCCGCCATACCATCTCAAACATGGCATTTGCCCGTTCAACCAGACTTTCCTTCTGTCCTCTCAGAATCCACATGAAAAAACTGCGCTGGACAAAACCCATCAGGAAGTCCAGGAGGACGCCCGCACTGACTTCAGAATTCAGGACCCCTGTCTTCTGTCCCTGCTTGAGGACATTAATCATCAGGTTCATCATCCGTGGCTGGGCGAATGTTTCATCCGCCATCCATGTCTTCATAGGAAGTGTCATGAAGACAATTCGACCGAGACCGGGATGGCGTTCATAATAATCCAACTGAAGCCAGAAGACCTTTCTGAGTTTTTCCTTCAGATCTTCAATTCCCTGGAGATGATCGACAATACGATCGGTCAGCTTTCCCATCCAGACATCAACGAAGGCGAAGACTAACCGTTCTTTGCTGCCGTAATGCTTATAAATCGTGGTAAAGCTGACCCCAGCCTTATCTGCGATATCACGTATGCTTGCCTTATGAAAATCATAATTGGAAAAAACCTCCAGAACCGCCCTTTCCAGACGGCCATGGATGTCTTGATTCAATTCAGTTAACATTGTTACTGTTTGTCCTTTTCTTTAAATTAACCAGCTGATGTGTAAACACAATTTTATCTATTTTTACAGAATGTTAATACAAACTCATCCCGGCACACCGAGATTTTTTATTCGCCATAAGATAAAACCGCGTTTTAACTCTTGCACAAACTTAATCTACTGGAAAAACAGAATAAAAAAAAGCAGACAGAACAATGCAATATGAAGGCGAAGAACATTGTTATCGCGTCTGTTTTATGCAAAGGATTTTTATTTGTCAAGAAAAAAAGAAATCTTCAACGCATTACAACGGGCTTGCTCGTTCATACCGTCGCCGCAAAACCTGCGCCTCCCGCAAAGGTTCTTGCCCGCCGATACCGATTCTGCTATTATGATCAAACTCTTATCAATTTAAAGTATTCTCCGTCCAAAGGTCAAACAAAATGCATAAAAAGGACGATGAGACTCCTGCATACGTTGATTATTTTTTATCCTTTCCACCCCACGGTATCCCCTATATGAATCCGGATCACGCACATGAATTCCTGCACATCGGCGAGATAGAACTCACCTGGCTGCAGGGAGGTTTTTTTCACCTGGACGGCGGCACCATGTTCGGGCCGGTTCCCAAGATCCTCTGGCAGAAAAGGTATTCAGCCGATGCGAACAATTTGATTCCCCTGTGCAACGACCCGATCCTTGTCCGTGCCGCCGGCATGAATATCCTTATTGATACAGGTCTCGGCAATAAGCTTGACGATAAGCAGCGCTCCATCTTTCACGTCACCTTGCCATGGGATCTGCCGGCACAGCTTGAGATGTACGGACTGGGAAGAAGCGACATCGATCTTGTCATTCTCACCCACTGTGATTTTGATCATGCGGGCGGAATCCTGATGCTGAACGAAAACGGCAGAAGGGAACTCTCCTTTCCAAAGGCCGTCCACATCATCAACCGGCGGGAGTGGGAAGATGTGAAAAATCCCTGCAGCCGAACCCAATCCACCTACCTGCCTGAAAATTTTGATCTTCTGGAAACATCAGGCCGTCTCGAACTCACCGATGGCGAGACAGCAATCTGCCCGGGCGTCAAAATCATCCACACCGGCGGCCACACGCGCGGCCATCAGATCGTTGAAATGCAATCACAAGGCGAGACAGCGGTCCATCTTGGCGACCTCTGTCCCACACATGCCCATTTCAATCCCCTCTGGGTCATGGCCTATGACAATTTCCCCCTGGAGGTCATTGCCCGCAAGGAGGAACACCTTGCCCGCTACCAAAAAGCGGACAGTTGGTTTATCCACTATCACGATCCCTTTGTCAGGGCCTGCAAGCTGGGTTCCGACGGAAAACCGGCTGAGATCTGGTAAATCCCAGTCTACAGAATACTCTATTCACGCCCAAAAACACCATATTTCGGCTCTATATCCGGGTAAAACCATCAAAAGGCACTTCCGGCAGCTTTCAGCCAGTCTCTGTGGCGCGGGTATTTCAGATAGGGAATGATCGCGGTATTTTTGTTGCCGCCGGTGCCGTCGTAGCGTATAGAGACCACAGGAACCCCGGTCTTTTTCTCGATGGTGCTCTTCATCGCCTCTGTAATCAACGACGCACAGCAGAGCGCCGGACTGATCTGCACAAAGAGCGCGAGATCGGGATGAAACTTCCTTATATAGTGGATTTTCAGGATATTGTCCATTGACTCACCCGAATTTTCTATGGAGATGCCATATTCCGACAGGATTTTTTCGGGCGGCTCATCATACTCGAATTCAGGCTCGTCGAGGATCCGGTTGAAGATCCTGCCATACCGTTTTTCCAAGCGGGACATGGTCGCCAGGATGGTCCGGTGCGAGAGCACATCGAAATATTTCCCTTCATTGAACCATTTACGAAAATAGGAGCGTGCGATCATTTTGGCATATTCGCTATAGGGCGTCGTAATCACCTCACCACCGTTTTCCTCGATGAAGCGGACCACATCCTGATTCATCACCCGGTTGTCCCGGACATAGAGATCTCCGAAGAGAGCGACCTTGGGCCGGGGCTCCCGCCTGTCGGTTTCGATCCATTCGAAATGAGAGATGATTTCAGCAAGGGCGGTCTTCTTGTCCTGCTTCCCGGCGAAGGCCTCCGACAGGATTTTGATCCCCTGATCGAGCACCCGGTCAGTCCGTCCTTTTTCCCGCTCATAGGGACGTATCCTGCAGGCAACCTTCCTCAGCATCCCCCCGAACATATAGGCAAAGTAGGCGTTCATCGCCGCCGTGGCCGAGATATCGACAAACGACAGCTCACCAGAGAAGACTCCGGCCTCTTCCATGCCGCCGCCCCTCTCCTGCAGGATGGTCTTGATATGATGGGGGTAGAGCCCGATATTGCATGCTATGCTGGATTTATTCAGCCAGAGCACGGTCCGGGCCGGATCAAGCCCCTTTTCCTCAATGCAGTTCATATAGCCTTCTGCGATGGCATTAAGAGGAATACACTGGCCGGTATTGGTTTTCAGACTCTGACGGATGGAAGAGGCCGTCTCCTCAATCAGATGGACAGCATATCCCTCCTGGCGCAAGGCCGCCGCCAACAGACTGCAGGTGATCCTGTCCCAGTTGGGAAAGACGATGGTCTTTCTCTCGATCCCTTTCTCCAGCCGGGGATTGATCGAACTGTAGCGGATAATCTTTCTTCGTGTCTTCCGGTTTCCTGAATGGTTCCTGAACGACCGGATGGCGGCTTCTATTCTGGTCTCATAGCCGACGCTGGAGTCGTGCTCGTCAAGCTCCAGGATGAGATAGGGTTTATTGTGGGCATCCATGATCGACTTGAAATACTCGACTGCAAACGAATCCGGGGAGCACTTGAAGGAGGTGATATAGACCGGATAGGCCCCCTTCTCCCTGGCAATGATCTCGGCGGCCTCGATAATCCGGGAGGCATGCTCCCAGTGCAACTCACCCAGCAGTGGAGCGATGTTCTCGACCTGATATCTTTCGTAGGTGAGCATATCCTGGTAATAGGTGTCGATGCCCAGGCGGTTGAAGATCGCGGGGATCCCGCAGTTCATGGACGGCGACAGCACCGTATAGGGCCTGCCCAGGAACACAACCCGGATATCATCGGCCTGATTTATCCTCTCCCGATAGATGTCCTTGAGTCTCTGCCGTCTGGCCGCATCGAAGGCTGAAGCCTGGTCGAAGGCTGAGGATATCTCTAGAAAATTCAAACGTTTCCTGGTCACGCCCTTAAGCATCCGGTACAACTCCATGCGGGTATGAAAGGAGGTATAGAGATATTTGATGACCGGGGTCAGGAATCTATGCCGCTGCTCCGCCTGGACGGTGGACACCAGCGACGGCAGAAACTGCGTATAATAACAGTAGTGCCTGCGGACATCCCTGGCCTTATTTTCAAAATAATAGGGGATGAAGACATAATCGGCCCTCTCCAGCAGAGAGTGGGCATGCCCGTGCATGGCGGAGACGGGGGCGCAGAATTCCGCCTGGCTGAGGTTTTTCCCCTTCTTCAGGGCCTCTGCATAGCCCTCGCTGCTTACCGTATTGATGCCCAGCAGGTCGAAAAACTTTTTCCAGTAGTCGAGATCTTCGACTAAATGCACCGCGGCAGGCAGGCCGATGGTAATCTCGCCCGGATGCTGCCGGAGAGGACCTGCGGCGGCAATCCTTCTCCTCTCGGAAAGCAGATCGAAGGCCCGGGAGGACGGCCTGGTCTTCGTCTGATAATCCCTGCCGCAGAGAAATCCGTAGGCCACCGTTTCTCCCTTAACCTCCGCCACGGAGATCCGGCAGTGGTTGGCGCACAGTTCGCAGACCTCGGTACTGACCGGTATTTCGGCTTCGCACAGCCGGACCCCCCTGAAGGCCGTTTCGCTGCCGGAATTTTCGTCATGCAGGATCAAGGCCGTTCCCAGCGCTCCGGTGATATGGCAGAATTTCGAGACCAGCAGCGGCTTCTGCAGACGCTGCTCGAAGGCGGCGACCAGGGCCTTATTCTTTGCCGTCGCCCCCTGGAAGAAGATCACATTGCCGATGTTCTTCTCCGTGGCGACCTTTCTCAGGTAGTTTTCCCGGACCGAATGCAAGGCCGAGGCCAGGACCTCATCGATAGCATAGCCTTCGCTCAGGTGATGGTTCATGTCCCGTTCCATGAACACCGTACACCGGTCACTGGCCATGGGAGCACGGACGTTCTCGGTTCTGGCCGAATATTCGCCCACCGGACAGCCGAATTTTGCCGCCTGCTCCTCGATAAACGATCCGGTACCGGCGGCACAGACATTGTTCATGGTCGATGAAGTGACCCTGCCGTTTTTCAAGGTGGTGAATTTGGCGTCCTGGCCGCCGATCTCGATGATGGTGTCAACGTCGGGATTGAGCTCGCAGGCGGCCCTGGCATGGGCGGTAATCTCATCGATCACCTCATCTGCTCCGATTATCCGTCCGATGAATTTGCGGCCAGAACCGGTGGTTCCGCACCGTATTATCCTGAATTCCGCCTCTCTCCGGGAGGCCATGTCCATGATGGCCTTGAAAATCTGCTGCACCGCCACAAGAGGTCTGCCCGCCGTCCGGGTATAGAGCCCCGCCAGCACCCCCTTGTTCTGCTCCATCAGGACCGCCTTGGTGCTGGTCGACCCGATATCGACGCCCAGATAAACCTCCAGATCCTCGCCTTGCCCAATCTCCCGATAGATGTCGATCTCCACCGGATTGCCGGTCTCTTCTGCAAATTCGTAGCGCTCAAAACAGCTGAAATCGGGATAATCGGAAAGCCGCAGCGCCAGCGGCTGAAACGCATACGCCCTTGTCTTCTCCTTTTCGACCAGGAGATCATCGGGAGAGCGCAGCCTCATCGGAGGGATCTTCCCGCCTGCGCCCGACTGCAGTTCATCCAGGAGTTCGAAGGCTGCGCCGATTGCCCCGTAGAGATGACCCAAGTCCGCCGTAACCACTGCAATCCCGGTTAATGCTTCAATATGTCTGACCACCGCCCTATTTTTCGAAACCCCGCCGCAGAACACGATCTCCTTCGGAAGATCCCCCGAGCAGAGAACGGTATCGACAATATTCTTGGCAAGCCCCAGGCAGAGTCCGTCGCTTATCTCTCCCAGCTGATAACCCTCCTGCTGGGCATGGATGAGATCGGTTTTCGCGAACACGGCACAGCGCGAGGCGATACGAGGACAGTTCCCGGAACTCGTGCAGGCGACCTCGCTGAGTTCGCGGACCCCGGACAGGTTGAGGCGGCCAGCCTGCTGATCGAGGAAGCTGCCGGTCCCGGCGGCACAGGAGGTGTTGGCCAGGGTGCCGACATAGTTCCCCTGCTCGTCAAAGGTGGAAAGGCTGAAGTTTTCTCCTCCCACCACCAGCATCGCCCGTATGTCGGGGTGATACCGTCTTGCAGCGGCAATCGCGGCGATCTGGTTGTCAACCCGCTGTGAAGCCGCCACAATCTCCGGGGTGGAGGAGGTAACGGCCACATAGCCCGGACCGGACACGGCGAATCCTCCGAGAAGGTCCTTGAGCGATCCGGCAATATCCCCGTGATGAAAACAGGAAGCGGTCCGTGTCACCTTTCGGGCACGGTCGATTTCGACGAGTCCCATGGACACGGAGCCTACATCAATTCCCAGTATACGGTGGTTTCCCTGCATTGTATTTTCCATTGGCTTTTTCTCTCTGATCATTCGGTAACCAAGGCGCTTACAGCTTATGCTTCACCTCATCCCAGAACTCACAAAGCCCTTTTTTCCAGCCCGCCAGATAGACACCGGCATACCCGTCGGCTCCGTCCCGGCACTTTTCCTTGCCCTGTATCTTCTCTAACTTGCCGGTAAAATAGACCCCGAGTACGCTGTCTCGCGCGGCATTTTCCAGGTCTTCCCAGCCCAGCGCGTACTGAATATCGTCATAATGGGCCGTCTTTGCCCAGGCCAGGCCGTCATGCCTGCCCGTTTCAAAGAAGTTCCCCTCGGAATGTTCTTTTTCCCGTTTCAGCCGGTCGACGATCTCGGAAAGGTTCAGATCCTCCTGAATCCTTTTCTGAAAATCCTCCTTACGCTGAATCGCCTCAGCAATGGCATCCTGAAGCATTTTTGACAGATTAAAAGACCGTCTCCATTTTTCCATCTTTTCATGAAGAAGATCAGGAATACTGACCGTTACTTTTTTCGCCATGACACCTCCTTGATGGATAAATACATATTGAGCCGAATATATACGTATCCAACACAGATTGTCAATACAATCGGACAAATCCGCAGGACCGCAGGACGACGGCTGCAGACAGAAGGAGGAGAAGGCAAACAGAAATCAGCCGGTGAAGAATCCGGGCCTCAAGGGAAAGATCATGAAATTATCTTGGTCATTATAAAGGAATACATGATGATACGGCAATCGCCCTGCCAACTTTTTTTGCGGAAATTACGGCCGGAATGTCCGTTCCCGCCGCGTACGATATTGTGCCGTTATCCTGCATGTCAATCGTGACATACAGCGAATCGTGACATACAGCGACACCTTACCGTCTCAGCACCGTCTCGGCACCGCCTCGGGTTTCAAGTCCGTAGAGATTGTTACGCTCTTTATTTCCAGTAATACAGAGCCCGTCCTCCCAGTTCCTGTTCAATCTCCAGCAGCCGGTTGTATTTAGCGATCCTCTCACTCCTGCTGGCCGATCCGGTCTTCAACTGCCCCACATCCATGGCTACAGCGAAATCCGCAAGGAACGTATCTTCGGTTTCACCGGAGCGATGCGAGATAAAAGAGCGCCAGCCTGCATCCCGGCACATCCGTACGGCATCGATGGTCTCGGAGACCGTCCCGATCTGGTTTAATTTAATCAGCGCCGAATTCGCAGCCATTTCTTCGATCCCCCGCCGGATGTATCGGGTATTGGTGACAAAGATGTCATCTCCCACCACATCAATACGGTGCCCCAGTCTGCGGGTGAACTCCTTAAAACCCTCCCAATCGTTCTCCGCCAGGGGATCCTCCCAGGAGACGATGGGATACTTGTCGACCCATTTTTCTCCCAGGGCGATGAGATCACCTGAGGTCATCTCGCCTGCAGCCGACCAGATCAGGTTATATTTTCCAGGCGCATCGGTGGCAAAGGAGCTGGCGGCGCTGTCCAGGGCAATGGCGATGTCCTCTCCCGGCCGGTAACCCGCCTGCTCGATAGCCTGCAGGATGATTTCAAGAGCCGCCTCGTTGTTCTGTAGATCCGGGGCAAATCCGCCCTCGTCGCCGACACTTGTGGCAAGACCTCTGGATTTCAGAATTTTTTTCAAGGTATGGAAGGTCTCGGCCACGGACCGAAGTCCTTCAGAGAAGGTGGGCGCGCCCAGCGGGACCGCCATGAATTCCTGGATATCGACGCTGTTATCGGCGTGTTCTCCTCCGTTGATGATATTCATGGCAGGGACGGGGATCCGCCTGCATCCGGCCCCGCCCAGATACCGGTACAGCGGAAGCTTACAGAAGGATGCGGCTGCCCTGGCAACAGCCATGGAGACCCCGAGAATGCTGTTGGCGCCCAGTGCCGACTTATTGTCGGTTCCATCCATCTCGATCATCCGCCGGTCGATTTCCACCTGACGGGTAACGTCCATGCCGATAAGCTCCGGGGCCAGCCTGGTATTGACATTGGCCACCGCCCGCAGAACGCCTTTGCCCAAATACCGCTTTTTATCGCCATCGCGCAATTCTATGGCCTCATTCTCTCCGGTGCTCGCACCAGAGGGTACCGATGCCGCCGACATTGTGCCGTCCTCGAGTTCGACCGACACGCGGACTGTCGGATTTCCCCGTGAATCGAGAATCTCCATCGCCTTCACAGCTGCAATTCTGCCCGACATAGTTTCCTCCATTTCAATAGGCATCCAGAATCTTTCATCCTTACGGCCCCCCAAAAACTCCTGTATCAAGCGGACCTTCCGAATGGTTTCCTTGCACGTACCATAATCATCCGTGAAGGCCGGTCAAATATCCAGGGAAAAAAGGGAAGGCGTGGATCTCCTCAGGGAGGAGACATAGGCGGAAAATGGAGAAAAGGGCAGAGATTCCGTCAGCGGGGACAGCGGGCACGCAAGAGCCCGGAAAAACTGCGAGGGAAGAGGACCTATTGCCTTTCCTGCGATCGCGGGGCAGGGATAGAAAGGTAGTTCAGGCGCTTCAGTTCGCGGCGCCCCAAGGTGACCATATCCAGAATGACCCCGCAGGCAAGACTGAGAAATGCCAGGATCATTATCCCCGTAGAGAGGATGGCCGTCGGAAAACGCGGAACCTGCCCGGTCCCGACATAGGTAATGAAGACCGGAACCGCAAGAATCACCGCAGCAAGGGCCAAGATCACGAAAAGGAGGCTGAAAAAGATCAATGGCCGTTCTTCTTTGAACAGGTTGATGATGGTTTTCAGGATCCTGAAGCCGTCCCGATAGGTCTTGAGCTTGCTCTCCGAGCCGACCGGGCGCTGCCCATAGGGCGTCACCACCTCGGCCACCGGCATTCTCAACTCCAGGGCATGCACCGTTAGCTCAGTCTCCGTCTCAAATCCCTTGGAAAGCGCCGGGAACGATTTGACAAATCTCCGGGAAAAAACCCTGTAGCCCGACAGCATATCTGTGACCTCGCGGCCGAAAATCATCGTTACAAATCCGGTCAGGAGTTTATTTCCCCATTCATGTCCGGGAGGGAAGGCCGTGTCGTCAAAGGTTGTGAGCCGCGTGCCGACAACCATGTCCAGACGGTCTGTCAACAGCGTGGCAATCATTCCCGGAGCACTGGCCGCATCATAGGTATTATCGCCATCCACCAGCACATAGACATCCGCCTCGATATCGGAAAACATCCGCCGCAGGACATTGCCCTTCCCCTGATGCCGCTCCACCCTCACGACCGCTCCGGCCTCGGCGGCCAGGCGGGCTGTCTGGTCGCTGGAGTTGTTATCATAGACATAGATTTCCGCCTCGGGCAGCACACGGCGGAAATTCCCGACCACCTGGCTAATGGTTTTTTCTTCATTATAACAGGGAACGAGGACCACGACATGCTCTTGGCTCTGATGTTTTTCCATGATCAATTTTTTCCTTCTTCCTTTGAGGTCTCCCGCTTGAGTTCACAGAAGCCCACCAGATACTTCTGATGTTCCTCAATATGGGGTTTGAATTCAGTGCAGCTGTCCGGGACTATGGCCAGCCCGAACTTATCCAGGACCGGAACGCTTTCCGATGCCGGGCCGTGATACAGGACATACAGCGGTCCTTGTTGCTCACCGATCAGTGTATGCATGCGCAGGTCAAATCCATTGGGAACATCTTGTGAGCGGCCGGTGAAATAACTTTCAACCCTGAGGAAACGCACAGTCTTGGGGAAAAAAGGTATGACATACGCAAGGGGATCGAGGCCCGTTATGAGAACCATGGCGTGGGCGGGATCGTCGATATGCGGCGTCTCGAAGCCAAAGTAGGTCTTTCCCCAGGCCACCCTTCCCCAGTTTCCAGGCTGCAGGGTTACGAGAATCAGAAGCGCGCAGAGACCCGCTGCTCCATTTTGCAGCGCAGGCCGCCACGGAAAGGTCCCGATCAGCAGGAGAATTGCCAGCGGCGCCAGCATTTCCAGGGGAAGAATATACCTGTAGATGCCGAAGAGCTTCAGCCACACCGCGTAGGCCACAAGACCGCCAGCAAGCAGGAAGCACCTGCTGGTGCGGACCCTCTCGGCGGCGGACCCGGCCTTCAGCGCCTCGACAGGCGTTTTGCTGAACTGCCGCCAGATGAAAAAGATCAGGGCCGCAAGCAGCACCGCGTAGAGGATGATGAACCGCAGATCGCGAAACGATATCTCCCCGGTGCGTCCGGGATTCAGCAGAAAGACAAAGGGAAAAAGCAGCGCCTCCGTCAGACTGGTGGGCAAAAACCTGGCATCCCGATAGTCGGTAATGGAGGCCATCGGAGAATGAAAGAATTGATTGAAATAGGGAAAGAGCGGGTTGGCGAAACGGGTCCACAGCCCGTACATCCAGAATCCGCCTGTAGAGGCAATGCCTGCAAGAACCCCGATGCCGAAGAAAAATGCCAGAAAGAACCGGCGCCAGAAGGACACCGGAACAACGAAAAAGGCAAGACACCAGCCCACCGGAAAAATGACCGACGGCTCCTTCAACCCGGCAGCCGCCCCCATCAAAAAACCGCCGAAGCCAAGGAGCTGGAAGGCCTGGGACATCTTTCGCTCGGTCAGGAACCGGTAGTTGGCAAGAAACAACCAGAGCGTGCCCAGAATCAGCAGACTGATGATGTTATCCGCAAACATCGTTCCCGTTTCCGAGATATTTCCCGCTCCGAGCACTCCTATGGCAGCCACCAGATAATACCGCCACCACGATACCTGCGCCGGGGCCACAACACATTGGGAAAGGCCGACGAGGATCGGAAAATTCAGCCCCTGCACTGCCCCCATGATGAATCCGACCATCATCGGAGGAACACTTGTCACCAGTTTATAGAAGGGAACATAGAGCAGGGGGTTGTAGAACGTAGCCAACTGAGCCGGGGCCACATCGAAATCAAACCGGTTGAAGAGAAAGGCATATGCGTTATAAAAATGATAATTACGCAGATCCCAGTTCGCATCCTGCCCGAGATACAGGGCCAGGCAACCGAAAAAAAGCGGCCCGAGAAACCAGGGCAAGGCAGAGAGAGAAAATCGTGTGTTGGATTGGATCATCGTAGAAAGAAGAAAAAAGAAAAAAGCAGCATCTCAATGCAATCGCGCCGGTCAAAAAACCATCGGGGAACAGTCCCCGTAAACGGCCGGTCCACGACAAAATTTTGTCTTCACAACAGCTTCCGGGCCACCATGAATATCCAACCCCTATATACGGCACTTCCCGGGAGAAGAAAAGAAGTTTTTCCGGCAGGCAGGCAGCATTTGCCTCCCCGTCGGGACGGGATTTCTCTTGACAGTATAAAACGTTTGTTTTATACGCTTGTTTAATTTTTTATTTTAGACAAATACACCTCTAACCAGCATGGCTGGACCAGATTGACCAGCCTGGGCGAAACATGAAATCTCGTCACTTCAGTTTGGCAATGCCAGCATTAAAACGAGACTTTCATATATAAGGTTTCATTGCGGATAGACGATTTCCATGCCCACGAACACAACAACCCCCTCGAGGATCCTTGCGGCAGCAGGAGACATCTTCGGCACATACGGCTTCAAGGCGGCGACGATCCGCCGGATCGCCCGGGAGGCAAACGCTAACGTTGCCGCCATCAACTACCATTTCGGCGGCAAGGATGGGCTCTACGCCGCAGTTCTGGAAGACCTGTTCAGTGCCGGATTCTCCAAATTTCCTGCTGATATGGGCCTGGAACGGAACGCGACGCCCGAGCAGAGGCTGCTGGCCTTTATCCGCAGCCTGCTGCACAGGCTCCTGAGCCGGGAAGGCTGGGGCGGAATGACCGGGCCTGGCCGGCTGATCGTCAAAGAGTTTCTGGAGCCCACCCCCTCCTTCGAGGCCGTTATCGAGAAATACATCAAGCCTCAAAGGCTTATCCTGGCCGCCATCCTGGCCGAACTTCCAGGCACTGAACCGGCAGGGGAGATCCTGAATCAATGCGCCTTGAGCGTAATCGGTCAATGTCTTTATTATGCCGTAAGAACCCCGGTAATCCGAAAGCTGACTGAGCAGGAGAGCACGGACGGGGATAATCTCGATCAGGTGGCGGCATTCATCTGGCAGTTTTCTCTGGGGGGAATCGAAAGGATCAGGACAAACAAAAACGCAGCGGTCACCGCGTACGTCTCGGGCTCTTCCCCAAACATTTAAACCGCCTCAAGGAGAGAAATCATGAAAAAACGGCTGCGAATAATCCTCCCGCTGCTTGTGCTCATTGCAGGAATCCTGGTCTACGTCTCTTTTCGCGACAGGGGAAACGGATCGACGATCACAGCCTCCGGCAATATCGAGGTCAACGAGGCCCAGATGAGCTTCAAGATTGCGGGACGGCTGGAAAAACGCCTGGTGGACGAAGGGGATACAGTCGTTGCCGGACAGTTGCTGGCCACCCTGGAAAACACGGACCAGAAGATAGCCGTGTCACAGGCCGAGGCATCGCTGGCCCAGGCGCAGGCGCGGCTGGCGGAGCTTGAGGCCGGAAGCCGGAGCCAGGAGATTGAAGGCGCCAGGGCCGAGCTGCGCAGGTCGCAGGCGGCGCTCAAGACGGCAGAGGCGCAATTGACTCAAGCCAGGGACGATTTCAACCGCTATGCCGCCATCTTTAAGGAAGGCGGGCTCAGCGGGAAGGATTATGACCAGTACAATACCCGGTATATCGCGGCCGGAAACTCCAGGACCGAGGCCAAAGCCCAGATCAAAGTGGCGGCAGAGCAGCTCAGCCTGCTGGTGGAAGGCCCCCGCAAGGAGACCATCGATCAGGCCAGAGCCCAGGTGCAGGTGGCAACCGAGGCCGTGAATCAGGCCGTGACCCAGGAAAAATACACCGAACTTTCTGCGCCCACGGACGGGGTCATCCTCAGCAAGTCGGCAGAACCGGGCGAATACCTGAACCCGGCCTCCCCCGTGGTCACCATCGGCGATACCGCCCATCCCTGGCTGCGGGCCTATATCCGCGAGCAGGATCTGGGGCGGATCACCCTGAACCAGAAGGCCCGGGTGACCACCGACGCCTTCCCGGACAAGAACTACCAGGGCGTGATCATCTTCGTTTCCGACCAGGCCGAATTCACCCCCAAGGCCGTACAGACCTTCGAAGAACGGGTCAAGCTCATGTACCGGATCAAGATCCGGCTCGACAATCCGCTGGGCGAGCTCAAACCCGGCATGCCCGCCGATGCCGTAATCGACCTGAGCAAGAAGGACTGAGGCCCCGATGGAGAGCCTGCACCCTGCAATCCGGGCCTTGGGCCTTACCAAACGCTTCGGCGCCCTGACAGCCGTGGACGATCTGCGTTTTGAGGTGCATCCGGGCGAAATTTTCGGCCTGGTGGGACCGGACGGCGCCGGAAAGACCACCAGCCTCAGGATGCTGGCCTCGATCATGGATCCCACCTCGGGAACGGCGGAAATCGCAGGCTTCGATGTGAGCGGCCAGTCTGCATCGGTCAAGGATCATCTGGCCTACATGAGCCAGCGCTTCGGCCTGTATCAGGACCTCACCGTCATCGAAAACATCAACTTCTACGCCGACATGTACGGGGTCCCCGCCAAAGGCAGGGAAGAGCGGATCAACGAGCTGCTGGATTTCAGCCATATGCGCCCTTTCAGGAAACGGCGGGGCGGCAACCTGTCCGGCGGCATGAAGCAGAAGCTCCAGCTGGTCTGCGCCCTGATCCACACCCCCAAGGTCTTGCTCCTGGACGAGCCAACCAACGGCGTCGACCCTGTAAGCCGCAGGGATTTCTGGAGAATTCTCTACAAGCTCCTCAAGGAGAAGGTCTCCATCCTGGTCACCACGGCCTATCTGGATGAGGCAGAGCGCTGCGACCGCGTGGCCCTGATGGCCGAGGGCCGGATCATCGCCATCGGCACACCGCCGCAGATCAAGGAACTGATGCGCGGCCGCATCCTGACCATCAGAAGCCCGGAGGCCCGAAAGATCAACACCCTTCTCCGAAACAGAGATCTTGCCGCTGATGTCAACGTCTTCGGCGATACGGTGCACCTGGTCTGCAGCGACATCGCTGAAACCGAGGCTCAATGCCGCGGGCTTCTCGACGCCCATGGCCTTGTCTATGGCCGGATCAGCGAGGCGCCGCCCACCCTTGAAGATGTCTTCGTAAGCGTCCTCCGACGCCCGCAGGAGCAGTCCGGACCGCACATCCCGCCGCTTGCGCCCCCCGCCCTTGCGGAAGAGATGCGGGAAGAAGACGCGATAGCCGTGCACGTCGACCATCTCAGCCGCCGCTTCGGAGATTTCATCGCCGTGGACGACATCAGCTTCCAGGTGCCGAAGGGGCAGATTTTCGGCTTTCTCGGACCCAACGGCGCAGGCAAGAGCACCACCATCAGGATGCTGTGCGGACTTCTCTCCCCCTCCGGCGGCAACGGCATTGTCGCCGATTTCGACATCCGCACCGAGGCCGAACAGATCAAGCTCAACATCGGCTATATGAGTCAGAAATTTTCCCTCTACGAGGATCTGAGCGTTGAAGAGAACATCGATTTCTACGGCGGCATCTACGGTCTGAAGGGATCCGCCCTGGAAAGACGGAAGGACTGGGCCCTTACGATGGCCGGAATCAGGGACCACAGGAAGAGTCTGACCTCCATCCTGAGCGGCGGCTGGAAACAGCGGCTGGCCCTGGCCTGCGCCATCCTGCACGAACCGCCCATCATCTTTCTTGACGAGCCCACCAGCGGCGTTGACCCGTTGAGCCGCAGGCAGTTCTGGGATCTGATCTACAGCATGGCGGATCAGGGCATCACCGTCTTTGTCACCACCCACTATATGGAAGAGGCCGAATACTGCAACCGCATCGCCCTCATTTACGGCGGGAAGATCATCGCCATGGGCTCGCCGCTGCACTTAAAGACCGAACTCATGCGGGAAGAGATCATCAATCTCCACTGTCCCTCCCCCCAGGATGCCATCGACATCCTGACAGGCCTGCCCGAGGTCCGCGATGCCTCGCTCTTCGGGGCCGGACTGCACATCGTCACCGCCGACGCCGACGCGGCCATGGCCGCAATTGCACAATCTTTTCGAGACCGTGCCATCCCCATCGGGAGTATGGAGAGGATCCAGCCCAGCATGGAGGATGTCTTCGTCTCTCTCATCGAGGGAGCCGATAACGGCAGCGCAGGCGAGGTCGCGGCATGAATCTGAGACGCCTGGCCGCCGTGGCCCGCAAGGAATCCATCCATGTCATCCGGGACTGGCGGAGCCTGACCCTGGCCCTGGCCATCCCGCTGATCATGATTCTGCTCTACGGCTATGCGCTGACCCTGGATCTGCGGAACGTCCCCACCGTGGTCTGGGACCAGTCCCGCTCCCCGCAGAGCCGTGAACTCCTGAGCCTGTACCAGGGCTCACCCTACTTCTGGGTGATCGGCTACCTCGATAATTACCGCGACCTGCAGCAGGCCCTTGACAGCGGCAAGGCCATGGTCGCCCTCATCGTCCCCGGCGACTTCGCGGATAAGGTCCAGGCCGGCAAGCATGTGGACATCCAGGTCCTGATCGACGGCTCCGATGCCAACACCTCCCGGCTTGCCAGCGGCTATGCCGACGCGATCGGCACCATATACGCCCGGACGGTGGGCTCGGAACGCATGCAGATCAAGGGCCGCGGCAAACTGAAACAGCCGGTTGAGATGGTCCAGCGATCCTGGTATAACCCCGACCTCCGAAGCCAGAACGTGCTCATCCCCGGCATCATCGCCCTGGTGATGATCGTGGTGGCAGCCATGCTCACCAGCGTCACCATCGCCCGTGAGTGGGAAACCGGCACCATGGAACAGCTGATCAGCACCCCGCTGCGCGGCCCGGAACTCCTCACCGGCAAGGTGATCCCCTATTTTTTCATCGGCCTGTCCGATGTGGCCCTTGCCGTGGCCATGGGCAAATGGATATTCAATGTCCAGGTGGTGGGCAATACCGGGCTCCTCTTCGCCATGTCAGCGCTCTTCCTCACCGGGGCGCTCTTTTTCGGACTGACGCTCAGCATCGTGATGAAGTCGCAGACCCTGGCCAGTCAGGCCGCCATCATGGCCGGCTTTCTGCCGACGCTTTTGCTGTCAGGCTTTGTCTTCGCCATCGAGAATATGCCGAAACCGCTGCAGATCCTGACCTATATCGTTCCGGGCCGCTACTTCATCTCCATCCTGCGCGGTATCTACCTGAAGGGGATCGGGCTTGAGGTCTTGTGGACCGACGCCCTCTTTCTGGCCATCTACGCCCTGGTCATGATCACCATAGCCAACCGCAAATTCCGCTTCAAACTGGAGTAATCGATGCTGCAACGGATTCAGAGGATGCTGATCAAGGAATTTCTGCAGATGCTGCGCGATCCCCGGATGCGGGTAGCCATCTTTGGAATTCCCGTCATCCAGATGACCATCATGGCCTTTGCGCTGACCACCGACGTGATGAACATCCGGACAGCGATCCTGGACATGGACAAGACCCCGGCCTCGCGGGAACTGATCGCAGACTTCGACGCCAGCCGGTATTTCCGGGTGGTGAACGTCCTGACCGCGGATCAGGAGATAGGCCCCCTGCTCGATCGCGGAAAGGTGCAGGTGGTGATCAGCATCCCGGCTGATTTTCAACGCGACATCCTCTCGGAACGCACGGCGGCCGTGCAGATCATCACCGACGGCACCGACAGCAACTCCACCGCCATCGCCCTCGGCTATGCCGACACTATCGCCAGCGCCTACTCCAATGCCTGGCAGACCAGACGGCAGGATATGAAGGGGATCACGATTTCCCCCATCCAGGTCGGCACCGTCACCAGGGCCTGGTTCAACCCCAATCAGGAGAGCAAATACTATTACGTCCCTTCGCTGATCGCCACCATGCTGCTGATCTTCAGCATGCTGCTCACCAGCATCGGCATCGTCAGGGAAAAAGAGATCGGCACCATCGAGCAGGTCATGGTCACGCCCATCCGCGGCCTGGAATTCATCCTGGGAAAGACCATTCCCTACATGATCACCGGCTATATCTCCATGACCATCATGCTCTGCGTGGCCTATTTCGTCTTCGGGGTCCATGTCAAGGGCAGCCTGCTGCTGCTCTACATCCTTTCAGGGCTCTATCTCTGCGGCAATATGGGGATTGCGCTCATCATCAGCGTCAGCGCCCAGACCCAGCAGCAGGCCCTGCTGACCAGCTTTCTGATCCTGATGCCCTGCGTCATGCTGAGCGGATTCATGTTCCCGATTACCAATATGCCCGCTGCGGTGCAATACGCCACCTGGCTGAACCCCATGCGCTGGTATCTGGTCATCCTGAGAGGCATCGTGATGAAGAGCGTCGGCGTGCAGATCCTGTGGCCGGCAATCCTGGCCCAGGGGGCGCTGTCGATTTCCTTCATCGCCATCGCCGCCTCGCGGTTCAGGAAGACACTGTCATGAGGAAGACACTGTCATGAACCGGCGCGCGAAACGTACAAAAAAGGCATCCATCCGTACCGGATAGCGTGCAAAACGGTACATACTATGCCGTAATAGATACTTATTATTGACTCAATTATTATTGACTCAATTGCGTTTGTTTTTTCAGGAGACCACCATGCGATCATTCTTGTTCACTGTAAGCCTTCTGCTGTCTCTGCCCCTCGCCTGCGGGGCACAGGATGCCGTCCCCGGACAGCCATTCACCCTGGAGGAGGCCCTGCAGACCGCCTACACCCACAACCATTCCATCCTTGAGGCCGACCAGACCCGCAACAGCGCCCAGGCCGAGGTGCGAAGCGCCCAGGCCGATTTCTTTGCACACGCATCGGCTCACTACAGCTTCGGCAGCATGTCCGATGTGCCCTACCAGCGCATCAATGGCATCACGATGCAGGTCAGCGACAGCAATGTCTCGCATTGGGATATAACCCTGACACAGCCGCTCTTTACCGGCTTTGCCATTACCAGCCGCTATCAAATGGCAAAAATATCAGAAAAAATCAAGGAAATGGAAAGGCGGCGCGCGCTCCTCGACGTCAGTCAGGCGGTAAAGACCGCCTGGTTTGACGCCCTGCTGACCGCCAAGATCGACACGGTGGCCGGCGAAACGGTGGAAGCCCTCAAGGCCCACGCCCAGGATGCGGACAAGTTCTTCCGGCACGGCCTCATCCCGCAGAATGATCTGCTGAAATCAAAGGTGGCCCTGGCCAACGCCCTGCAGGAAAAAGAACGGGCCCAGGCCACCGCTCAGGTCGCCCTCTCCAGGCTCTATACCGTCGTCGGCGTGGATCCGGACACGTACAGACAGCAGGAAGATACCGAGAGCCTCCAGCCGCAGCAATTCGACATGGCAGCCCTGACCGGCGAGGCCATGGAGAATGATCCGGTTCTGGCCAGCTACAGGCTGGGCCTGGAAAACCTGGATGAGGCCGTTACTCTGGCCAGGAGTCCTTTTTTTCCCGAGGTCTCGCTGTCTGGGAAGTATGAGCAGAACGGGGATGATATCGCTGCAGAAACCAACAATTTTTCTAATCAGCATAATACAACCGTCATGCTGACGGCCAAATGGGACTTTTTCGACGCGGGCAAGACAGAAGCCAACGTCGAGAAACAGAAACTCGATAAACGGGCGCTTGCGGAAAAGATACGAGGGCTGGAAGACCAGATCCGGCTGGAGATCAAAAGCGCCTCTCTCGACCTGACTGTGGCAGCAAACAATATCGGCACGGCCCGCGAAGGCCTGCAGCAGGCCAGGGAAAACAACCGGATCACCGATCTGCAGTACCGCAATCAGCTGACCACCTCCACCGAGGTCCTCGATGCCAGGACCTTTTTAAGCCAGGCGGAAACCAACTACTATCGCGCCCTCTACGGGTATATGGTGGCCCTTGCCAACATCGAGAGGGCAGCGGGCAGAAAATAGCCTTTTATCAGGGCCTCTTCTGCCTGAAAGATACGCAGCAAGAGGGCAGCAAGAGGCCGTCAACAGAAAAAAATCTCGATTCGCCTCCGTTGCCGCATTTTCCATTCTATTTTATTCCAATTTGGATTATTCTGTCGCGGCCACTGACCAGCACGGAGGGTTAGCATAATGGTAATGCAGCAGCCTCGAAAGCTGCCGGGTGAATAGCCCCTGAGGGTTCGAATCCCCCACCCTCCGCCATCCAGTCGTCCAGCAACGTCTCACAAAGTATCAGAAACCCGCACCCCATAAAGGATTGCGGGTTTTTTGTTGTCCAGCAACATCCTATAAAATCCGCTTGAATCCGGCCTATTTTGTTGGTATAATGTTGGTACATTGAACAGGATCTGGAGCTTATACCAACAAAATTAATGCTTCCAGGATATCAGCTCCTTACATGTGCTTCTAACCTTGCTTTTAATGCCAACAATAGCCAGAGGTACCAACATGGGTGGACCAACAAACAAACTAACCGAGCTTTCTTTGAAGAATACGAAACCAGGACCAAAGACAAGAAGGATAGCTGATGGCGGCGGATTATTCCTTGAGATCAACAAAAATGGTTCTAAATATTGGCGTCTTGCTTATCGATTCGCTGGCAAACAAAAACTTCTGGCCTTAGGCGTTTACCCTAACGTATCTCTCACAAAAGCACGAGAGGCCACGCATAATGCAAAAAAAGAGCTAGCTTCCGGAAAGGATCCTGTCATTATAAGAAAAATCAGTAAGTCCGTCGGAGACGAGAAAGATTCATTTCAATTTGTAGCACTTGAATGGCTGGAAAAATTCAAGAATCAGTGGACTGACACTCATTTCAAGAGCATATCAGGAAGGCTTAAACTGCATATATTCCCATGGATTGGCAATCGCCCCGTTGGAGAGATTACTCCCCCCGAAATGCTATCTGTTCTCCGTAGAATTGAAGCACGAGGCCATCTCGAAAATGCTCATAGAGCAATGACCAACTCTGGGCAGGTATTTAGGTACGCTATTGCAACAGGCAGAGCTGAAAGAAATCCGTGTTCTGATTTGAAGGGAGCGATTCCCCCACCATCAGTTAGGCATATGTCTTCGATCACCAACCCAAAAGAGGTTGGGGAGTTAATGCGCGCTATTTTAAGATATTCAGGCTACACGCTCACTCGATGCGCCTTACAGCTTACTGCATATGTTTTTTTAAGAAGTGGAGAAATTCGTTTCGCCGAATGGTCAGAGTTCGATTTCGAAAAAAAAGAATGGCGTATACCTTCAAAAAAGATGAAAGGACTCAGGAAAGATAAAGAGGCAAACCCTAACAGTTTTCACCTTGTCCCGTTGGCTCATCAGGTTATTAAGATTCTGGAAGAGGCACGAACATTGTCTGGTGACGGTAAATATCTATTCCCTGGACTTCGTACCTTCAACAAACCTATAAGTGACGCCACATTGACAAATGCACTTAGGCGTATGGGCTACAGTCAGGAAGAATTGCACGTTCACGGGTTTCGTGCAATGGCTCGCACCTTGATCAGACAGGAGCTCGGCTTTGACGAGGAACCGATCGAAAGACAGCTTGGCCATGCAGTTAAAGGCCCATTGGGGGCGGCATACAATAGGGCTGATTTTGTCGAGGAGCGACGGCGCATGATGCAGGCCTGGGCCGATTATCTGGAGAAATTGCAAAACGACTGAAAAAATAGTGCCTATCTTCTTCCTGTGCAGTAACCACCCAGATTCACTTCAAAGGCAATTCGGCATTCAGATCTTCGTCGATAGACCTTTCCGATTCATCCGGTAAAAGCGTACTTTGATTCATGAATGGCATAGATTTTCAGTTTGAAGAATTCCATGTCGCGATATCCATACGCTTGTTTCTGTAATGTTTTTATTTTGTTATTAGTTCCTACCAGAGGTCCTGTCGAAATGGGGAAGTCGAAGTAAGCAAGAATCACAGTACGGTGTGTCGGATTCGCCGGAGAATTTTGCCACCATGGCTGGAAGCCCAATACCGCGAAATTTGGTATGCCACTCTCGGGCGACCACTTCAAAGGTTTCCGCTTCGTCAGCACCTCCCGCCTTTTGTACTTTTTTGGTGTCGCAGGGGTCAAACTCGCTAAGTATCAGGGCGTTTGATGGTCTAGATTCTGTCTGGTCTCATCACCTACCTTCTATTGGCTATTTACTGTCAAGAGCAACATGGCGAATCCGTATCCATTCTGCGAGTAAGGAAACTGCGCAACCAAATTCGCCATAAAGCCATGCTGCCCAGCATCAACACGCCTGCGGGATCTCGACAGCACAATAAACGGTTCCACAGGAAAATGAAAAAACCACAAGCAATTCCCTAACCGCACATTAATGATTTTCAGGGGACAAAACCCCATTGGCAGTTATACCCGAAATTTCTTTCCCATTTTCGTTTAACATTGGCCCCTATCATAAACATGATGTTTACCCACCTACCAATTTGCATGATTTATGATCCTTATTTTGGATTGTTTTTTATATTCACAGATAACCACACTTCTTGATGCCAAACTAAAAACAAGACCGGCAATAGTTAGGCAATTATATCGGCAATCTCTTCATTTTATGTTTGGTAGTCAATCCGGCAATTGATGCGGCAATAATTACTCTTCCTCATTGACAAGTCCTTGAATTTTGGTTTACAATTTCTCGTATATGCGTTGCAGACTAGAAATATTAATATGGGATTTTGGCAGTGATTACAAAAATTGACCCTTTGTGCCCGTCAACTGAAATCGAAGATGAAGACCTTGTCGTTGATTTAATTAAAAAGGCCAGTGGACTGGCATGTCAATTACCCTCGGTTATCCGGAAGAGTCTGGGCTATCTTATTCGTCCGATGAACTCCTTTTACTCTAACTTCATAGAGGGATACTATACGAGCCCACGTGAAATTGATTGTGCCCTATCCTCTACTCACAAGGAATTTGATTCGCAGAAAAGAGCACTTCAAAATTTTGCCGTGGCTCAGACAAATATCAAATGGAAAATTGATGATGGCTCAGACCCTCCGTTTGAACCGACAGACATTGATTACCTCAAATGGTTATACAGAGAAATTTTCAAGTCCTACCGACATGAACATTTTGAGGTTCTACTACGTCCAGATGAACGTCAGCGCGCAATCCCCTCAGGGGAACTTGGAAAAGGATTACCGCGAAGTGATTATTTGAGTTTAATGGAATATTTCAAAAAGACCTATAGAAGTAACAACCGATTTTCGAAGGTGGAACAGTTTATGATCCTTGGCGCGACGCATCAGCGGTTGCTTCGAATAAAGCCCTTTTCTCACGGGAATATAATGGTCGCAAGTCTTATGTCCCATGCTTGTATACAAAAATGTGGGCTAGATGGTAGCCTTTGGTCGGTGGCAAGAGCGTTGGCTTGGAACGCACCTGAATATAGAGCCTTATTTATGGATGCCAGTCGCATTGAGATGGATAAGAGTATCGCGGAAATGAGTTTGCTAAAATTTTGCAGATTTTTTCTAAAAATCTGCATCGAGGAAATTGATTTTATGGCATCTTTACTTAAGCCAGAGGCCCTTCTGCACCGAATGGGCGAACATGTTCGAGAGGAAATCCTATCAAAGAGATTACATAAAGGTTCATTCAAAATACTACGCGAATCCTTTTTGACAGGAGAGGTGCAAAGAAGCAGAGTCGGTGAGATTACCGGCTATAGTGAGCGTATGGCTAGAGACATCGTCTCTGACCTTCTCAATAAGGGGTACTTGAAATCCGACGAAAAACCCTGTAGCCCGCTTGTGCTGGCCTTTCCGCTTAAGATTGTTGACCATTGGTTTCCAAGGCTGTACTTTGATTACTTAGGATTGCCCATATAGCTTAGAGTCTCCTAAAAAAACAACTATACAGATAGCATGCTCATTTCTTGTAAACTGACTATGATAACAAAAATAGTGGCGAATCGAGAAAAGAATACGTGAAACAAGAAGATACCCTCGTTCCTTTCCAGAGGGGATAGTTCATAATTACATAGGCTTCAGCAAAATTTTCGATTTCATCATCAGGAAGATACTGTTGATCCATGCTTCCAATGTCTCCAAGAGACTGGCTCAGATAAGATTGAACCGGTAGCCGTTTTTTTCCTAGCTCAATTTCCACATAATTCTCACGGACGACTGCCACCGGAGAAAAAGTGTTTACCCGCAAGGATAAAAAAGAGAGGCATTGTACCAGCTCGGGTTTCTGTTTGCCGGAAAGAAAAGCATCGTGTCCGCGATCTCGCCGGGCTTCATGGCTGCGCAAGATCTGATGCACCGTATTACGGCTGACGGCATAATTTCGCGCCAAAGCCCTGATCAACCACCCGTTCCGGGTATTCCACATAATCTTCCCTACTGTTCCTCAAGCGCACCATTATCGGTTCTTTATCCCCGGGGATAAACGTGAAGTGTTGTCAGGGGAGGCCTTTTGGGCATGATCACCCACCCAGTCGCCAACTTCGAATCTGCTCTCGCATCTACGCGGGAGTGACGGTCCTTTTTGGCATGGCCATTCCATTGTGATGTAAAATTTTACAACCCTTAACAAATGTATGGACCATGGATAAGCCTTGGTCAAAAATCACTCCAAGCAACAGAGGACATACAAACATGAACCAAAATCAATTTCTTTCAACAGGCTATCTTCGTCTATGTCAAATAATTGGACATCCAAAATCTGGGATTCCTGCGCTTTTACCAGTATCCCGGTCAACCTGGTATAAAGGAATACAAACCGGTCGTTATCCTAAACCTATCAAGATTTCAGAGCGTTGTAGTGCCTGGAAAGCTTCTGATATAAATCGTCTGATAAACGATTTTCAAGAAAACGAAAAATAGTCGAATTTGATACCGGCGTTGAACAGAGTGCTGAGAAACATTGAAAAGACCTAATCATTTACAACAGATATTTTATCCTAAACTTTTCGAGTTATCTTTTGTGATAGATTAAACAGTTACATAGATGTTCCTCATAAAAGCTAATAGGAGAGGGAACACGGATCCCTTGAGGGAATGTGTGCCTCCCTCATAGGGTTGGATTGAATAACGGTATTTTAAGTCGATCAGTTTAATGCACGGCGGCAGTAGCATCCTTGAACCAGGTCCGGTTTGCACCGTCAAATTTAAAGCCAGCAGCCTTAAGCATTTCCTTTTTTTCGAAAACTTTGCCGCTTGCAACAAAGCGATTTTCGACACGTTGGATATGAACGCCCGTGATCTGAGGCAGGTCTTGATTGTCTTGTGCCGCTGGGGATTTCTGCGGCTGCGAGGAAGTTTCTGCTGACGGTGTTTCTGGACGGACTTCTGATTTTGCCGGTGGCCTGTTTAATGTTATCGGTTGCGGCGATCCTTTGTATACAGACTCCAGCAGACCTCGATACGCATCAGTTCCGATGGAGAGAAGCGACAAGCACTTCTGGATGGCATCGGTGACGGCCCCTTTAAACGCATCGCCAACATTGTCCTTTATAATAATCATTTGCCCAATCTGTGAGCCTTTGCATAGCCATTCGTCTCCGATGCGGATGAACAACTTGACTTCGATAACTGCCTGCTGGTTAAAGATCTCCTTGGAAATGATTTCATATCGCCAATTTTGAGGAAGCAGTACGGCATTTACAGTGTCAAAGACAACCTGCGGCCTATACCCATATCTGATCTGGCCAATGACCTTTCCATCCTTCGTCATCTTGACCTCCTGTACTGCGGCCTTGCCATAAGCACGAAGCGTTGTGTTGATCTCATCGACAATAGTTGATAATGTTTTGTCTTCTTGCATTGTTATATTCTCCATAGTGCTTTATGAAAACTTTCTGACCAAAAGGCATGGAGCGAAGAAAGATAACCCCACGCCAGGGTCGATACTGTTAATTTGAAGATTCCTTGACAGGCTCCTCATCCTTTTTAGATTTCAGCAACCAGGTAACCAGGCCGTAGGTTGCGAATCCATAAACAACTACGGCACCAATAATTCTGAACATATTTCTCCTCCTCTATGAGTGTGATTCCCACACCCAAAGCCCACCAAGATAGACCCGGCAGGCTTCTTTGATGGCGTTAGTGACCAGGATTTAGCAGCGGGAGAGCAGATGCCGTCTCTCGTAAAAGTCCGACAGGGGTGAAGGCTGTTCGATATAGCTGGCGTTGATATAGGTGTCCATCACCCCGTTCAGCATCCTGTTTTTCTTTGGCAGAGTCAGCAGATTGCTATCGCGGAGAACATCCGTAACGGTTTCATGGAATCCCCACAGCGTACGGTCGTAGACATTACCGAACAGCTCATTGAACCGGGCAAACTTACTGGGAGGGATAATGCTGTTGGTCATGATCTCCACCAGCAGAATTTTGGCGTCCCACTCGGTCAGTGAAAAGTTCTTTAGACCCTCGTGCCACGATTGGAATTTGGTAAGGTTGGCGACCATCTTCTTCATGGCACGATAGGCCATAAACTCAAGCTCGTTATAGACCAAGCCCTTGGTGTGCTTTCTGAACTCGACAAAGTCCCCGCTGAAGGCCAGGTTCTCGCAAACAAAGACCCTGGTGCCAGCTGTGATGCCCAGGGCCATGGATTTGTCTATGGAATTGCGGATGCCGATCGACCAGCACATCTCATCGGTACCGCCGCTCAGATCCCAGACCCCGAACATTCGTTGGCCGTTGTTGGCCAGGACGTAGTCTGTATTGACGATCTCAAACCCTGTTGCCACCACCCCTGAACGAATGGCATCAATGACAGACCGGTGGTGGACTGGATGGAAAGAGTTCGTGAAGGGTACTGCAGGGACCTGAATAACTTCTGCCTCTGTTACCTTATTACCTCCGATCAAAGTTGATTTAGACATGATATGCCTCCTAAATATGCGTTTTAATGAAACAGAAGAGCCCTTCCTGCCACGACGGCTGGAAGGGCTCTATGAAATCCGGTTGATGTTATGCTCACCGGTCTTGTTGTATTGATTGCAACTGCAATGTATCCCGTATCATGCCGACATCCTTCGTGACCATGGGGATCCAAAACGGATCATTTACTATTTCAATGCAACCACTGACCTTGACCTCCATTAATTCGCTGAGGGTAAAATATCCGAACTTAGCGTATTGGTTGGATCCATACAACTGGACGAAACCGAAGAAGGTATCATGTCCGTCCCATTCTATTACCCACCAGTGAGACGCATCTACCTGAAAATGCAGATGGACGATCTTATCCTCCGGAGGGATGTTTTCGGTTTCATACAAGCGTGGCAGTTTGTGGAGCTGTTCTCTTGTCGGTATGTTTATCATGTTGATTTCCTGTGTTGGGGAGGTGAAATAAGAAAGCCGCAACACCCTTCATAAAGAGGGTCTGGCGGCTTATGATTGAATTGTGTGCGTGATGAGATGGTGCAGACGGTCTGGAATTGGTGGTCAGTGCTTTTTTATGAGAGGGATGTCAAGAAGAGCCCTGGTCAATCTGAAAACGATACTCCAAGAACTTAATCACAAAACACAGGTATCGGCATATTGTCTGTGGCTGATTAATAAGGTGACCAGAGAAGTGGTTGTTATAGAACAGGGTTATTGCCATTTACGGCACGAGGAACTGATTAGGAATTTATGGAGGGCTGTCGATTGATTTCGTTATTGGCAAAATATGCGTTTGCGGTCCAGCCGATTGTTTCGGTTATAACCATTGCGGTGCTTGCTTTAAGGACATTTCCATACCCTGGAATCATGCCGAGGAAATATCGTGCTATCGCTCGGCCTCCATATCCAGCTGGGAAGGTCAGAAGAATGCTTTTAGCTGATGTTTTGGTGAGTTCAATTCCATGCTCATGCCCAATGGCTATGATCATCGCAGTCTGCAGAGCTGTCAGGACGGGCATGTCAGCTCCTGGGAGTTGAGCAAATCCTGCTCCGATTCCACCAGCAGTCAATGTGGCTGTGTGAATGATGGCGTGGATTTTCTTCTTTTGGGCCATAGTAGATCCTCCTTAATGATACTGGGACATAATACGCAAGGCTCCACCATGGCGGGCCGCATTATTTCTCATAAAAATATAGCCAGGCATGGAAACGATGAAGGTCACGCAGTCATGTCCGGATAAATTCAGTTAGATAGTAATCCCTCTACGGGGAAATTATCAGCAATTGATAACCTATCATATTTGTAATATATATTTGAAATAATTATAGAATGCAGCGTTTCATGAAAAGAAAAACATGATAAACATCCATGATATTGCGGCAATAAAAGGTCTCAAGAGGGATGTTTTCGAGGGTCCTTGATGCACTGTACGGAGTAATAGAAAAAAGTGGGTAATCAAAATGAATCAAGATAGCGAGGTATAAATGGTAGGCAGATTATCATCAATCAACTGGAAAAGGATGGCTGGTTTTTGGCATGAGTCAAAGGCGCACATCATCAATTCAAGCATCCTATCAAGTCTGGATTGGTGACGGTCATGCATCTTGAAAACGATATCCCCACTGGTACGCTGAACAGCATCCAAAAACAGGCGGGTTGGAAATAAGAGGTTATTATGCGTTTTCCAGTAGTCTTACATACCGATGATGGTGTTCGCTTTGGTGTAACGGTGCCTGATTTGCCTGCCGTGAAAGTACGTTGGGCATTGGGAATTTTTGTCTGTCAAACAGACCGTATAACCCAGTGACCCCGTCATATCCAGGAAATGTAACCAGCGACCCATCCGGTCTGAGATACGGTTGCATTGTGACTCCACGTAGGACCGGCAAGTGTGGGTAATCCTGTGCGTCGTAGAGAATTCGGCAATAGCGCTCGGGGGGGTCACAGGAAGCCCATGAGCGTCTTCTTCTGTCTAATCTCTCAAAACTAATGAGGTCCGAAAGGTCCCGGACAATTCCCTGCAGAGATAATGCTAAAAAATTAATTTCTTTTCTATCTCGGTCCGGAGAAGCTTTGGCGATTAATCCACCCCTATTGTAGTAATTACCTGCACGCGCTAGCTCTTTCTCGCAGTGATTTACAATTTCACTCAAGTTATCACCAGGCATACGGATTGTTGACCGATTTTTCGCTTCAGTCCTGCTGATTTCCGAGGTATTGGCGTAGATCCCGCATATGTCGATTTCGGCAATGCCCGTGGAGACATTTAAATCCGCCTACAGGGAATGATTCATTAGGTTCGAAATATGCCGTACCGCCGCCTAATGCATCTGTATGTTCACTTTCCCAGGGACACTCTATCTCGTGCTTTCCACCCCCGAGCGGTCGCAAATAAAGGTTCTTTCCCTTTAATTTCGTCAAGATCGGATTCTCATCCTTCCTTGGAACATACAATTCTAATTCGCAATCGACTCCTTCTTCTCCTGAGTTATTCCCGGGACCCAAAACAAGAGGTCTTTCAGGAATCAGGCTAAAATCCAATTGCAACCCATCTACAAGCTCTTGAATATTGTACCGCAGTTCAGGATTCCATTTCACCAACCGACATATGAATGGTGGATCATGCTTGCCGTTATTTCCTACGGGAAGACGGGCAAGTCTGGCAAGAGGGCCATCTGCCCCAGGGTCACAAAGACCAGCGGCGATAATGCTTTTCATCAATCGTTCGGCAATCTCGCCTTTACCTATGGGTTCCCTGAAAATGTACCCGGCCTGGAAATTACCAGGACTCGTTTCCACCAACCAAGAGGGAGGTAAAGTCAACCGATCAAGGCCCACGGCCTTTGTACCAATGTCATCAAGCATCACTGCATACAAGGCTGCGAAATTCCTTTTCTGTCGACGATATTTTCCTTCAGAATCAGGATTGAAAATGGCTACGGTGAAATAATTATTCCCTTGAGTTGCGAACATCGTCTTCCCCGTCAACCATGGACGTGCAGACCATTTCTCCGAGGATACCCTTCCAGGATGGCCAATAAAACTGCAGCACAAGGGTCGTTGGTCTCCGACCACATCCCTGAAAATTGCCCCTAAGAACGCGTCATTAGAAAGATCGATTTCTTGCTGCATCCCTACTAAAAGAGTTTCGTTGATGCTCGAACGATAGTTCATCTTCATATCACACCTCCATTGGAGTGATCAAACTTGTTGTTTTGTTTGAAATTATAGGCGACCTAACCAGGAAACTGAAAGTCACTGTCATAAGGATCAGAAAATCCTTTGAGGTGCCTGAAAATTCCGGAAATGGTAAGTTCCATGTTGTTTGAGAAATTCCATTTTTTCTCATGGGATTAACCAGCCAGCTAATCCCATGAATCTCTAATCGGTCAAAAATGGTGCGGGCCTATTTCTACAACCCGTATTGGATAAGAACTCAACTTTCCTACTTGATTGAATGCGCTGAAAACATAAACAAGACATCGGAAGATCACGAAAACCATTCCGAGTTTCTCTTGAATCCAGTGTTGAATTGGGTGGAAATGGACGCTAAAACAAGTCAGTATTGATGCTCATTGAAACGAAAACATACATATGTAGATTAACCTCAAAAACAGTTAATAAGCTGATATTATTGATGTAAATATCTGCATATATGGTATAATGTGCAAGAAATACTACAAAAACCCTTAATAG